>Ga0137368_10002013_pt1 | contig 21726 bp, 21 predicted proteins | sample SagtaG_13_FD_104917 | JGI IMG/M metagenome (GOLD analysis project Ga0137368, IMG submission 104917) | Vadose zone soil microbial communities from Sagehorn Ranch, Mendocino, California, USA - Sage1_L_100_16 metaG | ecosystem: Environmental > Terrestrial > Soil > Vadose zone | place: USA...
CGCCAAAGTCAACTTTTGCCATTTTGAGAGAGTCTTTTTCATAGATCTCAGTTATTTTTCCGGGAATACCAAGACACATTGATTTTTCCTTTTCTCCTGCTTCATTTAAACCGCGAAGCACGCGAAGAGTGCCAAGGTTTTAAGAGATTTTCTTCGCGTTCCTGGCGCTCTTCGCGGTTCGAACTTTGGAAATTTGCGATGACAGCCTGTCCTAATGCCAGACCGCCATCATTGCTCGGAACTTGTTGATGGAAATAGACGACAAAATTTTCTTTTTGCAATCCATCACGGACAAGGTTAAGTAAAATCTGGTTTTGCCATACACCACCCGATAAAGCGACTTCATTCAGGTTGGTTAATTCACGCGCCTGTCTGCAAATGTCGATGGCAATTTCTGCGATGGTCTGATGGAAGCGCGCACCGAGCATTCCAACCGATTCGTTTGCGCGTACATCCTGAATCATCGCAGACAGCAGGTCTCTCAGCCAGATCATCCTTCCGCTTTTCGTTTCCTCAATTACATACGGATAGGGCTTTGCCATTGAAACAAACGGCTTCGACAATACTTCCATCTCGATGGCAGCTTGCGCTTCATAGGTAACTTCGTTACGAATCCCGATGAAGCTTGCAACGGCATCAAAAAGGCGTCCCATAGAAGAGGTAAGCGGCGAATTAAGATTCTTATCGATTTGTTGTCTGAGAATGCGAAGCGCCTGTTTATCGATGTTTTGCAGGAAGGGCAAATTGTCAACGTCGATCCCAAGGGTATGGGCGTATCCAGCGGCAATACGCCAAGTGGAACGTGTGGCAGCATCACCGCCAGGGAGAGGCAAATATTCAAGGTGTGCGAACCGTTCAAAGTCCGCGTAGGAGGCAAGCAAGACTTCTCCGCCCCAGATCGCGCCATCGGTGCCGTATCCGGTCCCGTCGAAGGCAAGTCCGATCACGCGTCTGTTTTCCAAGCCATTATCAGCCATACAGGAAGCAATGTGTGCATGATGATGTTGCACACCCACGTGTGGAACATCCAGCTTCGAACGTCTGGCGTATTCGGTCGTAAAGTAATTTGGGTGTAGATCATACGCAATGATCTCTGGTTGCACCCGGAAGATGTGAGAGAGATGCCCAATCCCCTGCTCAAATGATTCCTGTGTTTCGACGTTTTCCACATCGCCAATATGATGGCTGAGAAATGCGTAACGATCGCGCGTCAGACAAAACGTGTTCTTTAATTCGCCGCCCACCGCCAGCGTGGGCTTGACTTCAAAGGGGAGCGCCACAGGATAAGGAGCATAACCACGCGAGCGCCGCAAGTACATGATATTGCTTTTGTCTACCCTGACAACGGAGTCATCCGAGCGGATATGGATATCACGGTTATGCAACAGAAACGCGTCGGCAAGCGGCGAAAGCCTGTAAAGCGCATCTTTGTTATCCGTAGCAATTGGCTCTTCACTAAAATTACTGCTGGTCATCACCAGAATCGGCGGGACGGGTTCGCGCGCGAGAATAGGATCTGTTTGATTCAAAAGTAAATGATGGAGCGGAGTATACGGTAGCATCACGCCGATATTATCCAGATTGGGAGCAACCAATTCAGAAACGTGGTAGGTCTGCCAGCCAGTTTGTTTCTTCTTTGTAAGAAGGACAATTGGCTTTTCACGGCTGGTCAGCAAATTCTGTTCTTCCTTTTGAAGTTCGCAAACCGATGCAATCGATGTAATATTCGCAGCCATGACCGCAAAGGGCTTGTCAATGCGACCCTTGCGATCGCGCAACTCTGCAACCGTATAAGGATTGGAGGCGTCACAGGCAAGGTGGAAGCCGCCCAAGCCTTTTATGGCAACGATATACCCTTCCCGCAACAAACGTCGCGCTTTCAGGATGGCGGAAGTGCGAATCTCTATGCTCGATATGCGTGGATCAGAGGTGGGAAACTGAGAGTGCGTTTCACGCAACTCCACGAACGGACCGCACTCAGGGCAGGCGATTGGTTGGGCATGGAAACGTCTGTTTAACGGATCGATATACTCTGTCTGGCAATGATCGCACATGGGGAAATCTGCCATCGTCGTGCTGGGGCGATCATACGGAATATCTTTGATGATGGTGAACCGTGGACCACAATGAGTGCAATTGATGAACGGATATAGATAACGCTTGTCTTTCGGATCGAATAGCTCACGTTCGCAATCAGGACAAATCGCCATATCAGGCGAAATGGGCTGATAGGCACCCTCGACAGTTTGAGACATATGGATCTCAAAACTCGATGAGGAGTCACTAGGTGCGTCATTTACCTGAATGGAATCGATCTTTGCCAGCGGAGGCTTTTCAAGAGACAAGGATTGAATAAATGTTTCAACACTGGAACTTTGGCCATCCACAAGGATTTCTACCCCACCTGAAGTGTTGCATACCCAGCCATGCAAATCGAGCCGAGTTGCCAGCCCATAGACAAACGGGCGGAACCCGACTCCCTGTACTACACCTTTAACTGAGATATGCTTAGCCATTATTATCATCGTCCTGAGCCAATCGAATCCGTTGCGCAACGGATTCGCGCTCACGCGAATCTTTTACTCAACGTCGATACTTTCGAGTTTTATATCTTCTCCGCTTAATAACTGCGAGTTGTTCTGGCAGTAAGCACAGATCGATCCTTTGTCATCGAAACCCAGCGCTCCGCCACATCCAAAACATTTCATGTCTGCTTCCACATGTTGAAAGTGTAGTTCTGCACCTTCGCCAAATGTACCTTTTGTGAGATCTCTCCAATAAAATTGGATTGATTCTTCACGCTCCTCTGAAAATGAACCGATGAGAAGATTTACATTCACAATTCGCCTAGATTTTGCCTCTTTCAACGCCACATCCAGGAGCTTCTGCGTAATACTAAATTCATACATATATACTAGATTAATCCTTTAACAAGGGAAGTCCTAGATGGAGAAAGTCATTTGTCTTAATGACTTTCTTCTCCTTTGAACTGTGATTATTTCTCACAGTTCAATGACAATCATGGTTACTCTTATCCCTTGTTTTTTGGATTCACCTTCTTCACCAGCCAGTCCACCCAGGCACCCATATTTTCTCCTGTTTTGCAGGAGACGGGAAACACCGCCACGCCCGGGTTGAGGACTTCCACGCCTCTCTTGAAATAGTCCATGTCAAAAGGCACGTACGGTAGTAGATCAATCTTGTTGATGATCAACACTTGCATACCGCGATACATACTTGGATATTTGTACGGCTTATCGTCCCCTTCCGGAATGGAGGCGATCAACACATTTAAGTGCGTTCCAATTTGGAAGTTTGCAGGGCAGACCAGATTTCCTACGTTTTCGACAACCACCAAGTTGAGATCCTTGAGTGGAAGTGCAGGCAGAGCGTCAGCCAGCATGACGGCATCCAAGTGGCATTCGCCTCCCGTGTTGATCTGAACCGCGGGGAGTCCGGCTGCCATAGCCTTCTCGGCATCTATGGAAGTCGCGAGGTCGCCCTCGATCACGCCGAGTTTCAAACGTCCGTTCAAAGCCTCGAGCGTCTTGAGGATAAAACTGGTCTTGCCTGCGCCAGGGGAAGCCATAATATTGATCGCATACACACCCAGCTGATCAAGCATCTCGCGGTTTCGATTTGCGATGCGATCATTGGCAGACAATATATTTTCAACGACAGGAATTCGCGTGGTCATTGGATCTCCAATAAATCATTCAACATCAATACTATCCACTTGGAATTCTTCGCCTTTCGTGATCTTCACAAATGGACTCGAGCAGGAAGGACAATCAAAAGTTTCATCCGTGGGACGGAAAATATGTCCACAATTCTGGCAGGTCATCTCGCCTGGGATTCGCTCAAAATGGAGCAAAGAACCTTCCGCCGAAGTATCTTTTGAAATAATGTCCCAATAAAACTGGACCGAATCATCCACAATGGAAGAAAACTGTCCAATCACCAGATTGATCTGTTTGATCTTCCTTGCGCCTGCATTTTTAAGGGCAATATCCAGAACACTTTGTGTAACAGAAAGCTCATGCATATCCATCCTTAAGGTTACCCCATTAATAGCTGTGTCAAAGATGGAGAAAATCACCTATCTGGATGACTTTCATCTTGATTGAACCATGATTCCTTACAACAGATTTATGACAATTTCTGTCGCTTTTGAAATCGCGCGTGCGACAGTGGGCGAAAGTGACTCGCTAAAATCATAGATGTGGTCGGTTGCAATCCCAACAACGATCACCACTTTGGGCAAGCCTACACCCATAGATTTACCTAGCTTAAGCGCGTTCTGCAGTGAGGTATCATGTGCGCTGGCGATATGGAACGCCGAGTAATCCGGCATTTCATTCAAATTGGATACAATAACAGAACCTAAACCCGCTCGGACTCGTTCATCGGTCATATGGGGCATAATCCCTCCAATCTTCCATGCATTCTGTCTACCCGGTTATATAGGACATCACGAAAAACCACACCGCTTAACGTTCACACGATCACAATAGTAATCTACCCCACCTAGCCTTATTATTATGACTATGTTCATAAATATGAGTATTGAATGTCATTTATAGCTGTGCGTATTGTCACAAATAATTAAGGTATTATTACGAACATTACGATTTAGCTTCAAATAAAAACGCGCTCTTCATAGAGCGCGTTTTTATTTGATTCCTAGTCTATACCGTATTTATTTTTCTGGCGCACCCGCATCAATCCATTGTTTGATAATTTCCAATTCTTCGGCAGTCAAGTTGGCAAAATGTCCGCCGGCACTTTGAATTTGGAACAACTTGCTGTTTGCCGAGTCGCCCGGAACGATTACAGCGCCGTTTGAGCTGCCTTTCATCAGTCCTTCGTAGGTTTTCATATTCAGTCCAGCCGTTGCGAGGTCACCGTGACAAGCAGAGCACTTGGCAGTAACAAGTGGACCCACATAATTATCGTAGGTTGGCGCGCCTGTCAGAGTCGGTTCGGCAGGAGTTGGTTCGGGTAGTGGCAATTGTGATTGGAGTATTTCGCGAAGTTTAGGCGCATCAAACCCGGCAAAGGTGTACACATTTCCGTGGCAGGCGGAATTGGAACAGAAGGAGGTATTGCTTGTGCCACCGGGATCATCCATGGTGTGGCATGCCGCGCAGGAAGCACCAAACGTCTGGTTGTGCAAGCTGATCCAGTTAGGGTTGAGGTGTGATTCGGGTTCAATCCCGTTGCTGATCTCGATTTTGGTGACGAAATCATCCGCGCCCTTTACAACGGGGATCGAATGGCAGACATTACATTCGAGCCGAATTGCCTGCTGTTGATTATCAAGATGCTTGCCATCGTGACATCGGAAACAACCGGGAGAGTTAATATGACCGAGATTATTTGGATAAGTCGTCCAATCAATTTGCTGGTCATGGAATACAGTTCGGTCGTAAATATCCTTAAGTGCCTGGATGGCAGATTTGATCTGTTCACCACGGCCGGGATAAAAATCAGTGCCCTTGTAATAGGTATCCAACGCGTCGAAGGCAACGAAGGCTTCCGCGCGGGTTGCATACTGAACGGACAGGGCTTCGACCGCTTTCATATGGATGAGTGGGATCTCGGGACTGATCTGTCCGCGTGCCATTGCGGTGTTGATCGATTCTTCAGGGAACGTAAAGTTGTGAGTGATACGATTATGGCAGGTCACACAATCCATCGTGACCAGTTTGCTTTCATCCAGAGTAGATTTATCAAAACCCGACTCCACATCCACGTATTCCGTAGTCGTCCCATCATCGTTGTAGACTCGCACGTATGGAATTTCTTGATCCAAGTTATCAAGCGGATAGTATTCCACTTTGTTGACGATGTGCCAATGGATGCCGCGTCCCAGCCCTTCACGTTTGGCTCCCCCTCCAGTTTTCATAATAAGGTAAATCTTACTTTGGGTATTATGTAAATTATCTGCAAATTGTGAGATGGCCCGCAAACTGTCATCAGAAAATGTCTCCGGCTGATGACACTTCTCGCAGGTATCACGGGCTGGTCTTAACGCCTTCGCGCGGATCGGATACTCATAGAGTGTAAAGACCTGATAATAAGTCTCTTTGAGTCCTTGTGATTTACGCATGAGCTGATCGCCAAAAGAGGCGCGACCAATATGGCATTCTTCACAGGTCACATTGGCATGCGGAGATTGCTTGTAAGCAGCATTTTGCGGAGGCATGGTATGGCAGGCTGTGCCACAAAATACTGGTGAGTTTGTATATTCCCAGCCATAAACACCACCCGCAAGCAGGATTAAGGTTAATACGCCCAAGGTTGCGTAGGGAAGTACAAACAGCCAACGCGGAGAATTAGGCGCGGGGAAGAAGAACCTTGCAAGGCGTTCCCGTAATTTCTTCATAGTTACCTCCAGTGCGATGCGTTTATGTTACATATTCTTCTTTTGATTAAGGAAAGTACAGGAACGTATTCCTGCACTTTATTTCAAGGTTTATTTTTCAAGAGCGCCGGCGTTGATCCATTCAATCAGTTGTTCAATCTCATCAGTTGTTAATTGACCGGGATGTCCACCCGCCTGTTGTTTTTGTACGATTAAACTATTCGCCGCGTCACCAGGGATAATGGCGAGACCGGAGTTGCCACCTTTCATGGCATCGGCATATGTGCTCAGGTTCAAGCCAGCTGTTGCCGCAGTACCATGACAGGTTCCGCATTTGGCCTGAAGCAACGCGCCGATCGCACTATCCCACGTGAGGGATAGGCCTGGAGTTGCAGGCGTGGAATCAGCTGTCGGCTGCGCCCCGGCTGGAGTTGACGTAGGAAGGGAGGTTTCTGTCGCAGGAACAGTTGGTGTTTGCGTTGGAGCAGGAGTCGGCGTCTGCGGGACAAAGACTTCCACGGTTGGCGCCTGCCGTTCCGTTGTCGTAAGAGCGGTTTTTTCCGCATTCACAAAGCCGTACACACCACCGAGCATAAAGAGCGCCAATACTGCCGCGACAGGGAAATACGCTCTTTGGCGTTTACTCATTGTAGCAGCATCCACGGGGCGGTCCGCCATACCGGATTTGATGTCTGCCAGCTCAAGCGGGTGCTCATGCAGCATCTCTGTTTCGCTTATCCTGCCAGTCCACATAGATTTGTTAAAGCGTTTGATATGAACGCCATACATATGCCAGATAATAATGGCGAGGACAGCCAGCAGAGCTTCCCCGCCATGTGCGGCCTTTGCAGCAGGGATCACCTCACCCGGCAGGAATTTTACAGTGGAGATCGGATTCCACATCGTGAAGCCAGTAGCTCCCATGATGATGGCTCCCCATGCAAACGCCCAATATTCCATTTTTTCTTCGAAGGTATAACGTCCCATCTGGGGAGGCGTTTTGGCGCGGCCGATGTTGTACATAAAAGCCTGCCAGGCATCCTTCACATCCTGAAGGGATGGCAACATTGTGAAGCGGGTGCGTCGTACATACCCCATATAACAAAACACGAGGATATGCCAGGCAGTGCCAAGCATCATCACGATCGCTGCAAAATTATTTTTTTTTCGAAGGTTTTGAAGACCACCGAGAATATACACAAAGGCAATCGAAAGATCAGCACTGGCAAATTTTTGCGGTAAACCCGTAAGCGCCAGCGTAGTAAATGACAGCAACATGACGAGATGCTCGATACGACGAGCAAGCGGGAAACGTTCGTAAGTGCGGGTGACTGTTTCGCTCATTCCTGCGTTGCTCCTTTCTCATGTGTATCACGCTTAATGAATCTACGATAAACATCGCTTAGTACAAACAAGAGCATGCCTCCCAGAACAGCAGGAATGAAGATTTTATAAAACAGATTCACGAAATATACGAGTGGAAATACTTGAGGGCTGGGTTCGTAGTGACTCAGCCAGGCGTCAGTGAAGGTATTGGTGGTTGCGTTCGGATGGCATTGCTGGCATTTAACAAGCAGGTTTTTCTTGAATGCAATTCCTGCGTTAGGATCATCTGGCCTCATGATATCGTGAACGCCATGACAATCTGTACAAACGGGTTTGTTGGTTGGTTGATCCGGGTAATTCTTCTCGAACATTTGCACGGTGGTACCGTGAAAGTCAGCAACATAGGTATTCAGCACGTTTGTTGATATGCCAAATTGCTTCATGAGGGTTTCATTGGTATGACATTTCGCGCACAGATATGGAGTACTGTTACGGAAGGAAGCGGTCGTCGGACTTTGAATATTATGAACGCCATGACAATCAATACAAGTCGGGACATATTGATTACCCTCCTCCGTCAATGCCGCGCCATGAACACTTTTCTTATAAGTGTCATAAATTGTGCTGTGGCATTTGGCGCAAGTTTGCGGGATCACCAGCCGAGCGCCCAGCAAGAGCTTCCCTGTAATTTTGTCTGTCAGACGAGTCTGGGTATGCGGATTATGGCAGTCTGTGCACACCGCAGCATTTTTATTTCCTGCTGCAAATGCACGTTGATGGACACTATCTAAGGTTTTTGCGTATTGCTCAACATGGCATTGCTGGCAGGTGGGATACAGTTGCAGTGAAAAATCGCGCTGGCTGCTGGCTATCACCTGGGGATGTGGAAAACCTGTGATGTTTGTGTGGCAATCCACACAGGCAATCTTTTCAGTGCCATGTACAGAGGCCGTGAATTTTTCTGCATTGATGGTGATTGGAACGGGCTGTCCCCCAATTTGAGCTGTCATCCCTTCCTGCTGATGGCAGGCTAAACAAGTATCGTCAGATGGCTTCTCACCTTGAAATTGAGGTGCAGCCGTAGCAGGTGTTGCTGAAAAAGTGATGATTGCAAGGAGAAGAAAAATTCTCAACACAAGGCCAGCCAATCCCACTTGCGATCTATTAGCCCCAAACCAATTTGTCATTGCACACTCCTCATTAAGGGTAGGCTAAAATCAGGCAGAATTATACAGTCAAATTACCCACTTTCTAGCGTGGGTTGAACACCCCAATTCTATATAGGACTGTCACGTTTTAAAAGTGTAGAAAATCATAGAAACGATATGATGATGGGTAAAGATTATCTAGAATAAAGGTGGGGTAGAAAATTTATTGTCTTGTCAGCCAGTACTTTATTTCTTTCTTCCACGGGAACAACGGAAGCAAATCCACACGATAACCTTTCCCGGCATAAGTCTGCATAAGATGAGCCGCTTTCTTCAATACAGTACGGTCATACTCTAATGGTAAATTCATTAGTTCTGCAATAGCAGAATGCGGGTAATTTCGTTTTATACGATGATAAATTCCAAACTCCAATTGCCAGGCATCCAATTCTCCATAAACAGATAAAGCCGTCATGATGCCCTGCTGCAAATGACGGGCTTCATGAATGATCAGGGTTTTGATACGCAATTCATCAAAGGGTGTCTCGTATGTGTAGTAAAGTGAATTCAATTGGATGTTGCCAAACACCGTCCAAAATGCGCCGACATTGGGTCGTACCCGTTTAAAGCCGATTTTCGTCTTGTGAATAGACAGAAAATCCACGGCTGTGCGACCTTCTTCTCCCAGTTGTGCTACAGCTTCCAAAAGATTTTCCTTCCAAACAGTATGTTCCATTTCGTGGTTCCTAATCATTGATAAAGTTTTGGGCAAGTATAAATTAAGAAGAATAGGATTAGAGTACTACTCTACCGCTTGTCTCATTAATAAATAGATAACTTTTGCTTGGATTTATAGGTTGAAATTCAAATATCTAGTGAAGGACCATGCGGCACTCCATAGGTAATTAGTACCGCTTACAGCCCTGAAAGTTTATTTGGCGTTATTTTGTGTAGAATGAGTTTAGATATTCGAAAGGAGAAAAAAATGTCTAGCACAAAACTACTTGCAAGTGTTCTATTGGTTCTCGCAGTTATGTTTGCGCAGGTGGGGAACGTGGCGGCCGCTCCGCAAATGCAAGAGGGTACAACTGCAACGATTACTGGTACTATACAAACGATTACAGTCGACCCTAATACGAATACTGTCCTTGTTACAGTTCTTCTGGAAGATCAGGTAACAACCCAAACCGTGAGTCTCGACCCTCTGGACCCTGCTTATAGCGAGCTATTCAATCCAGACACACAGGCGCTTATAGCCCAAGTTGGCGATTCCGTGGCTTGGCAAGTTAATTCGGCCGATGTGGTTCCCGATGAAGAACCTACAGAAGAATCGTTTCATCCGATTGCCTGGCTGTTAGCCGAATTCTTCGGTGAGGATCCCAGTATCGTGGAAGGTTATCACGAGGATGGGTTTGGCTTCGGTGTCATCGCCCAATCACTTTGGATGTCTCAAAATGTCGGCGGCGATGCATCTTTGGCAGGACAGATATTGGAAGCCAAACAAAGTGGGAATTATAGCAACATTACATTATCGGATGGCACTCTCTTAACCTTGCCGGATGGCACAATTCCCACGAACTGGGGCCAGTTCAAAAAAGCTCTATTAGATAAAAAGAATAATCTTGGCGTGATCGTATCCGGTCAGGCAGACCCAGATGACTCGACTGATCCTCTTCTGACGCAACAGCAGCATGGAAATGGTAAGGACAAAAACAACAAAGACAATAACGGCAAGGGCAAAGACAAAAATAAGAATCACCCGTAGATCGAAAACGGACCATTTTAGGAGCGGCAATTGCCGCTCCTTTTTATTTGATAGAACCTGAGAGTCCAATCGGTTAAAATATCGTTGAGGTAAACAATGCGACAAGTTGCTATTCTAGGTATTGGTCAAATAAAAATTGACGAACATTGGGATCTATCCCTGCGAGAGATTGGTGGGCATGCCGCCTTCGCAGCCATGCAGGATGCAGGCGTGGAAAAGGTCGACGCGCTGTTTGTGGGCAATATGCTTTCGCCGCTGGTAAGTGCTCAGAACCAGCTGGGAGCTTTTTTTTCGGATTGGATCGGGCTCTGGCATCAGGAATCGGTCAAAGTGGAGGCAGCCTGCGCCTCAGGCGCGGCAGCGCTCCGTGCGGGGCTGATGGCAGTTGCCGCGGGTGACATCGAATCAGCGCTGGTGGTAGGCGTCGAAAAAATGACCGATAAAGCCGGTCATGATGTCACCGCCGCCTTGGCCACGGCCGCCGACGCAGATTATGAAGTGGAACAAGGCGTTTCATTCGTAGGCATCAACGCCTTGGTCATGCGCCGCTACATGCATGAATATGGCTGGAAACATACCGACTTTGCCCCCTTCTCGATCAACGCACATGCCAATGCGATGCACAATCCATTTGCGCGCTTACATCAAAAGATCAACACCGATCAGTTTGAAAAATCCTCCATGGTTGCAACACCGATTAATCTTTTGGACGCCTCTCCTACTGGAGATGGCGCGGCTGCAGTTGTACTCGTGCCGGCAGAGAAAGTTGTGTCGTTAAAGGGAAAACCACGTGTGATCGTAGCAGGTTCAGCGTCAGCAACTGATTCAATTGCTGTCCATTCGAGAAAAGATCCACTGTTCTTATCCGCGGCCTATGAGTCAGCCAGACGTGCGTATAAGATGGCAAGTGTCACGCCGGAAGATATTGACGTATTCGAATTACACGACGCGTTCTCGATTATGTCTGCTCTGTCACTCGAAGCGTGCGGATTCGCTGAGCGCGGTCAGGGAGTGAGACTCGGCCTCGATAACGAGATCAGCCCCAATGGACGCGTACCCATCTGCACCCGCGGCGGATTAAAAGCGCGCGGGCATCCTGTCGGCGCGACGGGGATGTACCAAGTCGTGGAGGTCGTCCAGCAGTTGCGCGGCGAATGTAATGGGACGCAAGTAGACGGTGCAAAGATTGGGATGGCGCAGAATATCGGCGGCTCAGGCGCAACCATCCTGACACATATTTTGAAATCAGAATAAAACATGATTCACCCCAAACTTAAGGATTCAGCCACTGATTACATGGAAACACACGGATTTTGAATTAATCTGCCAGAAGTGTGGCCTGAAGGCTAAAAGATTAGCCGACTCAACAGGAAGGTCGGCTAATTCTGTGTAAATCCGCGAACTGTTGATAAAATGCTGAAAGATTAAATTCGGAGTGTGACATGTTTATAGCCGAAACGAATACAAAAAACTTGACAACACGATAAAAAGGATCAGTACCAGCACAGGCAGGAAAGTCAAAGTAGTGAGAACGGCTGCCAATCGATCCTTTTTGCGAGCATAAGCAAGCCAGGCTGCGATAGTGAAAATAATCGGCCAGATAGGATAAGACCAGACGGCAATCACGAACGTCCAGGCTTCAGGCGTCGAGCCTGAGTCAAATGCCATCACCGAGATGCCAGCCGCAAACAGCCAAAAAAACAAAGAAGCAAGAGCCAATAACTGCGAGATAATTAGCCAGATCAAAATGGAGCGACGCGAGACAGGTTTTGTTTCCAAAGCAATACTCCCATCCCAAAGGGAGAGTGGCGAAAATTTTACTCCAGCACCCATAACTCTTCAATCCACATTTGGCAATCGAACTTATCACTCCCCCAAATATGGCGGGATCAAAAATCATATTAACGATTTTGTTATTTTTTTACTATGGAGTCTTGATCATATTTGTCTTATACTAATCAGAAGTAAAGGAGTGAACATCATGGCAGACAAGAGAAAAATCAAGCGCCGCGACTTTACGTACTATATGCAAGTCACAGATGACCTCAGCAAACAACTGATTGGTTATATCGCGGATATCAGTACAGGCGGATTTAAGCTAGATAGCCCCAAAAAAATCGCCGCCGGACAGGATTTTCGGATGCATATTGATCTGACCCGGGATGTTGCTGATAAGAATTCGATGGTGTTCATTGCCCGCAGTAAATGGTGCCATCCTGACCACGTGGATCCAAACACCTATAATGTTGGTTTTGAGATCATCAACATGACTCCAAGCGATATGGCGATCTTTCAGCGGATGTTTGATAAATACGGTTCGCAGAATACCATGAGGACGAGAGGCTCCGACAACTATTTGTGGAAATAAACCCAGGTTTCTTCTGATCACGGGCGGCATAGCCGCCCGTTTTTTATCCACAAGCCCCCACAAAAAACACGCGGGACAATCCATAGGACTGCTTCGCCTGTAGTGCTTCGCTTGTTGTAAAATTGCAGCATGAAATATAAAACATTACGCTCCATTGTTCGCTTTTTAATGAAGCTCATTGCAGATATTGAGGTCAAGGGTCTGGAAAAACTTCCTGAAGGGAATGTGATCGTTGCTGCAAATCATTTGGGGCGACTCGACACCGCAGCCTTGTTATGTATCCTTGAGCGTGAAGACATCATCATGCCAGTTGCCGAGAAATATAGGAACCATCCTCTTTACGGCGCGATCGGACGCGCAGCCAACGCCATTTGGTTAAATCGTTTCGATGCCGATTACTCTGCCTTCAGGCAAATCCTTGACCGCATGAAACAAGGGGGCCTGTTGGTGATTGCACCTGAGGGAACACGCTCAAAAACGGAAGCGTTACAGGAAGGGAAAATGGGCGTTGCCTTCCTGGCAAGCAAAAGCGGCTATCCCGTCCTACCCGTCGCTGTGACCGGCACCGAGGACCGCCTGATTGTGGAAAACCTCAAACATTTTCGCCGCTCAAAGATCACCGCCACGGCAGCAACTCTACTTTATATTCACATCCCCAAAGGTAAAGGCCGCGAAGAAGCCATGCGCCAAGCTACTGATGAGATCATGTGTCAGATCGCGGCGCTTCTGCCGGAAAAATATTGGGGAGCTTATGCAGACCATCCGCGCTTGAAGGAATTATTGAACTCTCATGCGTAATTTCATCCGCTGGCTTATTCGCCTGATTTTCAATCTCATCGCCCGAGTCGAAGTAAGAGGCTATGAGCATCTTCCGAAAGAAGGAAGTTTTGTCATCACCACGAACCATCTAGGGATTGTCGATGTCCCTATCGCATTCTATGCGCTCGACCGCTGGGATATGTTTGTGATGATTGGGGAGAAGTGGCAAAACGTTGGTCTTTTCCGTTGGGTTGGCAAGTATTTCAACTTTGTTTTTATTGATCGATTCAACCCCGATATCAAAACCTTGCGAAAAGTGATCTCCCTGATGGAAGAAAATAATATTCTGGTCATTGCTCCTGAAGGGACACGCTCTCGGACCGGTTCGTTGATCGAAGCAAAACCGGGTGCGAGCTATCTCGCCACCAAACTGAATCGCCCCATTGTGCCCGTTGGAATCACTGGCACAGAAGATCAGGCATTAATTGTCAATCTCAAAAAACTTCGGCGTGGTCACATCACTGTGACGGCGGGGCAATCTTTTATGTTACCTCCTCTCCCCAGAGAGAATCGGGATGAGGTTCTCAAGCAATACACGGATGAAATCATGTGTCACATCGCGGCTCTATTGCCGGAAAAATATCGCGGCGTTTATGCAAATCATCCAAGGCTGAAAGAGTTACTGCAAAATAATTAAGGATACGCTGCCAATGAGATGATATCGAAATTATCGTATCCAAAACGGACAGTGATCCACGGCTGAAGGAACTTTTGCAGGCGATAATCCATGCAGTGGACAACCAATGCATCACAAGACTTCGCCTTCTTCGCGATGCAAAAACTGTCCTTCCCCTGCTTTACCCAGCCATTCCTCCCCATCCACGATCAACTTGCCACGCAGGAAAACTTTTTCGGGCATGCCTGTCAATTCCCAGCCTTCATACAAGTTATAGTCCGTACGTTGGTGCGCGTGTGCGACACCATATGTCACTTTCTTTTCAGGATCCCAAATTACGATATCTGCATCCGAGCCTGCCAACAGAGCACCCTTACGGGGATAGAGACCAAAGATCTTCGCGGGATTCGTGCTGTTATAAGCCACAAATTGATTCGCGGTGATTTTTCCGGCACGCACACCAGTTGTCCATAGTACAGGCATACGATCTTCGATCCCCGGCAATCCGTTCGGGATTTTTGTAAAGTTCTCTTTTCCTAATTCTTTACCTGGGATGGCGATCTCGCGTCCTTCATAGACGATAGGCTTGGTCCCGTCATAAAAGAATGGACAATGATCCGTGCCAACTGTCTGCAAAATCCCTTCCGACAACCCTTCCCACAAGCGGGCATTATCTTGTGCGGACCGCATCGGCGGAGAGCAAATCCATTTGGCGCCATCTGGCTTGCGTAAATCATCAATCGTGAAAAACAGATATTGCGGACAGGTCTCCCCCATCACTTTGACGCCGCGTTCGCGTGCATACTTGAGCATATCCACTTCGCCCGCCATGTTCATGTGGACGATATACACGCTCGCATCCGCCACAGACGCCATGCCTGCCACCCGCAACGTCGCCTCGACTCCACCCCAGCCGGGTCTCGTTAAGGCGTGCCACTCAGGAGTGGTGTGACCCTCAGCCAGCGCCTGCTCGATCAATGTGTCAATGACGTCGCCATTCTCGCAATGAGCCATTACCAGCATACCGTTATCTCTGGCGATTTGCATCACTTTGAAAATACTGCCATCATCAATACGTAAACGTTCGTTATAGGCGGTAAATACTTTGAGTGTGGTAATCCCCATATCACGCAGGGATGGAATCTCTTTGGCAATCTTTTCATCAAACTTTGTCAAGTTCATATGAAAGGAGTAGTCAATGGCCGCTTTGGCAGATTTCTCGAACCATAAATCCACCGAGTACTGGAAAACACCCTCACCCCTATCCCCTCTCCCAGTGGGAGAGGGAGACTCCAACACGACAAAGTCCATCACAGTGGTCGTTCCGCCAAACGCCGCGGCTTTGTGACCCGTATAATGATCATCCGAAGAGACTGTGCCAAACATGGGCAGATCCAAATGCACATGAGGGTCAATTCCACCCGGCATGATGAATTTTTCCGCCGCGTCGATCACGTCCGCGTTTGGGTGCTGGAGATCCTTGCCAATGAGGGAGATTTTTTCATCTTCGATCAAGATGTCCGCTTCGAAGGTTTCGGAGGCAGTGATGAGGGTGCCGTTTTTAATCAAAATCGTCATTGGAAAGATCCTTTATTTCATAGTTTGCTTCAACTTCCTTTATTCCCAACAAAGTCATCAATACCTCGGGCGGAATATCTACTTCTGGCAAATCCGTCTTATAGAGCTGCTCATTCTCCGCACGTTCGCGCAGGGATCGCCATAGGACCTGTCGTTCGTCGCCATCCACGACAAGATCATAAATTGTTTTAGCTTTTAATAGGTATTCGCCGGTTGTATACAGGAATGTAATCCTCTTCCACTTGTCAGCAAGGACAGGTTCTTTTAACTTCTCCAACCCCCCGATTTGGATCTTGTAATACTCTTCTTTCGCGCGCGGATTATCCGCTTCGTCTTTTAGTAATTCGCCGCGGGTGGTCAATTCGTGTCCGCGCACTTCGGCAACAAATTCGATCTGTCCGCCGCGCTCACCAAACGCGGAGGGCTGGTAAAAAGCCAGATAGTCCACCGCGACAACTTTGGGCGCCGTGCGGAGCGGGATGCGGTACCACCCCAAAAGCCGGGCGATCTCCAAATCCCGAGGTGTAGGCAAAAGGCAAACGAGAACAAGTGAGGATGGGGAAATTGTCATGTGCAGAAATAAAAAGTGGAAAGCAGTAAGCCGATTCTACTCCCAGCTTTCCACTTTCCACAAATGATTTTGATCCTGGCGGCTTAGTTGAGCCCAACTTCCTGATTGAACTCGACGATCAGCTCATCAATTTGATCAGCTTGTTTTTGAATATCCGTCCAGTAATTCGGGTTGTACCATTGGTCCTGGATTTCTTCGTACGTACGACCTTGCTGTTCGACCCAGGTGTAATATTTCAAATTGTGGATGCGGCGGCGATCCGTATAACGCAGCTCGAGCATATTATCTGTGGATTGTCCGTGCAGATAATGGGCGAAATCTGCGGCGGCATCCTTCTCTGTGTATTGACCAAATTCCTGCTGCATCTCATGAATACGGGATTGATAGAGATCCATGGAGTCGGTTAGCACGGTCAGCATGATGTCGTTCTCATCCATTTCATAGTATTTGGCGGCTTTGATGCAGGACAAAACATTGGAGATGCCGGAGAATCCGAGAAAGCCCAATTTTCCAACGATATTCTCGGGAACACCTTTTTCAACCAAATAAGCACGACCGGTCTCTTCGTTGAAGAGCCGTGAAATGTTCACGACTGCGTTGTCATCAATCGCAACGACAACATCCGTGTTCTTGGTGTTATGGATCCACGGCACATGCTTATCGCCGATACCTTCAATGCGATGCGCGCCAAATCCGTTTTCAAGAAGCGTGGGGCATTGCAGCGCTTCGCTGGCGACGATCTTGCTATCGGGGAACACTTTCTTCATGTAATCGCCGCTGGCAATCGTTCCTGCAGAACCTGTGGCAGAAGCCATACCGCGGTAACGATCATTTGGTCCCATCACATTCTTGAGTACTTCTTCCATCGCGTGGCCGGTCACTTCGAAGTGCCACAGGTAATTGCCAAACTCTTCGAACTGGTTGAAGATCATCAGGTCTTGGCCTGATTTTCTCAGTTCCCAGCATTTATCGAAGATTTCCTTGACGTTCGATTCAGAGCCAGGCGTCTTGATCGTTTCGCCAGCGACCTTCGAGAGCCATTCGAACCGTTCCTTCGACATGCCTTCGGGCAGGATCGCGATCGAATCACACGCCAGCAATGCGGAGTCGTATGCGCCGCCACGACAATAATTCCCGGTGGAGGGCCAGACTGCTTTTTGAGTCGTCGGGTCAAACTGACCTGTGACCAGCCGCGGCACCAAACAACTGAACGCGGCACCCACTTTATGCGCGCCGGTGGGGAACCACTTGCCAATCAACACGACGATGCGCGCTGGAACGCCCGTCAGCGAAGATGGAAGCTCAAGGTAGTTGACTCCACCAAAGGTCCCGCCTGAAGCGCCTGGTTCGTTATGCCAGTTGATCCGGAAGAGGTTACGTGGATGAATATCCCAAAGCCCGATATTCTTCAATTCCTCCTTTACTTTGGCTGGGATCTTTGAAGGATCCTTCATTTGAGCATACGTGGGGATGACGATGCTGCGTTCTTTGGCTCGCTTGATGGCATTTGCCCGGCGAGACTTTTCGATAGTGAGGTCGATCGTTGTCATTGTGTTCTCCTAAGCAAAGTTGTCAGACAACTTGTATTATATCTCACAATCCATTCACTCACAATAGGTTTTGGCTTTCAAAAAGTTTTCATTAAAAGAATGTGTCATATCCAGAACCAAGTGCTCCCCTTCCCATGCAGAATAATATTGCTTCACTCGCTCCACTTCGGACCATTCCAGCTCATGCCAGCCCGGAATATTACGCTGGCGTTCCTTCAACCGCGAACGATGAAGCATTTCATCCGAACAGATGCACTCGATTACACGACATTCTGCGCCATATTGCTCAGTAAGTTGTTGCCATGTATCTCGAATCGACTGCGTACTGGCAACACTATCGAGAATTGCGGATTGACCTAACATAAACTGACGTTCTGCCAATGTGGTCAATAACTGATAGCCAGCAGAGCCAAGTGGCTTATTCTGATTGGATGCAATCCATTCGCTTTTTATCAAGATTGCTTCCAGCCAATCTTTTGCAAACACTGGGATTCCAAGAACTCTTCCCACAGCTTCTGCCAGAGTACTCTTTCCTGTGCCGGGCAGACCAGAAAAAATGATCAGCTTCATTTGATCACCGCTCCTGCTCCTCATTTTATATAGGGATAAACTATATCTATTTTGTTTGATGTGCTTTTATAAATAAACTTTTTGTAACAAAGTTGTAAAGTAATTTTAATGTAAAGGTCTTCTGTTCGTTGTATGATAGTTTCAAGAATAGAAAGGAGGTACCAATAGAGACACCACCTGAAATTCAAACAGAAGGAAGGACTGGGACGCCCTGAGTTGGTTTAATCTAAGTAATTCTTTAGAATACCAGACGTTCCCCTAACGAAAGGAAGGCGGCAACCCCACTCCTTACCGAGACAGTAGAAAATTATTGACGGATGGGAAACACCCATCCGTCCTCTTTTAATTGGAGCGAAGTGCTTTTTGCATTCGATCTAAAGCTTGTTTGAGAATACGACGCGAGGTACCAAAATTGAGCCGCACATGTCCTTTTTCCCCAAAGATCGCCCCATCGCTCAAAGCCACTTTAGCCTTTTCAAAAAAGAAATCAAAGGGAGATTTGTCCAGATTTAATTGCGTGAAATCAAGCCAGGCAAGGTACGTAGCATCCGGGATCGTTATACGCACACCTGGCATATTTTTCGTCACATAGTCAACTAAAAAATCGCGGTTGCTCGTGAGATAAGAACGTAGTTCTCTTAACCATTCATCACATTGACCGGAAAACGCTACTTGTGCAGCATGAAGTCCCAAGCTGGCTACATGTAATCTGAGTTGCTGCACAACCTTTACATACTCATCACGAAGTTCTTGATTGGGAATGATCGCAAAACCACAAAACAGACCCGGCACATTGAACGTTTTTGAGGGCGCGATCAAGGTAATCGTGTTATTCGCAACTTCCCTGGATAGCTTTGCCATAGGGGTGAAATTTTTTCCATCAAGCAATAACTCGGAATGAATCTCATCCGCAACGATCAAAACATGATTCTCAATACAGATTTCGGCCATCTGTGACAAATCCCTACGCGAAAAGACAATCCCCAGCGGGTTGTGTGGGCTACATAACAGGAATATGCTGACTTTCTTCACCTGCTTTTTGAAAAGATCCCAGTCAATTTCATAATTTAAGATATTGCCCCGTACACGTTTGACCAACGGCGCGTCGATTTGTGGGATGCTTACATTGTTTTTGACTTCATGAAATTCGTTGTATACAGGCGGCTGGACAAGATAACCTTTCTTCTGCGAACCGAGCGCACGCGCGGCCACGTTGAAGCCGCTGACAATACCGGTCACCGGGACGACTGAATCAGGTTTGACCTTCCAGCCGTATAAATGATCCATGCGCGCAGCAACCGTTTCCAACAATGTTGGCGATGCCAATTCGTACCCTAGCACACCCTGATTGACAGTTTTGCGAAGCTCGTCCAGGATGGGTTTTGGGGCTGGGAAATCCATATCCGCCACCCATAGGGGAAGCCTAGCTTGCGGGTAATAAGTCCATTTATTCACTACACCTGGAATGCGACGATTTGGAACGTTGTCAAAGTTGTACGCCACGATTCGCTCCTCTATTTTTTGTAACCAACGATCATACCATCCCGGGCAGGGAAAAGGGAAACGATCCAATCCAGGTCAGAGGTAATATCCCGTGTGAAACGGCGGATAGCCTCAGTGCTTTTCTCGTGGTTGTCAGCATCGAAGCTGCGTCCGCTCCAAAGCATATTATCGATGATCAAAACTCCGCCGTGGCGCAGTTTTTCTTTGATCACCGGCAGTGAATCAGGATAACCATCTTTATCAATATCATTGAAGATGATATCGAACGGACCCTGGGTCTGGCGAAGGGTTTCCACCGCTTCCGCGATGTGGAACTGGACCACATCCGCGCTTCCCAACGCGGACAAATGTTTTTGGGCGCGTTTCGAAAGGTCGTCATCCCAGACGGTGTGATGCACCACGCCTCCCCCATTTTCTTTCACCGCTTTTGCGAACCACGCCGTGGAATATCCATATCCAGAGCCAAGCTCAAAAACGGATTTGGCGTTGATCATACGCGCAAGTTGATAACAATAATATCCGCACACAGGACCGATAATGGGAAAATCGTTTTTCTCCGCGATTTCTTCCATTTTTTGCAATTCAGGTTCGCGCGGTGGGACAAGGGTCGCAAGATAATCCTGCACAGACTGGTAATTGATTTCGCTCATGGTTTCTCCTTTTCTACCGATAGAATTAGCCAATTTATGTTACTCTCCCGAAAGGACACCGGGACGGTGTAAGGGAGCGCTCTTGGCTCAGAATGACGTACTTTATTTAAGAATCTCTCTCACCGCTGGCAAAACTTTTTCTGCCCACATGGCATACATTTTTCCTGAGGGATGCAATCCATCAGGCGCGATCAGTGCTGTATCGCTGACAGCGTCGCGCGAGATGGGAGTCACATCCACATAATGAACGCCTGCGCTTTCTGACAGTTCACGATTCGCCAAATTGAACTCATCGATTTTCTTCGCAATCTGTTCACGGTCACGGCTGGAAGCGAAGGGAGTCACGCCCCAATCAGGAATGGATAAAACAACCACTCGGTTTGCATTTCCATCCGCATACTCAATTGACTTTTTTAAGAGAAAATCAAATTGATCGCGATACTCATTGATATCATACCCACGATATTGATTGTTCACCCCAATCAGTAACGAGACCAAATCATAGGGCAGCTGGATTTCGCTGGCTTGAATGCCTTGCCAAAGCTCGGCAGTGGTCCAGCCTGTGCGAGCAATGATCGTAACTTCAGCCTGAATACCATCGGCTTTCAGGAGTTCAGACAGTTGATTCGGCCAGCGCTCTTCCACAGAAACACTTTCACCAATCGTGTAGGAATCTCCCAAAGCAAGATAACCGAAAGCAGGCAAATCAGTTTCTCCTAAAACAGGTTCAGATAATGGTTCGTTTGGTGCGCAGCTAACAAGCACAACAAAGCAAAACAATAAGGTATATTTCACATTAAGTAAGAGCGATAAGCTCATCCATTTTACTCTGTTCAGTTCGCAGATTGCCATAGATACCATGCTATTCGAAATTTTTATTAAGACATAAAAACCA
>Ga0137368_10002021_pt1 | contig 21691 bp, 16 predicted proteins | sample SagtaG_13_FD_104917 | JGI IMG/M metagenome (GOLD analysis project Ga0137368, IMG submission 104917) | Vadose zone soil microbial communities from Sagehorn Ranch, Mendocino, California, USA - Sage1_L_100_16 metaG | ecosystem: Environmental > Terrestrial > Soil > Vadose zone | place: USA...
GGAGCTGTCTGATAGGTCATGCGATCCGCCTTGGGTTGCCGTTCAACACCCGGCTAGAGGCCATTCGCGGCTTGCGACCCCACTCCGCTGCAAGAGAACCCTTCAGGAGGCTCCCCTGCGCCGACTCCTTGTTGCACTAGCGTTCTCGGCGGAATCTATCGCGACTCTTCGCAGTGTTGCCCTACCGGATCAACTCACGAAGCTCGCCGACGTGGCGGTTAGCGTCGCTGAGGGCGCCGCCGGGTGATGCACCCCCAAGGAAAACTCCTGGTCATCGAGGAGCTGCTTCCGCCGGGCACCGAGCCATCCTTCGGCAAGGGGCTCGGCCTTCACATGCACGTGATGCTCGGGGGGGCGGGAACGGACCGCTCCGCGACGGCTTCCGTATTACCGCGCGCTGCAGTTCGTTCAGATGGCCGACGCGTTCCTTCAGCAGGTCGGCCAGGCCGCGCCGTGTTGTATGGAACGACGGGTGCTTGCAGACACGCACTGCACACATCTGCAAGATAATTGCAGCACGGTCTCGAGGGCGTCGACTTGACGATGATTCGACAGCACTGTAGACTCCGCCGCCTCGGATTAACCAACACGAAAGCTGGTGGAGCGAGGCGAGGGCCATGTCGTTAGACAAGCTGCGTTGCGCGGTGATCGGCTCGGGCTTCGCCGGAACTACCATGGCCGAGGCGATCCGCTACGTACCCGAGGCGGAGCTGGTCGCCATCGCCGGCGGCCACCAGGCGCCGGATGTGGCCGCGCGGCACGGGGTACGTGCCCTCGCCACAGCCGACGTCGACGGGTTGCTCGTTTCCGATGACATCGACGCGGTGCTGATCACTTCGCCCAATCCGGTTCATGCACCGCAAGTCATCCGTGCCGCCAACGCCGGCAAGCACGTTTTCGTTGAAAAGCCGATGGGCATGAACGTGGCGGAGTGTCGCGCCATGATTGATGCCGCCAACGCCGCCGGCGTCACCCTGATGCCGAGCCACATGCATCGTTATCGTCGCACCGAGACGGCCGTCAAACTCATGTTGCAGCGCGGCACCGTCGGCAAGGTTGATATGGCGACCATCACGTTGACAGAGCCTGACGAAACGACGTGGCTGAACACGCCTGCGAACGGAGGCTACTTGCTCGGCTCCGGTATACACGCTATCGATCTTCTGCGCTTCTGGTTGGGCGACATCGATGAAGTGACGGCGCTCACCGGCAAGTACCGCGGGGTGCACGTCGAAAACGGCAGTCAATTGCTCATGGTTTTGTCCAGCGGCACACACGCGGCGATGCAGAATTCCGTCATCCCGCGACTTTCGCGGCCCACAGCGGGATCGGGCGTGGCTCGATTCGGCGCCGAGTTGACCGGTGAGAGCGGCGTCATCTCGGTTGACATGTACGGCGAAGTCCGGCTGAGTACCGAGACCGATTGGCAGTTCCAGACGGCTATGCCCATCTGGGATGGGCATTATTCGCTGTTGCGAATGGAGGCGTTTGCAAATATGGCTCGAGAATTCGTGCGCGCGAGCCTCGAGCATCGTCGGCCATTCATCACCGCCGAAGACGGCATGATGGCCGTCGCGGTTGTCGAGGCGGCCCACAAGGCCGCGGCGGAACGCCGCTGGGTCCCGATCACAGAAGTATTGTAGGACGTCAGCTACACCGGCTTGGAAGACTGGGGAGCGGCATGCAGCCTATCGAACTAGTCGGATCGGAGGTGGTGTATCGCAACCCCAAGCCCTATCTGCGAAGTCTCCAGGCGCGCCATCCGTCACTCGTGGTCTTCGACGACGGCGAGCTGCTGCTCGGTTTCGATCTCGGACAGTCAGATGAGTCACTCGACTATGCCACGCATCGCGCTCGTTCGCAGGATGGTGGCCTAACCTGGCAACTCGAAGGACCACTGCTCGCGCCGACGGTACAACCGCCGACCACCAACTCCCTCCGGTTGAGTCGGGCTAACGGCGAAATCGTAGCCTTCGGCAACATCCACCACCGCGAGCGCCAGGACGAAGGTCTCGTCAATCGTGCCACACTCGGCTTTGTTCCGACCGATCTCGTCCTCATGCGCAGCCGGGACCGCGGCCGGACCTGGTCCTCTGCCGAACGCATCCTTCCGCCTCTGGAGAGCCCGGCATGGGAAACGTGCCATCACGTGGTGGAGTTGCGGAGTGGGCGCTGGCTCGCACCAACCTCCACCTGGCGCGGCTGGAAAGGCGACCACCCGGCAGGCGAACAGACGGTCGCGCTGATCAGCGACGATCACGGCCGGAGCTGGCCACGGTACGGACGCATTTTCGATGGGCGCGCGAGTGGACTCATCCACTGGGAGGTATCCGTCGTCCAAGTCCGGGATGGCTCGGTCGTGGCGGTCGCCTGGGTACACGACCCGCGCACGCAGGCAGATCATCCTAATCAGTTCGCGGTCAGTTCCGATGATGGCGAAACATTTGGGGAACCTGATTCAACCGGGCTCCACGGTCAAACGTGCAAGCTGCTGCAACTGCAAGACGGACGGCTGCTGGCTTTCTACCGCCGCCTGGATCAGCCCGGCCTGTGGGCTAATCTCGCAACTCTGGACAACGGGGGCTGGCGCAACCTGGCGGAGATCGTCGTGTGGCAGGGCGAGGGCGCGGCGGTCATGCCGTCCGAGAACTCCGCGGCTGGACTCGCTGCGCTACGGTTCGGTTATCCCAGCCCACGTCAGCTGGCGGATGGGCAGGTGGTGGTCGTGTTCTGGTGCGTGGAGGCGTGTCAGAGTGTCATCAGGCTCGCGCGGCTCCGGCTCAACGAGTAGCGGCCCAAACAGACGTCAGCGTGTACACGCCGTCGCCGGGTTCGACGCGCGCCATGCGTCGCGCAATCCCTACTACTCCGTCATGCGGAGCCCGCACGATCTCACGCTCGGACCCATCAGATGGGTCTATCACGCGTCCCAGCACGTCTTCCGTTCTCACGTGATCGAGCAGCTGAACGTCCTCCGGTAAAAGGCCAGGCTGAGACACGGTGAGCCGCGTGTCCATGTCGCCGCTGCCGCGGAGCACAAGCATCGGTTCCGGTGCCGCTGGCATGGGCGGCAACAACCCAGCATGTGCAAGTACGCGCTGAACACCGACGCGGTAACCGGTGTGATGCGCGGCTCTCACGCGTCCACCCCCTCCGCATTCAGCGTAGATGTTGGTGATGCCGCGTTGTATCGCAACCGAAAGTGAGCGGCCGGGCGCGACCTCGGGGTGGGCCCAGAACACCGGCGCGCCAAATGCGTGCTGCCGCGGCGCAGCGACGCCCAAGCTCGTCGTCGCCAGCGTACGCGCCAATCAGAAACGGCATGGCGTAGTGCTGACCCGCGCTATGCGGATCGACCAGCAGGTCAACTTCGGCGATGAGCGCGGTCAGGGCGTATGCGATGCGCTGTGTTGCGGAGCCATCGCATGACCCTGGAAAGACCCGTGCAAGGTTAAGCCCATCAATGCCACTTTCGCGCGTCCCGTTTTCCCAGGCCGGCAGGTTCGCCAGCGGGACCACCAGGACTTCGCCGCGCAGTTGCTCCAGGTCGAGATCCCGCCAGACGGCGCTGGCCGCGCTGATGCCCTCCGGCTCGTCGCCGTGCACGCCGCCGAGAATGAGCGCCCGCGGGCCGTCGACTTTTCCGCGCGCCGCGAGCAGTGGCAATTCGATCTCGGCCGCATCGGCACCGGCAGGAACAACCAGCCACTGACGCTGTGCGCGTGCCCGGCGGCGTTTCGTAGCGCGATTGCTCGATGAGCGTCAACGCGTCGCAAGTGTGGTGGATGCCTGGGCCAGGAGCTCTCGGAAGCCGCTTCGGATCTCGGGCGTCACCACGTCGTCACGCGACGGCAACCGCGACCAACCGCCGTGCAGGCCGGCTTCCGCCATGGCGGGCCGGACGAATACTCCTTCGCCCGCCGTCTGGCTGGCGATGCGCGCGACAAGCGCGTCGTACGGCACCATCAAACGATCCAGCTCGGCCTGCGCCTCGCGGTACCGCCCGGAATCCATCAACTCCTGGATGCGCCACGGGAACTCCGGACAGAAGTTCGGCCAGTGGCTTACGAACACCTGGCATCCCAGCAAGTGTCCAACGATAGTGTGGAAGGTGTTGTTGACGACGGCGGCCCGCGGCAGAAAACGTCGCACACCGCTCATGAATGTCTCGATGGATGGCGAAGACCACTTTATGGCGATGCAGTTGGGGATCTCCAGAAGTTCGTCCACCAGGTCGAGCGGCATGTTGTAACCGGTGTACCAGTTGTTGTAGACGGCAAAGCCGACGCCCGTGTGGCGCGCAACCTGGTTCATCCAGGCCCCGACATCGCCCGGTCTCCCGTCGTAATAGAAGGGTCCAGAGATCTGCACTGCGTCGACGCCCACGCGTTCGCAGAATTGACAGAGCGCGATGCAGTCGCGGATGTCCAGCGCTTGAACTCCCGCGATCAGCGGCGTGCGTCCGGCGTTGACTTCCGCGACCGTCTTGATCACCTGCTGGCGCTCGGTGAGGTTCATCGAAGAAAAGTCACCACCGGAGCCGGCCGCCAGCAGGACGGTGTTGGAAGCATTCGCGCCTCGAGTGAAGAGCCACTCCAGGTTCGCGACCAGAGCACTCAGGTCGAGCGCTCCGTCAGCGTCGAAGGGTGTGACAAGTGGGGTCAATACGCCGCGCCAGTTCGTGCTGGTATTCATCGGACTGCCGCCGTCGCCGCGACGCCAGGCCAGCTCAGCTGTTGCATCAAGTCGCGCAACTCCGCCAGTTGGCTCGCGTTCAACGGCAGGGTCGGGGGTCGGGGCGGGCCAACCGGACGTCCAATCGCTTCCATCAAGGCCTTCTGTAGGCGGTAGCCGCCGGATTCCCTGGCCAGCTTCTCATCGAATGCCCGCAGCGTGACATTCACCCGATCGAGGAGCTGCTTGGCCTCGTCATAGCGCTGCTGCTCGACCAACTCCCAGACGCGCAGGTCGTGCTCTGGCCACGCGTGAACAATCGACGAGATATAGCCGCGTCCCCCGTTGCGGTGGCAGCCCACCGGATTGTTGCTGTTGTCGATCACATTGAACATTCCGGAAAACTGGCGCATGTCGTCGTAACCGGCATCCGTGGGCGTAGACCATTTAACGGCGACGACGTGCTCCGCGTCGGTCAGACGAAGTAGCGTTTGCGCGGTGATTGATTCGGCGCCAAACCACCACGTGTTGTAGATGATGATGCCGATATCGATCGCGTCTGAAATATCGGTGAAGTAGCGGACGTAGTCATCCTGCGTCGGGTGATGAAAGATGGGAAGATCAATCTGGACTCCAACCGCTCCGAGGCCCCGGGCGCGACGTGCGTCGTCGATGGTATGCAGGGTGTTCTTCGTCCGCAGCCCACACACCACAGGGACACGGCCGTTGGCAGCAGTGACAACTGTTTCGAGCAACTTCGGCCATTCGCTATCGTCAAGGTCCGGACCTTCGCCCATCGCGGCTGCCACCTTGAGCACCGACTTTCCAGTGCGCAGGCCCTGTTGTACCCACCATTCGGTAAGCTCGGCCATCGTCGCGGTGTCCAGGGCGTAGGCAGCGTCGAATGCGGTTGGTACGGTCGCAATAGGCCCCTGGATCAGGAGTCGGAGCTGATCGCGGTTCATCTCTTGAAGCCCTCCCTCGTCTCACGAAGTGCAGTAACCATTAGTCAGTCCAGGTGAATGCAACGCTGAGCCAGCCCTCCGCGCCCGCCGCCAGCAGGTCGTAGATCGCGGGCGCGTCGCTATATGGCACGAGGTGACTGATCAGCGGACGCACGTCAAGCTCACCGCGGCGAATGAGATCGATCAGCGTAGCGTGGTTGCGAGAGCGAGTCCACGGCCAGTAGGGGTGGCTGAGCGCAACGCCGGTCTCGTACGAGCCAACGACGGAAATCTCGCGGCGGAGCAGGAAGTCGAGACTGAGCGGGACGGTGGGGCCGGGATCGGGCCACGCGGCAGTCGCCCCTGCGATGACGATCCGGCCGCGGTCCGCCGCGGCGTGCAGGATCGCCGGGACGACGTCGATCCTGGACGTCGCGTGGATCTGGGCGTCGGCTCCTGACGTTGGCTCGAGGCCGGCAGCAGCGACCCCGCCGAAGCGCCGTGGCACCCGTGTCGCCGCATGGATGGCCGCCGCGACATCCTGCGACGTGGCATTGACGACGTGGCTCGCACCGTACAGCCTCGAAACGCGCAGCCGCTCGCCGACGACATCGACCCCGATGAGCGGGTGGGCGCCACTGAGGCGGGCCAGCCGCAGCGCGATCAGGCCGACCACGCCCTGGCCGTGGACGGCGACCGATTCTCCGATCACGATCTGCGCCCGCCGGACAGCGTGAAGGGCCACGTCGCCGAGAATCGCGAACGCGGCCGAGGCGTCGTCGACCTCATCCGGCACGGGTAGCAGACTGTGCTCAGCCTGAGTGTGCACGCTTCCCGGCGCCGCCTGCGTCACCAGCCAGTGGCTGGCGTGTGGTCCATCGCCCAGGACCCGCTCACCCGGCGCGAAGCCCGTGACCTCAGGGCCGACCGCCTCCACCACGCCGACGGACGTGTAGCCGAGTGGCAGGTCGGCGACCTCGCCCAGGGGAGCTCCCGAACGCCGGGCGCGGATGGCGTTCACCTCAGTGCCGGCACTGACCTGCGTCAGGCAGGTCCGGATAAGGATGTCGCGCGGCCCGGGGCGGGGCAGCTCGAATGACTCGATCCTGATCTTGCCCGTCGTCTCGAGGACGATCCTCCGACCGGTGCTCACGGTGCCGATGTGCGTACGATACGCCGCCGCCGTGGGCCTGCCCCGGCACAGCTCAAAGGTGATACTCTCCGCGCATTCGCCGCGCGGCCGGCTCAAGGCCCTTTTTTGAAGTCAGGGGAGGTCATCACGTGGTTGGTCATCTCGCGCGCGACCGGGCGCGGAAGTCTGCGCTCCTCAATGCACTGTTCGCCTTGCTCTTATCGGTGGTCCCGTCGAGCCCGGCCACTGCCGCCGGCGCCGCGTTCAGCCAGGGCAGCAGCGGCGGTGGCACGTTTACGGGCGCGTGGGTTGGCCCGTGTTGTGTCGGCATCGCCAACGCCAACCCGCTGATCGCGGGCGGGGACCAGCACTTCCTCAGCAAGATCTATGAGCCGCTGGTCACTTACAGCATCGACATGACGACGGGCGGGTATGGACAGATTGTGCCCGCGCTGGCCAGGGAGTGGTCGACGACCAATGACGGGCTCACCTGGACTTTCTACCTCCAGCCCGGCGTGACCTGGCATGACGGATCACCGTTCACCGCCGACGATGTCGTCTTCACGCTGACCCTGTGCGAAAGCCCGAAAGTGGGCTGCGTGTATGGCGGCGGTATCAGCAACATCACAGGCGCCGCGGACGTGAAGAGCGGCAAGAGCACAACCCTGGCTGGGGTGGTTGCGCCTGATCCGCAGACGGTGACGATCACCACGGACACGCCCAACGCCGCCATGCTGGACGCGCTCTCTCTGATGTGGATCGTTCAGAAGAAGTCCCTCAGCTCGATACCGCTCGACCAGATCACCAAGAGCCCGTACTGGACCACCCCGGGCCAGGCGGTCGGCACCGGCGCCTTCAAGATCACCAACTACTCGGACGGCCAGTTCATGGAGCTCAGCCGCTACGACGGCTACTGGCGTGGCAAGCCGGTCCTCGACAAGATCGTTCGAAGGGAGTTCAAGGACCCGGCGACCGCTCTACTCGCCTTCGATAAGGGGGAGATCGACTTCACCTACGTCACCGCGGACGAAGTCAACCGCGAGCAAAGCAATACGAGCGCGACGATCATCGCCGGCCCCTCACAGGTGGACAACGTGGTCGTATTCAACCCGCTCGTCAACCCGGCATTCGGTAACAAACTCTTCAAGCAGGCCATGGAAGTCGCGATCGATCGCAAGTCGATCATCGACAACCTGTACAACGGGAAGGGGCAAACGCTGCCGTGCCTCTTCGGTAACCCCGCGTACCTGGGACCAGACACCGAGATGTACGATTACGACCCCGACAGGGCGAAGGCGCTGATCGCACAGTCGGGCGTGGATCTGGGGTCGCTGCCAACCTTCACGTTCGACACGTACTACAACGATCCGTTGTCGCTGAACGTCATGACGGCCATCCAGCAGAACTGGGCCGACATCGGCTTCAACGTCACCATCAAGCAGATGGACTCGGCCGCCTGGACCAACCAGTATTACAACCAGGGCGCGTCCCAGGTTTCATTCATCGGTGCCCAGAACGGCCCGGACGGCAATATCGCCGCGACGTACTTCCTGTCGACGGCCTCGCAGGAGTCGGGCGCCGGCAACAACGGATGGAAGGGCTACACCTACTCGAACCCCGAGGTCGACACGCTAGTCAATCAGGGCCGGTCGTCCTTCGACGTGGCACAGCGGGCGGCCACCTATCAGTCGTTGTGCAAAGTGCTGGCAGACGATATGCCGTGGAACATCATGTGGCAGACGACCCGCTACTGGATCGTCAACAACAAGGTTGAGAACTTCCAACTGACCCCGGCTCCCGGCGGCGGCTCCTACTACGATGCCGCCGAGACCTGGTCCATCAAGCAATAGGGGTTGCTGTCCTCGTTGATGTGGGCGGGGACCGGAGCTCAAGACCCGGCCTCCGCCACACTTCCTCGGTCGCATGACTACGTACATCGCGCGTCGAGTCCTCATCGCGATCCCGATCCTCTTCGGGATCACGGTGCTGGTATTTGTCTTCGTCGCCCTGGCGCCGGGCGATCCGGTCGACGCGTACCTGCGTCCGGAGATGGCTGGCAACCAGCAGCTTCGCCAGCTGATGGCGCATCAACTCGGGTTGGACCAGCCGCTCCCGATCCGCTATCTGGCCTGGTTGGGGCAGACGCTGCGTGGGAACCTGGGCTACTCGGCGATCAGCGGCGTGCCCGTTAATACCATCGTGTGGAACGGTCTGCTGGCGTCTGGCTCGCTCATGCTCACGGCACTGCTCCTCGGGGTGCTCCTCGGAATCCCACTGGGAGTACTTTCTGCGCTCCGCCAGTACTCCTGGCTCGACTTTCAGCTCACCGGAATCGCCTTCCTGGGCATCTCGACGCCATCGTTTCTGGCCGGGATCGGCGGGCTGTATGTCTTTGGCTTGCTCCTCGGGATCTTTCCCATCGGCGGCATGCAGACGGCCGCCAAGCCGTTCACCATCCCGGACTTTCTTGCGCACCTCGCGCTGCCCATGATGATTCTTGGCTTCGGCTATGTAGCCATCTTCATGCGATACACGCGCACGGCAATGCTCGAGGTCATCCACTCGCCGTACATCACAACCGCTGAGTCGAAGGGACTGCCGAACCGTACTGTCGTCGTGCGGCACGCCTTGCGCAATGCCTTGATCCCGATCCTGAGTGTCGTTGGGGTCTATCTCCCGGACATGGTCGGCGCCGCCGCGATCACGGAGACGGTCTTCACCTGGCCCGGCCTCGGACTCCGGGTCGTGGAAGCGGCCAACGGGCGGGACTTCCCGGTGATCATGGGCATCGCTCTGTTCTTTGCCTTCGCCGTCCTGTGGGCAAACTTGCTCACCGATATTGCATACGCGGTGGCCGATCCACGCATCAGGTACTGAGCTCACCGGGCGCCGTCACCCCCGCTCGGCCGATCGCCCGCCAACGGTCCCCACTCCGTCGGACGCTGCTCCGCTTCCGTCGTCACCGCCTGGCGATGGCAGGCGTGCTTGTGATCGCCATCCTGCTGGCCGGGACGATTCTCGCTCCGCAGAAGCAAGCGTTCGATCTGGGTCTCGGCCAGGGGCATCAGCCACCCGGCCCGGTCCACTGGTTCGGAACTGACGCGCTCGGCAGGGATGTCTTCGCGCGGACGCTAATTGGTGGACGCATCTCCCTCATGGTCGGGCTCGTATCCGCCCTCTTCTCGACCGCAATTGGTCTCGTCGTCGGCTCGCTCGCCGGCTACTTCCGCCGCCTTGACTTCACGATTATGCGCGTGGTCGACGTGATCATGAGCTTTCCGCTCTGGATCCTGCTGCTGCTGGCCGCTGCCTTCGTAGGACCGGGCATCGGCAACATCATTGCGCTCATTGCCCTGATCACCTGGCCGATCCCAGCAAGGATCATCCGCGGCCAGATCCTGCAGCTACGCGAGGCTGATTACGTGGTGGCGGCGAGAGTGCTGGGAGCCACGGATCTCGCGATTCTCCTGCGCCACGTTCTTCCCAACTCGATCGCGCCGCTGCTCGTCTTCGCGAGCATCGCGGTGGCCACGAACGTCCTTCTCGAGGCCGCGCTGAGCTACCTCGGCCTGGGGGTCCAGCCACCAACGCCCAGCTGGGGCAACCTCCTCAACAACGCCCGCTCGATCAGCGTCTTCAGCCGCGAACCGTGGCAGTGGGCGCCCGCGGCCATCCTGATCGTTGTCTTCGTTCTCGCCGTCAACTTTGTCGGTGATGGCATCCGCGACGCCGTCGACCCGAGGAGGTCGGACGTTTGACGCGCACGCTGAGTCCACGATGTAGATGACTGATCCGCCCCCTCGATGCAACGCCGCTTTGGGCGCACGCCGCAGGTTTGACGGTCCGTCATGGCAGCATACTCTCGATGGATCGTGTGAGGTATCGGACCGCTCTCATTGGACTCAGCTGGATCGCCGGTGATCCCGCACGGCCGGCATCGGACCCCGTGCTGGGCACGGCCGTACCGTTTAGCCACGCATCGGCGATGGCGACGATCCCAGAGATCGACCTCATTGCCGGCTGTGACATCGTGGCCGCGGCCAGGGATCGCTTCGTCGAGCAATGGGGCCGCCGCTGGGAGGGGCTGCGCGTCTACGACGACTACCGAGAGTTGCTCGAACGCGAGCGGCCGGATATTGTCGCCGTCGTCACACCCGACCACCTGCACACATCGCCAGTGCTCGCCGCGGTGGAGTTCGGGGCGCGGGGGATCTTTTGCGAAAAGCCGCTGGCCACGTCCCTCGATGAGGCTGACCAGATCATCGCGGCCGCGGCCAATTCAGGGGTCGCGATCTGCGTCGACTACACGCGGCGGTGGATGCCTGAATTCGTGGAAGCGCGCCGCGTTGTCCGATCGGGCGCGATCGGGCGACTGTCGCAGATCGTGCTCCAGATAGGCGGACCCCGTGCGATGCTGTTCCGGAATCACACCCACATGATCGACCTCCTCAACTACTACGCCGAGGCGGATCCGGACTGGGTGGTAGCCGAACTCGAGCCCGGCTTCTCCGACTACGGCACCGTGTATCGAGGCGATGGCGGCACCGACCCTTCAACCGACCCCGGGGCCAATTACTACGTCGCGTTCGCGAACGGCGTGCGAGCGTATGTCACTGGCATGAAGGACACGGTGCCCGAGGTCCGTGTCGACCTCATCGGCGCGCGCGGTCGAATCTCGCTCGATGCGGAGGGATTCCGGTTGATCACGTTCGAGAGCGAGGATCTGCGATCGAAGCCACCGGTCACTCGCATCGAGCGCTTGTCGCCCAACTGGACTGTGGCCGGCATTCAGGCCGCTCTGCTCGACCTGATCGCTGCGATCGAGACCGGCCGAGAAACCGCGAGTTCGGCTGAGTCGGCGCGACGAACAGTCGCGATCACCGAGGCGATTCTCGAGTCGCAGGCACGTGGCAACGTGCCTGTCCGGGTCGCTGCTCCGCGGGCCGCAACCGCAGCGCGCTAACTAGCCAGGGCAACCCAGGACCGCCGGATGCGATCGCCGTAATTAATGCAGGCTACGCCTCCGCAACAGCCGGGTTGCGCAGCACGCCGAGACGCTCGATCTCGCCCTCAACCGTATCGCCGGGCTTGAGCATGATCTCTTCGCCGATTCCGTGCGGCATACCGGTGGTGATGATGTCGCCTGGCCGCAGGGTCATCAGCCGGGAAGTGAACGCGATCAACTCTTCCCACGCGATGTTGACGTTCTTCGTCGATCCGTCCACGCGAACCTCGCCGGAGATTCGGCTGACAATCCGGACATCTCCGAGGTCGCCTGCCTCGTCCGCTGTCACAATTGCCGGCCCGAGAATCGCGAATCCGTCCAACCATTTGCCGTTGAGCCAGTCGATGAACGCGTCCATCTCCTTGTCGCGCCGGCCGGGCGGTGGAACCGCGAGCTCACGGCCAGAGACGTCGTTGCAGATCGTGTAGCCGAAGACGTGTTCCATCGCTGTGTCGCGAGGAATGTCCTTGCCTTCCTTGCCGATGACGATCGCCACCTCGATTTCGTCGATCACGCCGGGCGAAACTCGCCAGATCGTAATCGGATCGCCGGGGCCCTTGATGTCGTCGGTCCGTTTGGCGAACAGGAGCGGCAGCGCGTCGGGCCGGAGCGGTTTGGCACCCTCATGCTCGTAATAACCGCCGGCCACTGCGATCAGTTTGCCGGGGTTCACGATCGGGGCGAGAAGCCTCACGCTGTCCTCCTGAACGCGTCGCCCAGCGCGCGCCGCCGAAGCCACCTCGTCGATCACCTCCCGTCCCTGAGACAGGAAGGCTCTCATATCACCGCCGGCGGCCCGACCTCCCGACGCCGACTCGAGGTCATAGATCTGGCCATGTTCGAGCAGACCAAGCCGGGGGCGCCGATCCTCCATCTGATACCGAACGAGTCGCATCGCCGTGTCCTTCCTTCCGTGGTCGCCCACGTCCAACCGACTTCGACCGCACGATCGTAGACGACCGCACCAAGTAGTCTGCGGCGCTTCCATCGGAGTTGGACGGATTCTCAGACGGTCGTGGCCAAGCTAACCATGTGTCTGCAGCGCGTTCACTGCTCCGGCAAGCCGCTGGAAAGTGGCGTGCCGGACAAGCACGCTCCGAAATCGCGGATTCGCCGGCCAGCCAGACCACCTGCAGGCGCTTGCTAGTGACACGTGACGGCATTCGGCGGATGTGTTTAGCCGTGGCTGCGTCCCCTTCAGCGCCATCCTGTGGCCGATGACCGCCAATTGCCTCTTGCGGTCGCACGGCCGATCGGCCGACAGGTCACTTAGAGCCGATCACCGACTTGTCGATCACCGTCAGCAGCATCGACGGCGTGCACACCGTCCTGACCGAAAAGGGGCCGAAACGGCTCGGCCGTCGACCGCGTCGTCGGGCGGAATGAACCCCAGTCGTCGACTGAGGTGGTTGCCGGCCATTTGCAAGCGCGCGATCAACGCATCCGCAGCAGCATCGGATCGATGATCATGGGCAAGCGCCTCCTGCGTCAGTCCCGCCGCCAGGCGGCGCTGGCGTAGCAGGTCAGCGAAGATTGCTACCGAAGCCTGCGGCATACGTGAATCCTGATTGACGCGCCACGGTCACTGGCGCGCTCGGCCGCGCAGCGTACCACGACGGCTCCGTCCCGACCGCGTCTGGGCCTGCCCGCCTGGGAACCCGCCCACTTTGCCGCCCTCGGGGCAGCGGGCGGGTCATCAGGCGGGTAGTGGGTGTTTGTGCGATGGCAGCGAGCCGAGAGTGGCCTGCGTCGGACGATCACAACTTACCGACAGGAGGTTCATCGAAATGATCCCGTTGGACTTCCACCCCGAGCCCTCGCGCAGCGTCCACTATTTCATGCCATGTGACCTCGGGGAGCGGGATGCCGGTTCGCAACCGCTCGGCCCGGGTGCGCCGCTCTGGCTCACCTGGGACCAGGACTTCGGCGAAGCCCGGCGCCGGTGGGATCGCCTTGACTCGGCCGAGCGCCTCCATCGCCGCCGCCTCGAACTCTGCGAGAGGACGGAACGCGGCGGCGTCGACCGCGATAATGACGGCCCCGCCGGACCGCGCCCCGCGATTGTGCCGCTGACCTGGCGTGAGCGCCGCGCCGAGGAGTTCGACGACCAGCGCCAGCCCGTAGCCCTTGTGCCCCCCGAACGGCAGCAGCATGCCTCCGCTGTAGAGATCCTCCGGGTTGGTGCTGGGATGACCCTCGCGGTCCAGCAGGACCCCGGGCGGCAGTGAGGCGCCCTTGGCCCGCGCGACCTGGACCTTCCCCTCGGCCATCGCCGTAGTCGCGAAGTCCACCAGCAGTTCCTCGCCTTCGCCAGCTGGCATGCCCACGCTGATCGGGTTCGTGCCCAGCGCCCGCGCCGTACCCCCATACGGAGCAGCGATGCCCGGACCGCCGCCCCCTCCAACAGTGACAATCGCGACCACTCCCTGACGGGCGGCGCGGCTCGCCCACTCGCCGAGCCGTCCGATGTGGTTGCAGCGAACAACCGACACGACCGCCACCTTGCTCTCTCTGGCCTTGCGCGCGGCGACGTCGGTCGCGAACGCGGCGGCGATGTGCCCGAACCCGTCCTTGCCGTCCACGAGCGCGCTCGTGGCGGTCTCTTCGGTGACCTCGGGTCGAGCGTCCGGAACGATGAGTCCGTCGCTGATCGCCTGCAAGTAAGCCGGGATGCGGATCACGCCATGGGAGTCGTGACCTACGAGGTTGCTCTCGACAAGGAACTCGGCCATCTGTGCCGCGACCTCTGAAGGGGCTCCGGCGGCCTCGAAGATCCTCTGCGACGCGTCGCGCAAGTGGGCTGGGTCGAGCGTCAGCATCACACACCTCCCTGAGAGAAGGGCAACGCGATTGCATCGCCGGTCTGGCTCGCACGATTCGCGGCTTCCGCGATCTCGACCGCGGCCCGTCCGTCCTGCCCGGTCGCGAACGGCTGGCGACCATTTCGGACACTGTCGAGAAAATCCTGCAGCTCCGCGGCGAACGCTTCGAGCCGGACCGGGTTCAGATAGTTCACGGTGAAGTCGATGGGGGGCTGCTCCCAGACCGTCTCCCATGTCCCGCCAACCGCCGCGTCGACTTTCCCATACGGGTTGATCTGGAGGAGGCCATCCGAGCCGACCACCTGGATACATTGCAGCGGCTCGCGAAAGCCCGGCGCAGGCAGCTCGATGCAGCCGCGGAAGATACCCACAACGCCGTTCGCGAACTGGATGTGAACCATCGCCGTCGGGGCTATTGTGGGAGTGTCGCTGAACCTGGTGATCGTCGCGAACACGCGGCTGGCGTCGGCCGCCGCGTACCAGCGCATCAAGTCGAAGACGTGCACGCCGGCGTCAAGCAAGAACCCGCCGTGAACGGGGTCGAGAATCCATGCCTTCTCCTCGGTGGACCTCCGGACGTCGCGCCAGGTGAAGTCAATGATCTGGACTCGGCCGATCCTGCCCGCGTCGATTACCTCCTTGCCACGCCGAGGTGAGCCGCGCCAGCGCAGGACGTGGGCGAGACATAGAGTGACACCGGCCCGGTCGCAGGCCTGGATCATCTCATCGCATCGCGCGACCGAAACCTCCATTGGTTTTTCGAGGAAGACGTGCTTGTGGGCTCGGGCCGCGGTGATGACCTGATCGCGGTGGTCGGCGTGAGGAGAAGTGACGATCACAACGTCGACGTCGCGACGCTCGATCAACTCCGCCACCGAGCCGAGCGCCGGCACGTCGAACTCAGCCGCGGTGGCCGGGGCTCGGGTCCCGCCCGCGACAGCGCGCAAACGTCCGCCTTGCGTGTACTTGGCCAGGCACTCGGCAAACGTCCGGGCCATGTAGCCCGCCCCGATGATGCCGATACCCAGATCGGTCATGCTGGCTCTCTCCTGAGGGTGATGCCGCAGGGTACCGAAGGTAGGCCTTCCCAGGTGTCGGACGCCTCGCCAGCCCCGTCGGGGTGCGCTTAGCCGGCGCTAGTTTGTCGTATCAAACTGATGGCCCACCCGATCGCTGCCTGGGGTCTAGCGACAGTTAGTCGAGGCAACACCTTGAAGCTCCACGCGTTCTGTAGTCTGCACCAGAAGCCGCCGCGTGCTACTCAGCCGGTTGTCGCTGAGCTCGTTAATCTTCTGGTCTCAACGCACCAGTCGCGGCACATGGCTCATATCGACGGCGCACTCCGATGCAGATGTCGACGAGACCATCCGCGCCGCCGAGCGGGCTCTACGCGCGGTGGCTTGACGAGGGCGGGACGATCGGCAGCACGATGTGCGACGAATGCGTTCGGTCGACGCAGACGCAGTTGTGGGCCACCACAGAGTGGGTGTGGCGGCCCATCGGTTCGCCCGTATTGGGATTGACGTCGAAGCGTGGAAAGTTGCTACTTGAAATGTCGAGTCGCAGGTGGTGACCTGCCTTGAACAGGTTGCTCACGGGACCGAGCTGAATCGTGACGCGGCAGACCTCACCGGGGGTCAGGAAATGCTCGGAGTCGAAGCCGTCGCGGAAGCGCGCGCGAATGACTGAGTCCACCAGGTTCATGTGGTAGCCAGACGGAAAGTCGGGGTTGCCCGGATAGACATCGACCAACTTCGCCGTGAAGTCTGTGTCGATGGCCGACGACGCCACCCAGAGTTCGGCCACGACATGGTCGGTGATCTCGATGTCCTGCGTGAGGACGGGCGTCTGAAAGACCAGCACATCCGGGCGTTCGGCTAGCGTCGGATACGGCGGCCGCGCTCCGACAACACCGGGCTCCTCCTTCTGGTGCGTCGGGCCTTCGGTGACGATGCTGCGCATGCGCGCCCTGGGCACCACCATATCCGCGTTCATGCCTTCGCCGACCGGCACCATCTCGTAGAACGCACACACGTTGGCACCCAGGGTTGGCACCGGGTGGCTGGGATCGAATGCGTAGCGCGCAGGTGGCGTACCTGGCTCGCCGCGCTCTGTCGACAGCAGGCCGCCGGCGCGCAAGTAGTACCTGGTGTAGCGCGTGCGGGCGATCGGCCACTCTTGCTCGTCGCGCCAGTGACCGCCATGGAACAGCCGTCCGTCCGGCGTGCGATGGCCATCGCCTCCGCCCATCACGAAGATGCGTACCGGCGGATCGTCCTCCACGCCGGTGTCGAGACCTTTCAGCCAGTGGTCGAACCAGCGTAGCCGCTCGGCGTTGTAGCGATCGATGCCCCAGCGCGCGTCGGGACCGAATTCCACGTCGCCCGCGTATGACAGACCTCTGGTCATGCCCTGATGGGTCCAGGGTCCCATCACCAGCCGCTGGGGCGAGGTGTTCTGTCTGGCCATGGCGGTGTAGTACGTCGTCGTGGAGGTCGAGAGCGGGTCGTACCAGCCGCCACTGTAGGTGCCGGGGATGTCTTTGTGTTTGTCGTAAAAGCGTTCGCGATCAAGACATTCCTGCGACCACCACTCGTCATAAGCGCCGCGGTAGTAGTAGTCAAAGAGCGTCTTTTCGAGATTTGGCACCACGGCCAGCGGCGTCTGGCCGGGCTTGAATGGAGTGCGCCAGACCCACTCGCGAAAATCCTCCATGGCTTCGACGAATGCCTGCTGCTCGGTCGGTTTGTCGCGAATCTCCTGGCTGTCGTGGCCGTGCAGGAAGAGATGGCCGAGCGTGTGCATGGCCATGGCTCCGCCGTCCCGACACACATGGGCGTACGTGTTGGTGGGCGTGACGTCGGGCCAGATCGCGAGCAGGTGCTCCGGTCTGAGCAGCGCCATGCACAGCTGGACAATGCCGTTGTGCGAACTGCCCAGCGTGCCGATTCTTCCCGTCGACCACGTCTGGCGGGCGACCCACGCGACAGTGTCGAAGCCGTCACGGCCCTCATTCACGTTCGCGACGTGGAAGTACTGGCCGGTACCTTCCGAGCCATAGCGGCCGCGCAGATCCTGGAGTACCACGGCGTACCCGCGCGGCACGAAATAGTCCGCGACAGGCCGCACCCACATGGTGGGATCGCTCTTGTCATAGGAAGTCCGGCCAAGGATGGTTGGGAAAGGACCGGCGAGCGCCTCGCCATTTAACGCCGGGAGATGGATATCGGTCGCCAGCCGGGTGCCATCGCGCATCGGGACCATAACATCGCGGAATACGTGAATCCCGAAGCGTGGCAGCGAACTGGCGTCGTCCAAGATGTCGGCCGAGGCGGGGCGCGATGCTGGTCGGGTAGTCGTCATTGCCCCCCTCGGCACGAGTTTACAGGCATGCTCTGGCGACGTGTGATTGACACGCCCAGCACGACACACTAGGCTGCCACGGCAACACTGTTGCGCAATGGCCGGGTGCCCTGGCGGGTGGTCCGAGCTCAAGGGGGTGGGAGCCAGCTCTGGTGCAAATCACACGGCGAGCGACCGCATTCGACCCGATCAAGTTCGAGGTCGTGCGCAATGCGTTGGTTTTCGCAACCGAAGAGATGGCCGCCACGCTGCGACGGTCCGCCTATTCGACCAACGTCAAGACGCGCGCCGATTTTTCGTGTGGCCTGTTCGACCGCGAGCTGCGCACGATCGCCCAGTCGTTCAACCAGCCAGCGCACCTCGGCTCGCTGGCGAGATTGGTGCCCCAGGTGGTGCGCGAATATGGCGTGGCAAACCTTGGCCCGGGCGACGGACTGCTGTGCAACGATCCGTACCGTGGTGGCGGGCATCTGAACGACATCACGCTGATCTCGCCCATTTACTACCGCGGCGAACTCTTTGGCTACGTGGCCAACCTCGCCCACCACGTCGACGTTGGCGGTGGTGCACCGGCGTCCATCGGCGCATTCCAGGAAATCTACCAGGAGGGAATCCAGATTCCCGGCGTAAAGCTGGTCCAAGCCGGAGACATCGTTCCAGACATCTTCAAACTGGTCATGGCCCAGGTACGCGCCAAACGCGAGACCGCCGGCGACTTTCGCGCTCAGGTGGCCGCCAACCGCACCGGCGTACTACGGGTGTGCGAGCTCGTGGAACGGCTGGGTACCGAAGCGGTCGCGGAGTACGTCGACGAGCTGCTGGCGTATACGGAACGCCGCGCCCGCGCGGAGATCGCCCAACTCCCGCGCGGCACATGCGAGGCGGTCGGCTTTCTGGATGATGATGGCCTGACTGACGTGCCGGTGCGCCTGCAGGTGCGCATCGAGATCGGCGACGACGGGGTCCACTTCGACCTTAGCGGAAGTGACCCGCAGCGCCGCGCGCCGGTGAATTCGGCGTACTCGCAGACCTTTGCCGCGTGCGCGTTTGCGCTCAAGTGTTTGACCGATCCGGATGTGCCCGTGAACGCCGGCTTCTATCGCGTGCTGTCCATCAATGCGCCCAGTGGTACGGTCGTGAACTGCGAGTACCCGTCACCTGTGGTCGGTGGTTGGGAGACCGCGATTCGACTGGTCGATGTCATTTTCCTGGCGATCTCGCAGCTCATGCCAGAGCGCGTGGCGGCCGGGTGCAAGGCCATGATCTGCCACACCGGCTTCGGTGGCGTCGACCCACGCAGCGGCGAGTACTACTGCTACCTCGAAACGGTCGCCGGCGGCTTCGGCGGTCGCCACGGCAAGGACGGTCCAGATGCCGTGCAGGGCCACATCCAGAATACGGAGAACGCGCCGATCGAGGAGACAGAGTATGCCTATCCGATCCGCTTCGTGCGCTACGGGCTGGTGGACGATTCCGACGGACCGGGCCAGTGGCGGGGCGGTCTGGGCGTGCAGCGCGACTACCAGTTTGTCGATCACGATGCGTCGTTCACGATCCTGGCAGACCGCGCCAAGCAGGAGCCATGGGGCATCTTCGGTGGACTTCCCGGCAAGCTGGCAGAGTACATCCTGAATCCAGGCGAGGAAGCACGTCACCTGGGGACGAAGGCGACAATCCAACTCAAGGCCGGCGACGTCGTCAGCTATCGCACGTCGGGTGGCGGCGGATATGGGCCACCGTTTGAGCGCGACCCGGCGCTGGTCGTCCAGGACGTCCGCAACGAAAAAGTTAGCCTGGACCGCGCGCGTGACCTGTACGGCGTAGTCGTGGATCCGGCGACCTGGACGTTTGACCCGGCCGAGACCGCTCGGCTGCGGGCGTCCGCGGCGTCGCAGACAACTTCATGACCACCGCCAGTTCCGCGACTTATCGACTGGGAGTCGACATCGGTGGCACCTTTACGGACGCAATCCTGATCGACGAGTATACAGGCGAGACCTGGATCAAGAAGGTCCCGTCAACGCCACGCGACCCAGCAGTCGGCTTCTTGGACGCGACCGTGCGGTTACTTCGCGACGCGGCGATTCCCGAAAGTGCCGTGTCCTACATCGTGCACGGCACGACCGTCGTCACCAATGCGATCATCGAGGGCACTGGCGCCCGCACCGGGTTCATTACCACGGAAGGTTTCCGCGACATCTTCGAGATGCAGCGCCAGATGCGGCCCGCGTTGTATGACCTCATGTTCGACCAGCCGAAGCCGCTTGTGCCGCGCTATCTGTCGATGGAGGTGCCCGAACGCCTGGACGCAACCGGGGCCATCCTGCGACCGCTCGATGAACAAGCTGTGCGAACCGCGGCGCGGCGCCTCAAGGCAGAGGGCGTCGAAGCGATCGCGGTGTGCTTCCTGCACGGGTATCTGAATGGTGCCCACGAGCGCCGAGCGGCGGAAATCATTCTCGAGGAGTTCCCGGAGGTGGTGCTGTCGATCTCGTCGGACATCGCTCCCGAAATTCGCGAGTACTTCCGCGCATGCACGACCGCCATCAATGCCGCGGTGCGGCCGGTCGCGCGGCGCTACCTTACCTCCATCCAGGACCGCCTTCGGGCCCGCGGATTGACGGCCGACTTGCTGGTGATGCAGTCGCACGGTGGGGTGCTTACCGCCGAGGCGGCGGCCGAAAAGCCGGTGTTCCTGGTGGAGTCCGGTCCAGCGGCGGGTGTCATTGCCGCGACTCACCTGGGGGGACTGCTCGGCTACCTGGACGTCATCTCATTCGACATGGGCGGCACCACCGCCAAGATGGGCCTGACCCAACGCGGCATGCCCAGTGTTACCAAAGAGTATGAGGTGGGCTCGAAGGCCTCCGCTGGACTGGGCATCGGGCGCGGCTCGGGTTATCCAATCACCACTCCGGTCATCGACCTGGTCGAAATCGGGTCCGGTGGCGGCTCGATCGCCTGGGTGGACTCCGGCGGCGTGCTGCGTGTGGGGCCACGGTCAGCCGGTGCTGAGCCTGGACCGGCCTGCTATGGTCGCGGGGGCGCTGAGCCGACGGTCACCGACGCCCACCTGGTGCTCGGTCGGTTGGACCCCGCTTACTTCCTGGGTGGTGACATGGAGCTGGACGTCGAGGCAGCGACGCGAGCGATCCACGAGCGGTGCGCACTGCCACTGGATATCACCACGGTCGAAGCAGCCAATGGCATCATCGAGATAGCCAATGCGGCGATGGTCAACGCGCTGCGCTTGATCTCCGTCCAGCGCGGCTACGATCCGCGCGACTTCGTGCTAGTCGCGTTCGGTGGCGGCGGTCCGGTGCACGCCAACCGCCTCGCGGCCGAGCTAGGGATGCGGCGCATTTTAATCCCGCCATCACCCGGCGTATTCAGTGCCATGGGGTTGCTGGTGACCGACCTGAAGCACGATTTCGCAGTCACGCGCATGCGGCGAACCGACGCGGTCGACCTCGTCGACCTCGGCCGCATCTTCGACGATCTCCTGACGCGTGGCCGTGACCTGCTCGCTCGTGAGGATATCCCGGCGAACGACATGGAGTTCACCCGCCAGGTGGACATCCGCTACGTTGGCCAATCGCACGCGCTGACTGTCACCATGTCCTCCGCGGAGCTCAATGGCAGGGTCCTCCAGGCGTCAATTGATCTCTTCCACGACGAGCATCGCCGCATTTACGGGCACAGCACTCCGGGCGAGCCCACCGAGTTGGTCAACGTTCGCTTGACCGCCACC
>Ga0137368_10002047_pt1 | contig 21574 bp, 13 predicted proteins | sample SagtaG_13_FD_104917 | JGI IMG/M metagenome (GOLD analysis project Ga0137368, IMG submission 104917) | Vadose zone soil microbial communities from Sagehorn Ranch, Mendocino, California, USA - Sage1_L_100_16 metaG | ecosystem: Environmental > Terrestrial > Soil > Vadose zone | place: USA...
GTATGTCAAGACGCACCGAAGCTTCAAATGCCCCACCGACCGTTCCAAGACCACGCTGGCCGACGGCAGGCCTTATCCCCGGGTCCGCAGTTATTCCATGAATGGAGCGATGGGAACACGAGCACTGGACAATGGTGGTACCGGCGCCGGCTTAACTTTTCTGACTCGAGGTGAATTGTACTCTGCTCCTCGAATCGAGTTCTTCGTATTTATGGATGAGCACGCAGATTCCGTGAGGACGTGTATTTTTTACCTCGACCGCGACAAGAATTGGGAACGCTGTTCTCGCCTTCCTTCCGGCCGACATTCTGGCAGCGGCGTGATGTCCTACACGGCCGGACACGCCGAGATTCACAAGTGGCGGAGCAACCTTGGGAAAAGGCCCTCTCCTTTGGCTCGAACCGATGCCCCCATGCCGTCCGGCGAGTCGCCGGACGGCACAGGCGCGTCGCCTGTGCTACCAAAACCGATTTTTCAAACACGCTTCACGGCTCAAGTGGCGTCGATCAACGTGCCATCCGTGCCAAAGCTCCTCCGCTTTATCGGCTCACTACATCCGTGAACAGATGGTTTGCGGACAAGTTTTCGCTAGAACAAGCTGTTAACCGCGATACCCAAAACGCTGAGCGGGCCTTGGTCTTCGAGGCCCTCGGTCGCCTTGTCCAGCTTCTGGAGGGAAAGCTTGGCGTTTTTGAAAAAGCTGTCGTCGTTGACCAGTTTGCCGACGGAACCCTGGCCCTGGTTAACTTTTTGCAGAATCTCGCGGAGGTTGCTCATGGCGGTCATGGTTTCCTTGTAGAGCGCTTCGTCTTTCGCCAGCTTGCCCAGGGTCCCCTTGCCGGCGCTGATTTCCATCACCACGGCTTTGGCCTCGCCGATCGCGGCTTTGATGTCGTTGGCCGTTTCATTGAGGTTGGTTACGGTGGCCAGAGCGGACTGATAGAGAGCCTCGTCGCTGATCAACTTGCCGACGGTGCCCTTCCCTTCCGAGATCTGGGAGGAGATGGTCTGCATGTTGCCAAGAATGGCGGTCAACTGCGGCCGGCTTTCCTTGAGAAAGTCCGTGACCGGCCCGAAGAGGTTTTTGATGGTGTCGCCGGAGAAGCTCTCCGCCACTCTTTCAATGCCGGAACCGACTTTGTCGAGCCGGGCCATGAGGGAGTTCAGGTCCGGCTGCTCAATGGGCTCGAGCACGGTTCCCTCCTCCGCCAGCGGCGCGGCCGGGGAACCGAAGGAGAGGGAGACAAAATTCTGGCCGAGCAGCCCAGCGAACCGGACCGACGCTTTACAGTCGGTTTTCACTTTGGCCTTCGGGTGGGTGATTTTCATGATGACCTCGACCTTGTCCTCGGAAAACCCGATTGACTCGACTTTGCCGATTTCGACCCCCGCCATCTTCACCGGATCGCCCTCTTTCAACTCCTGCACGGTATCGAAACGGGAGTGAACCCGGTAGCCACTGCGGAACAAATCAAAACCGCCAATGACTTCCATGATGATGAAGGCGACGATGAGTGCGAGGGCGAAGAAGATTCCCAGGCGGGTTTCCAGTGTGTTTTTCATAGTGCTTTCCTTTCTCGGGTTTGGTTAAAGTCGGCGGCCAGGAATTCCCGGATCAGTGGATGGGAGCTTTTCCTGACCTCGTCGGGCGTGCCGACCAGGAGGATCTCGCCCTGGCTCATGATGGCGATGCGTTCCGCAATTCCAAAAGCCAGATCCCGATCATGCGTGACGACGATGGAAGTGACTTCGATGCGCTCGTTCAACTGATATATTTCCTCGGCAATCAGGACCGCCATCAGCGGGTCGAGTTCGCTGGTGGGTTCATCGTAAAGAATCAATTGCGGCTCAATTACCAGGGCGCGCGCGATGGCGACGCGTTTTTTCATGCCGCCGGAAAGGTCGCCGGGGAAACGGTCCTCCTGTCCTTTGAGTCCGACCAGTTCGAGTTTCTCGCGGACAATCCTGGCGATTTCATCCGGTGGCTTGAGCTGGTGTTCGGTCAAGTACAGTCCGACGTTTTCTCCCACCGTGAGCGAGTTGAGCAACGCGCCCGACTGGAAGACCATGGCCATTCGATATTTGTCCATGACGCCGGGCGACTGAATCGACTCGCCCTCGATGAGAATCTCCCCTTCATCCGGGGTTTCGAGCCCGATGAGGTGCTTGAGCAACACGCTTTTGCCGCTACCGCTCGGACCCATCACGACAAAAATCTCGCCGCGCTCCACATCAAAGCTCAGCTCTTTCAAGACCGGATCGCGGTCGAAACTCTTGCGTAATCCGCGCACCGATACCCGCACGCCGCGCTGGTTGGGAGAGGAATTGCTCATCAGTTGAAGTACATCAGGAAGCGGGTCAGGAAATAGTCCAGGATCAGGATCAGGACGATGGAATTGACGACCGCCTTGGTGACCGAGCGCCCGATGCCGCGTGGGCCGCCAATCGTCTCCAATCCTTGATGACAGGAAACCACGCCAATCACCACCGCGAAGACGAAGCTCTTGAACAACCCGTTGAGCACGTCGCCGACATCGACGAAATTGCGCAGGTCGTTAAAGAACGCCTGGAAGCTGACATTGATCTCGCGATTGAACACGGAGACAGCGGCGCCGCCCATCCATCCGATCAGGATGGAGAAGGTCACCAGAATGGGCAGCGAACAACTGATCGCCACCAGGCGTGGCAGGACCAGGTAATGCACGGGGTTGATATTCATGGTGCGCAGGGCGTCGATTTCCTGATAAACCCGCATCGAGCCGATTTCGGCGGCCATGGCTGATCCGATGCGGCCGGCGATCAGGATGGACATCATCACCGGCGCGAGTTCTTTGCACATGGAGATGCCGACCATCCGACCGATATAGGTGGATAGTCCACGCTCGGCCAGGACCGGCCCGGTTTGCAGGGCGAGAACGCCGCCGATAAAGAGCGAGAGAACGCAGGCCATTAACAGGCTGGCATTGCCGATCTCAAAGAGTTGATCATAGACTTTTTGCCGGTGGCGCCAGGTGAGCGACAGCGATTGCACCGTGCGCCAAAAGAGAACCACCATTTCACCGATGTTTTGGAACATAGTCAGGAGACCGGCTTCGCCGCCGACGGCCTTTTGCTCTGGCCGAAAGGAATGAACAAGAGACGCACATGCCTGCCTTCGGGACCCGATTGATACTGAAAAAGGCCGAACAAGAGCGAGCATTTTCTGGATTCCGGCGTTGTATCGACCCGATAGAGATTCCACAGGCAGGACTGGCTGGACGCTCCCGTGCGCCGGTTCTTCTCCGATCGCCATACCGACCAGACCGGGGAGTAGTTTCGTTCGATGCTTTTGTTGTTGGGCAGAAACGGTTCGAGCAGAGCGAGAATCTGGAGACGCTCGTCGCCGTTGTGGTCGCGCCGCGCGGTGAAGAGCGGCCACAGGTCGGTCCGCTCGAGTGCCGTGCCGGTCTCCTCGTTCTTTTCGATCAAGTCGGAGTAGAGAAAGAACAGGATGCGCGTCCGTTCACGATCCAGCGGCGGCGCATGCGCCCGGTTGTACTTGTAGAGCGGCCACAGGTAGAAATCGCTCCGGAGAATCGGCGTTCTCGCCTGCCCGAACAGCGGCCAGATTCGATTGGCCGTCTTTCCCTCGCCCCGGGCGAAGACGACCAAGGGCCACGGCGCGCCCACTTCGCGATATTTTTTTGCGCGGTCGTCGGTAATCGAAAGTCCAAAAGGCCACACGTACGCGGACGAATCCCGCTGCGGAGAACGGAGGAAGGTGTACAGCGGAAGCAATGCCTGCTGGTGGGCCGGATTGTCCGTCCCGACGCCGGTCTTGTGATTGAAGAAAATCGGCCACAACAGGAAGAATTTGTCGTGGCCGCCGACCGTTTCTATTTCGCCGAAATCGTTGGTCTTGGCGGTAACCTCTTTGTGTTCGTTTCCCACGAGCGGCAAGAATTGCCAACCGCTCAAACCTTCGCCGTGCCGAAGATGGAAGATCGGGTACAGATAATTGTCCGTCACCACGTCCCGCTTCCGCGATTGTCCATAGAGCGGGAACAGGACAAAGCGAATCTCGTCCCGGAACAACCGGTTCCTTAATTTTCCATAAAACGGCACGAAGGCGGTGTAATCCAGGGACGGATCAGAAGACCGCTGCTGAAAATAGAGCGGGAATAACGTGACTCGTTTCGCGGCGTCGCCGCTCTGGTTCCGTCCTCCGGCAACGGACAACACCTGGAAAAGCTGCACGCGATACTCGGTTCCAAACCGATCGTAAGTCAACAACGGGTAGGCGAAGTCGAGTTCCTGGACATCGAGATCGCGGTCGAGGGTGTAGGACAGCAGCGGAGCCAGCGCCAACTGCTCCTTCAACTCCTTACGTTCGTAGCCGACAAGCGGCCCGGCGGCTTCCCAGCGCTCGCCCGGCGCCAACGTGAGTTTGAATTCATGTACCAGCGGACCGAAAGCAATTTCCCCCGCGTCGGTCAACCCGGCGACGGAAATCCCGATGACAACACCCGCGAAGACTTTCAGGCGCCGCCAGGAGGCAAACTCGGGCTTCCGGTTCAAGAGCGAAGAGATAGGGGCTGGTTTGGCGCGGGGTCAAGACCGCACCGGTGACGGCGGTGTGCGGATGGGGATTTGCTGGGTGCGCTCCTGGCATGGCGCCGGGCGGAGTAGCGGCGCTGCCGGCGCCGAATAACGGCACCGCCCAACGGATTCCCTGCGGCAAAGGGCGTCCGAAACGGAAAGCGGCAAGCCCGGGCCGCTATCGTTATCGGTCTGGCAACTGGTCGTAATTCGCGACTTTTCGTTCTCTCTTTAATTAACGTTTGACTTTTCAAATCGCCTCTCTTAGCTTCGCACTGCACTTGAGGTTTTTACCTCGGTTCCTCCCGACCCAGTGTCGATTGTGCATTATCGTCACTGGGTTCTTTTCTTGGTCAGGGTCCAGCCGCGATGGCTCAGCAGGTTCAGCACCGCCGGCAGAAAGGTGAGTGCGGCAACCATGCAGGTAGCCGTCCCGACCGCCATGACGTAGCCGAGACTGGCGATTCCCTGGTGCTTGGCCAGCATCAGGCTGCCGAATCCAACGATGGTATTCAGTCCGGAAACCAACACGGCTTTGCCGGTGCTCTTGGTCAGTATGCTTGGAGTGCGTTCTTCCGCGAAGCGATTGAGGATGTGAATTCCATTGGTAACGCCGATGCCGATGACCAATGGCAGAGTCATAATATTGGCTGGATTGAAGGGGATGCCTGACCATCCCATGAAGCCAACCATCCAGATAGTTCCGACAGCCACCGGCAAGAGCGCCAACACGACACACGTCAGCGACCGAAAATGAATGAAGACCAGCAGGGCAATGGCGCCGAGGGCATACCAAGCCGCTTCCTCGTAGCTCTGCTTAAGCAGTGTGGTGTATTCGTAGAGTTGAACGGGCGTCCCGGTAACCTTCGGATCAATCTGGCGCAACTGCTCCACAAATTCCTTCTGTTTATCCCGCTGCCACACGTCCTCCTTTGGATAAATCTGGATCACATACACATCTCCGTTCTTGCTGACGAACCGGTGCCGCAATGCCGGCGGCAAGTCCTCCGCGCGCAGACGTTCGCGATCGTCCTGTTCCTTGATTGCGGTGAACGTCTGCTCGATGTCCCGGAGGAGGGCGCGCTGAAACGCGGCCAGCTTGAGGGCGGCCTGCTGCGGGGCTTCCTTCATCCGCTTGCGGAGGGGATCGATCGCGTGGCGAAGCGACTTGAGCTGTTGACATAATTCCGCCTCACCCTCTTTCTCGACTTCCTCGGCCGCCCATCCCAGGTAACCCTGCAACGAAAACAAGGTCTGGTCCAGATCATCGATGTTGACTGGCGAATCGTCGATCGCCGCGAAGTTGATCGGCTCGACCTCCTGCTTGATCTCGCTCACCAGCGCGAGTTTGCGCGTCTGGTCCTCGATCAGAAAGCGCGTCATCGAATCCACGCTGCCGACGACTGGAAGATTCGTGACCTTGGCTTCCAGAGCGGCCGCTTCCTCCAGTGAATTCGCGACCATCGCGCAGTACAAGACGGACTTCTCCGCCGATTTAATAAGCTTTTGCTCAAAAACGACTGCCGGCAACCCCTTGGTCTGCATGTTGAGGAGGTTGTAATCGAAATAGACCTTGTCGAATTTCAACAGGGCCAGGCCGCACAGGGCGGTCGTCGCTATCGCCACGACCAACGGTCGTTCCAACCAGAGCTTCTCAATGCGGGCGCGCTTCTCCAGCACCTGAGGGTAATTGTGATCCAGCACGTTCTGTTTCCCCCGCAGAAGCAGAACCGGCAGCAGCGTCATCATCGGCACGAGACAGATCAGCAGGCCTCCCCCACTGATGATTCCCATTTCCTGGATTCCTTTGAAATTCGTCAAGCCCATCGCGAAGAACGCTCCGGCCGTGGTGAAACAGCCGGTAAATATTCCCTGCCCCGTGTAAACGATGGCTTTCTCAATCGCCTCCCGCTCCGTCTTGCCGCGCCGGAGTTCCTCCTCATAACGGGTGATCAAATGCACGCCGAAATCGATCGCCAGGCCGATCAGCATCGGCACGAACGTGATGGTGAGAATGTTCAGGTGACCAATGACCAGCGTCGTAAATCCCATCGTGTAGCCCAGCCCAACGATCAGACAGATCGTTGCTTTGATCGGCCGTCCCGATCCGCTATAGCTGTAAATGAAAATGAGCGCGACGAGGATGAGCGAAACGATCGTGGCAATGGTCGTGTCGTGCTGGGACTGAACCATTTCGTCGAACTCGAGCACCGGCTCCCCGGTGATCGCCGCGTTAACCCCCGGCACTTCAACCTTGGTTTGACGAACCAGTTCCCGCAACCGCTGCACCGCGTCGGCGTTCAAGTCCTCACTGCGCGCCCGCGCGGTGGCCAGATAAATGCGCCCGCGCGCAAACGTGATGTAAATCTGGCGCTCCGCCTCTTCCCCCGCGCCGAACAAGGCCGTCAATCCCGGCGACGGCGGGGTACCCGGCCGTTGCAGACTGTCCGCCGCCTCCTCGACGATTCGCTCAAGCGCCGGCACCGCTTTGACCAGCGATTCGTTCTCGCTGTTTTGCTCCCGTTTGGCGGTCCGGAACTGCTGATTCACCAGCCGGAACAACGAATGAAGGTTCGTCGCCCGCCCAAACTGCTGAATGAACGGGCGGTAATCCCGCAAGGTCTGGTGCAAGGTCTTCAGGTCCTCTTCCGGGAAAAACAACAACGCTTTGTTGCCGAGCATCTTGACGTCGTTGTTGTAAATGACGTCGGTGAAAAGATTGGTTTCCGCCTGAAGCCGCTTGCCGAGCCGTTCGACGAACTGCCGGTTCTTCTCCATGTCCTCGCTCTCCACGACGGCCACCAGCTCGTCCTGCGCAATGAACGCCGTCTTGTACCGCAGGAAGTTCCGGTGGTACTCCTTGTCCGAACCCACGAGATCGTTCCGGCTCGTGTTGAATTCCAGCTTTGTCGTGTAGAAAATACAAACGACGAACAAGACAACCTGCGGATAGAAATAAAGCCGCGGGTAGCGATAGACGGTATCCGCCAACCAGCGCAAGACGCGAACGGCAATGGAGTCGGTTGGCGAATGCATGCTTGATCAGGAACCGGCCGCCCGTGGCGAACCGGTTCAACCCGGTTCCGCTGGAAACTCGGCGTTGGTGTGAACTTCCTTCACGTCGTCGTGCGCTTCGAGCGCATCGATCAACCGGTGCAACGCCGGCGCGTCGCTCCGGTTCACGAGCACGGTCAGCGTCGGCAGATAAGTGACCTCCGCCGCTTCCGTTTTGATTCCTTTGGCTTCGATTTGTTTGTGTACCGCCTCGAAACTCGCGGGGTCGGTCAAAACCTCATACCCTTCGGCTTCCGCTTTGAAGTCCTCGGCGCCCGCTTCCAAGGCAAGTTCCATCAACCGGTCCTCGTCCGACGCGTCACGCCCTACGATGATCTGTCCTTTCCGCTGGAACAGCCGCGTGACGGCCCCGGACGTTGCCACGCTCCCGCCGTTCTTCGTCAACAAACTCCGGATTTCCGCCGCGGTACGGTTTCGATTGTCCGTGCTGAGCTCGACCAGCAACGCCACGCCTCCGGGTCCGTAAATCTCGTACGTCAGGTCCTCGAAATTTGCCGCGTCACCACTACCCGTTCCCTTCTTGATCGCCCGCTCGATGTTATCGGACGGCATGTTGGCGCTGCGGCATTTCAGTAATGCCATGCGCAGCCGCGGATTCAGGTCCGGATCGCCGCCAGCCAGTTTGGCGGCAATCGCAATCTCGCGCGACAACTTGGCGAAGATCCTCGCCCGCTTCGCGTCGATCGCGCCTTTGAAGTGCTTAACTTTCGCCCACTTGCTATGTCCTGCCATACGTCACAAAACGCGCCACGCGCTTGCCAGTCCCATAATCACTCGCATCCCGTAACACAAAGTCCGTGCCCAGCTAAAGCGATTTTTGGATCCCCGTACCTGAGTGGTCGAAGCCTGGCTCAACGGCTCAGCTTTTCTGTCGAGTGGATGCACGCGGAGTCTCTACACCAAGGAAACAAAGGAAACGAAGAGTTTTGTCCTGCGCCCGCGCGAGGCCACCGGCGAAGCGGGAACTTGATAACCTGTGGCGGCGCTGTTAGCCTGCGCCTTCCTTGGAACGGGAAACATGGATTACAAAGGCACATTGAATTTGCCGCGGACGGACTTCTCCATGAAGGCCGATCTGGTGACGCGGGAACCGGACCGGCTCAAGAAATGGCACGAGGCCAGACTCTACGAGCAGATCCAGGCCGCCCGCGACGGCGCCGAAAGGTTTATCCTGCACGACGGTCCACCCTTCGCGAACGGCGATGTCCACATCGGCACGGCGAGCAACAAGATCCTCAAGGACTTTGTCGTCAAATACAAGACGCTGCGCGGTTGCCGGTCCCCGTATGTACCGGGCTGGGACTGCCACGGTCTGCCGATCGAATTCAAAGTCTCTCAGGAGATGCGCAAGGGAAGCGCGAGTGGTGCGCCGGCGAATCAATCGTTAGACCCGGTCGCGATCCGCAAAGCCTGCGAGACCTACGCTTGGAGATACATCGACATCCAGCGCGAGCAGTTCAAGCGCCTGGGTGTCTTCGGCGATTGGAAGAATCCGTATCTCACGCTGGACAAGGAATATGAGGCCGCGGAGCTGCGCTTGTTCGCGGACATTGTGGAACAGGGTTTCGTCTATCGCGGCAAGAAGCCGGTCTATTGGAGCATCCCTTGCCGCACCGCGCTCGCCGAAGCCGAGGTTGAATATAAAGACCACCTCAGCCCCAGCATCTATGTGAAGTTCCCGATCGTCGGCCAGTCGGACACGTTCCTGGTGATTTGGACGACGACGCCGTGGACACTCCCGGCCAATCTTGCGGTGGCGTACAACTCGACGTTCCCCTACTCGCTGGTCCGCGTTGGAGGCGAAGCCCATATTGTTTCCGCGATGCTGCTTCCCACCATCGCGGAGAAATGCGGGTGGCAAGGCTACGAGATTGTCCGCAGCCTCGAGGCGGCTCAGTTGAAGCAGGTGGAGTATCAGCATCCGTTCTGCGCGCGCACGGGGAAGCTGTTCGCCGGCGACAGCTTCGTGGACAACGTCACCGGCACCGGTTTCGTGCACATCGCGCCCGGCCACGGTCTGGAAGACTACCAGCTCGGCCAGCAGAATGGGCTGCCGATCTACTCGCCGGTTGATGACGACGGCCGTTTCGTTTACACGAACGACCTGCCGCGCGAGCAACAGATGCCCGGGGAAATGGCCGGCCAGTCGATCCTGGAGAAACACGGCAAGAGCGACGCCAACGAAGCGGTGCTGCACGAGTTGCGCCTGCGCAAAGCGCTGCTGCACCAGGAAAATTATCACCACAGCTACCCGCACTGCTGGCGCAGCAAGACGCCGGTGATCTTCCGCGCCATGGACCAGTGGTTTATCCGCATCGATCACGTCCGACCTTCCCCGGCTTCCGGCGCGCGGGCGAAAACTGCGACTCAGGAGGTGGGAGAGCGGGAAAGTGGGAGACTCACGCCTGCCGGCACTCCAACTCTCTCACCGGCTTCGCCACCGGCGAGCGGCGCCGCTTACACCTTTCGCGCGTGCGCTTTGGCTGCCATCGACCAGGTCAAATGGATTCCCGAATGGGGCGTCAACCGCATCAAAGGCGCGGTCGAGTCGCGTCCCGACTGGTGCATCTCCCGCCAGCGGAGCTGGGGTGTACCGATTCCCGCGTTCTACGACGCGCAAGGCGCTGCCATTCTTGATGCCCAAATCATCCGCCACGCCGCCGACCTGTTTGAGAAGCACGGCTCGAACGTCTGGTTCGAAAGATCGTGCGCGGACCTCTGGGCCGCCCTGAAGCCAGGAGACTGGAACGGCCGCGAGGCGGCCGCCAAATCGTTGGACACGCTCGACGTCTGGATCGATTCCGGCTCGTCGTCGCGGGCGGCGATCGCGCAACGCCGCGAGCTGCGCGGCGACGAGAAGCCGTTTCAGGCGGACATGTATCTCGAAGGAAGCGACCAGCATCGCGGCTGGTTTCAATCCTCACTGTTACTCTCCCTCGCCGGCAACGGTGCGCCGCCGTTTAAGATGGTGCTGACGCACGGCTTCATGGTCAAGGCCAGCAAACTCGACCCGAAACAGAAGGAGAAAGTCTCGAAAAGCCAGCAAGGAACCTACGAGAAGCCGGAAACGGCGGAACGGTACATCAAACAGTTTGGCGCCGACGTGCTCCGTCTCTGGGTGGCCTCCCAGGACTTTCGTTCCGACATCTGGGTCGGCGACGATCGGATCGAGAAGGTGGGCGAAACCTATCGGCTGATCCGCAACGCGCTCCGCTACCAGCTCTCGAATCTCTACGACTTCGATCCCGCGAAGCACACCGTGGCGGATGAAAAGCTCACGGGACTGGATCGCTGGATTCTCAGCCAGTTTTCCCAATTGGAGTCGGAAGTCGCCGAGGCCTACGACGCCTATGAGTTCCATGTCGTTTACCAGAAGATCAGCCAATTCGCGGCGGTCGAGCTTTCGGCCATTTACCACGACGTGGTGAAGGACCGTCTCTACACGGACCCGGCAAACTCCCCGCGGCGTCGTTCGACCCAGACGGCGCTTTACCGGCTCGTTACCGGAATTTGCCAGATGCTCGCACCGGTCTTGTCGTTCACGGCGGACGAGGCGTGGGAATTCGTGCCCATGCGGTCGCCGTCGTCCGTTCATCTCACCACCTGGCAGCCCCGTCCCTTCCTCCGGCCTGAATCCGAAGCGCACGTCTGGAAACAACTCTTTGGATTGCGCGAACAGGCGATGCCGTCGTTGGAAGCCGCGCGGCAGGAGAAGAAAATCGGGAAATCCCTGGAAGCCGTCGTTGAAATCGAGGGCTCGGCTGACCTGGGTTCATTCGTTTCGCAGTACGAGTCCGAAGTGAAGGAGTTGCTCAACGTTTCCCACATCGAACGCAAAATTTCGGAGAAGCCTCGCGACCCGGACATTCCGCTGGCGATCTCCTTCGACTTGCACGGCATTACCGCCCGCCATGCTCAATCCATCGGTTGCCAAAAGTGCGAGCGCTGCTGGCACTGGGAGAAGGACGTCGGCGCGAATGCCAAACACCCGACTCTCTGCGGGCGCTGCGTTGAGGCGGTGTCTCAAGCCAAGTCGGCTTCCAGTTGACAGATCATCAGGAGCGGTGATGTTTGGCGGAGAGGAAACGGGTGCCTTTGTGAGAAACACTTTGATCCGCCGTTGGCAGGGTAGCATTCGGGTGCCGCTTGTCGTGGGCAGCACCGCTCTGGCGTTGTCCGTTCCCTTATGCGGGCTCCGCGCCGACCAGGTCCAGATGCTGAACGGTGATCGCTACCTCGGCCGAGTCCTGTCGCTCAATACCAACACGCTCCTCCTGCAAAGCGATGTGCTGGGAACGGTGCGTTTGCCGCGTGAAAAAGTGGCCCTCATCACTTTGGGCTCCGGCATGACGAACAACCTCCAGCGGACGCCGTCTGTGCCGAACGGTCAGATTGGGCCCGGCCCTGCGGCGCCCACGAACGAGGTCACGGATATTTCCGCGTCGCTCCGGCAAATCGGGGCGAACACGAATTTCATCGAGCAGGTGCGGACGCAGTTCCTTGGCACCGCCGGGCCCGCAGCCAACAACAAGTTTAACGAGTTGGTCGGCGGCCTGATGAGCGGCAAGCTGTCCGTGACCGATATCCGCGCGGAGGCCAAATCCGCGGCGGATCAAATCAGGGAACTCAAGCGCGACCTGGGCGAGGACGCCGGGTGGGCGCTCGACGGCTACCTCGCCATTCTCGAGAACTTCCTCCACCAGACTGCGCCTGTGGGCGTTTCCGCCCCTACCAACGTTGCGCGTCCTGTGCCAAAGGCCAAAGCGGAGTCCGTTCCCGACGAGGAATGATGGACTTGAGCCGGCGAGCTCCCTTCCGCACGGCGAGCGGTATCTGTCCCAATCGTCGCGGGACGCGACGATTGGGCGTAGCGCAGATTGATTTGGACAGATACTGATAGACTGCCAGTCTGCGCTACGTGAGTTGCGGCTTTGCCGCGCTGCGCTGTATCGCCGACTTGCAGTCGGCAGATTATCGCCTTCGTCGCGCGCGCCAAAAGTTGTTGACGCGATAGGGGCACGAGGCTGTCCGGACACGCTCCGGACGACTGGTGCGTTGACGGGGTTTTCGACGGCTGAGATGCTCATGGGCGTGATCGTGATCGGCCCGTTCGATTGAACTCGAGAATTGCCATTTGGATGATTCTCGCCGGGGCCGCGCTCGCCGCCGGAGCCACTGTGCTTTTTTGGAGTGTCTCGAGCCCCAAAACGATCCAACGGGAGAACCCGACCCACGCGTCATCCGCGGAAAGAACCGGCGATCCCTTTTTTGACTCGGCTCCGCAGGTAACGCGGCCTGACGCCGGCTTGGTGCGACGGATGTCGGCCATTGAAGCGGAACGGAAGCGATGGGACGAAACCATTTGGGCCGACGAAATGGTTGCGGAGCGGCACGAAGACCTGTTCGTCCGGCTGTGGGATGATCTGCGCAATGCGGACGACAAATTCTCGGTGTTGGGAAGCTTTCCCTTCCAGCAATTGGTGGTCGGCACACCCGGGCAGACGGAACTAATTGAACACGCCATTGAGCGGACCCAGCTTGCGGCACCGGGTCGCACCCTGGATGCAGGGGAGTGGAAGCAGCAGCTTAGGAAGCTGAAAGCAGAGGGGTTTCGTCTCGATCAGTGCGAGTGGCGGCAGCCGAGTTTCATGCTCCGGACGAATGGGCCGGCGCGATCCGTCGTGGCGATGACACTCCACATCAATAATCCCATGCTCGACCGCCGGGTCATTCTCAGAGGGGACCTGCGCGTCGAGTGGGAAACACCTGCCGATCCAACGGCCGCGCCGATTCCACGCGTGATCGACGCGACCAATCTCGAAATGCTGGCTCGCTCCGGTCCGCCGGCGTTTGCCGAAGTGGTGGTGCGAGAGATCTTCCCGCAGGAGGGCAGCATCTTCATCGATCCGCTAATCCTCTACGATCTCGACGGCGATGGACTTTCGGAAATCATTCTTGGTTGCAGCAATTTGATCTTTCGCAATCGCGGCCAGGGCCGATTCGAGGCCGGACCCCTCTGCCGGGAAGCACCCGGCCTGATCAATACCGCGATCGTGGCCGATTTCACTGGCGACGGCAGCGCCGACTTCCTCTGCTGCGATCGGCAGGGATTGCTGCTCTACGCCGGCAACCCGGAAGGACGCTTCGACGGCCAACGCCGGAGGGTATGGTCGTCCCCAGTCAAGTTGATGAATCCCTTTGTGATGACTTGCGGCGACATCGACCGCGACGGTGATCTCGACCTCTGGCTAGCCCAATACAAACTGCCCTACTACGCGGGTCAAATGCCGACGCCCTACTACGACGCCAACGACGGCTTTCCCTCCTTCCTGTTGATCAACGATGGTCACGGGAACTTTCGTGACGCCACCGAGTCGGCTGGGTTAAACGCCAAGCGCTTTCGTCGCACCTACAGCAGCTCGTTCGTCGATTTGAATGAGGACGGCGACCTTGATCTAGTCGTCGTCAGTGACTTTGCCGGGGCGGACATCTATTACAACGACAGGCGCGGGCGTTTCACCGACGTTACGGCGGAGGTACTGGATGAACCGCACGCGTTCGGGATGGCGCATTCGTTTGGCGACTATGACGGTGACGGTCACCTGGACTTCCTGATGATCGGCATGAACTCATTCGTCGCCCAGCGCCTGGACTCATTGAAGGCCGGGCCCGCGGCATTTCCGCAGCACCAGCTCATGCGCCCGAAGCTGGGTTATGGCAATCGTCTTTATCTCCGACGTGGCGGCGTTTTCCGACAGGAACCATTGAGCGACCACGTGGCACGGACCGGATGGTCGTGGGGTTGCACTTCCTTCGACTTCGATAATGACGGGGACCTGGATCTTTACGTGACCAACGGGCACAAGAGCCGTTCGTCCGCCAAAGACTACGAGGCACAGTTTTGGCGCCATGACATCTATATTGCCAGCTCGCGGCATGATCCTGCCCTCGACCTGTATTTCGGAGCGACGGGGGACCGGCTGTATGGCTCCGGTCAATCGTACGGCGGTTATGAGAAAAACCGGCTGCTGCTGAATCTGTCCGGCAAGGAATTCCTGGAGGTGGGCTACTTGATGGGAGTGGCCAGGGAAGAAGATTGCCGTAATGTGGTCAGCGATGACCTCGATGGCGACGGGAGGCTCGATTTGCTGTTTACAACGTTCGCAGAATGGCCGAAGCCGCGACAAGCGCTGCACATCTACAGGAACCAGCATGAGCAAACCGGCAACTGGATCGCAGTTCGTTTGCCCGAAGCGGGTCGTGGTTTGTCGCCGATTGGCGCGACGGTTTTCCTGGTCAGCTCTGACGGAAGGCAGATGCGGCAGTTGGTTGCTGGCGATTCGTATCGTTCCCAAAGCGCCGCTACCCTCCATTTCGGCCTGGCCGCGGCAACGAACGTGTCCTTTGTCGAAGTCCGCTGGCCCAACGGTCGGACGAACACCCTCTCGAACCCGGAGATCAATCACTCCCATCGCGTCGTGCCGTCGAATTGAAACGCACCAAGGAATATTGCCGCCCAAAAGTCTAAAAATCCTCCGGCGCGCTTTTGCTCTGCCGCGCCATTCCGGCCGGGCAGGATGCCCGCCATTACGCGAACTCGAGATGCGGAGAGACGTTGACCACTGCGGTGTCAGAGGAATTCCACCGGAAGATCAATTTGCTCCTGGACCCGCCGTGTTGCGCGTCGAGCGCTGTTGCATCCAGAACACGTCTTTGTTATTCGCCGAAGGCTGATCCAGAGGCCGATCCGTCTTGGATACTTTGGGTACGGTCCGCGGGTCTGTCCACTTGTGGATTTCCGCATGTCCGTCGGCGAAGGAGAATCCGCAAGCGCCGTTATGATAGCTGGCGGGATAGTCGACGATCTTCCACCGATTCGGTTGATTGGGATAACCCGCCATATCCACCACGAAGTAGCCATCGTTGATGCTGTCCTCGCGTTCTTCGATCAGGACGAAGGTCTGGGCCGGTCCGGGATTTTGGATATCGGCGTCCTTCAAGTAGGTAATCCAGCCGGAACGGTCTTGCGGCACCCAACTTCCGGAGGCACCCCACCCGGGGCCGCCGACCCAGTTGTTCATCGACATGCTGCGGATGCGTGGAACCTTCTGCCCCTTGTTGTTGACCGCCAGCGACTTGTCGGCAGGGCATTTCCAGATGCCGACCGAGTTGCCGCAATACGGCCAGAGCGGGCTTTTCTTGGTGTAAGTGTCATGGTCCCAATTGTTCGGATCGCGCTGGTTATTTAAAGTGAGCCAGCTTCCCCCGGTCCAATTTGGAATTGCGTTGCCGAAGAACGGGGAAGCGTTCGGACCGGCGCGAGACCCTGGCGGCGTCCAATTTGCCGCGCCAACCAGCTTCCCGTTGTTATCATCCGAGTAGAACCTCCACGCGAGCATCATCTGCCGGTTGTTACTCATGCACAAAATGCCATGCGCCTTGGTCTTGGCCTTGGCCAAGGCCGGCAAGAGCAAGCCGGCCAGGATGGCAATGATAGCAATGACGACCAATAATTCGATCAGGGTAAACGCCCTCCCGGAGTTCGGTCTGGAGCGAAGTCGGTTCCAACGATGCAATCTGCCACTTGACATAATTCTATCCTCTCGGAATGGGGTTTCGGGCTATAAGACTTCTCGATTAATAGTCCATAGTCCGAGCGGAAGGCAAGTGTGCGTTCGGACGCACATGATCACTTCGGGAGTGCGGTTCAGACGCGCTGAGGTTCGTGCGGCGCACCGACGTGCTCCGTTTCGCGTGCGGCTTTGGCACGTGATGCTTCTTTTGAATTTCCGAAAGGTTTTGCCGCACTCGCCGAGGACTTCAGCCGATTCGAATTGCGATTTCGACTTCCGCCCGGACAACCCGTCAGACGAGGGAAGGCTCCATCGTGCCGTCGGTGCGTCGGGTGTTGTGCCGGCGTTCAAGCGACAGGGCGAACGCGACACGCCGTGACTGAATCTGGTCACGGATACGGGCGCGCTGCCTTTCATCACGGCACCGGGCCTCGGCCTTTTCCAAGACCTCGACCTCCTTGAGCAGTTCCAGTTCCGGCGGCAATACGCCCGCGCTCTTCAAAAGCGAAAACGCCATGCGGCCTGCAACCGGCGTGCTGAAGTAACCCGTCAAATCGAGTGGCTGTCCTTTACCCGGCAGGTTATCGAACTCGCCGCGCTCGAAGGCTTCCTGGATCCGATTCTCTGCGATCAATTGCCACGCGTTTGAACTCATGGCCTCGCTCCGCGAGGGTATCTGTTTCCCGTGTGGGAAGCGCACGCACCTCGCGTGCAGGCTTCGGCGCCCTCGCCGCTTCGGCTGCGCTTCGAAAACGCGCAACGCGCTCTTGTTCCCTCTTCCCAAGGGAGAGGGTTAGGGTGAGGGGGAAGGCGATGTCCGAATTCGAAAACGTTTATCCACATCACCAGGAAGCCACCTAAACAAGCCGCTATCTCCCGCACGTTGCGCAAAAAAGACACCAGGGTTGAAAAGCTACCTTATTACCACCAGCTAGTCACGCCACCGACCGTTGGCAGTTGGCCTGTTGGCGAGTTCCGAAGGGCTTGGTGCCATGTGACGGTCAATTCCCCCTCACCCCGCCCTCTCCCCAAGGGAGAGGGAGAATCGTTCGCCAGCTTTCGACAAATCGGAGCGCTAGGATATTGCCGGACGATGCTCAGATAACCAGGAAGCGCGCGATTGCTATACCCTCTCCCCAAGGGTTAGGGTGAGGGGGAAGGTGATGTCCGAATTCGAAAACGTTTATCCACCTCACCAGGAAGCACCGAAACAAACCGCCGGGAAAAATCCCGCCTGGCTACTTTTCCGATCGCCCGGCCGCCCAGCGCGCCAGACGCCGGAAGATCTCCCAGTTATCATGCTCCTTGATGGCGACATCGCCGATCCCGCGCCCGTCCAAGGCGGTGTCGGTGATCCAGCCCGAATCGGTCGCGACCAGCACGCGACCTTGGCCGGATTCGGCGACCGCGAGCAGACACCCGTTTTGGTCCCGCGTGCCCTTGGCCGGCTTTTGATCGAGATCGTTCATGACCAGCGCGCGGGGTTTCGCCGGATGGGATTGGTCGAGGCGCAACAAGTTCCCCGTGTAATAGGCCCAACTCAGTCCGCCGATGATCGGAGTCGCTTTGGGCAGGACAAGCCGTTTGGCGTCGGTGTAAAGGTTCGTGAACTGGATCCCGAAATGGCCCAGCAGTTTGTTGACGTCTTCAATCTCGAGGTTGTGATTCTCCTGGTTTCCCATAACAATCAACCCGCCGCCGCCTTCAACAAAACCGATCAGTGTCTTCACATCCGCAGGCGACACGTGGGGCGGCGGCGGGTTGTTGCCGACGGCTTTGTCGCTCGGATTGGCCAGCAGCAACAGCTTCACCCCGGCGAGCGTCGCACCGGTCAACGGCTTGTTCTCCACGCGGACATCGAACTCTTCACCCAGCCGCCGCAACACTTCCTTGTAAGTGCCGTCCGGCAAATAGCGGGCTTCGCCCTGGGCGTTGTAGTACCGGCTGTAGAGCAGGACAGGCTTCTTTTGGGAATCCGCCGGGTGCGCTTTCCAGATGGCCGTCAGCAGGAGAGCCACCGCCAGGCCGGACACTGCGGTGAAAGGTTTTATTTTCATGGCTCGGCTCAATTCTGTTTCCAGACCGCCGTTTCGTCGAAGACGGCATGGCGGATGACCGTCCGTTCGTCCGTAGTAAACACCACGTGAATGTTGTTGTCACGCGTCTGGACGGCCGTTGGATAGGCAAAGTCGCCTTCACCTTCGGCGATATTGCGCCGCTGGGGGAATGTCTTGCCGGCATCGGACGAAATCGCCACCGTCAACGGCGTTCGATTGGTGAAGCTGTTGTTGTACAGCAACGCCAAATGGCCGTTCCGCAGCTTGATGAAATCGATTGCCGCATTCGGGTTGGGAAACTCCGAATCCTTCCCTTCGGTCCAGGTATGACCGCCGTCACGCGATTCGGTGCGCACCAGCCAGCCATCGGGCCGGCCCTCATAATGACCGCCCCGCCGGCAGTAGGCGAGGAGATGCTCCGGCGCGACCTCGACCACGGCCGGCTGAATGTTCCCGAGCCGCGAGCGAACGCGGGGGCTCTCCTTCCAGAGTTTGGTCGCCGGATCAAAACGCAGGAAAAGCGAAGTGCAGTCGGCATCGACCGCTTCGGTGTCGCGGCCCACCTCGTGATAGATCGGCAGCAGATAGTCGCCCTGGTGTAGAACGATCGGATGCGCCCGCACCATCATGCCGGCGTCAAACGCGACCAGGAACGGTTCCGACCAGGTTCGGGCGGCGTCACGGGAGATTTTCGCGGCAATGCGCGAATCGGCCCAGTGCGTGCCGTAGCGGGTCACATAGAACAACCACACCAATCCGTCGGGCGCCTGCCAGAGGACGGGATTGCCGAGCGCGTGGAACGGGTCGCTCGCGATTCTCGACGGCTGCGACCATTGCCTCTCTCCCTTCTTCAAGCGGGATCCGAAAACCGCCGCGGCATTGTCGCTGTATTCCCCGCCGCCGCTGAAGAAGGCGAGGTAGAGATCGCCGTTCTCTAATTCGTCGAAGCTGGCCGGGTGCTTATAGTCGCCGCTTTTGATCTCCGGACCGAAGACGCGCTCGACAACGACGTCCGCTGCGATCGATCGTCCGGCAGCAGTGACTAAAAGCAGGCCCGAGCACACGAGACGAAGCAGCCGTCCAGCGGGAGAAGGGAAAATTCGATTCATTTGAGTGCGGCATTAAACATTTTTTTTCGCACCGATCCAAGCCCGAAGAGCCGTGGCCCGTGGAACGTGCTGCGGCCTATCAGACCTGGTCCGGGGAGCGCGGCCGCCGGGCGGCGCAGCCAAGCGCGGCCGCGCGGTTGGCCTCGGCACGCGCGTCTTCCGCGAGGGCGCGGAAAACGGCAGGGGGCGCCGGCGCTCCTCATTTCCAACTGCAAGAGACGGCTCAGCGTGTCTGCGCCTGCAAGGCCGCGGTTCGAAAAATTTGCGCACTCGACGCAGCCACGCTCCGGTTTCTTCGCCGCCTGCGAGCGAGTTGGAAGAGAACACCACGGCCGGCGACGACTCACGTCCCCGTTTGAAGCATGACAAGCGAGGCGACTTCTGGTTGGATTTCGCCAATTCCAAGCCCAGTCCCGACATGGCAAACCTGACTCGACGACAATTCATCAACCGCGCCAGCGTCGGTGTTGCCGGGTTGACCGCTCTCGGCGGCCGCCCCGTGGCCGCCGCCGCCACCTGCTCGTCCGCTGGAATTCCTCCTCACCGCGCTCTGTCTGTTCCGGGCGTACACGCTTACGCCGATCCGATCAGCGTCGCAGCCGGGCAAAGCATCTCGTTCCACATCAGCAGCAGCGTGGCGTATCGGATTTCGGTTTGGCGGCTTGGACTGAAGATGGACGACCCGGCTGGTGATCAAATGCTGCACGAATTTCCGGCGTCAGCGCCAGAGATTCAACCGATCCATCCCGGTTCCTACCTTCATGTCGAAAAGGGGCCGCGAGGTAAGTTGGCGGCGCTGACGCTTGAATGCTGGGTACGCGTCTGGAAGTTGGGCCGGCGAATGGTCCTGCTTGGCCAACTGGATCGCGGAACACAGAAAGGCTTTGAGCTGGCAATCGACGACCTCGGCAGGGCAACGCTTGTTTTGGGAGTCCAGGGCGCCTCCGGCAGCACGTCGGTTTCCCTCTCGGCACCGCAGAAGCTTCAAGTTCAGCGGTGGCATCACGTGGTTGCGACCTGGGACGGCCGTTCAGCGGTGATCTGGCTCAATGCCACCTCGGCTGGCCGGGCGGAAGCACCGGCCGGACTGCAACTGCCGGGCAAACCGTTGCGCCTCGCCGCCGGCGGACAAACCCAGGCCGAAGAGTTCCTCGATGCCGACCTCGCGATGCCGGTGATCTACCGTCGCGCGCTCGGTTCCGGCGAGATTGCACAGCGGTTTGCGCAACAGGGTCTCGAACCCGCGCGCGGAGAAGGCGTGCTCGCATGCTGGCCGTTCACTGAGGAGAAGGGTGATCGGGTCGCCGACGTCTCGGGCCATGGCAACCACGGTCGCATCATCAATCAGGCTACCTGGATGATCGGCGGGCCGAGCTTTCAGGCCGAGGTGCCGCGCTTCGGAGAGTACGAGCCGACGAAAGACCCGCGACGTGGACACGCGCTGCGCTTCGCATCGGATGATTTGTACGATTGTCGATGGAAATCGGCGCACCGGTATCGCATTCCGGCCGCGGCGAGGCCGGGCATCTACGCCGGGCGCATCCGTTTCGAACTCGAGGGCAAGCCGCTTCTCTACCACGTCACGTTCATCGTCCGGAGGCCCCGGCGGCGGGCGTCGGCGCCGATCCTGGTGCTCTGCGCCACGAACACCTGGAAGGCCTACAGCGCAACCCCTTTCGGAAAAAATCTTTCCGAATTGAAACAGGTCTGGGGAACCAACGGCGTCGCCAACAGTCCCGGCGAACCACCGGCGTATTGTTTCTATCGCGGCCACGCAGCCGGACAGGGCACGTATCAGCTCGGCTTTCGGATCCCTTGGCCGGCCGCCAGCCCTTATGTGCTCTACGGCGGCAAAACCGATTACAGCCATCTCTGTCGCGCGGACCGTTTTCTGCACGTGTGGCTCGAAAAAGCCGGATACGCCTTTGACGTGATTAGCGATCTGGACCTGCATCGCGAGCCGGACCTGCTGCGAGATTACGCGGTGTTCGTCATCAACGGGCACAGCGAGTATTGGTCGCTGCCGATGTATCAGCGTTTGGAGACGTACCTGACGGGGGGTGGCAATGTGATCTGTCTTTCCGGCAACTCGCTTTTCTGGCGAGTGAGCTACAATGAGGAGGGCAGCATTCTGGAATGCCGCAAAGTGGATGCGCCGGGCGATCAGTTGCCACACGAACGA
>Ga0137368_10002048_pt1 | contig 21566 bp, 20 predicted proteins | sample SagtaG_13_FD_104917 | JGI IMG/M metagenome (GOLD analysis project Ga0137368, IMG submission 104917) | Vadose zone soil microbial communities from Sagehorn Ranch, Mendocino, California, USA - Sage1_L_100_16 metaG | ecosystem: Environmental > Terrestrial > Soil > Vadose zone | place: USA...
ACTTCGCGTACAGCCGCGCGCGCGCCTCCGGGCCGTGGCAGTTCATCGGCCCGACCGGCAAGCTCTTCGGCCTGAAGCAGGACTTCTGGGTGGACGAGCGGCGCGATCCGGAGAAGTCCGCGCACGCCGCGGCCCGCTATCTGAAATTGCTCCGGCAGCAGACCGGCGACTGGCGGCTGGCGTGGGCCGGCTACAACGCCGGCGTCGGCCGGGTCTTCAAGGCGAAGGCGAAGGGCTACGACGACTTCTGGGAGATGGCCGCGGTGCCCGGGCGCAAGGTGCTGCGCGCCGAGACGAAGGGCTACGTCCCGAAGCTCATGGCGGCGGCGATCGTCACGAAGCACCCCGACGCGTTCGGGTTCCGCGCCGAGGAGATCGATCCGCAGCGCTGGGAGGAGTACGCCGAGGTCACGATCCCCTCGGCGGCGCTCCTCGGGGTCGTCGCGCGCGCGGCGGGCGTGACCGAGCGCGCGCTCATGGATCTCAACCCCGAGCTGCGCCGCGCCTGCACCCCGCCGCGCGCCTACCAGCTCAAGATCCCGAAGGGCCAGGAGGCGACGTTCGCGCAGGCCTGGCCGGCGATCCAGGGCAAGGTGCGGATGACCTTCGCCGGCCACGTCGTCCGGCGCGGCGACACGATCTCGAGCGTTGCGCACCACTACGGCGTCCCGGCCGAGGGCATCATGGAGATGAACGGGCTCCGCACCGCGAAGAAGCTGCGGGTCGGGCAGGAGCTCATCATCCCGAAGCCGATGGGCGGTGGGCAGCTCGCCGCCGCGGCCGAGCCGCCGCCTCAGGCGCGCTCGCGCTCGCCGAAGGCGCGGCAGGGTCAGGTCGCGGACGAGCAGCCCCGGCGCGAGCCGGCGGCGACACAGGTCGCCGCGGCCGAGCGGGTCGAGCGCGCGCCGCGCTCGACGCTGCGCGTGCAGGCGGGCGACACGCTGTGGTCGATCTCGCGGCGCCTCGGCGTCGAGCTGCAGCAGCTCTGCAGGTGGAACGGGATCGACAACCCGCGCCGCCACAAGCTGCTCGTCGGCGCGCAGCTCGTCGTGTTCGGCCAGCGCGGGTAGCGGCGCGGTCGCGCGGGGGACGCTTCGCCCGCGTCCCTTCGATCCCCCTCACCCCGGCCCTCTCCCCCGCTGACGCGGGGGCGAGGGAGGTTCGGGTAGCTACGCTGGAAGAGCACCGCTGGGAGAGCATCGGGGCCACACGCCGTGGATCTCCCTCGCCCCCGCGCAGCGTAGCGGAGCGGGGGAGAGGGTCGGGGTGAGGGGGCCGGCTAGAACTCGTATCGGACGGCGGCGGCCACCGGGATCGTCGTGAACCAGCCGCTCTTCAGCCACTGGAACTTGGGCTCGGACGAGGCCGTGGGCGAGTACGGGTCCAGAGGCATCTCGCGCGCGGTGCCGTTCTTCGCGAGCTGCACCCCCGCGCGGAGCCCCACCGTCGCCCATCCCAACGGATAATCGAACCGCACCTCCGCGCCGAGGTGCGGGATCCAGCTGTCGAACCGCTCGTCGAAGGTGTCCGGGGCGAGCGAGAACGCCCGCGGGAACTCCTTGTGCTTCGCCTCGTACCGCTCCATCCCGAGCTCGCCCGCGAAGGAGAAGAACCGGCTCGCGCGCGGCTTCCACGCCGCGCCGGCGGCCAGGAACAGCGTCCGCACGTCGTCCTCGACCTGGAACACCACCGGCATCCCGGCGCTGATGTACGAGTAGGTCCCGCTCGAGTGAACGTCGTGGCTGGTCGCGCCGGCGATCTCGAACGCCCACGCCGGCGTCCAGCGGACCCCGGCGCGGAACCCGAGCACCGGCGCGTCGGACACGTTCGTGCCGGACACGGTCGGCATCGGAACGTTCGACCAACCGACGCCCACCCGCGCCTCGACGTACGCGCGGTGGAACGCGGACGACCCGCCGCCGACCGGGGCCGTCGGGGATGCTGTGGCCGTCTCGGGCGAAGTCGGGATCGCGGTCGCGGTCGGAGTCGGGCTCACGATCGACGGCCTCGCGGCCTGGGCCTTCTCCGCGCCGCTCGCCACCGACCGCTCGCGTGCCGCCGCGAGCGCCTGCGCGACGGCCCGCTCGGCGGTCGCCGCGAGGGCGTCCTCGGTCGTCTCCGAGAACGTCGAGACCCGCGCGACGACGCTGCCCTTGCGCGCGTCGAGGAGCTGGAGCGAGAGGTGGAAGCGCGAGCCGATCTGCCCGACCTGCGTCGAGAGGACGTACTCGGCCCCGAGCGCGCCGCCGATCTCCGCGAGGCAGGACGAGTCCTCGCCGCAGCCGAGCATCTTCTTCTGCCGCTCGAAGCCGAGAAGCGCGCCGATGTCGGCCTGGCTGAGGACGTCGTAGCCCCCCTGGGCGGTGTCGCCGGCGATGATCGCGGTGAGGATCGTGGCGGTTCCCGCCGAGACGCCCTGGACCGCGCGCACGTCGAGGACCGCGACCTTCTGCCGGGTCGCCGCGAGCGCAGAAACGGCGGGGAGCGCGGCGGCGAGCGCCAGCGCGACGACTGCTCTCTTCATCGTGCCTCCGAGTGCGATGGCGTAGCACGCGGCGAAGGGGACGGTCGAGCGCCGCGCCGGACGTGGTGTGTGCGACGCGGTGCGTGCAGGCGCGGGGCGGTGCGGCACGGGCACGCTCCGCGTGCGCCCGGTCCGGTGCCGCTCCACCGTCCGCTCCCGCGCCGCGCACCGGACGGCGGGGCTCCCCCGGCGCCCCGCGGACGCGCAGGTTCAAGCTCGGACTTCCACAAGGGAGGATTCATGAAGAATAGCGCGATCGCGCTCGCCGTCCTCGTGCTCGGGGCGGCGTGCCAGCACGGAAGCTCGAGCTCGGGCACGGGCGCAGGGACCGCCTCCGCCGGCGCGCCGGACGCGAGCCAGGGCGCACAGCAGCCGTCGGGCGGGGGGGCGCAGGCGAGCGGTCCCCTCTCGCAGGATCCGATCATGGAGCCCGGCCCGTCGATCAAGGCGCACGCGTCCGACGACATCGTGAGCGGCGTCATCAGCGACGTCTCCGGGGACGCCGTGTCGATCGAGTCGGACCGGGGCGAGACGAGGACGCTCTCCATCGTCCCGCAGACCACGATCCGGGTCGACGGCCACGACGCGTCGGCCGACGACCTCGCGGAGGGTCAGCCGGTCCGCGCGAGCTTCAACGAGGTCGAGGGCGAGGAGGTCGCGGTCGAGATCCGCGCCGGACGCCGGCGCGCCATCGGACGCGACGACGCCCAGCGACGCAGGAGGCACACCGCACTCCGCGGGGCCGAGCGGCTCGAGCGGAGCGGGCGCGCCGGACTCGGGCACCGGTGCGGGTGGTACCCCGCACCACGGCCGGTAGGGCGACGCGTCGGCCCGGTCGCGGGCGGGGGCGTGCGCCTCCGCGCCGCGGCCCGGTCGTGAGTGCGCCGGATCAAGCCGCTGCGGGGAGCCGGGTGCTATGCGACCTTTCCGCACCCGCGAATCGAGCCCTACGTGACCGGCGCACTCCTCACGACCATCGTGGCGCTCTCGCTCGGCGCGATGCCCGAGCCGCCGGCGCGCGTGAAGTACGTGGCGGAGAAGGGCGACGTGACGTTCGACCACGCCGCGCACGTCGCCCGCCGGGAGGGATGCCGGAGCTGCCACGGCGAAGGCCCGGTGAAGAAGGTCGAGCTCGGCAAGAAGGCGGCGCACGTCCTGTGCGTCGGCTGTCATGCGACGCGGCGGGTCGGGCCGCGGGGCTGCAGCGGCTGCCACGACGACGCGTGAGCGCGGCGCGGCGGGGCGCTCGAGCGCCTCCGCCGCGGTCGCGCCCGCTCAGCCGAGGTCGTACCCGCGCTCCTCGTGGTTCGTGATGTCGAGCCCGATGAGCTCCTGCTCGTCGTCCACGCGCGCGCGCAGCGCGAGGTCCGCCACCTTGACGAGCACCCAGGTCCAGCCACCCGCCCAGACGGCCGTCACCGCGCACGCGAGCACCTGGACACCGACTTGCCGGAGGACGTCGATCTTCTCGGTCCCGCCGAGCGCCACCGACGCGAAGACCCCGGTGAGGATCGACCCGCCCACCCACAGCATACCCGCGGCGCACGCGCCGCAGGGGCGAGAAGGGCAGGTGACGGGGCCCTCCCTCGCTGCGCGTCGCTAGGACAGCGTCCGAGCCGGGTCGACCCGCGCCGCGGTCGCCGCGGGCGCGAGCGCGCCAAGGACTGCGGCGAGCGCCGGGACGACGAGCCCGAGCGCGGGCAGCCACGCGGGGAAGGCGAAGAACGTGTCCGGCCGGAACGGGAAGTCGGGCAGGAGCGCGATCGCCGCGCGGTCCGAGAGGAGCGCCGCGCCGAAGGCGAGCGCCGCGCCGACGATCCCGCCGGCGAGCCCGATGATCGCGCCCTCGGCGAGCACGATCCGGCGTACGTCGGAGGGCGCCGCGCCGAGCGCCTGGAGCACCGCGATCTCCTTCGTGCGGCCGCGGACGCTCGCCGAGAGCGACTGGGCGATGGCGAGCGCGGCGAGGGCGCACATGACCGCCGCGAGGAAGACGAGCGCGCCGGTCGTGACGAGGACGACGGTCCCGACCCGCTCTGCGGTCGCGCGCTCCCCCTCGTCCACCGACAGCCCCATCCGCCGCACCGCCGCGGTGAGGGCGGGGACGTCCTCCGGCTGGCGCGCGAGGATCGTGACCTCGGTGTAGCCCTGGTCGTCCTTCCCGTACTCCGCGTGGAGCCGGCGCACCGTCGCGAGCGGCATCGCGAGCAGGTAGATCGGCACGCGGTCCGACAGCCCGACGAGCTTGAGGCGCGCCACGTAGACCCGGTCCTCGGTCTTCTGTGGGACGATCGAGTAGCCGACCTTCACCGGCAGCTCGAGGCCGACGATCGAGAGGCCGGCGGGGAGCCGCCGCACGCCCCAGGCCGGCGCGATCGTCTTGTTGTAGATCTCGAGCAGCCGGCGCGAGAGCAGCACCGGGATCGGCCGGTCGGAGCCCGGGCCGGGGTCCTCGAAGGCGACCCCCGGGCCGACGTCGCCCTTCACGAGCTCCGGCGCCACGCCCACCACCGGAATCTGGAGGCTCATCCCGGGCGGCCAGTTGTAGTCGAGCCCGCGCGGCGGGCCCGGCGCCGCGACCGGCACGCGCAGCGAGAGGCGCGGCCAGACCGCCGCCGCGCCCGGGAGCGCCGCGAGCCGCGCCGCCGTCTCGTCATCGAGCCTGCCGCCGCCCAGCACGCCGCCGAGCGCGACCGTCCCCGGGACGACGTCGACGAGCCGCGCGTCGGCCGGGAACATTCGGTGGGCGGCGCGCGAGATCCCGAGCCCGAGCGCGAGGAAGAAGACGAGCGCGGCGGCCCCGACGCAGGCCGCCGCGGCGTTCACGAGCGCGCCGCGGCGGTCGGCGCGGAGCGACGCCACCGCGATCCAGAGGAGGCCACGCGCGCGGGTCACGGCCGGATCCGTCCGTCCGCGAGGTGGAGGACGCGCGACGCGGCGCGCGACACGCGCTCCTCGTGCGTCACGACGAGCACGGTGAGGCCGGCGCGCGCGAGCTCGCCGAACTGGCGGATGATCCCCTCGCCCGTCACCGCGTCGAGGTTGCCGGTCGGCTCGTCTGCGAGGAGCACCTTCGGCTCGGCGAACAGGGCGCGCGCGATCGCGACCCGCTGCCGCTCGCCGCCCGAGAGCCGCGCGGGGGGCTGGCGCGCCTTCTCGGCGAGGCCGACGTCGGCGAGCGCCCGCTCCGCGCGCGCGCGGATCGCCGGCCTGGGCTCGGCGCCGTCGCGGCGGAGGAGCCCCGGGAGCATCACGTTCTCGATGGCCGAGAGCCCCTGCAGCAGGTTGAAGGACTGGAAGACGAAGCCGACGGCGCGGTTGCGGAGCACGGCGCGACCCTCGGCCGAGAGCCCGGCGAGCGGGACGCCGGCGATCGTCGCCTCGCCGCCGAAGTCGCGGTCGAGCGCGCCGGCGACGTAGAGGAGCGTCGACTTTCCCGAGCCGGAGGGGCCTACGATGGCGACGAGCTCGCCCGCGGCGACGTCGAGGTCCACGCCGCGCAGGATCGGCACCTCGCGGTCCGCGTCGCGGAAGACCTTCGTCACCGCGCGGAGCCGGATCACCGCTCCTCCCCCGCCCCGGCGCGCGCCTCGACGTCGAGCGCGAGCAGGAGCACGCCCTCCCCGAGCTCGACGCGCAGCGAGGCGGCAGCGAGCCGCTGCGCGGGCTCCACGATCCGCTCGACGAGCGAGCGCAGGACGAAGCCGGACGGGCCGCCGCCGAACGCCTCGTCGGGCAGCGCGCGCACCGCGGCGACGAGGCGCGGTGCGTCGAGCGCGGCGCCGCCGAGCCCGCCCGACAGGGCCGCCTCCGCGGCGGGCGTCGGGGCCTTCCACTCTGGCTCGCCCTGCGCGACCCGCGCGAGGAGCGCGTCGATCCGCCCCGGGCGCCCACCGGCGGCGACGATGTGCCCGCGCGCGGTGTCCACCTTCCACCCGATCTCGCCCGACCGCGTCTGCACCCGCGCGATGCCGTCGTCCGCACGGCGGCCGCGCCGCGTCGCGCCGACCGCGCGCGCGAGCCGCTCCGCCGCGGCGCCGGCGTCCGCGCCGGGCCGGACCGGGAGGATCGCCTCGAACTCGGCGGCGCGCAGCGGGTCCGCCCGCGTCGCCGCGGCGGTGAGCCCGCCGAAGGCGAGGTGCGCGGGGAGCGAGAGGGCGACGGCGCCGCCCGGCGCGAGCACGCGGAACAGATCGCGCTCGAGGTCGATGCCGCGCCGCTCGAGCACCGCGCGGTCTCGCGCGCCGATCATCGGGACGAGCTTCTTCCCGAGCGCGGCGAAGTCGCCGTCCCAGCGCGCCACGAGCGGCGCGGCCGGGTCGAGCTGCGCGACGAGCGCGGCGGCCCGGCCGTCCGCCGCGAGGGCGCGGAACGAGGGCTCGCGCGCGCCGAGCAGCATCGCGACGCGCGCGCCGAGCCGGCCGGGGCCCGCCGAGACGGCGATCCCGACGCCGTCCCTGAGCGCCGAGGCGCCCTGCAGGATCCGCGAGCCCGCGGGTACGAACGCGATCGCCGCGACCGGCTCCCCGAGCGCGGCGCGGGCCCGGAGGAAGCCGGGATCCTCCGCGAGCGACGCCGCCGGGGCGAGCGCCGCGGCCTCGGAGACGAGCGCGGGGCCGGACGGGTGCGTCGTGAGGAGCGCCGTCCGGTCCACGACCGCGTAGGTGAGGGCGGCCACCGCGCTCGCCGGCCGGCTGAAGACCACCGCCGCGATCGCGCCGTGCGTCTCGGCGCGCCGCTCGGTCGCGCCGAGCCGGTCTCGCGCGAGCCGCGCGAGCAGCCGCTCGATCTTGGGGACGTCGGCGGCGGGGATGACGACGAGGGTCGCCTCGCCCGTCTCGCCGCGCGGCCCCTGGCGCTCGAGCAGCGCGATCGCCGCCCCGCGGCGGGGGTCCACGCCGGCGTCCGCGAGCGCGTCGGGATCGAGCGGGTCGAACCCGAGCTGCGCCACGAGCGCGCCGCGCGCGCCCGCGAGCTCCCCCGCGCCGGGGAAGCCGGAGATCGAGGCGTGGAGCGCGGCGAGCTCCTCCGCCGCGCGTCCCGCCTCGGGGATCACCACCGCTGCGCGCGCGGCGGCGGGGACGAACCGCTCCGGGGGAGGCCCGCGGCGACCGCCGTGGCAGGAGAGGAACGCGAGCGCGGCGGCGAGCAGCGCGCCGTGGATCGGGCGCCGGAGCACGCCCTTTCCTTACCATGGTAGAGAGGTCGCGCTCATGATCTTATCCCTCGAGGACGACGCCCCCATCGCGCTCGACCTCGCCCCGGACTGGCGGGCGCGGCTCGGGCCGCTCGCGGACGCGCTCGAGCTCGAGATCGGCGCGGGGCACGGCGGGTTCGCGCTCGCCTTCGCGCGCGCGCACCCCGATCGCGCGCTCGTGGCGATTGAGCAGCGCCGCGCCTTCGCCGAGGCGGTGCGGACGAAGGCGGAGCAGCGCGGCCTCGCGAACCTCGTCGTCATCCACGGCGACGGGCGGGTGCTCGCGCCGCGGCTCTTCCGCGAGGGCTCGCTCGCGGCGATCCACGTCCACTTCCCCGACCCGTGGTGGAAGCGGCGGCACCACCGGCGCAGGCTCGTGGACGACCGGATGTCGCTCCTGCTCCTGCGGCTGCTGCGGCCGGGCGGGCTCCTCGACTTCCGCACCGACGTCGAGCGCTACGCCGTCGAGGCGGTCGCGCGCCTCGAGGAGCTCGGGTTCGAGAACGAGAGCGGGCGGGGCGCCTTCTCCGACGCCCCGCCCGACGAGCTCCCGTCGACGCGGGAGAGGCGCTACCTCGAGACCGGCCAGCGCGTGTGGAGACTCCGCATGCGCCGGCCGGCGCGGCCGGCCCGCTAGTACCGGCGAGTGCCGGAGCCGGGCGGGCCGGTCGTGCCCGTCGTGTCGGAGCCGCCGGACCCCGACGGGCCCGAGCTCGCGCCGGACGTGCCGGAGTCGGAGCCGGAGCCCGACGCGCCGGACGTACCTCCGTGGTGCCCCTTCGTCTTGTGCTGGCCCGAGCCCGCCGCCGCGCCGCTCACGTCGATCGTCACCGCGACGTCCTGGTTGCCCTGCTGGTTGTAGCTCGCGCGGACCTGCTGCCCCGGCTTGATCTGCGAGGGCTTCGCGGTCTTCCCGTTCATCGTGACGACCGTCCGCGGGACGATCTTGAGCGTCTTCGCCTCGCCGCCGGGCGCCGCGATCGAGATCGAGCGCTTCGCGAACTTCGAGACGGTGCCCGTCACGGTCTGGTCGTCGGAGTGGCCGCCGAGGTCGCTCGACCCCGCCGCGCCGGCCGCGCCAGCCGTGCCCGATCCTGCCGCGTCGGACGAGCCGCTCGCGCCGGTGCCCGAGGCGCCCTGGCCGGAGTCCGGCGACCCAGCCTGACCCTGCTGGCTCGAGCCCATCGACTCGGACGAGCCGCCCGATCCCATCGCGCCGGAGTCGGAGCCCGACGGCGCGGCGGAGCCCTGGCCCTGGCCTTGGCCCTGCGCGCCCTGCATCGTGTCCGGCTGCGAGCCGCCCATCGAGCCGCCCTGAGAGCCGGTGCCCTGCATGGACGCCGGCTGTACCGCCGCGGTGTCCTGGCGGGAGGCGCCGACGTTCGAGGCGCTCCGCTCGGTCCACATGGCGCCCGTGTGGTCCTTCGAGGCCTGCGTGCTGGACGTCTTGCAGGCGATCCCGAGCACGAGCGGGATCGCCAGGGCGATCGTGCGAATGGACATGATTCCTCCTGAAGACCGGAAGCTGCGCGCTCTCCGGCCGGCCGACCATCCCCACGCTGGAGGCACGGGCGGGCGAGCGAGCGCGCGGCTAGACTGCGCGCATGCCCCGCCTTCCCCATGCCCTCTTCCTCGCCGCCGCGCTCTTCCTCGCCGCCGCCGGGTGCCGCCGTACGGCGGGCCCCGCCGAGAGCTACCGCGTCTTCGCCGCCGCGGCGCGCGCGGGCGACGCGGACGCGGTCTGGGCGCGGATCGCCGCCCGCTCGCGCGCGGTGCTCGAGGCGCGGGCGAAGGACGTCGCGGCGCGCGCGACCGGCGTCGTCCCCGCGTCGGGCAAGGAGCTCGTGCTCGGCGATCTCGCCGCGGCGGCGGCCCGCATCCGCACGGTCACGGTGCTCCGGGAGTCGCGCGACGCGGCCGTTCTCTCGGTCGAGGAGGAGGGCAGGCCGGGGGCGCGGGAGGTGTCGCTCGTGCGCGAGGGCGGCGTGTGGCGCGTCGTGCTCCCCTTTGATAACTAGTCCCTCCTCCATGAAGACCCCGACCGCCGCCGAGATCCGCGAGGCCTTCCTTCGCTTCTTCGAGGAGCAGGGCCATCGCCGTGTGCCGAGCTCCTCCCTCGTGCCGCACGACGACCCCACGCTGCTCTTCACGAACGCCGGGATGGTCCAGTTCAAGGACGTCTTCACCGGCCGCGAGAAGCGGGACTACACGCGCGCGACCACGGCGCAGAAGTGCGTGCGCGCGGGCGGCAAGCACAACGACCTCGAGAACGTCGGGTTCACCGCCCGTCACCACACGTTCTTCGAGATGCTCGGGAACTTCTCGTTCGGCGACTACTTCAAGAAGGACGCCGTGGCGTGGGCCTGGGAGTTCGTGACGGGCCCGCGGTGGCTCGGCCTCCCGAAGGACCGGCTCGCCGCGACCGTCTTCGACGGCGAGGGCGGGCTGCCGTGGGACGAGGAGGCGTTCGAGCTCTGGAAGGCGCAGGGCGTCCCGGCCGACCGGATCTACAAGCTCGGCGCGAAGGACAACTTCTGGGCGATGGGCGACACCGGCCCGTGCGGCCCGTGCTCCGAGCTCCACTACTTCCAGGGGAACGACATTCCCTGCGCCGAGGAGAAGGCGGGCCGCAGGTGCGAGGGCGTCGCCTGCGACTGCGACCGCTGGCTCGAGATCTGGAACCTCGTCTTCATGCAGTTCGAGCGGGGCGCCGGCGGGAACCTGACGCCGCTGCCGAAGCCCTCGATCGACACGGGCGCCGGGCTCGAGCGCATGGCGTCGGTCGCGCAGGGCAAGCGCTCGAACTACGACACCGACCTCTTCCAGAGCATCATCCGCGTCATCGAGAAGCTGTCCGGGAAGCGGTACGGCGCGAGCGAGGACGACTCCGTCTCGATGCGCGTCATCGCCGATCACGCGCGCGCGACGACCTTCCTCGTCGGTGACGGCGTGCTGCCGTCGAACGAGGGGCGCGGCTACGTGCTCCGCCGCATCATGCGGCGCGCGATCCGGCACGGGAAGCGGCTCGGGCTCGAGCGGCCTTTCCTCGCCGACGTCTGCGCCGCGGTCATCGAGGAGATGGGCGCGGCCTACCCGGAGACCCGCGAGAACCGCGCGTTCATCGCGAAGGTCGCCGGGCAGGAGGAGGAGTCCTTCCGTCGGACGCTCGACAACGGGCTCCGGATCCTCGAGGAGGAGATGGCGCGCCTCGAGAAGGCGAAGGAGAAGGTGGTCCCGGGCAAGGTCGCCTTCCAGCTCTACGACACCTTCGGCTTCCCGATGGACCTCACCCGCGTGATCGTGGGCGAGCGCGGCCTCGGCGTGGACGAGGGTGGGTTCGATCGCCACATGGCCGAGCAGCGCGCGCGCTCCGAGTGGAAGGGCTCCGGGGAGCAGGCGGTGGGCGATCTCCACAAGGGGATCGCGGCCGACCTCGGAGAGATCCACTTCCTCGGCTACGAGACCAACTTCGCGAAGGCCGAGGTGAAGGCGATCATCGCGAATGGCGCCCGCGCGGCGAAGGCGGTCAAGGGCGAGACGGTCGAGATCGTCACGGCGGCGACGCCGTTCTACGGCGAGTCGGGCGGACAGGTCGGCGACGTCGGGAGGATCCAGGGGCCGAAGGGCACGGTCGAGGTGCAGGACGCGCACCGTCCGGTGCCGGGGCTCACGACCCACGTCGGCGTCGTCGAGGCGGGCGAGGTCGCGGTCGGCGACGTCGTCGAGCTGGCGGTGGACGAGCGGCGCCGCGACCTCATCCGCGCGAACCACTCCGCGACGCACCTCCTGCACTTCGCGCTCCGCGAGCGGCTCGGCGAGCACGTGAAGCAGGCGGGCTCGATCGTAGCGCCGGACTACCTGCGCTTCGACTTCTCGCACTTCCAGCCGCTCACCGACGAAGAGCTCGCAGGGATCGAGCGGCGGGTGAACGAGCTCGTGCGCGAGAACGCCGAGACCGACACCGCGGTGCTCGAGCTCGAGAAGGCGCGCCAGGCCGGCGCCATGATGATCTTCGGCGAGAAGTATGGGGACGTCGTCCGCGTCGTGCGCATCGGCCCGTCGAAGGAGCTGTGCGGCGGCACCCACGTGCGGCGCACCGGCGACATCTCCTTCTTCAAGATCGCGAGCGAGGAGTCGATCGCCGCCGGCGTCCGCCGCATCGTCGCCCACACCGGGCCGAAGGCGGTGGAGCTGTCGCAGCGCGAGGCGGAGGAGCTGCGGCGCGCGGCGGGACTGCTCCGTGCTGGGGCCTTCGAGGTGGCACAGAAGGTCGAGGCGGCGCAGCGGCGCGTGAAGGACCTCGAGCGCGCGCTCGAGGAGGCCTCCTCGAAGATCGCGGCTGCGCAGTCGGGCGATCTCGCCGCGAAGGCGAAGGAGGTCGGCGGCGCGAAGGTGCTCGCGGCGCGCGTGCAGGGCGACGGCAAGAGCCTGCGCGACCTCGCGGACAAGCTCCGCGACAAGCTCGGGCGCGGGGTCGTCGCGCTCGGCGCCGAGGCCGATGGGAAGGCGATCCTCCTCGTCGCGGTGACGAAGGACCTCACCGCGAAGGTGAAGGCCGGCGACCTCGTGAAGGACGCCGCGAAGCTCGTCGGCGGCTCCGGCGGCGGGAAGCCGGACCTCGCGCAGGCGGGAGGGTCGGACCCGGCCGGCCTCGAGAAGGCGCTCGCGCGCATCGAGGAGCTCGCGACGCAGTCGCTCTCGTAGTCGCTCGGCAGCGAACTCGACGGTGGGTCGGTGATCCCCGCGAGGGGCGGCGTGCTCGCGTGTCAAGGGTCGGGAGCCGTTGACCGGCGTGGAGGGCGGTGCCTACCATCCTCCACGTCGATGCCCCACTCGGCCCCCCGTGCGCGGAAGGCGCGCGTCGCTCCACCGGTGGTGGATCTCGCGCTCGCGCGCGACGCGAAGAAGCTCCGCGAGCTCATCGCGCGCTGCCGGGCCGTCGACGAGCTGAACCGGAAGTCGCTCGGGCGCCTCTTCCAGACCGGGCTCGTCTACACGCGCCAGGGCGCGCGGCTCGGGCGCGACCTGCTCCTCGCGCACCAGCACCTGCTCCGCGTCTCCGACCTGCTCGCGCGGATCGCGGAGCTGCCCGAGGCGCCGACCGACCGCGAGGCGAACGCGCTCTACGACGAGGCGCAGGCGTTGCTCGCGCGCACCGCGGAGCTGACCGCGCGCTCCGGTCTCGTCCTCGCGCGCGGGTAGCGAGCTGTTGAACCCGCGCGGGCGGCAGATCGACGCGGCGTCGGTCTGCTACATGGGCGAGTGCCTCTCCGCCGGTTCTGCCTCGTCCTCGCGAGCGGGTAGCGAGTTGTTGAACCCGCGCGGGGGCAGATCTCTCCGCCAGTTCTCCCTCGTCCTCGCGCGCGGGTGCGAGTTGTTGAACCCGCGCGGGGGCAGATCTCTCCGCCAGTTCTCCCTCGCCCCCGGCGTCAGCCGGGGGAGAGGGTCGGGGAGAGGGGGCTGGCTACGTGGTCATCCACTCGCTGACCGCAAGCCAGATGGCTTCCTCGACGGCCTCCGTTTCCAGCAACACCTCCCGATCCGAGTACCGAATGACTCGGATTCCCCGGTTCGCGAGCCACTCGTCGCGCGCTTCGTCCTTCGCGCGCTGAACGCCTTCATAGTGCTGACCCCCATCGAGCTCGACCGCCACTCGTGCAGCAGGGCAGTAGAAGTCGAGCGTGTACGGACCCACCGTGTGCTGGCGTCGGAACTTCGGCCCCATCAGATGACGCCGCAGCCGACTCCAGAGCGCATGCTCGGCATCCGTCGACTTCCTGCGAAGCAGTCGCCTGAACTCCAGCGGCGGAAGCCGAGCCATGCGGGCCTACAATATCCGAGGACGCCGACAACCCCCTCTCCCCGACCCTCTCCCCCGCTTCGCGGGGGCGAGGGAGGTTCAGGTGGGCCGCGCTGCGAGAGGGCGAGTTCACTATCCGAGAAGCCGACAACCCCCTCTCCCCGACCCTCTCCCCCGCTTCGCGGGGGCGAGGGAGGTTCAGCGTAGGCCACGCTGCGAGAGGGCGAGGGAGATCTTGCGGGCCGGTCGCCCGAGAGTGTCTATAGGCGCGCCGCCGCGCCGCGTCGGTCGACACGAGCGTCAGCGACACCGTCCCGCCGTTCACGTACACGTCGCGGTCCGTGCCGACCTGCCGGATCGGGAACGCGTTCACGAACCAGCCGAGCTCGACGCGGACCGAGACGTCGGCGAGGCGGCCGAGCAGGAGCCCCGCCGCGGCGCGGCCCTGGAGGCCCGAGCCGCTGCGGTCGTCGAAGCGCGTCGCGGCGTACGCGAGCCCCGCGCCGACGTACGGCCCGGTGTCCTGCCTCGAGAGCGGGAGGTAGAGCCCGATGCCCAGCGAGCCGCCGCGATCGCGGTCCGCGCGCCGGGAGTCGAGGTTCGACACGAACCCCTCGAGCGAGACGTCCGCGAGCCAGCTCCGCGCGTCGTACTGCCAGACGAGCCCGAGCGACGCCGGGCCGCCCGTCGTGCCGTCCGGGTCCGGGCGCTTCACGGGCAGGAGCGCGCCGAGGCGGAGGCCGTACGCCTGCGACGAGACCATCTTCCGGAGCGGCGCCTCCTCGCGCGCCGTCACGGTGTCGATCTCCGCGACCTGGCGCGCGCGCGACCCCTTCGCGAGCGCGTCCGCGAGCCGGCGCAGCGCCGGGTCGAGGTCGTCCGCGCCGAGCGCGCCGAGCTGGTCCGTGTGGAGGACGCCGCCGTCCGGGCCGTACGCGGCGAGCCGGACGATCGCGCTGTCTGCGAGGCGCGCGACGTGGACCGCGACGGCGAGCGACGCGTTCGCGCTCCGCGCCGCGAGGGCGGCCTCGGCGGGCGTCGCCTCCGCTGCAGCGGTCCCGGCGCCAGCGCGGAGGACGACGAACTTCCCGGTCGCCTCGAGGTGCGCGCGCAGGACGTCGCCCGCGGCCGCGATCTGCGGCTCGGGGACGTTCGACCCGGTCGCGGGCAGGAGCACGACGACGAGCTGCTGCCCGGCGCGCGCGACCGGCGCGACGGTGAGGAGGGCGGCGAGGAGGAGGGTGCGCATGAGGCCTCTGGTCACGGAGCGGCTCGCGTGGAGGTGGACTTCGCCGGGGAGGCGGACGACGTGGACGTGGACGGCAGCTTGTCGGGGCCCGGGCCCGGGCCCGGGCCCGGGCCCGCCCGCGCCGGCGGCGGCAGCGCCCAGCGGTCCACCGGCGCGACGGCCCACGCGCTCGCGGCGGGGTCGTCGTCCCACGCCACCTTGCGCTCGCGCGGCGGCAGGGGCACGTGGACCGCCTCGGGGTAGCTCCAGCAGAAGACGAGGCAGAAGCCCATGGTGTGGAAGCCCGCCTCGACCGTGTCGCGCGTCAGCTCCCGGGTGACGAGGGCGCGCGCGCGCCGCCCGTCCCTCGCGACGACGAGCACGCGCGCAGTGTGCGGCGGCCCCATCGCGAGCACCGTCCCGCTCGTCCCGACCGGCCGGCCGTCGAACCAGATCACCGCGTCCGGCTCGCTCGTCGTGACGCGCGTCGTCGCGCAGCCGTTGAGGACAGCGGCGAGCGCGATCGCGGCGAGGGCACGCGCGCTCATCAGTAGGCGAGACCGAGGGTGGCGTAGGGGCCGTGTGGCACGCGCGCGGTCCCGCCCGGGCCCGGGTCCTCGCGGAAGGCGCCGACGGACCAGCCGCCCTCCACGCGCACCTGCACGGTCGAGAGCCGCCCGAAGAGGAACCCGAGGGCCGCCCGGAGCTGGAGCCCCTGGCCGCCCTCGCCGCCGGTGTCCACCCACGCGTACGACACGCCGCCACCGGCGTAGGGAGCGAGGTTCCTGCGGCTGAACGGGTAGTAGAGGCCGAGGCCGACGGCCACGAGCCGGTCGTCCTTCGTGCCGAACAGGTCGAGCGAGAGGTCGGCGAGCCAGGAGCGGGCGTCGTGCAGCCAGAAGAGGCCGCCGCCCGAGGCCATGTGCGCGTCGGGCGTCGAGGCCCGGTTCAGGAGCCAGGCACTGCCGAGCTTGACGCCGAAGACGTTCGTCGCGACGAAGCGGAGGAACGGGTCGGCCTCGCGCTCCGTCACGCTGTCGAGCTCGGCGAGCGCGCGCGCCGTGCGGCCCTCCGCGAGGCCGAGCGCGAGCCGCCGGATGGCGGGGTCGAGGTCGTCGGGGCTCGCCGCGCCGATCTCGTCGACGTGCGCGAGCGTCGCGTCGGGACGGTAGGCGGCGAGCCGGACGCTCGCCACGTTGCCGAGCCGCGCGACGCGGAGCGTCACGGCGAGCGCCGCACCCGCCGCGCTCGCGACCGCCCCCGCCTGCGCCGCGGTGGGCTCGCCCGTCGAGCCGGGGGGAGCTACGGCGACGCCCACCGTATAGTGCCCCGTCCGCTCGAGGTGTGCGCGCAGGACGTCAGTCGCGGCGGCGAGGTGTCCCTCGTGGACGTTCGCCCCGGTCGCCGGCAGCACCACGACGCGCTCGGTCGCTGCCGCCGGGACCGCGGTGCAAGCAACCGAGAGTGCAGCGAGAATCGTTCGCATCCATCCTCCGAAAGGCGCCGGTGAGACGATGTCACGCTGCCGCCACGGTTCGCTTGCTTTGCATCACGCGATCCGCTCGGACGGGAGAACAACTTGCTTGCTTCTTGTCGTGCGGTGCAGGACGCTATTGGCCGCTCCCGAGGGGAGCGAATTGTTTCGTGGGCGGCCTGCCAGTCACGCCCCGAGTGCAGCGGAAGGTGACGTACTACCCGAACAAGGAGTGAACCAGATGCGTAAGTTCTTCGTTCTCGGCTCCCTCATCGCTCTTCTCGTCCCGACGGCCTCGCACGCGCAGTTCCAGGTCGGCGCGCGCCTCGGCTACGCTCCCGCGATGGGCGACGCCGTCAAGGACGGCGCGATGTCCGACGGAGTCAAGTCGCAGATCCCGCTCCAGCTCGACGCTGGGTACAAGCTCAACAAGGACGTCACGGTCGGCCTCTACTTCGCGTACGGCATCGGCCAGCTCGCCTCCGACGTCTGCCCGTCCGGCGCGTCCTGCAGCGCGAGCGACATCCGCGTCGGCGCCCAGGCGCTCTACACGTTCAACGAGGTGAAGGCCGCGCTCGTTCCGTGGGCGGGCGTCGGCCTCGGCTACGAGCAGGGCTCGGCCAAGATCGAGGACTTCAAGACGACCTTCAGCGGCTACGAGCTGAACCTCCAGGCCGGCGGCGACTACAAGGTGAACGAGCAGTTCTCGGTCGGCCCGTACGTCCAGCTCGCCGTCGCGCAGTACGGCAAGGCGAAGGTCGACGGCGTGTCGGGTGACATCACCGACAAGGCGCTGCACCAGTGGCTCGGCTTCGGCGTCGCGGGCAAGTTCAACCTGTAATCCGCGCGTCGGCCTCATGAACGAAGCGGCCGCCCCTCGGGGCGGCCGTTTTTTTTGTGTGCCCAGCATGGGCGTGACTTGGAGGTGGAAGTCCTCTGGGGAACCCGGTCGCAGGGACCCCGAGCGAACCGCAAGGCGAAGAAGCCGGCGAGAGCCGGTCCGACCGCGAGGCCGGCGCTGAAAGAAGCGGGGAGCGAATCCGCGAGCCGACGAACAGAAACCGGATACGAGGCGACGCCGTCCAGGGCGAGCGGGCAAATGACCGCGAAGCTCTCGCGACCGAAGGGCGGCGGCGTAGATCCGGCGGCTGCGCGGGGAAAGCCACGAACCCTTACCTGGGGAGATCTCGCCCTGCGCCTGAAAGGGCGACGCCGTGAGGCGGGGCGAGAAGTCAGCAGAGGCCGTAGTAGCGGCCGCGAAGCTCGGCAGGGATGGCGACCCGCCTACCGGCAGCCGAGAAGCCTTTGACGGCGCGAAGGGCCGAACGAGTAGGAGGGCAGGACGTCCGTGAGTCTCGGAGACGCCATGCGCCAGAAGACGAGGCAACTCGTGCTCCCGCTGGACGGTTGGGGTGAAGCCCCGACAGATCAGCGGAGCGGCGAAGCGTCGACGGCGGCAAGCGGAAACGAGCGCCCAGGAACGGATCGCCTGATGGAAGAGGTGGTCCAGCGCAGCAACGCCAAGGCGGCGCTGAAGCGCGTGAGGCAGAACAAGGGCAGTCCCGGCGTCGATGGGATGACCGTGGACGAGCTGCCGGAGTACCTGGTGGAACACTGGGAGACGATCCGCGAGGAGCTGCTCGCGGGGACCTACCAGCCGAAGCCGGTGAAGCGGCAGGAAATCCCGAAGAGCGGTGGCGGGGTCCGAGAGCTCGGGATCCCGACGGTGCTCGACCGGCTCGTGCAGCAGGCCATCTTGCAGGTGCTTCAGCCGAGGTTCGACCCGACGTTCTCCGAGCACAGCCACGGCTTTCGGCCTGGACGCCGCGCGCACGACGCTGTGTGCGAGGCGCAGCGGTACATCCAAGACGAGCGCCGTGTGGTCGTGGACGTGGATCTCGAGAAGTTCTTCGACCGCGTGAACCACGACGTGCTCATGGGGAAGCTGTCGGCGAGGATCGAGGACAAGCGGATGCTGGGACTCATCCGGCGCTACCTCGAAGCCGGCGTCATGGCGAACGGGGTGGTGGTGGAGCGGTTCGAGGGGACGCCGCAAGGCGGCCCGCTCTCGCCGCTCCTCGCGAACGTGCTCCTCGACGAGGTGGACAAGGAGCTGGAGAAGCGCGGGCTCAGCTTTGTCCGCTACGCAGACGATCTGAACGTGTACGTCAGGTCCAAGCGGGCGGGCGAGGACGCCATGCAGACGCTTCGGCGGCTGTACGCGCGGCTTCGGTTGCGAGTCAACGAGGCGAAGAGCGCGGTGGCGCGACCGCACGATCGCAAGTTCCTCGGCTACAGTTTCTGGGTAGCCAAGGGGCGCGAGATCAGGCGACGCGTCGCGCCCAAGGCCCTTGCGGCGATGAAGGAGCGGGTCCGGGAGATCACCACCCGGAACGGCGGCATGTCCATGGACCGGGTCATCGCCGAGCTGCGGAGCTACCTCACGGGCTGGAAGGCTTACTTCCGGCTCGCCGAGACGCCCCGCGTGTTCCGCGACCTCGACGAGTGGATCCGCCACCGTCTCAGGCTCGTGCAACTCAAGCAGTGGAAGCGGGGCAAGACGGTCTACCGGGAAATGCGAGCGCGAGGCGTACGCCCCGACCTCGCTGCCCGGGTGGCCGGCAACACCCGCAGCTGGTGGAGGAACGCGAGCATGGCAATCCACGTCGCCTTGCCCACGAGCTGTTACGACCGTGCAGGAGTCCCGAGGCTTGCTGGCTGACCTCAACGACTCGAACCGCCGGATGCGGACCCGCACGTCCGGTGGTGTGGGAGGGGAGTAGCCGGGATCACCGGCTACCCCCTATCCCGATTGCCTCGCCCGCGCGGTCGGCGGGGAGGCGCCCGGGGTCCGGTGCGCCGCCCGCCCGACCGCGGACTGCGCGCACGCGCGTTGCGACGACGCCGATCCGTGACGACCGTGGACGGCATACCACCCGGGTCGCCATCGTGAGTGTCGCGGTCGCGCCCTGTTCACGCAACGTGTGTGTGTAACCAGAAGGAGTGTCGAGATGCGCAAGCTGCTCCTGCTCGGAAGCCTGGTCGCCGTCCTCGTCCCTGCGGCGGCGCGCGCGCAGGTCGACCTCGGCGTTCGCGCCGGCTTCGGCTTCGCGATGGGCGACGCGGTCAAGAACGCCAAGCTGTCGGACGCGGTGAACCACCAGATCCCGATCCAGGTGGACGCCATGTACCGGCTCCTCCCGGACCTGTCCGCCGGCGTCTACGCCTCGTACGGCTTCGGCCTCCTCGGCGACCCGCTGGACAACGCCTGCGACGCCGTCAACGCCGACTGCTCCTCGAGCAGCTGGCGGATCGGCATCCAGGCCGCCTATGCGCTGAACCAGCTGAAGTCGATGACGCTGTCGCCGTGGATCGGCGTCGGCACCGGGTGGGAGTGGCTCAAGGTCAAGAGCCCCGCGGCCGACCAGACGAGCAACGGTTGGGAGTACGTGAACTTCCAGCTCGGCGCCGACTACAAGGCGAGCAAGCAGGTCGCGGTCGGCCCGTTCGTCCAGTACTCGATCGGCCAGTTCCGGAGGATCGAGGGCAACGACATCGCCGACAAGGGGACGCACGAGTGGTTCACCGTCGGCCTCCGGGGGAAGTTCGACCTGTAGCGGGATAGCGCTCGCACAGCGCGCTTCACGCATGGCGCCCATTCGTGCGATGGATGGGCGCCATGCGCACCCCGCTCGCCGCGGCCGTCATCCTCGCCGCGCTCGCAGTCGGGCGCACCGCCCGCGCCGAGCCGGTCGTCGGGCTGCGCGTCGCGATCGCCCCGGCCGTCGGCTCGGCCGCGGGCGACGTCCCCGTATCGGACGCGCTCTCGCTGCAGGTCCCCGTCCAGCTCGACGCGCTCTGGCGGACGGGACCGTTCGCGGCCGGCGTCTACGGCTCGTGGGGGATCGCGCGAGACGGCGCCTGCGGCGGCGGCTCGTGCAGCGCATCGGTCTCGCGGCTCGGAATCCAGGCGACCTGGTCGTTCGCGCCGATCTCGGGCGCGGAGCCGTGGGTGGGGATCGGGACCGGGTACGAGTGGGCGGGCGCGAGCTGGAAGCGGAGCGGGACCTCCGTCGACACGAGGTGGCGGGGACTCGAGCTCGCCGAGGCGCAGGGCGGCGTCGATTGGCGCCTCGGGCGGCGGCTCGCGGTCGGCCCGTACCTGCTCGTCGGCGTGGGACGCTACTCGAGCTACACGGTCGAGACCGCGTTCGAGTCCGCCACCGCCGAGATCGCGCAGAAGGCGGTCCACGCCTGGATCCACGTCGGCGTCCGCGGCCGGCTCTCCTTCGGGGACGCGCCGTGAACGGGACGCTCGTCGAGGTCCCGGTGGACTCGGCCGCGCTCGCCGGGAACCCGCTCGGCGATCCGGCGCGCCGGACCGCCCTCGTCTACGTGCCTCCGGGCGGCGCGGCCGGCATCCCCGCCGTCTACTTCCTCCACGGCTTCACGGGCAGCGCGCGCGGGTGGACGAACGTCTCGGTCTTCGCGCCCACCGTCCCCGAGCGGCTCGACGCGCTCGTCGCGGCGGGCGAGGTCCCGCCGTTCGTCGGAGTCTTCCCGGACGGGATGACCGCGCTCGGGGGCACGCAGTGGACCGACGCGCCCGCGGTGGGACGGTATCAAGCGTACGTCGCGGAGGACGTGGTCGCGGCGGTGGAGGCGCGGCTCGGCACGCTCGCGCGGCGCGAAGCGCGCGCCGTCGTCGGCAAGTCCTCCGGCGCGTATGGCGCGCTCTGTCTCGGCCGCGACCGGCCCGACGTCTTCGCGCTCGTCGGCGCGCACGCGCCGGACTCGTACTTCGAGTACTGCTACATGCCCGACCTGCCGAAGGCGGCCGGGGCGCTCGTCGGCGCGGCGGATCCCGCGGCGTGGCTCGACGCCGCGAAGCGCCGCGCGCGAGAGACGAAGCTCGCCGGGTCCGACCACGCGCCGCTGAACGTCGTCGCGATGGCGGCGCACTACTCGCCGCGCGCGGGTGCGCCCCTCGGCCTCGACCTCCCGTTCGAGCTCCCCACCGGGCGCCTGCGCGAGGACGTGTGGGCGCGCTGGCTCGAGCACGATCCCGTCCGGTTCGTGCCGCGCGCCGCCGACGCGTACCGCCGGCTCACGGGGGTGTTCCTCGACTGCGGCACGCGCGACGAGTTCAACCTGCGCTGGGGAGTCCGGATGATCGCCGCCGCCCTCCGCGAGCTCGGCGCGAATGTCGAGCATCAGGAGTTCGAGGATGGGCACATCGGGACCTCGTATCGGTACGAGGCGTCGGTGAGGTATCTCGTCCCGCGGCTCGCCAGGAGCTGAGGCGGGCGGCGCCGTGCTTCGCGGGCGGTGCCGATGCGTGAA
>Ga0137368_10002057_pt1 | contig 21518 bp, 22 predicted proteins | sample SagtaG_13_FD_104917 | JGI IMG/M metagenome (GOLD analysis project Ga0137368, IMG submission 104917) | Vadose zone soil microbial communities from Sagehorn Ranch, Mendocino, California, USA - Sage1_L_100_16 metaG | ecosystem: Environmental > Terrestrial > Soil > Vadose zone | place: USA...
GACCTCCCACCCCGCTAAGCGACCTCCGTCCCCGCTAAGCGACCTCCGTCCCCGCTAGGCGACCCGCGTCCCGCTGAGCGACCCCCGTCCCCGCTAAGCGACCTCCGTCCCCCGAGGTCAGCTATCAATTTCACTTCTGGTAATCAGTTTCACGAGACGTAACCAACCCACCAAAGCTCGACTGCATTCAACAGGAGAAACGCCAGCGTGCACCTGTGAACGAACGGGCAATGAAATTGCCGTTCGCGCCGTGCCGCTTTCTGCCGGCCTGTGAAAGGAGTCTGCATGAAGAAGCTGATCAGCAGAGCGTTTGTAATTGCTGCCGCTCTTGCGGCCACTCGCGCACTCGATGCGCAACTACCGGCGCCAGTCATGCTCGATCCGAATTTGCGCGTACGGACCGTCGTTTCAGGACTCAACCAGCCCACGAGCATCGCGTTTCTCGCGGCCGACGACATGTTGGTGCTGGAGAAAGCCACCGGAAAGGTCCAGCGCGTCGTGAACGGCGCGATCCAATCGACCGTCCTCGATCTCGCCGTCAACAACGCGTCAGAGCGCGGGCTCCTTGGCATTGCGCTCCATCCCGATTTTCCCGCAAACCGGGGCGTCTATCTGTACTGGACGTGCACCGCGCCGCCGCCGCCGGCGGCCAACCCATTCGTTCCGACGCTGGAGCAGTGCGAGGATCCCCCCGCCCCGGGCGCAGACACCGGCGTCACACTCGCCGTGCCGCTTCGCGGCAACCGCGTCGATCGCTTTGTCTGGAATGGATCGACGCTGACGTTCGATCGCAATCTGATCATGCTGCACGCGTTCCAAAACGACGGCGCACCTGATCCCCCCGGTCAAAACGATTCAACGCAAGCGCCCGCCGGCAATCACAACGGCGGTGTGATTCGGTTCGGTCCCGATCGCAAGCTCTACATCGTCATCGGCGATAACGGGCGGCGCGGATGGTTGCAGAATCTCGAGAACGGCCCGACGCCGCCCACAGCCGACGATCAGTTTGGAGGACCAGAGCCGGACAACGCGCATTTGACTGGCGTTGTGCTGCGACTGAATGACGACGGCACGGCGCCGAATGACAACCCATTCGTGGCGGCGAGCGCGGCGGTCGCGATACGCGGCGGGATCGAGGCCGGCGACAATATCAAAAAGGTATTCGCCTATGGCATCCGCAATTCGTTCGGCCTGGCCTTCGATCCGATCGCGGGTGGTCTCTGGATTCAGGTGAACGGCGACGATTCGTTCGACGAGATCCAGCGTGTCGATGCGGGTCTCGATTCCGGTTGGGTGCAGATCATCGGGCCGGTGTCTCGGATCGCGGAGTTCAAAGCGATCGAGACGACCTTCGGCGGTCGAAATCTCCAGCAGCTTCGATGGCCGCCGACCAACCTCGCGGACACGCCTGCCGACGCGCTATCGCGGTTGTTCATGCTGCCGGGAGCGCACTATACGGATCCGGAATTCAGTTGGCGCTGGGCCGTCGCGCCGGCAGGCATCGGATTCCTGCGCGGCCGGGCGCTTGGCCCGCAGTACGAAGGAGATCTCTTCGTCGCCGCGGCGCGCACCACACTCGAGAACGGATATCTCTTCCACTTCAACCTCACCGGCAATCGCCGCAAGATCGCCGTGGACGATCCGCGGCTCGAGGACCGCGTCGCAGACAACAACGCCAAATTCGACATCACCGAAAGCGAGAGCCTGCTAGCGGGCCGCAACTTCGGGATCGCGCCCGACGTGGAGACGGGACCAAACGGCAATCTGTTCGTCGTCTCGCTCAGCAACGGCGCTGTCTATGAGGTCCTCAGACGAACGGCTCAGTGACTCTCAGTGCCGTCTGCAATTTGCTGCTGGTGCATTGCCCGTGTCACCCACTGGCACGCGAATAAGAACGTGAGCTGGTGCTCCAAGGATCATCGTGTTCCCGATCGGCGGCGAACAGCAGGTCATCGCTGTCGCCGCCGCACGAGTGCCATTCCCCCCGTCGCGACACTGCCCGACAGCAATACCTGCAACGCGAAATGCGCAGCGTCGGGCGGCAGATGACTGCCCCAGCGGGGCAGAATCGACGTCGATTGGGCAAACGCGCGCGCGTAAACTTGGGACCAGCGCTCGGACGCGCCAAACAGATATGGTGGCCACCAGGTCCAGAGCTGCAGACCGAGCCAAATGGTCGTCGCCGCGAGCGCGAGCCACATCGCCCAGGCCCAATCCCGCCGCGCGCCGAGCCAAAACAGCGCGAGAGGGAGTAGAAACGCCGTAGTCCCGACTGCGTCGCTCACAGAGAGAGTGCCGCGACGAAGCAGCTCGAGTCCTGTCGGACAACAGGGCTGATAATTCCATCGCCCGAGCGGGAGCCACGAGATCAGCTGCATGTAACCTGCAAGTGCGATCTGCCACAGGAGTGTCGTCCGGTACTCCCGTTCCCGGCGGATCCGGGAGCTCGTCGCGACGCGCCGGCGAGGCTCAGGCATCGGATCGCATTGCACAGCGTTATTAGGCCGCTTGGAAGCACGACGAGCGCAGGAGCCTTCGAGCTACGCCTGCAGGAGAATGATCCGCAAGCTCAGGAACTGCGGCGTATCGGTCAGAAGATCGCACGTCACCCTTTGACGTACGCGAGCTTCGCCGCGATTTTGCCGTCACGTACGGTAAAGACGTCAATCCCGCGGAGATGCCACGGCCGACCGTCACGCAACTTGCGATACACCCAACGCACGACGGCGCGATCGCCGTGGACAAACATCTCCTCGCTTTCGAATACTGCGCCGGCATTGCGCGTGAACCACTCACGCCAGAACGCGACGACGGCGGCTTTGCCAACGATGCGGTGCCCATCAGGTGCTGGAGCGGTGCCTTCGAAAACAGTGTCGTCGGTCAACAAGCCCGCCAAGGTTTCGACGTCGTGCTGATTGAACGCCTCGTTAAAGCGATCGATTACTTCCCGTGTCGTCCGGTCCTGGGGTGTGTCGAGCATACTTTCAACACAGCTTATCTCACAGCCGATGTCGATCCGATGCACAAACGGTCTCCGCTCTGTACCTCGGCGCCAAGGCTTCTCTCAGTCCAGACCAACAATCAGCACGACGGCCGTTGCCGCGGACACGCTCACCAGCAACCACCCGATTATGTACAGCCGTTTTGGAGATGGCGAAGACAGCACGAGCAGCACGGCGCCACCCAGTCCCGGACTCGCGGCGACGAGCGTCGTCCACGGAAGAAGTCCCTCGAGTGCCACGCCGGTGAGACCGGCACCCGCGGTGATTGCGGTTGCAAACACCGCTGCGCGCGTTCTCGACGTCGCACGTGGATCGCCGCCGCGCACTTTGAGCACGACTACACGAACCGCGAGCGTCGACGTGACGAAGATCACCGCGAACGCGATCGCGACGGCGAGAGCGCTCCGCACGGGAGCCCCGGCGCCGATGCAGATGGGCACGGCTGCAAACGAGAACGCTAATGCGACGGCCATTTCAGCCGCTGAATTCTTCTCGCGGCGCATGGCGATCGCAGCGGCAAGAAACGCTGCTGGTGCGAGCGGCAGAAGCACGGACCACCGATCGCCGGATGGCATCAACGCGACAGCTGTTGTTCCGGCGGCAACCGCGATCGTCGTGACCGTCGCGCACCACATGGCGGCGCCGCGCGCCATTTGACGCCGCGCGCGCAGGCCGCGCCTGCCCAACAGCACCAGCAGGGGCTCGTGCGCGAGAAAACCGGCGATGACCGCGATGGCGATCAATGCTGCGGGCGTGTCGATGCCCGCAACCGCAAGCGACGTCACGAGCGGAAATGCCATTTGCCCGTACGCGCCATGTTCCTTCGGAAGAAGTGACATCCGGGTCGTGCCGCCCTCATGGTACGTTCTCGGACATGGATCCGCTCGCCGGCTCCAGGTGGAGCGCGCCTGAAACTGTTGCCGGCTTCGTGCAGTCGGCGCCCAATCAGACGTTGTTGCGATTCGCTGGCGAGGAACGGCGGCGGTCCACAACACATCGACTCTTGGACCTGGGGTGTGGCGCGGCGCGCAACGCGCTGCCGCTGACGCAATCGGGCTGGAACGTCCTCGGCCTCGACCTTTCATTGCCGATGCTGCACGCCGCGCGCCGGCGAGCGCTTGACGCTGCAGTTGAGGCGCGCCTGCATGTCGCGCTAGCAGCGATGGACTGCCTGCCGGTTCGCGCGCGCGTCTGCGATCTCATAGTTGCGCACGGCATCTGGAACCTCGCGCGATCTAGCGCGGAGTTTCGCGCTGCGCTCCGCGAAGCCTCGCGGGTCGCCCGCCAGGGCGCGGGCTTGTTCGTGTTCACGTTTTCGCGGAGCACGCTTGCTGCGGAGGCACGGCCGATGGCAGGAGAGTGTTTTGTGTTTACACAGTTCTCGGGGTCACCGCAGTGCTTCCTGACTGAAGACCAACTGCTGTCGGAGCTCGCCGCGGTGGGTTTCGAGCCGGACCTGAGTGTGCCGCTCACCGAGCACAATCGGCCGCAGCCGAATGCGCTGTGCAGCGGCGGCCCCGTGATCTACGAAGGCGCGTTTCGCTTTCGCGACGTCAGCGAGTGAGCGTGCGACGGCGGACGATCGGGTTCCGCGGCACTCGACAAGGTTCGCCATTCATCGGAGAATGCAACATGGCAAGCCGAACACTCAGCGAGATGGTCCAGCTCACGTACGACTACAACGACATGTTCTATCAGTACTTTCCCGATGAACTCCTGATTGCCATCTTCTGGGAAGAGACGTTGTTTCAGAACATCGAACAGATTCAAGGAGCGACAGGGAAGAAGGGACTCGGATTCGGCCAGGTACAGGAGGACACGCTGCCGTTGATCAAGGTCCGAATGGGCCGAGTGTTCCCGAAGAGTCTGATCACGTCCGATGACCGGACGTCCGTGCAGGTCACTGCGTACGCGCTGGAAACGTTCAGGAGGGGCTTTCAGAGCGGCAGCCCGGAAACGGCCTACAAGGTGGGTTTTGCAAGCGCGACGAAAGAGCTGAAGAATCAGGTCCTGGATGGACGCACGCGCGGACAGATTGCCAACGACGTGTGGCAGGCCTCGCTCGATCTGCTCAATTGCAGTTGGGACGAACGCGACAAAGTGCGCAAGGCGCTCAATCGGGCCCGGCCCGCGTCGAGCGCGGTGATGGACAGCATCCTCTAGGCCTCGCCGCGCTCGGCGACGCCATCGAGAAAGCGAGCGATGGCTGGCGTCGCGGAGAGGGTCCTTCGGGCGGTGCAGGAAATGCAGACGTGAACGAACCGACTGCCTGTGGACACGCTCGGGCGATTGACGCACACTGCGTACGCTTAACCAGGAGAAGACATGGAGCGCGTTCAACCAGCCACGTTTCTCTTCGCCACGCTCTCTCTGGCTGGACTTCTCTCGAGTTGCGGCCAACCGCCTACCGCTCCAACGTCATCTCTGCCATCGACGCCATTTCTAGCACCCCAACCGAGGCCACCCGGTCCGACCTTGACTGGTGTCGTTTTCCAAAACACGGAGGAAGGGAAGCGCCCGATTCCAGGTGCCCGTGTTTTCGTCGTGGACCTCGTCGACGGGCCGTATGGTAATTACCCTTGGTATGAGGTGGCGAGCGACATCAATGGTCGATTCAAGCTTGTCGCATTCCCTCATCGTGCCCTGAAGATTACCGCCTATACGGGAACGGGCTTCGGGACATGGAATCAGTCAGGCCTATTTCAGGTCTCTGCTGTGCATCCCACGGTGGATGCGGACACGACGGTGGAGATCGAGCTTGTGCAGCGTGGAGTTCTCCCGCAGGCGATAGAGTCGCCGGCCCTTTCAGGCGTTGTCTTTGAAAGCACTGCAGAAGGCCGACGGCCGGCCGCAGACATGGGGGTGCTCTACAGCTCCAATAGCCATGACGGCGCCGATGTGTACGGGCGCACCGACGCTGAAGGCCGTTACAGGTTTTACAACATTCCAGTCGGTGCCGGGTACCTGCTCCCGGCGTGCACAAAAGCAACGATGCCGCCGCCGAATTACCACCCGATCACGTTCGCGGTCGACGTCCGCGGTGACACGGTTCTGGAGGCCAACTGCCCGTAGATCGAGCGAAACGAAAGGGCCACGTCAATCGCACATTGAGCTACCGACTGAGAGTGTGGCGTCCCTGACCCGTTTAGCCCACGCCACTCTGTCGTGAAACCTGTCAGCCCTTCAGCTCCACCGCAATCACGTCGAACGGTTTGTCACTCAGGCTTTCGCCAAGAAGTTGAACGCGCGCAGATGCCGACGCTACGGCATGATCGGCTTGATCACGCCGATAACGTTGCCTTCAGTGTCCTGTACGCGGGCATAGCGGCCAACGTTCGGGATGTTCATGATTTCGCCAACCAGTTTGCCGCCCGACTTCGTAACCTTGTCGACAGCTGCATCGGCGTCGTCGACGGCAATAACGACGACGGGGGAGTGCGCGGACGGGTCTCGCTGCATGAGGCCGCCGTTGATGAATGCTTTGTCCTGCGGCATCCCCTGTTCGTCGCTCGGTCCGGTGTGGACGAGCACGTAGTTGCCCATTTCTGGCCCGAGCTGATTCAACTTCCAACCAAAGTTCTCGCTGTAGAACTTCTTCGCGCGTGCCAAGTTGTCCGCTGGTATCTCGAAATGCACGACTCTATTCATGATGACCTCGCTCCAAAACGCTTGACGATTCCAACGTACTCGAGCATCGGATCTTGCCTGCTCTGGTGCAAATGATTCAGGCCCGCGCTGCGAGCTCCGTAGGAACAAGCAGTTCGCGCGCCACGAACGTTGAGGTGTTCTAGACGGTCTCGATGCTGAAGATGTAACCGCTGTGCGGACTCTCCATGCCCTTCCATCCCGGGTGGATGCCGGCATCGCAGCTGATGAGGCGTCCGTCGTGCCATACGAGCCCGTGCGGGTCGCACGAGCCGGGCTGAAATTCCACGGTCATCAGCAGCCGGCCGGTCTTGCCGTCATAGTTGTTCAGGCCAGCTCTCCCGTCGGCGTAGCTCGTGCTGCTGTTGCCGGTCACGACCCAGATGTCACCGTTGTCGTCGAACGCCACGTCATGGAGGCGAGGTCTCTGGTCCGAACTGACGCGGATCAAGACTTCGGGCGCCCATGTCGTCGGATCGACACGCAGGATGCCGCCCAGGCGCAAGGCGGCAATCCACAGCTTGCCGCTGTGCCACTTCACGCCGTGGCAACCGCCACCGTTGCCATCGATGCTGAGCGGAATCTGACGGTGGCTGATTTGCTTCGAGTTCATGTCGACCTGGAAGATGCCGTATGGGTCGGCGTTCGCGCCCATCCACACGCAGCCGTCCCCGTACGCCATGCCGGACGTATTCCGCGAATGGGTATGGACCGTCTCGAGCAGCTTGCCGTTCCAATCGACCAGCCACGCCACCTCGTCGCGGTCCGGGTCCAGCGGCAGGCCATACGTCTGCGCACTCTGCGGAGTGACCTTCTGCTGTCCGATCCACAAGCCTCCTGGTTCGTCGGTCATCACGGCCAGCGCGTTGGGATACAGGCCCGGCGATTTGAACATCCTGGTGGTCTTCGCCGAGCGCGTTGGAACGGTGTCGCGTCCGGTGCCGCCACCAACGCCGCGAGCACCGCCGCCGGCGCGATCTAGCGTTGCACCGCCTCGCTGTGCCAGGGCAATCGCCATCGAACCAATGTTCAGCGCGAGACCTGCCGCCAGAAATTCTCTTCGTTTCATGCTCATGGCGTCACCTCTCAGCGGCGTTTGAGATTCCGAGGAGCGTTCTGTTGCAGCTCGATGCGCGCGGGATGGATTGTTGACCCACCCGTGTGCGCCGCCGCTTCAGCCGTCGATCGGACACACCCGAGTGGCAAAGCATCAGTGGCCACAGATCGCCCGGCGATGACCAGCATACGAGTGCGACGGAATTATAGCTGCCGTCGGCCCAGCCGCTTCCGCTTCTGTCTCAGTCCAAGGCAATCCACGACGGATGTGCGAGCCGCAGGAGAGCCGCATCGCTGCAGGTCGCTATGGCACTCGTCTGATTTTGATGCTTCGAAAGGCGACGCGATCGCCGTGATCCTGAAGGGCGATGTGGCCCGTGGCTTCGCGGCCATACCCTGGCGCATCACGGTACGGACTCGCCTCCACTCTGGCGAGCCACTCGTCACTTCCCAGTTCGTACTCGACGACTTTGACGCCGTTGAGCCAGTGTTCGATGTGGCTGCCGCTGGCGACGACTCGCACCTGGTTCCACGAACCAGTGGGGCGCGTCACATCTCGCGACGGTGCGTACAATGCGTAACAAGCCCCAGCCGATGTCAGTGGGGATTGCCCATCCGGGTGGCGCGCGTTATCGAGAACTTGCATTTCCGGTCCCGAGAGGAACGTCGCCGCCGCGGCCTCGCTGACGCGGTACATGATCCCGCTGTTGCCGCCTTCGGCAATCTGCCACTCGAGCGCCAGTTCGAAATTCGCGAACTGGTCGGCGGTGATCACGTCTCCGCCACCGGCTTCGCGCGTCAATGCGCCGTCGATAGCCTTCCAGCCGTCGGGTATGCCTGCCTGGCGAAACCCTCGCCAGCCCGAAGTCGACCGGCCGTCGAACAGCAGCACCCAGCCGGCCGCGCGCTCCTCGCTCGTGAGCGTGTTCGGACCGGTTGGATCCGGGTGCTCGACAACTCGCGACGGCTGGGTCGGACTCGAGCAGTCTGCCGCCAGCATCGTCACCGCCAACGTGACGAGGCACCGCCGGAAACCGCCCATCGCTATCAGAGTACTCGCGGACACTCGCGGAGAATCACGAGCCGTTCGCCGGCAATTGCGGCCGAAGCGTAGCCGCTTGCTGGTGTATAACGTGGCAACAGCCAAAACGGAATCCCGCGTTTAGGAGATCGACCATGATGATGACCCGTCGAGACGCCGTCGCCGCCTTCGCGCTGTTCGCCGAACTGCTGGCGTCCGATCGTGACGCTGGCGCCCAGACGCAATCTGCGCCGGCCCCGGCGCCGCGCCCCCCGGTCTTCAAGGGCGATCTCCCGAATCTGACGATGGATGGCTGGGAAGTAACGGTCAGCGTCGTCGACTACGCGCCTGGCCGCGTCGGCCCAGTCCACCACCATGCCGGGTTCGTGCTGGCCTACGTCCTCGAAGGCGCGGTGATCGCGAAGATCTCGGGACAGGGCGAGGAAAAGACGTACACGGCCGGACAGATGTTCTACGAGCCACCCGGCGCAACGCATGAGGTATCGAATAACGCGAGCCAGACGCAGCCTGCGAAGCTGCTTGCGATGATCTTCGCCAAGAAGGGTTCGACGCTCACGACGCCAGGACGCGCCAGCGGTAACTAGTTTTGAACTCGGAACTTTGAGGAGCGATGTTTGGCAGCGAGGCTTGGGATACGTCCGTACCAGCCGACCGCATGAACCTATGAGGTGGTACGTCCCTGACGGGATTCGAACCCGTGTTACCGCCTTGAAAGGGCGGCGTCCTGGGCCTCTGGACGACAGGGACGCGACTGGTGGAACATTCAACTATAGCAGCCCACCGACCGGGTCGCGCCGACGTCGGGCCAATCGATCCGCACTCGTGCATGATGCCTTGCGGGCGTATCTTCGACGGCTGGCGGTCGAAGAACATGAGCGGCGCGACCGGGCAGGTTACGCGAGCAAACCCGACGTGGAATTCGCCGCGTTACCGTGGCGCAGCTCCGCTGCCCGATGATGCGGTCGCGGTAAAGACAAAGTAATCATAGGCGTAGCGCGCGACCTCGGCAATCACGCGTTCGACGTCTGCCGAGTCCGCCTTCGTGCGCTTGCTGAGGACGCTGATCGCCACGTGCCCGGCGTTGTGCGGCAGGTAGATGATGCCGACATCGTCGATCGTGCCGCCGACGGAACCGGTTTTGTGAGCCACAACCGTGTCGCGAGGCAGAAGCCCTTTGATCCGCGCGGCGCCCGTACGACAGCGCTTCATCAGGTCGAGGATCTCGAGGGACGCTTGACTGTCGATGACTTGTCCTCGCCAGAGGAGCTCCAGTAGCCGGGTCATGTCGCGCGGGGAGGCCTGATCGCGCGGATCCGTTGCGTAGCGTTCCTCGCGCTCCGCTCGCGCGCCCTCGCTTTCCTGTTCGCGCCGCGTCAAGGGGCGCAGCTCTTTGGCCGAAAGTCCCTTGAGTCGCGCAGTATCGTGGCCTCCGTAATCCAGGATCAGCTCCTGCGTCGTCCGATCCACACGGATGCCGTTGAGCCCGAGACTGCGCATCCGTGCCGTCACGTTTTCTGCGCCGACGCGAGTCAGCAGGACATCGGTGGCCGAATTGTCGCTGATCATCATCATCAGATTCGCCACGTTCCGGAGGCTGAGCCTGACGCCGGGCAGGTCGAAATTCACCGAGATGTCGCCGCTGCCGATGTGCTGATCGGTTTGCTTCAAGTCGTATGTTTCATCGAAGCTCAACTTGCCGGCGCGCTGCTGCGCGTAGACCTCTACGAGAATTGGCAGCTTGAAGGCGCTTGCCAGAGGAAACGTTTCCTCGGCTCGCACGCCGATCTCTGCCACAGTTTCAAGGTGCTTCACCGAGACGCCGACATCGCCTCGCGCGGCAGGCAGCGCGTGTTCGATCTGCAGTCGCAGCCGATCGAGCGGCGGGACGGCTTGCGCGACCGGCCTCGCGGATGCCGCGACGAGACCGAGCACGAGTACTGCTGGCAGATAGCGCCGTGTGCGCATCGAATCCTCCTAAAAATCGAATCGCGCGCCGAGCTGCACCTGGCGCCGAGCCATTGCCGATTGCGGCAAGCCAAAGAAGACCGACTGAATACTCGTCGTGTACGAGTTGTAGTTGATGCGATTGGTCACGTTGAATGCTTCCGCAATCAGCTCGATGCGTTTCGGCCCGACCATGAACAGCTTCGACAGTCGCATGTCGAGCTGCGCGAAGTTGGGTCCGCGAAAGGCATTTCGCGGGAGTGTGCCGGGGCGATTGACGGGAATTGAGAACTGCCCGAACTTCGTCACGCCGTTGGTGGGATACCGTCCATTCGGATCCGGATCGGGCCGATCGCCTGAGCGGCTGTCGTTGTTGGTGTCGCGGCCGGAGGCGGGACTGAACGGAAACGCCGAGCGCCACTGCATGATGCCCGCGAACTGAATGTCGAGCGGCAGCGTTACGTGACCGGTGAGCGTCAGGTTGTGGCGCGCGTCGACGTCAGCGGGTCCCCAATCGGCGCTCAGGTTGTATTGATCGGTGGGGAGCGCGGTGGAATTGCGCGCTTCGGAGTCAGATTTCGTGCTCGACAGCGTATACGACCCATTCATGCGCCATCGGTTGGAGAATCGCCGATCGGCGGTGACGAGCAGCGCGTGATGCGCACGCCGGCCGGTGGACTCGTGAATGAGCACCCGCCCTGATGCCGGATCGGGCCGCACGGTCGTGCCGTTGACCGGCGCGTTCAGATCGCGTCGCCGCAGCTGATCGTACCCGCGCACGTACACGTAGTCGGCGCTGACACTGAAGCCGTCCCCAAGATCCTGCTTCATGCCGCCCGTGACATGTAGAGCATACGGCGTGTTCATATTCGGATCGAACAGCTCGGTGTTGGCCGGCCCCGGGGCACGAGGGGTTCCGCCGAACGGATCCGGGTAACCCGGATTGCTCAGGACGATGAAGTCGGTGGCGTTGATCACGTTGAGCACGATGATGAGCCACTGGTTGAGCGTGATTTGGTCCTGGAACAGGCCCGCGCCGCCGCGGAACACCGTGCGCGCCTGGTTCCAGGGATCGAATGCGACTGCCAGGCGCGGCGAGATGTTGTTGCTGTCCTTCAGGATGCCCGCGTACGACTCATAGTCGTAGCGCAGACCGAGGTTGAGCGTCAGATTCGTGATCGGGCGCCAGCTGTCCTGGATGAACGCCGCAGAGATATTGTTCGGGATGACGAAGTCGCTGGATCCAAGCCGTCGTGTGTATGTGTTCGGATAGGTGGTCCGATCCGCCGGGTCGAAATAATCCTTCGGGAAGATGAACTGGCCGTCGCAGAAGTTGCAGAAAAAGCCGTCGAGCACGGCTCTGCTGAAATCGAATCCCGCTTTCAAATCGTGCTCGCCACCAAGATCGGCCTTGTGCCACGAGAAGTTGTCGACGATCTGCGCACGCCATTCCGTGGTGGCCTGTGGATCCGAATAGGCCTTCCCCAGGTTCGAGCTGGCAAACGAGAGTTCTGGTCCGCTCGGGGTATTGGGACGCGATCCGCCGGGCCGGCGCGAGTAGGCGGCACGCAGCTCGTTGAGTCGAGTCGATCCGAACACGCTTGTGAGCGACGAGTAGGCGTCGTGGTTGCGCTCGTAGCTCGTCGATCCGTACTCCAGCGTGCTGCGACCGCCCACACCGCTGTTGATTTCGTCGGAACGGTCCTCGTTGAAGCGACCCGTCAACTGGTGTGCCGACGTGACCTGATAGTCCACTTTGCCGAAGATCTGGTGCCGATCCGTCGGGTTGGGAAAGTCGCCGCGTTCGGTCGGCGTCGTCACGACGGCCGTGCGATCCTGATGCGTGCGCTCGTACGATCCGAAAAAGAACGCGCGCTGCCGGCGGAGCGGACCGCCGGCGTATCCGCCGTATTGCTGCCGATCGAACGGTGCTTTGGTCGTCGCGAAGGCGGGCTTCGAATCGAGCGCATCATCGCGGTGATAGATGAACAGCCGCTGCTCGAACGCATTGGTTCCCGATCGCGTGACAACGTTGACGACGCCGCCGGAGGCCTGACCGAATTCGGCGGCGTACTGCTGCGTGATCACGCGGAACTCGCGGATGTTCTCGGCGGAATAACCGGCGCGATTGCCGCCAGTCCACGCCCGATCGTTCGTCACGCCGTCGACAAGATATGTGTTCGACAGGCTGCTTTGCATGCCGCCAATGCGGTCGCTCGACAGCACGTCCGGTGTCAGCCGCGGCAGGTCCGAGAATTTGCGCCCGTTGAGCGGCAGCTCGTCGATCTGTTTGCGATCGACCACGCTCGACACGTCAGACTTCGTGGTCTCGACGAGCGGCGCTTCTTGCGTCACCGTGACGGACTCCTGCACGCCCGCGACGCTCAGCTCGAGGTCGATCGTCGCCTCCTGGCCGACGAACAACGGCACGCCGCTGCGGACGCGCGACGCAAAGCCCGAGAGCTCGGCGCGAATGTCGTAGGTGCCCGGCCGAAGCGCGGCCAGCCGATAGCGGCCGTTCGTATCGGTGACAGCGCTCGTCTCTGTGCCGGTGTCGACGTTTCGGGCCGTGACCGGCGCCCCCGGCAGGACGGCGTGTTGCGCATCGGTCAGCGTGCCAAGGACAGTGGCGGTTGTGGTTTGCGCGCCGGCCGGAACGGTCAGACTGCTCAGGACGATCGTTACAAGCACGAAGCGGAGAGCCATACGCGTTCCTTTCATGTGCGGTTGGCTTCGACCCGCGTTACCGTATCACAGTGTCGGTGGGATCATGAGCGGAGTGCGGGTGAGACAGGTTTGGATTGACTCCGTATTTGCCTCAGCCGAAGAGGAGGACACCACATGCTCGCTCGCGGATTCATTCTGGCAGCCATCGTCGTCAGCGTTGTCGCACCCGCTGTGGGCGACCAGCCGGCAATGCCAGGGGAGCGGCTGATCGCGGCGCAGCCCGAGCCAGCGGCGTTTGTGGCGTACTACTGGCGCGCCCGACCGGGTCGTACTGCGGAGTACAACGACTACATCCTGAAAGTGGCAGTGCCAATCGACGAGGACGCACGGCGCGCCGGCGTGTTCGAAGAAGTGCGGACGGTGACGCCGAAACCCGGTCCGGACGGTGCGCTGCCCGACTGGACACACCTCCGCATCTTTCGATTGAAGAGTCTCGGCGCGGTCGATCAATTGAGCGCCGGGCTCGACGCCGCCACCGCGCGCGTGGTTCCCGACGAGGCGCAGCGCAAAGCAAACACCGCGCGTTCGGCGGAGTTGCGGGATCTGGTGCGGCGGGAGGTCTGGACGGAGTTGAAATAGTGGAGATCGGTCGCGGGACTCGAGTCCCGCGCTACCTGCGTCGGCTGCAAGGGACCGCGTCCAAAACGTTCCTCTGTGTGTTCTTGGTGTTGTCCGCGTCACTCGCCGCCGAGGAGCAGCCCCCGCTTCGCTGGGGCGGTGACGCCGAAGGCGGCGCGCCATACGTGGAAGCCGATCCGAGCGACCCGCAGAAGGTCGCCGGCTTCGACGTGGAGATCGCGGAGCTCATCGCGCGCGAGTTGGGCAGGCGCGCGGAGTTCATCCAGGTAGCGTTCAACTCGCTGGATCAATCAGCAATTCGCGGCGACTTCGACATCGGCCTGAGCGGTATCGAAGACACGCCCGTGCGACGAGGCGCGGTAGCAGCAAGCATTCCGTACTACCGATTTCGCGAGGTCCTCACGGTTCGCGACGCGGATCGAGAACGCTACCGCTCGCTCGAGGACCTTCGCGGGCATCGAGCCGCGACGCTGGGCGGCACGATCGCTTACGACATGCTGCTCAACGCGGAGCGCGAGCATGGCGTCATCCCCGTGTCGTATGAAGACGACGTGCATCCGTACAGCGACCTGGTGATCGGTCGCGTCGATGCGGTGCTTCTCGACAACGTGCTCGCGGCGCGTGCGATGCGCCGCACTCGCGGACTCTACACCCACCCCGACGCGGTTGCCATCGGCCACTACATCGTCATCACGTCACCACGCAATACCGAGCTGCGCGATCGAATCAATGCCATTCTGCGGCGGGCAATGGCCGACGGGACACTCGAGTCGATCTTCCGCAAGTGGAATGTGTGGAACGACGATCAGCCGCAACTGTATGCAGATCTTGCCGGTACGCAAGATCTGGCAAAAAAGGGACAGTCCCCTTTTTCGCAGTCGCTGCCATCGTCCGCGGCTTCTTCGCCGTCTGCAAGCACGTTCGAACAAACGAAACGGTACTTTCCCGCGTTGATTCGCGCGGCCGTGATTACGTTGCTTCTGTCGTGCCTCGCGATGGCGCTGGCCGTCGCGATGGGAATGGCCATTGCGGTCGGGCGGGTGTACGGCGACCGGCTGTCCCGAGTCGCGCTCACATTCTACGTTGAAGCGATGCGTGGCACGCCGGTGCTGTTGCAGCTGTTCGTCATCTACTACGGTCTTGCGAGCGTTGTCCTGCTTCCGGCCTTCGTCGCCGCGCTCATCGGCCTCGGCCTCAACTACGCCGCGTATGAAAGCGAAATCTATCGAAGCGCACTCGAGGCCGTTCCGCGCGGACAGCTCGAAGCGGCCCGCATTCTCGGCTTCAGCGAGGCGCAGATCCTGAGGCTCGTTCGCGGTCCGCAGGCCTTTCGGCTCGCACTCGCGCCGATGACGAACGACTTCGTCGCCCTGCTGAAGGACTCGTCGCTCGTCTCGGTCATCACCGTCGTCGAGCTGACCAAACAGACCCAGATCTTTGCCGCAAACATCGGCAGCTGGGTCGTTCCCGGCGCACTGTGCGCCGCGCTGTATCTGGCGCTCTCGCTGCCACTCGCGCGTGTGGCGCGCTGGCTCGAAGAGCGCTGGCGGAGTTCGACGGTATGAACGGCCGGCAGTCGACAGTCGACGCTCGTCAATCAACGCGGGACGGTTCACCGTCGACCGTGCTCGTGGCTCGCGGGTTACGTCTGGCACGCGGAAGGCGCGAGGTTCTGTGCGGCGTCGACCTTGCCGTTGACTGCGGAGAAGTGCTGGCGCTGATGGGCCTGTCGGGATCCGGAAAGACGACGATTCTTCGCGCCGTTGCGGGACTCGATCGATTCGATGCGGGTGAAATTCGGGTGGACGACGTGGTGATTCGGGCGCGGAGCGATCCACGTCGCACGCGCCGCGCGCTGCGTCAGCGCGTGGGCATGGTGTTTCAGTTCCATTTTCTGTTCGAACATCTTTCGGCGATCGAGAACGTGATGCTTGCGCCCGTCCACGTGCAGCGCCGCCCGCGCGGCGACGCCGAATCGCGCGCGCGACAACTGCTGGACCAGCTCGGGGTTGCACATCGCGCAACCGCGTTGCCGCGAGAGCTGTCCGGTGGCGAAGCCCAACGCGTGGCCATTGCGCGCGCGCTTGCCGTCGATCCGCCCTTGCTGTTGCTCGACGAACCGACAGCGTCGCTGGACCCTGCGCGCCGCAATGAGCTGGGCGATTCGATCCGGCAACTCGCAAGCGAAGGCCGCACGCTCGTCATGACGTCGCACGATGACGAGTTTGTCCGCGACTTCGCCACGCGCGTTATCGTGCTCGCCGACGGGTGCGTCGTGGAGGCAGGTGAGCCGGCCGCCGTGCTTTCGAATCCGCAGCATCCCGCAACGCGGCAGCTTCTTCAAACAGATCGGGACTCGCCAGCCTGGAGGCCAACATGATCCCTTCCGCCATTCGAACCCGGTCATTCACAGCGGCCCTTCTCATCGTCCGGGTTTGCGCCGCTGGCGGCGATCGGCTTGCGGCCCAGCCGACCGCAGATCGGCCGTTGACACTTTCATTCGCCGGCGATAGCTACCTCCATCGATGGTCGAAGGCGGGGCAGCATGAGTTCACGCCCAAGGGCGAAGAAGACCTTTCGAAGTGGAACAGCATGATCACGTTGAACGTGCACGACGCCCGCACTGGTGACCAGCTGGCCGAGCTCGCCAACGGTGTGCTGGCCAATTATCAGCAAGCTGGCAAGATCCTCCGAACCGATTCAAAGCCGCGGACCGCGACCGCCGAGGCCGAACATCTGATCGCCGCCGTTCTCATCAACCCTGCGTTTCTCGAAGCCGCGTTCGCGCGGATTCTGCTCCACGAGGGCCAGGGGCTGGTCGTCGTCTATTCCAAGCGCGTGTACAGCACCAAAGCCGGCAATGAAATGAGCTCATGGCTCGAAAAGAACGGTCCTGACACCGAACGTGCTCTTATGACGTGGACCGGCATGCCGCCGCTCGCGACGCTGAAGGCGCTTCGCTGATGTTCAACCTCCCTCGCCGGAATGCTCAGGCAACGCGCGGGCTCGTGCAGACAGAGCGGGACGTATAATGCCGGTCGCATGTGGCGATATCGTGATTTGATGATGTAGCGATGTCGTTGCGTGCTGGCACGCGACTCGGCGTCTACGAAGTCGTTGCTCCGATCGGCGGCAATAAACGTCGCATCAGAGGAGGTGTCCAATGGCGGTTGTCGTGACACGCAATGTAGGCATGCTCGTGCTGGCAATCTGGCTGATCCTGTCGGGCCTGCTGCAGTTCGTGGCCGTTGCGGTGCCGCCGGTGTTCATGGCGGCGTTAGCCATCATCGCGGGTGTTCTGATCCTGCTCGGGCGATAGAGCGACCGCCGCCGCGTTTCTGCGAGGTTCCTCGCGCGCTTCTGAAAACAGCGACCGCCGAGACGATCGTTCCGACGACAGCCAGCACGGCAAACGCCCCAACCGCGATTTCGAAGGTTGGCGAATCCATCCACGCGATGACGCGTCGTCCGTAGCGGCGGGCGAGCGCTGTTTCGACGCCGAATCGTAGAAGCCTCGCAGCCGCCAGCGTCGCAAAGAAGCGCCACTTGTCCAGCGCAAGGGCGCCGCTCGTGAGCACGAACGCCGTAAACGGGAAGGGCGGGGGAATAATCGCGAGCGCGCCGATTGCGGGCGCGGCCGAATCGGTGACACATTGTTGCACGCGTTTGAGACGCGAGGACGACACAAACCGAGAGAGCCCCTTTTCGCCGACCGTATGGCCAGTCCAGTATGTGAACGCCGCGCCCAGCAGCGAACCGCCTGCGGCCAACAGCGGATATGCCCAAAACAGGTCCGGATGACGGGCCGCGACGAGAATCAGCACGAAGTCGATGCCAAGGGGCAGAAAGAAGATGAGCGAGGCATCGAGAGTCGACAGAACGACGAGACCTGCAGGCGTCAGGAAGTACGCGAGAAAAGGGCCAAGAAGGGAACGCACAAGTGAGGGTTGGGGGCGGCTTTGCTTACCGGCTTCTGTCGCAGCGTCGTAGCGCGGACTGACGGGAACGCCGTCAGCCCGCGATACGCGTGACGAGGTGTGCTATCCGACCGTGAACGGAATGCTGGCGCGTGTCGTGCCCCAGTCGACATGCAGCGTCCCGCCCGCCGGTGTGTCTTCAACAGAGATTGTGAGCGTCTCGGCGGGCTTGGCCGCCTTGCTCATGGTCATCGGCGCGCGCCCGAGATCTTTTCCAGCGGGATAGGGGATGCCCCACTGCCCGGTCTCGTTGCTGACCACGAGCTGCCATTGCCCCTTGACGGGAATCGTGTAGAGCGTGTGCGTGCCCGGAGGCACGGTGAGCGCACCAAACTTCAACGGCTTGTCAGTGACGAGCGTCGTCGCTTCATCGGCGCCGGTCCGCCATTCCTTGCCTTCGTACGGGTCGATGTCCTTGCCAGGCACGCGGCCTTTTAGCGACGGCCGACCATACTCAATCGAAATGTTCGCCCCATCCACGGTCCACGCCGTGCGGACGTGCGGACTGCCGGCCTTGCCGGGATGAACCTGGGTAGTCTTCTGCGCGAACACAGTGCCCACAAACGCTACGATGAGGGCGGCAGAGAACAACGGATATCGCATGTAAATCGCTCCTCTACTCGGCTGAGAGCCGCCGGCCTTGCAGCTGACGGCAATTGCATGCCTTCGATCGTCGTCAGACGAAAGACTCGGATTAGCTCCGTTGAATTGGGCCGCGTTGGAATCGAACCAACGACCCTCTGATTACAAGTCCGAGCTTGCGCTGTCCGCGCGAGTTCGCCCCCTATTTTACCTTCGGAAAACCCGCCGTTCACGATCCGACGCGTCCGCCTGACGTCGTACGTCACCCCCCCACATCGCCGGGCAGTGCTGGCTTGGGGGCTGGCTTGGGGGTGGTATGTCCGCAGGTGGAAGAGATGACTACGAATCGACCGCCAACTCCTACTGCGCGCGAACGAAGAGCTCGATGAGGGAATGGACCGCCGCGAGCAGCGGCGTGCCTTGCGCCGCGATCGTTATTGACAGAACGACGATCCCCGCAATGAGCGGTTCTCGCCTGCCATTCCGCGCCGGCGTCGCGTTCATCGACAGAAGCCGGTGAACACGGGTTTCGAGTGAACCACCATCGTGGATTGTCGAGAACTGAATCAGTCGCGGCGCCGGCATTGTGGCGAGCCGCGCAATCTTGATGAGCGCGCCGGCGAGAACCGTGGCGTGTTCGGGACTGCTGGCTGCACGCTCGTCCGCAGCAACTTCGGCGGCGGCGCGCCATTGCTGAGCGGATAAACTGCGTGATCCGACGCATGCCGACATGAGCAGCCGCCGCGCATTGTCGTAGTTATCCACATGGGCCCGCTCGTGTGCGCCAATGGCCTGCAGCTCCTCTGCAGAGCAGCATTCAAGGACCCGCCGATCGATGAATAGACGCGGCCGAATGACACCGGCGACCGCTACCACCGGGTAATTCACGTCAATCGCAAACGCCGGCAATCCCCAGTCGGTAATCGGCAACGTACACGCGTTACGCATCCACGCGCTTGTGCATAGCCGTGACAGATACAGGGCGCTGAGTAGCCGCACGAACGCGGTCACCACATACGCGGCGCCCACCGCCGCTGACAGCGCCATCAGCACTCCCGGTCGTTCAGCGTGGCCAGACGCCTCGAACAACACAAACGCCGGCAGCACGACAAAGACGGCCGCACAGAATGCCAGAGCCGCCGGCGCAATACTTCGGAGGAATACGGTATCGGCATGCGTTGCCGCGCGTTCACGCGGACCCGAGGTATGGCGCCACGGGCCGATTGCTACGCATGCGATCGCGTGGACCGGCGGAATTGCGGCGAGCGTGACGAGCAGCGCAAGCCATGTGGCGCTCATGACCGCTCCTTCAGCGCGCGGCGGCGCTCGCGAACAAGCCGCTCGAGCTCGCTGAGAGTTGCATCGTCAACCGTCCCGACTTCATCGAGCAGGAAAGACAGCGCTGCTTCCGCCCGTGTACGGCACGGTCGATATGAAAACGCACGGCGCTCGAACACGCGATCGAGCACACCTTTCCTATACAAGCGGTCGAGCGTCGTCATGAGCGTGGTGTAGGCGATGTCAGGAAATGACGACTGCAAGTCGCGGACGCGTGCAGAACTGGCCCGGCGCCACAGCGCCTCGAGAACACGTCGTTCGAGTGGACCCAACCGCATCGACGTCATTATCAATCAGAACGTCCAACTCCGATTGCTGGTAGTAGCCGAGCGCCGCCCGCTAGACTGACCAGGCGGCTGTCAGCAAGACTGACTATATGTTGAAACAGATCGTCACATTGCTTGGCGCACTTACCATCATCGCGCGGCCGGCCTACGCACAGTCGCCGAACAATGCCGGCATTGTCGTCATCGTTAGTGATCAATCCGGAGCTGTCGTCACGGACGCGAAGGTCTCTGTGACAAACAATCAGACGGGAGCCGTTCGAGAAGCCGCCTCTGACCATTACGGAACCGCGTCGTTTCCCGCGTTGCCCTTGACGGGTACCTACACGGTGACCATTTCGAAGCAAGGCTTTGGAACTGAAACGAGTGGCGATATCAACTTGCGCTCGGGCGAAGTGGCCACGCTGAAGGTGACGCTGCTCGTGGGCACTGCGACGGCCGAGATCACCGTTTATGGCACCGATCAGCGCGTACGGGCTGACGCTCAGATCGGCCGCCGACTCGATACCGCGACGATCGACGAAACGCCGATTCTTGGCCGCAAGATCACGACGCTGCCGCTGCTGAACTCCGCGTTCCGCCAGGGGAAGGGGACCGGCGATCTCTTCGTCAACGCGACGTACTTCATTACCGGGTCAGGGAGTCGACGAACGACGACCTACATGCTCGATGGCGCCAGCAACGACGAAGGCTGGGGCCGGCAGACGATGCTCACCACGGTGCCGATTGGCGCCGTGCAGGAGGTCGCTGTTCTGGCCAATGCGTTCTCGGCTGAGTTCGGTTGGACGGCCGGACCCGCGATGAACATCGTTACGAAGTCGGGCACGAATAGCATTCGAGGCGAAGGCATTTACCTCGGGCGTCCCGGCCGGCTGCAGGCGAAGACCTTCTCGCCGAAAGGATACTGCCCGACTTCGGTGCCTACGTGCACGACCCCCAGCACGTTGGTGGCGATCAATCCGGCCGACTTACCCGATGAACTCAACCAGGTGTCGGGCTCCGTCGGGGGTCCGATCGTGAAGGACAAGACGTTCTACTACGCGACCGCTGACTATACCCACCAAGATCGCACGACTTACCTCTCGAGCACGCTCCCTGCATTCGTGTTGCCGGCGAACGGCAGTCTCGCGTACGTCGGACGATATCGGCAGAAACTCGTCAACGCAAGACTGGATCACAAGCTCACCGCGGCACAGACGTTGATGGTGCGGGGGAACTACGATCACTTCCACGATACGAATCCCAACGACGCCGTCGTCGGGACGAACGCGCCGACGGTCGCACGCCGCTACACGCGTGGGTCGCGATCGGTCGGCGTGAATCACACGACCGTTGTCAACAC
>Ga0137368_10002063_pt1 | contig 21493 bp, 23 predicted proteins | sample SagtaG_13_FD_104917 | JGI IMG/M metagenome (GOLD analysis project Ga0137368, IMG submission 104917) | Vadose zone soil microbial communities from Sagehorn Ranch, Mendocino, California, USA - Sage1_L_100_16 metaG | ecosystem: Environmental > Terrestrial > Soil > Vadose zone | place: USA...
CACGTCCACTCCGAGTACTCGATCCTCGACGGAGCCTGCCGCATTCCGGCGCTCGCGGCGCGCGCCGCCGAGCTCGAGATGCCCGCGGTCGGGCTGACCGACCACGGCTCGCTGGCCGGCGCGATCCAGCTCTTCAAGCACGCCGGCGAGCAGGGGGTGAAGCCGATCATCGGCTGCGAGGTCTACGTCTGCGACGACGCCTCCCGGCAGGAGAAGGGCTACGCGCACCTGACGCTGCTCGCCGAGGACAACACCGGTTACGGAAACCTGATCAGGCTCGCCTCAGCGGGCTATTTGCAGGGGTATTACTACAAGCCCCGCGTCGATTGGGGCCTCCTCGAGCAGCACTCGGAGGGTCTGATCGCGCTCTCCGGCTGCCTCTCCGGCCGCGTCTCGAAGGCGCTCGAGGAGAGCCGAGAGGCAGACGCTGCCGCCGACCTCGACCGCCTCGTGCAGGTCTTCGGGAAGGACTCGACCTACGTCGAGATCCAGAACGCGGGACTCGAGCCGCAGGCGCGGATCAACCCTCTGCTCGCCCGCCTCGCCGAGGGCACGGGACTGCCGCTCGTCGCGACCGGCGACGTCCACTACCTACTCCACGAGGACGCGCGCGCGCACGAGGCGCTCCTCTGCATCCAGTCCGGCGACTCCTTGAAGAACCCGAACCACTGGCGCTTCGACACCGACCAGTTCTTCTTCAAGACCCCGGCCGAGATGGCGGGCGACTTCGCGGGCTACCCGCGCGCGCTCGCGACCACGCTCGAGGTCGCCGAGCGCTGCAACGTCGAGATCGAGCTGGGGACGATCCGGCTCCCGAAGTTCCCGGTTCCGGAGGGCCGCGACGCGTTCGACTACCTCGTCGAGCTCTGCGAGAAGGGCCTCGAGAAGCGCTACGACCGGGTTACGCCCGAGCTCCAGGAGCGGCTCAAGTTCGAGCTGAAGACGATCCGCGAGATGGGCTTCGCGGACTACTTCCTGATCGTCTGGGACTTCGTCCGGTTCGCGAAGCAGAACGGAATCCAGGTCGGGCCGGGGCGGGGGTCGGCCGCGGGCTCGCTGGCCGCGTACTGCCTCAACATCACCGACATCGACCCGATGCGGTACGACCTCCTCTTCGAGCGCTTCCTGAACCCGGGCCGCAAGTCGATGCCCGACATGGACATCGATTTCGCCGTCGCCGGGCGCGACCGCGTCATCAACTACGTGGCCGAGAAGTACGGGCGTGACCGCGTGGCGCAGATCATCACCTTCGGGACGATGATGGCCCGCGCGGCCGTCCGCGACGCCGGACGCGTGCTCGAGGTTCCGTACGGGACGGTCGACAAGATCGCGAAGCTGATTCCGGAGGGGCCGAAGGTCTACCTCGACGAGTGCCTGAAGCCGGGCGCCGAGCTCAAGGCGGCCTACGACGGAGATCCGCTCGTGCGCGAGATCGTCGACCTCGCCAAGCCGCTCGAGGGGCTCGTCCGGCAGGACTCGATCCACGCAGCCGGCGTCGTCATCTCGGACCGGCCGCTGACCGACGTCGTCCCGCTTCAGCGCAAGGGCGAGGGCGAGGAGACGGTGACGCAGTTCGGGATGTGGGACGTCGAGGCGCTCGGCCTGCTGAAGATGGACTTCCTCGGGCTGCGCAACCTGGACGTGATCGACAAGACGCTCGAGCTTGTCGGCAGGATCGACATCACGAAGATCCCGCTCGACGAGAAGAAGACGTACGAGATGCTCGCGCGCGGCGACTCGATGGGCGTCTTCCAGTTCGAGTCGTCGGGGATGCGTGAGGCGCTGAAGCAGGTGCGGCCGACCGAGTTCGAGGACCTGATCGCACTCGTCGCGCTCTACCGGCCCGGGCCGATGCAGTACATCCCCGCCTACGCGCGGCGCAAGAACGGACAGGAGCCGGTCACGTACATCGACCCGCGCCTGGAGCCGATTCTTTCGGACACGTACGGAATAGCCGTGTACCAGGAGAACTACATGGAGATCGCCAAGCAGATCGCGGGATTCTCGCCCGCCGAGGCCGACGATCTGCGGAAGGCGATCGGCAAGAAGATCCACGCGCTGATGGCCTCGCTGAAGGAGAAGTTCCTCGAGGGCTGCGCGCAGAACGGCGTCACGCCCGCCGTCGCGAATCAGCTCTGGAAGGACACCGAGTCGTCGCAGGACTACTCGTTCAACAAGTCACACGCGGCGGGCTATGCGCTGATCGCGTATCGCACGGCGTGGCTCCGCGCGAACCATCCCCGCGAGTACATGGCCGCGCTGATCTCGTCGGTGATGAACACGAAGGACCGCGTGCCGATCTACGTGAACGCCTGCCACGAGATGGGCATCGAGGTCGAGCCGCCGGATGTGAACGAGTCCGAGCATGACTTCGCGGTCGTCGAAGGGAAGATCCGCTTCGGTCTCAATGCGGTCAAGAACGTCGGCGATTCCGCGGCGCGGAAGATCGTCGAGGCGCGCAAGTCCGGCCCGTTCACGTCTCTCTGGGACTTCACGGAGCGAGTCGATCCTCAGGTCGTCAACAAGCGCGCGTTGGAGGCGCTCGTCAAGTGCGGTGCCTTCGACTCGACCGGCGCCTCGCGGAAGGGGATGTTCGATGCGCTCGAGCACGCTCTCGGGTCAGGTGCTGCCCGGCAGGAGGCTCTCCTCTTCGGGCAGGAGTCGATGTTCGAGGTGGAGCATCCGAGGATCTCCGGGGAGGAGTACGAGAAGAACGAGCTCTTGCGTCTCGAGAAGGAGACGCTCGGCGTCTACGTCTCGGAGCATCCGCTGCAGGCGATCCGCGAGCAGCTGCGGCGCAAGACCGACTGTCCGCTGACCGAGGTCGAGCGTCGCCGCGACGGCGAGGTCGTGACAGTCGGCGGCATCGTCGGCGCGATCAAGCAGCTGACGACGAAGAAGGGCGAGCCGATGGTCTTCATGCGGCTCGACGACCTGACCGGATCGACCGAGGTCGTCGTCTTCAACTCCGTGTACGGCGCCGCGCGCGACCTGCTCGAGACGGACGCGGTGCTCGTCGTCAAGGGCCGGGTCGACCACAAGCAGGAGGGCGAGACGAAGCTGCTCGCGATCGAGGTCACGCCGTTCGAGGCGACCCCGGAGCGGCGCGAGGTACGTCTGCGCGTCGACGCGCGGAAGGCGCCGGCCGGGCTCGTTCGAAGTCTCGCGACCGTGGTCAAGGAGTTCCCGGGCGAGATCCCTGTCGTCGTCGCCATCTCGACCTCGCAGGGCGAGACGACGCTCGCGCTCGGGCCGGACTACCGCGTGAAGCCGGAGCCGGACTTCTTCGCCGAGGTGAAGTCGCTCCTCGGCGAAGCCGCGATCGCCTGACCGTCACAACCAGCTCCGCGCCAGGCGTCCCTTCGAGACATGACCGGTGCCAGGCACCGGACACGGCTTAAAGGGGCGCTACGGCTCGGAGACGTAGACGAAGCCGATGCACATCTCGTCCGAGGAGTTCTCGCCCCACGTCCGCGTTCGCGGGGCGGGCCGCCGCCCGTTTCGCAGGGGCTGGTTCGCGCGCGTGTTGTCGTGCTCGCAGCGGATCGACAGCTGGTCGCCGTTGCGGAAGCGAACCGGCACCGCGAGCCGGTAGTCGCGCTGCCAGTTGAACTCCCAGTCGCTGATCGAGAGCAGCACCTCGCGCTTGCCCGAAGCTCGTACGAGAACGACGCGGCCACGCTGCCCGAGCCGGTGCATGTGCAGGAGCACCGAGCTGATCACGAAGCCGTCCTGCAGGTGAAGATCCGAGCCGAGCAGGCGCAGCATCGGGCGCGGGTCACCGCTCCAGGAATGCGTCACGCGCTTTCCGGCCGGAATGCGAAACGTCTGGGGAGAGATCAGCCAGCCGAGGTCGACGACCGGTGCGTAAATCCCGCGCTTCTCGACCGAATCGTCGACCTTGAGCGCGACGACGGAGCGATCGGGACGCGGCGCGGTCGACTCGAGGTTGTAGTGGATCTGGACGATGAGCCGCGAGCCCGGCTCGACGAGCGTCCCGGTTCCCTCCGGGAGGTCGCTTCCGGAGGATCCGGGCGCCCAGCCCGCGAGTAGCCGGACCGGGATCGTGCGGGCGCCCGTCGCGCTCGGGCCGCCGTAGCAGCCGTAGCCCGGGGCCGGATCGCGCGTGTCCCAGCCGTCGACGGTGGCGGCGTCCGCCGGCGCCGCGACGTAGACGATCATGTGGTGGACCTCACGACGCTCGCCCGGCGAGACGTCGAAGCCGGTCACGTAGCGCGCTCGGTCGGGCCAGTCGAGCACGAAGCAGCGGTAGTCGTCGCGCCCGCTGCTCCGCCGAGGTGTGTAGGAGGGAAGCGCCAGCCGCACGTCGGCCCGCGTCAGTCCGCCGCCCACGGGCGGCAGCGGCTCGCCCGGCGCCGACGGGTTGCCCCGCGGGCCGCCTCCGGCCGCCCAGCGCGCGATCGCCGAGATCTGAGCCCTGCTCAGCGACGGATCTCCCAGGTAGCTGCGGTAGCCGCGGTCCGCGCGCCACGGCGGCATGACCCGCGTGCCGACGGCCGCAGCGATCTCGGCGCGATGGCGACGGGCCTGGACGTATGTCCGAAGGGGGAACGGCCCGATTCCGCCCACCGAATGACAGCTCGCGCAGCGCGCGTCGAGGATCGGCTTGACGCGCTGGTAGTACGTCGGCGCGCGGCTGCGGGCCTCGCCCGCGCTTCCAGCCGCGCTCAATTCGGCGGCCGCGAGCACGCCGGCAAGGACAGCGAGCGCGAGCAGGATTGCCGTCCGACGGCGGCGCACGACACCGAAGGTCCCACCAGAGCCATGCCGTGTCAACTACGAACGGCTTTTCTGTCAGCCGCCTACGATCTGCGCCCCGCCGGCTCCGCCTCCTTCTCCTCGGCTCGAGCGCCCGCCTGCCCGTTGCCCGCGTAGTAGTCGCCGACCCGGTCGCGGTACGCCTCGTCCTGGTAGTCGTCCTTGTCGAATTCGGGCGCTTCCTTGATCTCGTCCCTGCTGCGGTCGACGTAGACCTTCTCCTCGTGCCGGTCGACCCCCTTGACGGTGCCGGCGGGCAGCAGGACCTTCTTGCCGAAGATCCACAGGCCGGTGTCGACGACGATGTAGCTCTCGCCGACCTCGTAGGTCGCCTCGTCGACCTTCCCCAGCGATCCGTCCGCCGCTTCGACGTCAAAGCCGGTCAGATCGAGCCGGCCGACGGTGTCGGGAAACGTCCAGAGATGGGTTGCTGTCATGACTCTCCTCTCAGGTTCGTCCGTGGTCGCGTGAGCGGCTGCGACCATGATCCATGCCCAGACAGGCATTCGGACACCTCCCTCTCGACGGCGAGCAGATACCCGGCCCGGCCGATCGAAAACGCGCCGAAGGCGTCGCCCCGGCGCCCTAGGAGAAGCTAGCCCCGCCGATCTCGACCCGGACCTCGAAGCACTGCACCGAGGTCACATCACCGTCGGCCTTCCGCGTAGCCTCCTGACGCAGACGAGCGGCGCGCGCCTCACTCGCGTCCATCGCGGCGCGCGAGTCCCAGAGCGTGATCGTCAGCAGGTCGCCGGTGTCGGCGTCGGCGAGCACGTACCCGCCGCTCAGCCCTTCGAGGCTCGAAAGCTGGCTCGCGGCCTCGCGGAACGCCTCCGTTGCCTCGTGGATCCGCTCCTCGGGGATCTGATAGCGGGCGACGCGCGCGAACACAATGGAACCCTAGCTGCGCGCAAGGTGTAGAAGCCACAGTGGTGAGCCGGCCACTAGCAGAGAGCGAGCTCGTCGAGCGGGCCCGCAGCGGCGACGAAGACGCCTATGAGCAACTCGTGCGTGCACACCAGGGGATCGCCTTCCGGGTCGCCTTTCTCGTCGTCGGCAGCGCGCCGGAGGCCGAGGAGGCCGCCCAGGAGGGGTTCCTCAAGGCCTACCGGGCCCTCGGTCGCTTTCGGCGCGGCGCTTCCTTCCGGCCGTGGCTGCTGCAGATCGTCGCGAACGAGGCGCGAAATCGCCGTCGCGCAGCCGGCCGCCGGGCGGCGCTTGCCCTGCGCGCGGCCGAGGAAGGCTCCTCGGGGGGCGCGGCTCCGTCCCCCGAGGGATCCCTGCTCGCCGGGGAAGAGCGGGAGCGCCTGCTCGGGGCGGTCAACACCCTGCGGGACGAGGAGCGCCTCGTGATCACGTGCCGCTACTTCCTCGAGCTCTCGGAGGAGGAGACCGCGGCGGCCCTCGGCGTCCGCCCGGGAACGGTCAAGTCGCGCACCTCGCGGGCGCTCGCGCGGCTGCGCGAGGAGCTGGGGGAGGCGTATGCCTGAGCTCGAGCTCGCTCTGCGGGCGCTGGGCCGCGAGGTCGAGTTTCCGGCGACCCCGGATCTCGCCTCCGCCGTTGGCCGGCGCCTGGGCGAGCGGCGGCTGTGGTGGCGCCGTCCGCTCGCGGTTGCGGTCGCGGTCCTGGTCGTCGCCGTCGCGGCCGCTCTCGCCGTGCCCTCGGCGCGCACCGCGATCTTCGACTGGCTCGGGATCGGCGGCGCGCGGATCGTGCGCGTCCAGGAGCTGCCGCCGGCGCCGACGGTCGGGCATCTCGATCTCGGCCGGCCCGTCTCGCTGGCCGAAGCCCGGCGGCTCTCGCCGTGGCTGCTCGTGCCGAGCGCCGACGACCCCGGCGACCCCGATCGCGTCTCCTACAGCACGGCCATTCCCGGCGGCAAGGTCACGTTCCTCTGGGGCACGCCGCAGCATGTGCGGCTGCTCCTGACGGAGTTCCGGGGCGAGGCCTTCCTCGAGAAGCTCGTCCGCCCGGAGTCGGACGTCGAATCAGTTACGGTCGACGGCTACCGTGGCGCCTGGTTCGAGGAGCCGCACGTCCTCGTCTACACCGACAGCCGCGGCCGGGTGCGGGAGAACACCTCGCGCCTGGTCGGGAGAACGCTGCTCTGGCAGCGCGGTGACGTCACGCTTCGGCTCGAGGGCGAGCTCTCGAAGGCCGACGCGCTCCGGATCGCCTCGAGGCTGCAGCCGTAAAACTTTTGTGAAATGTCGATATCACCCCCTATGGGGAGATCTGTTCTCGTCGTCTGACCGAACAAAAGAGGAAATACGGCGAGAAAGGGACCTCATGGCGGCGAGCGAGATCTACGTGGCGGATCCGACGGAGAAGGAGCGGATCGAGCACTGGCGAGCACAGGAGCTCGAGCGTGCCGGATACGAGGCGCGGGCGGCAGGCCGCCTGGCGGCGCGGCACGACGTCGACCTCCATCTGGCGATCTCGCTGCTCGAGCGCGGCTGCGAGCCCGAGCTCGCGCTCCAGATCCTTCTCTAGAGCAGGGGTACGCCCGAGCGGGCAGAATCACGGCCCGTGCTCGCCTCGATTCCCTCTCCGGACACAAGCACGATCGATCTGGGGCCGGTGCAGATCCACATGTACGGCCTCATGCTGCTGCTGGCGATCGCGGCATGTGTCGGCCTGACGGGAATCCGCTACGTGCGGCGGGGCGGAGACTGGGATCTTGTCCTGCGAGTCGCCGTCTGGGGCGTCGCCTTCGGCATCGTCGGCGCGCGGGCCTACCACGACATCACGAGCTGGAGCGAGGTGCCCGATCCGAAGTGGAAGGGCGTCTTCGAGGTCTGGAAGGGCGGGCTCGGCGTCTGGGGTGGGATCCTGCTCGGCTCGATCGCGGGCGCGATCGTCGTCCGCCGGGCGGGCCGCAGCGCGAGCGAGCTCGCCGACGCGGTCGCGCCGGGCCTGCTGCTCGCCCAGGGCATCGGACGCATCGGAAACTGGTGGAACCAGGAGCTCTACGGCAAGCCGACCGACCTGCCGTGGGGGCTCGAGATCGACGAAGCTCACCAGACCGGGATCGCCGCGAAGTACCAGGGGCACGAGACGTTCCATCCCACGTTTCTCTACGAGCTCGTCTACGACCTGTCGATGGTCGGCGTGCTGCTGCTGATCGACTCGCGCTTCCGGATCCGGGCGCCGGCGCTCTTCGCCCTCTACGTCTCGTTCTACACCTTCGGGCGCTTCTTCGAGGAGCTGCTGCGCATCGACCAGGCGCACGAGTTCGCGGGGCTGCGGCTGAACGCGTGGGTCTCGCTCGTCCTCTTCGTCGGCTCGACCGCGTTCTTCGTCTGGTGGCAGTTCTTCCAGGGCCGCCGGGCAGGCGCAGAAGGGGTCAGCGCGCCGCGCGGCCCCCGCATGACCATCCCGAAACGCCGCGTCCGGCCCTCCCGTTAGCGTCTTGGCGGTGACCGTCCGGGAGCTCGACCTCGACCTCGACGCGTTCGAGGGTCCGTTCGACCTGCTGCTGAGCCTCGTCCTGCGGGAGGAGGTTCCGCTGGCGGAGGTCGACGTGGCGGCGATCGTGCTCGCCTTCGTCGAGCACGCTACGCGTCCGGTTTCGCCGGCGACGCACAGAGGTGCGGCGAACAGCGCTTCCGCCTCAGCTGCTCCTCTTTTTTCCGACGCCTTCGCCGAGCGGGAGGAGCTCGACCTCGAAGCATGCGGGGAGTTCCTCGTGCTCGTCTCGGCGCTGCTCGAGCTGAAGGCCCGCGCGCTGTTCGAGGGCGATGCGGAGCTCGAGGACCTCGAGCCCGAGGAGGCGGCCGATGAGCTTGCCCGACGTCTGGAGGAGTACAGGCGGATCCGAGCCGCGGCCGAATGGCTCGCCGACCGGCTCGCCGGGGAGCGCGACCGCTTCTTCCGGCTTGGGCCCGCTCCGCTCGCGCCTCGCGGCGAGCGCCGGCTCGCCCCGCACGATCCCGCGGTGCTCGCGACGGCGCTGTGCGCGCTCGCCGCCGAGCCGCCCGAGGTCTCGCTCGCCCATCTCGAGCTTCGCTTTCCGCCGGTCTCCCAGTTTCTGGAGCGGTTTCGTGCCGTGCTCGGACGCCGCTCGCGCTTCGACTTCGAGCACGAGGTCACAGGCCTCTCCCGCGTCGAGCAGGCGGTCGCCTTCCTGGCCCTGCTCGAGCTCCGGCGCAACGGAGAGGTCTCCCTCGAGCAGGCGGCGCCGTTCGCCCCGATCCGCGTGACTTTGCAACAGACTGTTGCAAAGTTCTCCGAGGAGGAGGTGAGCGCATGGAGCGCCCGCTCCGCCTGATTCCGGCCAACCCGGTCGACGCGCTCGCACGGACGCTCGAGGCGCTGCTCGTCGTCGCCTCGCAGCCGCTGACCGTGGCTGAGCTCGGTGAGGCCGCCGGCGACGAGCCCGAGCGGATCGAGACCGCGCTGGGCCTGCTCGCCGATCGCTACCGCGAAGGCCGCAGCGGGATCGTGCTCGAACAGGTGGCGGGCGGCTGGGCGTTCCGCGCCTCGCGCGAGGCGGCCGAGGCCTGCGGGCGGCTCTTCGAGCGGCCCGTCGAGCGCAACCTCTCGCAGGCGTCGCTGGAGACGCTGGCGATCGTCGCCTACCTCGGCCCGTGCACGCGCCCGGAGATCGCGCGCTGGCGCGGAGTCGCGGTCGACTCGGTCGTGGCGGGGCTCGTCGAGCGCGGCCTGATCGCCGAAGCGGGTCGGGAATCAGCAGGCGCGGGCGCCGTCCGCTACCGCGTGACCCCGCTCTTCGAGCGCGTCTTCGGCCTGGAGAGCCTGGCAGCCCTGCCGCGGCTCGAGGATCTCGGCGGCGACGCGGACGAGCTCCGCGAGCGCCTCGAGGCGCTCGCCGAGCGCCGGCCGGCCTAGCTTCACTCGCGCCGCTCCTCGCGCCGAGGCTGGATGCCTGCGGGCACTCCAGTCGAAGACTGAACCCGTTCGACCGTGAACGAGCCGCGATAGCCGAACAGACGACCCCACCGCGGATTGGTCACTTCGACCTCGATTCGGAACTGTCCGTCCTGTTCGTCGAACCATTCGCAGACGTCTGCGTAGCCGGAGAACGCCATCGGGAATCGAAACCCCGCACGACGTTCGTAGAACCGCTGCTCACCCGAGCGCAGTCGGAGCCCGCCCGTTCGCTCGTCCACGGTGGGATGGATGTCCACCGCGAGGTGCTGGTGAGTGCCGAGGTAGTCGACGATACAGTCGCGTTGCTCGCTCCAGATCATGTACGCATCGAAGCGGCGCGATCGTCTCGGGAACTCGAACGTACGGATCCAGGTCACGGTCTCCCGTCCGAACGAGTCAACGTACGCGTAGTTCTCGACCGTGAAGGGCACATTGACGCCGCGGGTAGGGAACATGATCCGTCGCCAAGTGCCGATCAGCAGGAACGGAAGCGTGTACAGGCGTCCGCGCCAGATCTCTTCCATCGTCCCGCGCCCGATCTGAGCGCGGCTGTCCTCGCTCGAGATCGAGAACCGCTCGCGAACGCGTGGATGCAAGCGCTCGAAATCGTCGCCGAGCGCCTGGCGATAGATCGACGTCATCGCGGACTCCGGCGACAGCGGCGAGCACGTGGGAGCAGGCGTCGGCGTGACGATTCCGGCTCGATTCCTTCGTCGAGCCACAGCCGCAGGCGATCGAAACTCCAGGCTGTCGCCCAGCCGAGCAGCGGGCGGAAGACGAGGCGGTCGAACAGCCCGCCAACTGGGCCGAAGCGTGGCTGGTAGTCGTAACTCGTGATGAAGCGGACGCCCTCCGGCGTGGGCACGTAGCGCCAATAGCCGCTTCCGGCCCTGATCAGCGCTCGGCGGTCGTCGGACCAGAAGCGAAGAGCCGAGGTCCGCGAGCCGTCGGCGGCGTCCTTGTCCCCGACACCCTCGCCCTCGCCGCGCACCTCGAGGCCAAAGCCGATCCGCGTGCTGTACAGGAAGCGCTGGGGCTCGGAGTCGTTCGATCGCGGAAGGTATTCGATCCGGCTGAATCGCAGGTCCCAGCGCTGGTGGAACTCGGGTTCCTGGGTTTTACGCCAGAGCTCCTCGAGGGGAGCGCGAACGAGGATCTCTACGTAGATGGGATCTGCCATCGACGGGCGAGTCCGAGGGTTACTGGCACTGCCGACCTCCTCCCCAATTCGATCGTAGTGCGGAAATCCGCACACGTGTGTGCCGCAGGTGCGACGAAAGCGAGAATCCGCCCATGCGGCTGAACGTGTACCTCGCTCGGACCGGCGTCGCCTCACGGCGCGGAGCCGACGAGCTGATCAAGACCGGGCGCGTGCGCGTGAACGGTGTCCGCGGGGAGCTGAACACGTTCGTGAAGGAGGGCGACGTCGTCGACCTCGACGGCCGCCTGCTCGTGCCGCAGCAGCTCGCGTACATCCTGCTTCACAAGCCCGCCGGCGTCGTCACGACGGCGCGCGATCCCCAGGGGCGTCCGACCGTGGTCGGGCTCGTTCGCCACGAGTCGCGTGTCGTCCCCGTGGGCCGGCTCGACGCGGACACGACTGGCGCGCTCCTGCTCACGAACGACGGCGAGCTCGCGCACCGGCTCGCGCACCCGCGATACGAGGTCGAGAAGGTCTACGAGGCCGAGGTTGACGGCGAGCCGTCGGACGAGGCGCTCGCCGCACTGGCGAAAGGCGTCGAGCTCGACGATGGCCCCACCGCGCCCGCCAGCGTTCGACGCCTGGGCCCTTCGCGCATCCAGCTCGCGATCCACGAGGGTCGCAAGCACCAGGTCAAGCGCATGCTGGAGGAGGTCGGCCATCCTGTCCGCCAACTCCATCGGAGCCGCTACGCCGGGCTCAGTGTCCAGGGCCTGCGCCCGGGAGAATGGCGCGAGCTCGGCGTCGAAGAGGTCGCAGCGCTTCGCAAGCTCGCTAATCGCGGCCGCGAAGCAGAGAGACCCTGAACGGCCGCAGCTCACCGCGCACGAACCCGCCGGCGATCACCGGATCGTCCTCCATGATCATGCGCGCCGCGTCCTCGTCGGGCGCCTCGAAGACGGCGATGCCCGTGTTGACGCGACCGAGCGTAGGCCCGACGAGGATGATCGTCCCTTCGGCCAGCATGCGCTCGAAACGCTCGAAGTGCTCCGCCCAGACGGCCTTCTTCTCCTCCGTCATCGTCTCCGCGAAGTTCTCGCGCGGAGCGTGGATGAAGTAGATCCATTCAGGCACGCCGGCAGCATGGCCGCGCCGCCGTGCGGAGGTCAACCTCACTCGTAGAACGTCAGGACCGCGAGCACGATGTAGATCGCGACGAGCGCCCAGCCCTCGAAGGCGACCGCCTCTCCGTCGCCGGTGATCTGCCACACGGCGAGGGCCATTAGCGCCAGCGCCCCGATGTACACGGGAGCAAGCACGAACGTCAGCCGGTGCTCGAAGAACAGCGAGAGCAGAACCAGCGCCGGGAAGAGGAAGACCGCAATCTGGGCGACGGAGTTCTTGATCACGGAGATCGCCAGGTCGGCTCGTCCCTTGGCCGCGAGCGTGATCCCGACGAGGTTCTCGACCGCATTGCCGGCGATGGCGACGATCACGAGCCCCGTGAACGCCTTCGAGATCCCGAGCGACCGCACCGCAGGGTCGAGCGCATCGACGAACCAGTCGGAAACGAATGCCGCTCCGACACCGGCAACCGCCAGCACCGCGATCCCGGTGCCGAACGAGAAAGGGCCGTGTGACCCTTCTTCGATCGCGGGATCTCGCTCCTCGCTCCGCAGATAGCCCCAGAGCCAGAGCGCATAGACGACGAGCAGGCAGACCGCCCCGACCGCCGAGATCGCGACAGCGTGCTTGCTGGCGCGGTCGCCGACGGTATCCGAAAGCCCGAGCAGGACGATGATGAACACAGCGAGCAGGAGCAGGGTCGCCGTGTCGTTCGAGAGCCTGCTGCGGAAGCGCATGACTCCGTCTCGAGCCGCGAACGACCCGGCAACGATGGCGAGGCCGAGCACGAGCAGCGCGTTGGCGAAGAGCGAGCCGAGGATGGAGGTCTGCGCGACGACCACTTCGCCGGCCGAGAGCGCAAAGAGGACGACGAAGAGCTCCGGAAGGTTGCCGAGCGTCGACTGGAGCAAGCCGGTCAGACCGGCACCGAACCGGGCACCGACCGCTTCGGTCGCCACCCCGATCGCCCAGGCCAGCCCCGCGAGCGCCGCGGCGGCGAGCAGAAACACGACCACCGGCTCGGCGTCCGCAAAGTGCAGCACTCCGGTGACGGCACAGATCGCGAGGATCGCGCCGAAGATTCCGTAGGTTCTCGTCGCAGCGCTGGAACGCAATTCGGCCTACGGCCTGACGAAGCCCATGCGCTCGTACATCGTCTCGAGCGTCGGCGCGGAGGCCTCGCGGGCCTTCTCGGCGCCGTACGCGAGCAGGCGCCGGAGCTCGCCCTCGTCCCCGCGCAGCTCCTGGTAGCGCTGCTGAATCGGCTCGAACAGCTCGACCACGGCCTCGGCGACCTGCTCCTTGAATGCGCCGTAGCCCTGGCCGTCGAACCGGGCCTCGACGTCGGGAATCGAGCTGTCGGTGGCGACGGCCATGATCTCGATCAGGTTGGAGACCCCGGGCTTGCCCTCGGGATCGTGCCGCACCTCCGTCCCGGAGTCCGTCACCGCCGTCTTGAACTTCTTCCGCAATACGTCGGGCGGGTCAATCATGCGCACGACGCCCGCCGGCGCTCCCCGTGTCGTCGACATCAGCCGCTCGGGCTCCTGGAGGTTCTTGATCCTCGCGCCCTCTTCGGGAAAGACGCCTTCAGGGACCTTGAACGTTTCGCCGAAGCGTCCGTTGAAGCGCTCGGCGATGTTCCGCGCCAGCTCGAGGTGCTGCCGCTGGTCGTCCCCGATCGGGACGATGTCGGCCTGGTAGAGCAAGATGTCGCCGGCCATCAGCACCGGGTAGTTGAGCAGGCCGACAGCGACGAACTCCTGCTCTTCGGCGCGCTCCTTGAACTGGGTCATCCGCCGGAGCTCCCCGAAGCTGGCAACGGAGCCGAGGAGCCAAGCAGCCTCGGCGTGGGCAGTCACGTGGCTCTGTGCGAAGACGGTCGAGCGGTCGGGATCGAGCCCGACGGCGAACAGCCAGGCCGCGACATCGAGCGTCGACTCGCGCAGCACGTCCGGCTCGAACGGCGTCGTGATCGAGTGCAGGTCGACGATGCAGAAGAACCCCTCTCCCTGCTCCTGGGTGATGACGTACTGGCGGAGAGCCCCGCTGTAGTTGCCGAGCGTCTTGTCGCCCGAGGCTCGAATGCCCGAGAAGATGCGCATCAGCCGATTATCGCCGGACGAACTTCGTCAGCCGTCCTTCCGCAGCACGGCGAGGATGTGCTGTCCGCAGGAGGCCGCGCCCGGCTCGCCCGCGAGCTCGAGCTCCGTGCGAGTCAGGAAGGCCCGCAGCTCCGGCTCGTCGGTCTCGACCGCCGGTAGGAGCCCCGCAGCGGACGCCGTGACCAGGGTTCCATGAGCCGAGAGCAGCGACTCGAGCTCGCTCCAGCGGTAGAGCTTCATCGGGAGATGCCCGTAGCCCGGCTCCTCGGGCAGGAGGCCCGTTCGGACGATGACGTCGTTCTTGGGGGCGCCGTCGCGCCGGACGAGGTCGAGCAGGATCGGCAGGAAATGGACGACGGTGCCGACGACCGACATCACCGAGAGCAGCACGTGCCCGCCCGGCTTCGTCACGCGCACGAGCTCGGCCACGCCTCGCTCGGCGTCGTCGAGCACGTAGCTGAGCGGGCCGCCGAAGCAAACGGCCGCGTCGAAGCTCGAGTCCTCCCACCGCGACAGATCCCTCACGTCGGCCACGACACGCTCGCGGATCCGCTGCTCGAAGCCGGTGGCCGCGAGGCGCTCGACGTTCAGCTCGAGCTGGCCTGGAGATACGTCGGCGACGACGACCTCCGCGCCCAGCCGAGCCAGCTCGATCGTGAAGCGCCCGGGCCCAGCGCCGACGTCGAGCACTCGGTGGCCCGGACGGACGAACCGGCGGAGATGATCGACGTGGACGTCCAGGCTCGGCGCCGGGGTTCGAGCGTCCTCGAAACGCGTCCACTCGCGCTCGCCGTACTCGTCGTAGAAGGCCGCGACGCGAGCGGGGTCGTACTTCACGCAGCTTGCTCCGCGGCCGTCAACCTTCCCTTTCCTCGGCTCTCGCGATCTCGCGCTTCGTGAGCGCGAAGATCTGCTCGTAGATCTCGCGCAGCCCGTCCGCGGTGAGGGGGCCGCGGTTCGCCCGCCCGAGGTCGCGGAGGATCCATTCCTCGCGCTGTGGGTCGACGAACTCGATTCCGGCCGACTCCTTGTACGCCTTCAGCCGGGCGACGAGACGGAGGCGCGCGTTGATCGCCTCGACGAGTGCGCGGTCGTTGTCCGAGATCTGCTCCCGAAAGCGCCTGATGACTGGATCGTCGCCCTCGCTCACCGTCGCCGGGAGACTAACGAGCGGACTCTAGACTGCCGCCGATGGCCGCGATCGGATCGCCCGAGCTGCTCATCGTCCTGGGCGGGGACGCGACGTCGGCCGAGATCGACCACGTCGTCGCACGGCTCGAGGAAGCCGGAGTCGACGCGCGGGTGACTCGCGGGCGCGAGGCGACGGTGATCGGCGCGATCGGCGACCGCGAGCTGCTCGCCACGCTCCCGCTCGAGGGCTATCCCGGCGTCGAGCAGGTGCTGCCGATCCTGAAGCCGTACCGGCTCGTCGCGCGCGAGCTCGCGCCCGACCCGACCGTGATCGAGGCGCGCGGGCGTCGCATCGGCGACTCTTCCTTCGGGCTCATCGCCGGGCCGTGCAGCGTCGAGAGCCGCGAGCAGACGCTCGCCACTGCCCGTGCGGTTGCGGACGCCGGCGCGACGATGCTCCGGGGAGGCGCGTTCAAGCCCCGCACGTCCCCGTACACCTTCCAGGGCCTCGGGCTCGAGGCGCTCGAGATCCTGCGCGAGGCGCGCGAGGAGACCGGCCTTCCGATCGTGACCGAGCTCATGGACCCGCGCCACGTGGAGGAGGTGGTCGAGACGGCGGACGTGATCCAGATCGGAGCGCGGAACAGCCAGAACTTCCTCCTCCTGTCCGAGGTCGGGCGCGCCGAGAAGCCGGTGCTGCTCAAGCGGGGGCTCTCGAGCTCGGTCGAGGAGCTGCTGATGGCCGCGGAGTACGTTGCCAAAGAAGGCAACGACCGCATCATCCTCTGCGAGCGCGGAATCAAGACGTTCGAGACCTCGACGCGCTTCACGCTCGATCTCGGCGCGGTGGCCGTGCTCAAGAACGAGACGCACCTGCCGGTGATCGTCGATCCCTCGCACGCGGCCGGGCGCCGTGACCTCGTTCTCCCGCTCGCGCGGGCGGCGGCGGCTGTCGGTGCGGACGGGATCATCGTCGAGACCCACCCGCAGCCCGAGGAGGCGCTCTCCGACGGGCCGCAGCAGATCCCGACGAGCGAGTTCGCGGCCTTCGCGGCCGAGGTGACCGCGATCGTCTCGCTGATGGGCAAAGAGATCGGCTAATGCGCCTGGCAATCGTCGGCACCGGCCTGATCGGCGCCTCGATCGGGCTCGCGGCGAAGCGCGCCGCCGTCGAGCATGTCAGCGGGTTCGACCCGGACGCCGATGCTCTCGTCGTCGCGGTCGAGCGCGGGGCCGTTGACGAGGCCGCCGGCTCGCGCGAGGAGGCGCTGGCCGGCGCAGAGCTGGCCGTCGTCGCCGCCCCTGTGGCGGAGCTCGGACGGGAGGTCGCCTCCGCCCTTGCGGGGGCGGGAGACGGGTGCACGGTCACCGATGCCGGCTCGACGAAGACGGCCGTCTGCGCTGCGGCGGGCGGGTCGCCTCGGTTCGTCGGGGGACACCCGGTCTGCGGCTCCGAGGCGCGGGGGCCCGAGCATGCGAGCGCCGAGCTCTTCCAGGGCGCGACCTGGTTCCTGACGCCGCTGCCCGAGACCGACGCAGAGGGCTACCGGCTGGTGCACGGCTTCGTCTCGTCGCTCGGCGCCACTCCGGTGGCGGTCGATCCCGACGCGCACGACCGTCTGGTGGCGCTGACGAGCCACCTTCCGCACGCGCTCGCCAACCTGCTCGTCAACCAGGCCGGCGCGACGAGGATCGAGGGACACGACCCGCTCCTCTCCGCGGGCGGCTCGCTGCGCGACCTGACCCGCGTCGCTGGTGCGAATCCCCGCATCTGGGTGGACATCTTTCTCGACAACGCCGATCCGCTGAGGGCCTCGCTGGCCGAGCACCGGCGCCGGATCGAGAAGCTCGAGGAGGCACTCACGGCGGGCGACGCCGGGTTCCTGGCCCGCTGGATCGGCGAGGCGGCCGGCAACCGGAGGCGCCTGCTCGAGGTCGCCTATCCCGATCCCGGAGCGCTGCACAGGTTGCGCGTCCACGTCCCGGACCGCCCCGGAGTCCTGGCGGCGATCACGCAGGGCCTCGGCGCGGAGCGGATCAACATCGAGGACTTCGAGCTCCAGCACCTCTCACCCGAGCGCGGCGGCGTCCTCGAGCTCCTCGTGACCGGAGAGCGCCAGGCCCAGCGGGCGGCCGACCTGCTCGAGGAACAGGGCTACGGCGTCGTCGTCTCCCCGGTCCTCGACGAATGAAGATCGAGCCCGCGGCCTCGATCGACGGCGCGATCGCGGTGCCGGGCGTGAAGGGGATCTCGCAGCGCGCTGTCCTGCTCGGAGCGATCGGGGACGGCGAGAGCCGCATCGAGGGCTTCGGCCGCGCGGCGGACACGGAGACGGCGATCTCGGTCGTGCGCGCGCTCGGGGCCGAGGTCGAGGAGGACGCCGACGACTCGGTGCGCGTCCGCGGCGTCGGCCTGCGCGGGCTCCGTGAGCCGGGGGCGCCGCTCGACTTCGGCAACGCCGGCACCGTCTTGCGGCTCACGGCCGGGATCCTCGCCGGGCAGGAAGGACGCTTCGAGCTGACGGGGGACGAGTCGCTCTCCGCGCGGCCGCACGAACGGGTCGCCGAGCCCCTGCGCCGGATGGGCGCGAAGGTGGAGACGACGGACGGGCATGCACCCGTCGTGATCGAAGGCGGGCGGCTCTCGCCGATCCGGTACGAGCCGCCGGTCGCGAGCGCCCAGGTCAAGTCGGCGGTCCTCCTCGCCGGCTTGCTCGCGGACGGCGGACCCACGCGCGTCGTCGAAGCGCGGCCCACGCGCGACCACACGGAGCGGATGCTGAACGAGCTGGGTGTCTCCGTTCGGCGGAGAGGAGCCGAGATCTCGGTCTCGCCTGTGGAGCGGCTGCCCCCGCTGGAGGTGCAGATCGCCGGAGACTTCTCCTCGGCGGCGCCGTTCATCCTCGCCGCGACTCTCCTCGCCGGCTCCGAGCTGCTCGTCCAGGGGTTGAACGTCAACCCGCTGCGGACGGGCTTCCTCGACGTGCTCGGGCGGATGGGCGGGAACATCGCCGTCTTCAACCGGCGGATCGTGAGCGGCGAGCCAGTCGCGGATCTCGAGGTTCGCTCGGGGCAGCTCACCGCAACCACGATCGAGGCCGACGAGGTGCCGCGGCTGATCGACGAGCTGCCGCTTCTCGCCCTCGCGGCGGCGCTCGCGCGGGGAGAGACCGTCGTCCGCGGCGCCGCCGAGCTGCGCGTCAAGGAAACGGACCGGATCGAAACTGTGACAACTTCGCTCAAAGCCCTTGGCGTGCGCATCTCGCCGAGGCAAGATGGTTTCAGGGTGAGAGGGGTCCCATCCCGCCCAAAGGGTGGGGGTATGAGCTCACGCGGGGATCACCGGCTGGCGATGCTCGGCGCGGTGGCCGGGCTGGTGTCGCGGGAAGGGGTGCGGCTCGAGGGCGCCGACGCGGTCGGGGTAAGCTTCCCCGGATTCTTCGACCTTCTCGAGTCGGTCACCAAGCGATGATCGTTGCCATCGACGGGCCCGCCGGGGCGGGAAAGAGCACGGTCGCGCGCCGGCTCGCAGAGCGTCTCGGCTTCCGGTATCTCGACACCGGGGCGATGTACCGCGCCCTGACCTGGCTGGCGATGCACGACGGAATCCCGCTGGGCGAGGGAGAGCGCCTCGGTGAGCTCGCTCGCCGCAGCCGGGTCGACCTCGACGAGGCCGGTCGCGTCACGATCGCCGGCACGGACGTCACCGCGGCCATTCGCCAGTCCAGGATCGACCGGATGGTGCCCGTCGTCGCGCGCCACCCCGAGGTGCGGGAGCTCATGCGCGAGCGCCAGCGCGAGCTGGCGGAGCTCGGCGACGCCGTCATCGAGGGCCGCGACATCGGCACGGTCGTCTGCCCGGACGCCGAGGTGAAGGTCTTCCTCAAGGCGGAGCGGGGGGTGAGGGAGCAGCGCCGCCTCGCCGAGCGCCCGGACATCGGCGCCGATGCGCTCGCCACCGACCTCCGCGCCCGCGACGAAAGCGATGCGGCGCGAATGCAGCCCGCCGCGGAGGCGAGGGTGATCGACACGAGCGAGCTCGACGTCGAGAACGTCGTCGATGAGATCGAGGCGCTGGTGCGCGCCCGGCTGCCCGCATGAGCAAGGTCGACAAGGTCTGGGCCGTCGGCCGCGTGACGATCGGGCCGGCCACCAAGGTATTTTCGCGGCTCCGCAACTACGGCCCGGAACGGATCCCGATGGAGGGAGGGGTCGTCCTCGCGATGAACCACTTCTCGTGGATCGACCCGCCGGCTTTCGGCGCCTCCTGCCCGCGCACGATCCATTACCTCGCCAAGAGCGAGATTCACCGCGTGCCCGGGCTGGGCCAGCTGATCCGCGTCTTCGGGACGCGCTCGGTTCGCCGAGGCGAGTCGGATCGCGAGGCCGTCCGCGCCATGCGTGAGATCGTCCGGGACGGCCACGCGCTCGGGCTCTTCGTCGAGGGCACGCGGCAGCGCGGCGGCGTTCCCGGCCAGGCGATGCCGGGCGCCGGCATGGTTGCGCTCCAGGAAGGAGTGTCCGTCGTGCCGGCGGCCATCAACGGCAGCCAGTTCTGGCGGCCGTGGAACTTCCACCCGGTTTCGATCCTGTGGGGCGAGCCGATGACGTTCGAGGGGCTCCCGAAGTCGGGGAAGGGCTACCGGGAGGCCTCGCTCGCGATCGAGCAGGAGATCCACCGCCTCTGGCGCTTCCTCGTCGAGCTGCACGAGGCCGGCCGACCGGCCATCGCCACCCTCCCATGAATGATGAGCTCCTCGGCACCGTCGCCGTCGTCGGCTTCCCGAACGTCGGCAAGTCGACGCTCGTCAACCGGCTGACCGGCTCGCGCCAGACGGTCGTCCACGAGACGCCCGGCGTGACGCGTGACCGCAAGGAGGTCGTCTGCGAATGGTCGGGGCACCAGTTCCTGCTCGTCGACACCGGCGGAGTCGACGTTGCCGACTCCTCGCCCCTCATCCAGCAGGTGGCCGACCAGGCCCGCACCGCGATCGCCGAGGCCGACCTCGTCCTCTTCGTCGTCGACGCGCAGATCGGAATCACCCCCGGCGACGAGGAGCTGGCCGCGATCCTGCGGCGGTCGCGGAAGCCGGTCTTCCTGATCGCGAACAAGATCGACGAGCCGGGGACCGAAGCTGCAGCCTTCGAATTCCACAGGCTGGGCCTCGGCGACCCGATCCCGATGTCCGCGGTGCACGGGCACGGGACCGGGGATCTCCTGGACGCGATCGTCGCCCGGCTCCCGGGCGAAGGGCCTGCGCAGGCGGGCGAGGAGGCGATCCGCGTCGCGATCCTCGGCAGGCCGAATGTCGGCAAGTCGAGCCTCCTGAACGCGCTGCTCGGCGAGGAGCGCGTGATCGTCTCGGAGCAGCCGGGGACGACGCGCGATGCAATCGACACCGTGCTGACCCGCGGCGAGCGGACCTTCGTCCTCGTCGACACGGCCGGCATCAGGCGCAAGCGCAAGCAGCGGCAGGGGATCGAGTACTACTCGGAGCTGCGGGCGCTCCAGGCCGCGGAGCGTGCCGATGTGGCCCTCGTCCTCGTCGACGCGAGCGAGGGCGTGGTCGAGCAGGACTTGGCGATCGCGGACATCGCCCGGAAGTCGCAGTCGTCGACTCTCGTCGTCCTCTCGAAGTGGGACATCTCCGAGGTCGGGATCGAGGACGCACGCGAGCGGCTCGCCCCACGCCTGCGGCAGCGGCCGCCCGTCGTCGCCGCCTCGGCGAAGACCGGGCGCGGGGTCGGCCGGATCCTCGACCGGGTGGAGGAGCTGTACGGCAAGTACACGGCCCGCATTGCCACCGGGGAGCTGAACCGCTTCCTCGGTGAGCTGCGCCAGGTGCGAGAGCCGCCCTCCCGGAACGGAAAGCGGCTGAACCTCCTCTACGGAACGCAGACGACCGTGCGGCCGCCGCGCTTCCGCTTCTTCGTCAACGACCCCGGTCTGATCACGCGCGACTACGGCTACTGGGTCGAGAACCAGCTCCGCGACCGCTTCGAGCTCGCCGGCGTGCCCGTGGCAATCGATTTCGTGAGGCGCTCGTGAACGTCGTCGTCGCCGGAGCTGGGGCGTGGGGGACGGCGTTCGCGCGGCTGCTCTCCGAGCGCGGGCACTCGGTGACGCTCGCCGCGCGCGACCCGGAGCAGGTCCGCGCGATCGAGGAGACGGGCCGCAACCCGCGCTACCTCCCGGAGGTCTCGCTCGACCGGATCGGCGCCGCGACGCTCGCCGACGCGCCGGTCGACGCGGCCGATCTTCTTGTGCTCGCGATCCCCAGTCGGGCGTACGCGGAGGTCGTCGCGCAGCTCCCGGCG
>Ga0137368_10002064_pt1 | contig 21493 bp, 19 predicted proteins | sample SagtaG_13_FD_104917 | JGI IMG/M metagenome (GOLD analysis project Ga0137368, IMG submission 104917) | Vadose zone soil microbial communities from Sagehorn Ranch, Mendocino, California, USA - Sage1_L_100_16 metaG | ecosystem: Environmental > Terrestrial > Soil > Vadose zone | place: USA...
TCTACTGGTCGTGGGACGGTGACCGGCACTGGCTCCGCTGGTGGAGACTCGCGAACTATATTTCGTAGTGGAGTGGTTATGACGCGTGCCGGCACCGGTTGGTTGTCGCGGGGTCCGTGAGGTTGGCTTTGACCGAGGGTGGCCTGAGACAGACGCGACCCGGGCCTGTTGTAGCGGGGTCCGTGAGCCCGGCTCGGTCCGAGGGTGGCCTGAGACAGATGCGACCCGGCCCCGCTCCTGCGGACAACCCGTTCGGCGCGGCACCAGCAGAGATTGCGCTCTCGTCGGTGTTGGCCGAGAACCCGCCGGAGGCGGACACGCTCGGGCTGTATGTGCATGTCCCGTTCTGCACGAAACGGTGCGGCTACTGCAGCTTCAACACCGCGCCCCTCGAGGAGGGGGCCATGGCCCGCTACCTCGAGGCGATCCATCGCGAGATCGATCTGCTCGGCGCGCTCCCGTGGGCAGCGCGGGTGCGCCTCGCGACCGTCTTTGTGGGTGGGGGCACGCCCTCGCTCCTGGCCGCCGAGGACCTGGCGACGGCGCTCGACGGGATCCGCGCGCGCTTCGACGTCGGCGCGGATGCCGAGATCACCGTCGAGTGCAACCCCGAGAGCGTGACGCGCCAGAAGCTCGAGGGCTATCGTGCGGCAGGCGTGAATCGGCTGAGCCTCGGTGTCCAGTCTCTCGACGACTCGATCCTCCCGCGGCTCGGCCGTCTCCACGACGCGCGCGGCGCCCGCGCCGCGTTCGAGGCAGCGCGGGAGGCGGGGTGCGCCAACCTGAGCGTCGACCTGATGTACGGCCTGCCCGGTCTCGACCTCGACGGATGGACGCGGGCCGTCGACGCGGTGCTCGACTGGGGGCCCGACCATCTTTCGGCCTACGGCCTGACCCTTGACGCCGGCAGCCTCTGGGGCACGACCGGCATCGAAGGTCTGCCGGCAGAGCAGGAGCAAATCGACCAGTATTGGCGGCTCGCGCACGCCGCGGCGGCGCACGGCCTGGAGCACTACGAGATCTCCAACTACGCGCGGCCCCGCTTCCGCTCGCGCCACAACCAGATCTACTGGCATGCCGCCGAATACCTGGCCGCCGGGCCGGGCGCCTGTGGGTTTTTGGGGCGGGTGCGCTACCAGAACGTGAAGGCCACCCCGCGCTATTGCGAGGCGCTCGCGGACGGCGCCCTGCCCGTCGCGTCCGCGGAGCAGCTCACGCCGCGGCAGCGCCTCACCGAGCGACTGATCCTCGGTCTCCGGACGGCCGACGGCGTCCCCAGGGCGTGGCTCGAGCCGCGGCTCGACGGTGAGCGAGACCTCCGTCGGCGGATCGAGACGTGGCGCGCGCAGGCGCTGCTGGTCGACACCGACGACCGCGTCCGCCTCACCGAGGCGGGGTTCCTCCTCTCCGACGCGCTCTTCGTCGAATTGCTATAATTCCGGGCGATGGATGCCCGTCATCGAGACGTACTGGTTGCGGTCATCCGCGAGTACATCGACTCGACCGAGCCGGTCGGCTCCCGCGTTCTGGCCCAGCGCCACTTCCCGAACCTCTCGGCGGCGACGCTGCGCAACGTGATGGCCGATCTCGAGGAGATGGGCTATCTGGTCCAGCCGCACACGAGCGCGGGCCGGGTACCGACGGATAAGGCCTACCGCTTCTACGTGGAGTCCTTTCCGCCGGCGCCGGGCCCAAAGGGCGCGGTGCCCGGTGAAAGCCTGCCGACCCGCCGGTCCGGGATCGACGGATTCATGGAGCGGACGTCGTCGCATCTGTCGAGCGCCACGAAGCTGACGGGCCTCCTGCTCGCGACGCCGCTCAAGCAGACGACGCTCGCGCGGGTCGACCTCATCCCGCTCGAGGACGATCGCGCGCTGGCCGTCCTCGTCACCGACGCGGGGTGGGTCACCGCCCGCGCGGTGACGCTCGACCCGCCGTTCGCCGCCGAGGAGGTACGCGCCGTGGGGCGCGAGCTGAACCGCCGGTACTGCGGCCGCACCGTCCAGGACGTCGTCGACATGGAGACGACGCCCAGCGATCCCCTCGACGCTCTCCACACGCGGGCGCGCGGCGTCATCGAGCAGATCGTCGTGCTGCTGCGGGGCCGCACCCTCTATGTCAGCGGCGCGATCAACATGCTCGACCATCCGGAGTTCTGGAACCTCGACACGACGCGCGAGCTGCTCCGGACCTTCGAGCAGAAGGAGCGCCTCGCCGACCTGATGACGATGCTCGCCGGTGGCGAGGGGCTGAACGTGACGATCGGCGAGGAAAACCCGGTAGCCGAGATGCGCGAGTGCACGCTGATCACCTCGACCTACACCTACCGCGACCAGGTCATCGGCATCCTCGGCGTCGTCGGGCCGCGGCGGTTGCCGTATCCTGAGGTCATCTCCATCGTCAACGAGACGGCTCGGCACGTCACGGACGCTCTCTCCCGCGTCCGTCAGGATCTCTATCTGCCGTCGTAGCGCTTGAGTCGGAGGGTGAGCGGGGTCGGGGACGGGTGTCGCCCGGGATCCGACGGCTGAAATCCGGATCAGTAGATTCTGACGCTCTGCGCGGGGGCGACGCTGACTACACGGATCCCGGGCGACACCCGCCCCGCTCCCCGACCCCGCTCACCCTCCGAGACTGCGCTACGACGCTGCTATAATTCACCTGTTATGGACGAATCGAATGTGCGTAACCCCGAGCCTCTCGAGTCCGCTCCGTCCGCAGAGGCGCGGGCCGAGACGGTCGAGGAGCTGAGGCGGCAGGTCGAGGAAAAGCAGGACCGGCTGCTTCGCGCGCTCGCCGAAGTCGAGAACATCAAGCGGCGGACGCAGCGGGAACGCGAAGAGTACATCCGCTACGCGAACGAGTCGCTGCTCCGCGACCTCGTCCCTGTGCTCGACAACCTGGACCGGGCGCTCGAGGCGGCGCGAGGGACCGGAGAGGTCTCCGGCGTCGTCGGGGGCGTCGAACTGATCCAGCGCGAGCTCCTCAAGGTGCTGGAGCGCGCGGGCGTCACGCGATACTCCGCCCTCGGCCACCCCTTCGATCCGACGCGACACGAGGCGATCGCCCGTGTGGTGAGTACGGACGCCAGGCCGGGCACCGTCATCGGCGAGACGTTGCCGGGCTACCAGCTGCACAACCGCGTGTTGCGTGCCGCGCTCGTATCCGTCGCCGCCGCGCCGGACGAGGACGCCTGAGTCCGGTGCCGCGCGACTACTACGAGGTCCTCGGCATTGCGCGCAACGCCGGCGAGGCCGAGATCAAGAAGGCCTACCGTCAGCTCGCGATGCAGTTCCATCCCGATCGCAACCGCGATGACAAGAACGCCGAGGCGCGGTTCAAGGAGGTGAACGAGGCGTACGCCGTGCTGTCCGATCCCGACAAGCGGGCGCACTTCGACCGCTTCGGGACTGCCGGACCGGGGGTCGGCCCCGGGTTCGGCGACACGGGCTTCGGCACCCTCTTCGAGGACATCTTCGAGAACTTCTTCTCCGGGGGTGGCCGAGGGCGCGGCTCGCGCGCCGCGCGCGGGGAGGACCTCCAGTACGAGCTGAAGATCACCCTCGAGGATTCGGCGGCCGGTCTCGAGACGAAGATCCAGGTCCCGCGCCTCGAGCGCTGCGAGACCTGCGCGGGCGCGGGCGTCGAGCCGGGTAGTCGCCTGGAGACCTGCGACATGTGTCGCGGCGCCGGCGAGGTCCGGCGGAGTCACGGTTTTTTGACCGTGGCCCAGACCTGCCCCAAGTGCCAGGGCGCCGGCCAGCTCAACCGCGCGCCCTGCCGGGAGTGCCGCGGCCAGGGTCGGCGCCGGGCCGAGCGCCTGCTGAGTGTCAAAATCCCGGCAGGAATAGACGACCGGATGCAGCTTCGCATCAGCGGCGAGGGCTCGAGCGGCGCAAACGGCGGACCGCCGGGCGACCTCTATGTGCTCGTACGCATCAGCGAGCACGACCTGTTCACGCGCCAGGGGGCCGATCTCTACTGCGACCTGCCCGTCTCCTTCGCCCACCTGGCCCTCGGCCACGACGTCGAAGTGCCCGTTCTCGGTGGCACGACCAGGCTGAAGATCCCTGCCGGCACGCAGCCCAACGACGTGCTGCGCCTCCGGGGCAAGGGCATGCCGCACCTGCGCCAGCGCGGGCACGGCGACACCTGCTACCGCATCGTGCTGGAAATCCCCCAGAAGCTCAACGCGCGACAGCGCGAGGCGCTCGCGGCGTTCGAGGCGGCCTCGAAAGAAGAGCGGGGGCCGCTGGCGGCGGCGTTCTTCGAGCGGATGAAGAAGCTCCTCGGCTGACCTGATGTCATCCTCCCGCTTCTGGGAGCTCACAGTGGGCGTGCCCGCCGACCTCGCTGAGGGATTGACCAATCTCGCGTGGGAGCTCGGCGCGCTCGGCGTGGTCGAGGAGGAGCGGCCGGGACGAGGCCCGCGGCTCCGCGCGTTCTTCCCGGGGACGGTTTTCGCGAGCGCGCTCGAAGCGAGCGTCCGGGAGTACCTGGACGGGCTGCGCGAACTTGGGTTCGAGCCCGCCACTGGGCTGAGCGTCGTCGCGCTCGCCGATGAGAACTGGGCGGACGCCTGGCGAGCCCATTTCACCCCGCGGCCGGTCGGGCGGCGGCTCCTGATCGCCCCACCGTGGGACAGGCCCGCCGCGAATGGCCGGACCGTGATCACGATCGAACCAGGGCGCGCATTCGGGACGGGTCACCACGGGAGCACGGTCGGGTGCCTCGAGGCGCTGGAGACCGTGATCGACCGCGACGGCCCGCCCGGCATGATCGACCTCGGCACCGGATCGGGCATCCTCGCGATCGCGGCCGCCCGGCTAGGCGTGAGCGCAGTCCTCGCGGTGGACGACGACCCGGACGCCATCGCCTCCGCGGTGGCGAACGCCGCCCGCAACCACGTCTCCGACCGTGTACGGTGCGTGCTCGCCGACGCCGGGAGGCTCGAGGAGACGCGCGCGCCTCTGGTTGTCGCCAATCTGCTCTCGGCCGCCCATCGGAGGTTCGCGTCCCATTACGCGTGCTCTCTGCTGCCGGGCGGAACGCTGCTACTCGGCGGCATCCTCGACGGTGAGGCGGCCGACGTCGCCGCGGCGCTCGGCGGCCACGGGTTCCTGCCCCGCAAGCCTCGCTCCGTTGAGGGCTGGACCACGCTCGAGCTCCGTGCGCCGCTTCACGATCACGCCTGAGCGGATCGTCGGCGGACGCGTCGTTTTCGACCGCGACGAGTCGCATCATCTCTCGCGCGTCCTCCGGCTCCGGTCCGGCGACAGGGTGCTCGCCGCCGACGGCACCGGCCACGAGTACACGGTGCGCCTCGAGACGGTTGGTGAGCGGGCGACGGGCACCGTGCTCGGGGTCGCCACGCGCGAGACCGAGTCGCCGGTCCAGATCACGCTCGTGCAATCCGTTCCCAAGGGCGACAAGATGGAATCGATCGTGCGGGCGTCCACCGAGTTGGGCGTGGCACAGGTCGTCCCGGTGCTGACGGCGCGGACGGTGATCGCGCTCGAGCCCGGCCGCTGGCGCGATCGCGCTCGGCGCTGGCAGCGCGTCGCCAAGGAGGCGGCGAAGCAGTGTGGCCGGGCCGTGGTTCCGACGGTCAATGCGCCCCGCCCGCTCGCCGACGTCCTCGCGCTCGACGAACCCGCCGACCTCCGGCTCTGCCTCTGGGAGGGCGCGATGACGGCCACGGGGCAGGGTGGGGAGCAAGCCCGCCTGCCCGGAACGACACTCGCCGCGAGCTTGCCCGTCACCCTGCCCCCGGCCGCGCGCATTCATCTGCTCGTTGGACCGGAGGGCGGGCTGAGCCAAGGGGAAGTCGAGAACGCGCAGGCGCGAGGCTGGACGATCGTCAGCGTCGGGCCACGCACCTTGAGGGCCGAGACGGCGGGTCCGGCGATCATCGCCGTGCTGCAAGCGCGATTCGGCGATTTGGGCGTGGGTGGTTGAGCGCGCGAGAGGCCGGCTGGGAGCACTTCGAGACCGAGGCGGATGTAGGCGTTCGAGCGTGGGGCTCGACGCGCGCCGACGCGTTCGCCCAAGCGGTGCTGGGCGTGTTCTCGCTGATGGTGAAGCCCGACGATGTCGCGGAGCGCGAGCGGCGCGAAGTCCGGGCGCAGGCCGATTCACCGGAGCGATTGCTCGTCAACTGGATCAACGAGTGCCTCTACGTGCACGAGATCGAAGGGTTCGTGGTGCACCGCGTGGAGGTGGGCGCGTGCACAGCGACACTTGTCCACGCGACGCTCCACGGCGAAGAGATGGACGCCGGCCGCCATCGGTTCGGGACGATCGTCAAGGCCGCGACCATGCATCGTCTGGTCGTGGCCGAGCAGGAGGGCAGGCACGAGGTCCGTGTCGTCGTCGACGTGTGATGTCTCGCATCGGAGACGCGGAGCCGGTCAACCCGTGTCATCGGTGCCACCTTCGCCTCCTGGATTTCAACCAGATGCCATTAAAATCAGATAGTTCCATCCATATGATCACTGGCATTCCCGTTGCTACTTTTCGGAATGGTCTATGCGCCAGCACACAATTCGCAAGCCGGTCGGCATCGAGGGTGTCGGCCTGCACTCGGGAAAGGTCGCTCGTATCACCCTCGCTCCCGCACCCGCGGACGCCGGCATCGTTTTCAGAGTGCGCTCGACGGGTGAGCGGATCCCCGCGAGGGCGGAGAGCGTCGTCAATTCGCACTACGCCACGACGGTGGGCGTGAACGGGACGCGAATCCAGACGGTCGAGCATCTGATGGCAGCCGTGTCGGGGCTCGGCATCGACAATCTCGATATCGAAGTGGACGGACCCGAGATCCCCGCGCTCGACGGCAGCGCGAAGCCCTTCGTAGCGCTGCTGGCGTTCGCGGGTCGTGTCCAGCAGTCCGCACGGCTTCGGCCGTTGACGCTCCCGTGCCCGCTGCGGGTGGGAGGCGACGGACGGTGGATGCAGATCGTCCCGTCGGAGATGTTCCGTATCACCTACACGCTGGACAACGATCACCCGGCGATCGGGACGCAAGTCCTGTCGTGGACGCCCAGCGAGCGGTCGTTCGTCGAGGAGTTCGCGCCGGCGCGCACGTACGGCTTCCTCAAGGACCTGGGACTCATGCGGAAGAACGGCCTCGCGCGCGGCGGCTCCCTGGACAACGCGATCGTGCTCGGCAATCGCGGGGCGCTGAACGGCCTTCGATACCGGGACGAGTTCGTCCGGCACAAGATGCTGGACCTGGTCGGGGACCTCGCCCTCCTGGGCCGCCCGATCCGGGCGCATGTCATTGCCCGTAACGGCGGCCACGCGCTCAACATCGAGCTCGTGCTCGCGGTCCAGCGAGCCGTCGGGCTCGAGCGCCGGGCCGCGCTCGAGGTCGCCGCGGCAGCCGAGGACGCCGGGCGCCGCGAGGGGTTCGTGCCGGCGCGGGGCCTCGCTGCCATCTAACCCGGCGCTCCGGCGCCCGCCCCTCCCACGCTATCTCGCTATATCTCGCTATATAATGATCCGTTCGCGGTATGCGTGCTCTATGGCTCTTCAATCACCTGGGCGCGGCAGCGATGGTGCTGGCCGTGGCGGCACCCGCCCGCGCCGAACTGCGCATTAGCGACCTGGATGTCTTCCTCAACGATCATGAGGTGACCGTTCACGTCGTGCTGCTGGGGGCCCTGCCCGGGGGGCTCCACGAGGGCATCCAGGGCGGGATCCCCGCGCACGTCCGCCTCGACATCGAGCTCTGGCAGTACCAGCGGTGGCTGCCCGACCGGCTGCTCGTCACGAAGACCGTCGAGCGGACGCTCGCGTACAACGTGGTGACCAAGGAGTTCAAGGTCGCGTCGCTCAAGGGAGAGGTCCGGCTCGTCCACACCACGCGCGATTTCCGCGACGCCCAACGGATCCTCTCCGACATCCGGGGCGTCAAGATGACACCCGCCGCGGCGCTTGATCCCGCGGCGGTGATCTACGTACGCGTCAACGCGACGACGGCGTTGAACGGCGAGAACACCTTCGTGGCTCGGATGAACGGGACCGCCGAGCAGACCCTCCGGCAGTCCGACTACCGCACGATCCAGCGAGTCCAATAGCCATGCCCCTCCTCAGCGACGAGAATCGGCGCAAGCGCAACCTGATCATCCTCGCCGGGTTCCTCGTGCTGGTGGGCACGGCGAACTTCCTGGACATCGGCGTCTACGCGCCGGACCTACCGCTCGCGTCCAACATCGCCGTGTTCGCCCTGCTCAATCTGAACCTGATCGTGCTGCTGCTCCTGGTATTGCTCCTCTTCCGCAACCTCGTCAAGCTCTGGTTCGAGCGGCGCGAGAACGTGATCGGCGCCAAGTTCAAGTCAAAGCTGGTGCTGGCGTTTCTCACGCTCTCCCTCATCCCGTCGACGCTCATCTTCCTCATTGCTTCGAACTTCATCACCAAGTCGATCGAGGGGTGGTTCAAGCCGCAGGTCGAGCGCCCGCTGGACCAGGCGCTCGCGGTGGCGCAGACCTACTACAGCAACCTCGAGCGCACGGCGCTCCGTCACGCCCAGCACATCGGCCGCGTGATCGATCGCGATGGACTCCTCGCCGACACGCGGCGCGAGACGTTGGCGGCCTACCTCGTCGAGCAGCAGGACCGGCTCGGGATCAGCGCGATCACCGTCTTCGGGACGCAGGGGCAGGAGCTGGTCCATGTCAAGGATCCGATCCTGGGCGATCTCGCGACGCGGGACGTCAACGAGAACCAGCTGCGCCAGGGTGCCTCTGGACAGGAGCTCACCACGGTGCGCGAGCTCGCATCCGGCGACCTCGTCGAGGCAGTCGTCCCGGTCTGGGCGGCGCGCGGCGCCGAGCGCCACGTCGTAGGCGTGGTGGTCGTCGGCACGCACGTCACGGATCGGCTCGAGGCACGCGTGCGCGGGATCTCGCAGGCGTTTCGCGAGTACAAGCAGCTCAAGCTGCTGAAGACGCCGATCAAGGGCATCTACATCCTGCTCTTCCTGCTCATGACGCTGATCGTCGTGTTCTCGTTCACGTGGTTCGGGCTCTACCTCGCGCGCGGGATCACGGGCCCCATCGAGCAGCTCGCCGAGGGCACGCGCGAGGTGGCCGCCGGCAACCTCGCCTACAAGGTGCAGACGCGAGGAGACGACGAGATCGGCGTCCTCGTCGAGTCCTTCAACCGTATGACGGACGACCTGGCGAAATCGAAGCGGCAGCTCGAAGAGGCGTACCTCGACCTGTCAGACAAGCACACTGAGCTCGAGGATCGGCGCGTCTACATCGAGACCGTCCTCGAGGCCATCACCACCGGCGTGGTCTCCTTCGACCCGCTCGGGCGCCTCACGACCATCAACCGCGCCGCGGCACGCATGCTGGGCGTGAACGAAGTGACGGCCGTCGGACGTTTTCTCGAGGAGGTCTTCGCCGGCCCGGACCTCAAGGCGGTGGTCGCGCAGATGCAGCGCACGCGGCGCCCCCGGGCCGCCAGCACGGAGCTCGAGTTCCAGATGCGGCGGGGCGGCGCCACGCTCTCGCTCCTCGCCTCCGCGACGGCGCTGCGGGGCCCGGACGGCGAGTACGCCGGCGCCGTCGTGGTCCTCGACGACCTGACGGAGCTGCTGAAGGCCCAGCGGGTGGCGGCGTGGCGGGAGGTGGCGCAGCGGATCGCCCATGAGATCAAGAATCCCCTGACGCCGATCCAGCTCTCCGCCCAGCGACTACGCCGGCGCCTGGCCCGCACTCCGGGCGAGGAGCGGCTGGTGCTGGAGTGTACCGAGACGATCATCCACGAGGTCGACGGCCTCAAGCACCTGGTGGACGAGTTCTCGCGGTTCGCGCGGATGCCCGTGCTCACCCCGCAGCCAACCGACGTGCGCCAGCTCATCGACGGCGTCGCGAGCCTCTACCGCGAGTCCCATCCGGCCCTCTCGATCGAGACCCATCATCCCGACGACCTCCCGTTGCTCGAGGTGGACCCGGACCACATGAAGCGCGCCGTCCTCAACCTCGTCGACAACGCGGTCGAGGCGATCGGCGACAATGGTGTCGTGCGGGTCGAGACGGTACACGTGGCCGAGACGGGGCACGCGCGGATCATCGTGGCCGACGACGGCCCGGGCATCAGCCCCGAGGGCAAGGAGAAGCTCTTCCTCCCGTACTTCTCGACGAAGGTCGCGGGGATGGGGCTTGGGCTATCGATCGTGCACGAGATCGTGACCGAGCACGGCGGGACGATCTCGGTCGAGGACAACGAGCCCAGGGGGACTCGCTTCGTCATCGAGGTGCCGGTGACGCGCGCGGTCGTCCCGGTCGAGGCCTGACATGCCAGCGAGATCTTTCATGAGCTCGCCTCGGACGGCGGGGCCCCAGCCCCGCGACGTCCCTTGGGAGAAGGGGGCTACGCCCCCCTCTCGACTCCCCCGGCGGCTCGCATTGCCCGTGCGCGCGTGAGCGCGCCTGCGCCTGGGGCGCGGCGGAGAGGGTGACATGGCCAGCGAGCATATCTTGATCGTCGACGACGAGCCTGCGATCCGGTCGACCCTGCGTGACGTTCTGGAAGACGAAGGGTACCGCGTCTCCGCGGTCGGCAACGGCGCCGACGCGCTCCGGTTCTTCGCCGACGAGCTGCCGGAGCTGACGTTTCTCGACATCTGGATGGATCGGATGGACGGCCTCGAGACTCTCGCCGAGATCAAGCGGGCGCGCCCCGAGGCGGTCGTCGTCATCATCTCGGGCCACGGCACGATCGAGACGGCCGTCAAGGCGACGCGCCTCGGCGCCTACGACTTCGTCGAGAAGCCGCTGTCCCTCGAGAAAATCTTGATGACGGTCAGCCGCGCCCTCGAGCACGCCCGGCTCGAGCGCGAGAACGCGGCGCTCCGCGCGAGCCTCGAGCAGCGGACCGAGATCATCGGCGAGAGCGCGGGGATCCGCGCGCTCTGCGACCAAATCGCGACCGCCGCGCCCACCAACGGCCGCGTGCTGATCCACGGCGAGAACGGCAGCGGCAAGGAGCTGGTCGCGCGGGCCATCCACATCAACTCCGTGCGCCGTGAACGCTCCTTCGTCGAGGTCAATTGCGCCGCGATCCCCGAGGAGTTGATCGAGTCCGAGCTGTTCGGCCACGAGAAGGGCGCCTTCACCGGTGCGCTCACCCGGCGCCGCGGGAAGTTCGAGCTGGCCGACGGCGGCACGCTCTTCCTGGACGAGATCGGCGACATGAGTCTCAAGACCCAGGCGAAGGTCCTGCGCTCGCTCGAGGAGCAGGCGTTCGAGCGGGTCGGCGGCAAGGACACGATCCGAGTGGACGTGCGGGTGATCGCCGCGTCCAACCGCGACCTCGTGGCCCTGATCCGGGACGGACGCTTCCGGGAGGACCTCTACTACCGCCTGAACGTGATCCCGATCGAAGTCCCGGCCCTGCGGACGCGCAAGGACGACATTCCCGCGCTGGTCAGCCACTTCATCACGCAGTTCTGCGCCGAGAACGGCAAGCGCGCCAAGACGCTCTCTCGGGAGGCGCTCGGCTACTTTCTCGCCTACGACTGGCCCGGCAACGTCCGCGAGGTCCGGAACATGGTCGAGCGCCTCGTGATCATGGCCCCCGGGGACCTGATCGACGCCGACGATCTGCCGGCGCCGCTGCGCCCGAAGGAGACGGCGCCCGCGGCCGGCGAGGCGCGCGAGCGGTCGCTCAAGGACGCGCGCGACAACTTCGAGCGCGCCTACATCCTCACCGAGCTGCACACCAACGACTGGAACGTGACGCGGACCGCGGAGCGACTCGGGATCGAGCGCAGCCACCTCTATCGTAAGCTCAAGGCCTACAACATCAACGCGCCGAAGCGCGACGCCTGAGGGCCCTGCTTCATCCGACGGGTACCAACGCCGTGAGCGACCCCGGCCGGCTCGCCGGCGTCGCCGGCCGGGGGCTCGGTCTCCTGATCCTGCTCGGCCTCGCCTGGCAAGTGATGGCGCAGGGACTGAGGCCTCAGGGCGACGGGTTCCTCGGCTTCATCCACGGCGTCGACCTGATTTTCCACGAAGCCGGCCACGTGATCTTCGGGTTCTTCGGCGAGTTCGTCGCAGTGCTCGGCGGCTCGCTGAACCAGATCCTGATCCCGGCGATCGCCACCACGGCCTTCCTGAGAACCCGTCAGTGGGCCTCGGCCGCCATCGCGCTCTTCTGGACCGGACAGTCGCTCACCGACGTCGGGGTCTACGCCGCCGACGGGCGGGCCAGGGCGTTGCCCCTCCTGGCCGAAGGACTGATCCACGACTGGAACTACATCCTCGGACGGCTCGGGCTTCTGGGGTCCGCCGAGACCGTGGGCCGGCTGATCTTTGGGGCCGGCGCGCTGGTGATGCTCGCGGCGCTGCTGCTGCTCGCCCTTGAGGTCCTGCGCTGCTGGAACGCGCCGGCGGAGGCCGCGCGGACGCGCTGACGTGCTCGATCTCGTCCTCCGCGGCTGCCGCCTGCCCGACCGGGAGGTGCCCGTCGACCTCGCGATCGCCAACGCGCGCATCGTCGCTATCGGGCCGGCGAGCGGGCCCGCGCGGGAGACGATCGACGTCGCCGGACGGCTCGTCACTCCGGGCCTCGTCGAAGCGCACATCCACCTGGACAAGGCGCTCCTGGCCGATCGGGTGTCCGGATCGGCGGGAACGGCCGCGGAAGCCATTCGGCTCACCGGCCTGGCGAAGCGAGGCTTCACGGTAGACGACATCGCGCAGAGGGCGCGACGCGTGCTCGACCTGGCCGTCCCGGCGGGCACGACGGCGATGCGCGCGCACGTCGAGGTCGACCCGATCGTGGGGCTCGCAGGCATGGAGGCGATGCTCGCGCTCAAGCGCGAGTATGCACCGGCCATCGACATCCAGCTCTGCGCCTTCGCTCAGGAAGGCATACTTCAGGTGCCGGGCACCGAGGCGCTGCTCCGTCGGGCTCTCGGAATGGGCGCCGACCTCGTCGGCGGGTGCCCCTACAACGACACCGACGCGCTCCGGCACATCGAGATCGTGTTCGCGCTCGCGGGCGAGTTCGGCGTCGACGCGGACTTCCACGTGGACTTCTTCGACGAGCCCGAGCACCTGCACGTGCGCGCGATCGTCCGTCAGACGATCCGGGCCGGCTGGCAGGGACGCGTCGCGGTGGGACATCTGACCGAGCTCGCCGCCCTGCCCCCCGCCGAGCAAGCGGCGTTGATTACCGAGCTCGCGGCCGCCGGGATCGGCGTGATCAGCCTTCCCCTGACCGACCTCTACCTCATGGGACGGCGGGACGAGTGGAACGTCCGCCGCGGCCTGACGCCGATCCGCCGGCTCCTGGAAGCCGGCATCCCGGTGGCGCTGGCGTCCAACAACATCCGCAACCCGTTCACGCCGGTCGGCACGGCCGACCCCGCCCACTTGACGTTCGTCGGCGCCGTCGCCGCTCACATGGGGACGCCCGAGCTCATGCGGGACCTGGTGGCCGCCGTCACCACGCACCCGGCGCGGATCCTCAATCTCCGCGACTACGGCTGCGCCATTGGCTGCCGCGCGGATCTCGTCGTGTGGGAGTGCGAGCGAGTGGAGGAGATCGTGATGGCCTTGCCTCCGCGACGCCTCGTGGTGAAGGCGGGACGTGTCACGGTCGAGCACGAGCGACGGACGGTCGAGCGCTGGCGTCTTGGCGGCAGCGTCCAGCCCCATCGAGGTTGACACGGATGGAGTGCGCCATGTAGAGTGAGAAGAGTCAACGCACGAGCTTTCCTTTAAGCGAGCACGGCGAGGCTCGCAAGGAGAGAAGATGGCCAGCCCTGCATGACACCCCCGGGAGAAGGCGCAGGTCCTCGACGAGACCGCGCTCGACCGGGCCCTCACCCGCATCGCCCACGAGATCCTCGAGAAGAACGGCGGCGCCAAAGACCTGGCGTTCGTCGGGTTGCGAACGCGCGGCGTGAGTCTCGCGCATCGCCTCGCCGCCAAGATCGCCCAGATCGACGGCACGACCCTCCCGGTCGGAACGCTCGACATCACGCTCTACCGCGACGATTTGGGTATGCGCGGCACGCCGGTGATCCGCGGGACCGACATCCCGTTCTCGATCAAGGACAAGACTGTGATCCTCGTGGACGACGTCCTCTTCACCGGTCGGACGATCCGCGCGGCGCTCGATGCCATCATCGACCTCGGCCGGCCGACCGCCATCCAGCTCGCGTGCCTGATCGACCGTGGACACCGCGAGTTGCCGATCCGGCCGGACTACGTCGGCAAGAACCTGCCGACCTCGCACCGCGAGACCGTCGCTGTGCGGCTCCGGGAGCACGACGGCGAGGACCGCGTCGTCATCGAAGAGCCCGAGGAGGCCTAGCATGGGCTGGACGCGGAAAGATCTGCTCACGATGCGTGAGCTCGAAGCGGGCGAGATCGTGTTGCTGGTGGACACCGCCGCGTCGCTCCAGGAGATCGCAACGCGCGAGATCAAGAAGGTCCCGGCGCTCCGCGGCAAGACGGTCGTGAACCTCTTCTATGAAGCGTCGACGCGGACGCGCACGTCGTTCGAGATCGCCGGGAAATGGCTCTCGGCAGACGTGGTCAATTTCTCGGCCAGCGGCTCGAGCACGAGCAAGGGCGAGAGCTTCATCGACACCGCCAAAAACATCGGCGCGATGAGCCCTGATGTGGTCGTCGTCCGCCACTCCTCGGCTGGCGCGGCCGAGCTTCTGGCCCGCGCGCTGCCCTGCTCGATCGTGAACGCCGGCGACGGCGCCCACGAGCATCCCACACAGGCGCTGCTGGACCTGTTGACGATCCGCGAGAAGAAAGGCCACTTCGAGGGCCTCCACGTGGCGATCGTCGGCGACATCGCTCACAGCCGGGTCGCGCGGTCGAACATCCACGGGATGCGCAAGCTCGGCATGACCGTCACCGTGGCCGGACCGCCGACGCTGATTCCGCCGTTCGTCCAGGAGCTGGGCGCGAAGGTGAGCTACCGCCTGGAGGACGCGATCGGCGACGTGGACGTGATCATGATGCTCCGCCTGCAACAGGAACGGATGACCGCAGGCCTGATCCCGTCGCTCCGCGAGTACGCGCACTACTGGGGGCTCACGCTCGACAAGCTCGCGCGGCACGCGCGGCCCGACGTGCTGATCATGCACCCCGGGCCGGTGAACCGCGGCATCGAGCTGGCGCCCGAAGTCGCCGACGGTCCGTACTCCGTCATCCTCGACCAGGTCTCCCGGGGCGTGGCCGTACGCATGGGGGTGCTGCTGCTCCTCGCCGGGCGCAAGGGCGGAGACGGCGGATGAGCCTCCTGCTCCGGGGCGGCCGCGTCATCGATCCGGCGAACAGTGTCGACACCGTCCAGGACGTCCTGCTCGCGGATGGCAAGATCGAGCGTCTCGGCCGGAACCTCGCAGCGCCCGCCGACGCCGAGGTCGTGGACGCAAAGGGCAAGATCGTCTGCCCGGGCTTCATCGACATGCACGTCCACCTGCGCGAGCCGGGCTACGAGTACAAGGAGACGGTCGCGACGGGCACACGGGCGGCCGCCGCGGGCGGGTTCACCGCCGTGTGCTGCATGGCGAACACGAACCCCGTCAACGACAACGGCGCGGTCACCGACTACATCCTGGCCAAGGCGAGGGTCGAAGGCGCGGTGCGCGTCTATCCGATCGGCGCCGTCACGCGGGGCCTGCGCGGCGAGGAACTGGCCGAGCTCGCCGAGCTCGCCGAGTCGGGCTGCGTCGCCTTCTCCGACGACGGCCGGTGCGTAATGAACGCCGGCCTCTATCGGCGTGCGATGGAATACACGCTGCCGTTCGGCGCACCGCTCATCAGCCACGCGGAGGACACGACCCTGAGCCGGGGCGCGTCCATGAACGAAGGCGTCGTCTCCACGGAGACCGGCATCCCGGGCCAGCCAGCCGCCGCGGAGGACGTGATGGTGGCCCGCGACATCCTCCTCGCCGAGCTGACGGGCGCCCACGTTCACATCGCCCACGTCTCCACCGTGGGCGCGGTCCGTCTGGTCCGCGACGCGAAGGCCCGCGGCGTCCGTGTGACGGCCGAGGTGACGCCGCACCATCTGGTGCTGACCGAGGACGCCGTGAGAACCTGGGATTCGAACACGAAGATGGCGCCACCACTCCGGACCAAGCGGGATGTGGAGGCGCTGATCGAGGCGCTCGCCGACGGTACCGTCGACTGCATCGCGACCGACCACGCCCCGCACGCGCTCTCCGAGAAGGAGGGCGAGTTCGATCGAGCGGCCTTCGGCGTCGTCGGGCTCGAGACGGCGGTGGCCGTGCTGCTCGATCGGCTGGTGCGGCCGGGGCTCCTGTCGCTCGCGACGCTGATCGCGCGGTGGAGCCGTGATCCGGCGCGGCTCCTCAACCTCCCCGCGGGCACCCTCGCCGCTGGCGCCCCGGCGGACGTGACGATCCTGGACCCCGACGCGGAAACGACCGTCGACCCCTCACGGTTTCATTCCCGGAGCCGGAACACGCCGTTCGGCGGTTGGACCCTTCGGGGTGGGCCGTGGATGACGGTCGTCGGTGGGAAAGTCGTGCGGCCGCGAGCGAGCCCGTGAACAATTCCGCCTGGCTCGTGCTCCGCGACGGACGCACATTCAGAGGCCGGTCGCTCGGTGCGGTCGGGGAAACCTCGGGTGAGGTCATCTTCAATACCGCAATGCAGGGGTATCAGGAGATCCTGACCGATCCGTCCTACCGAGGGCAGATCGTCGCGATGACCTACCCGATGATCGGTAACTACGGCGTCAACGACGAGGACGTGGAGTCGCGGCGGCCCTGGGTCAACGGGTTCATCGTCAAGGAGGCCTCGGCCGTCCCGTCGAACTTCCGAGCCGGCGCGAGCCTCGACGCGTACCTCGGGCGCCACGGGATCGTCGGGATCCAGGACATCGACACGCGGGCGCTGACACGCCATCTCCGTGACCACGGCGCCCAGGACGGCATCGTCTCCTCCGTGGAGACCGATCCGCGTCGCCTCCTCGAACGCGCCCGCGCCCTTCGCGGGCTCGTCGGCCGCGACCTGGTGGCCGAGGTGACGGCCGATGCCCCCTACACGTGGTCGGAGGGCGGCTGGAAGCTCGCACGCGGCTACATGCCGCCGCCGTCGCCGCGTTTCAAGGTCGTCGCGTACGACTGCGGGATCAAGTTCAACATCTTGCGCCAGCTCCGCATGGTCGGGTGCGCTGTGACCGTCGTGCCGGCGGCGACGCCTGCGGCCGATGTTCTCGCGACGAAGCCCGACGGCGTGTTCCTCTCCAACGGGCCGGGCGATCCCGAGGGCGTGCCCTACCTGATCGAGTCGGTGCGTGGGCTCCTCGGACGGGTGCCGATCTTCGGCATCTGCCTCGGTCACCAGATCCTCGGCCTGGCGGCCGGCGGGCGCACCTTCAAGCTGCCGTTCGGCCACCACGGCGCCAACCACCCGGTCAAGGACCTCACGACCGGGAAGGTCGAGATCACGGCGCAGAACCACGGCTTCGCCGTCGACCCGGAGGCGGTGACCGCGCGCGGGTGGGAGCCGACACACCTCAACCTCAACGACGGCACCTGCGAAGGCCTCCGGCACCGGGAGTGGCCGGCCTTCTCCGTGCAGTACCATCCCGAGGCCTCGCCCGGTCCGCACGACGCAAACTACCTCTTTCACCGCTTCACCGACCTCATGATCCAGACGGGAGGCTGAGCGCTTCATGCCCAAATACCTGATCTCGTACCGGAAGACCGAAGGGGGCGGCCAGAAGCCCGAGTGGACCTCGTTCACCGCGCAGAACGAGACCGCGCTCGAAGCCCATGCGATCCGCGAGCGGGTCGACCGACGCATGAGCGTCCTGGGCGAGCAGCTCTGGGGGAGCGGTGAGGTCGTGTGGATCGGCGGCGGCCGCCTCGACGACGTGCTCTACCGCCGTGAGGAGGCCGCGCCGGAGACATCAATCGTCTATGGCCTCGTGGAGGAATAGCCGGCGGGGCGCGCGCCGCGCGGGAGCCCGATGCCCAAGCGTACCGATCTCAAGCGCATCCTGATCATCGGCTCCGGGCCGATCGTCATCGGCCAGGCCTGTGAGTTCGACTACTCCGGCACGCAGGGCTGCCGCGCGCTCCGCGAGGAGGGATTCGAGGTCGTCCTCGTGAACTCGAACCCCGCCACGATCATGACCGACCCGGAGCTGGCGGACCGGACCTACATCGAGCCGCTGACCGCCGAGTTCGTCGCGAAGATCATCGAGCGCGAGCGGCCGCAGGCGCTGCTGCCGACCCTGGGTGGCCAGACGGGCCTGAACATCGCGGTCGCGCTGGCGGAAGACGGCACGCTCGATCGCCTCGGAGTCGAGTTGATCGGCGCCAAGCTCGACGCGATCCGCAAGGCCGAGGACCGGGCTCTCTTCAAGCAGGCCATGGAGCGCATCGGGCTGGCGCTTCCCCGCTCGGGCCCTGCCCGGAACCTCGAGGAGGCGCGCGCCATCGTGGGCCGCGTGGGCTATCCCACGATCATCCGCCCATCCTTCACGCTCGGCGGCACCGGCGGCTCGATCGCCTACAACCCCGAGGAGCTCGAGGACGCCGTGCGGTGGGGCTTGCAGGTGTCGCCGGTCGGCACGATTCTCGTGGAAGAGTCGGTGATCGGCTGGAAGGAGTTCGAGCTCGAGGTGATGCGCGACCTCGCCGACAATGTCGTCATCATCTGCTCGATCGAGAACGTTGATGCCATGGGTGTTCACACGGGGGACTCCGTCACCGTCGCGCCCGCGCAGACGCTGACCGACAAGGAGTATCAGCTCATGCGCGACGCCGCGATCGGGATCATCCGCGAGATCGGCGTCGAGACGGGCGGCTCCAATATCCAGTTCGCCGTGAACCCCGAGGACGGTCGTCTCGTCGTAATCGAGATGAACCCGCGCGTGTCCCGATCCTCGGCGCTCGCCTCCAAGGCCACCGGCTTCCCGATCGCGAAGATCGCCGCCAAGCTCGCGGTGGGCTACACGCTCGACGAGATCCGGAACGACATCACACGCGAGACGCCCGCGTCGTTCGAGCCCGCCATCGACTACTGCGTGGTCAAGTTCCCGCGCTGGGCGTTCGAGAAATTCCCGGAGGCCGATCGCACGCTGACGACCCAGATGAAGTCCGTCGGCGAGGTCATGGCGATCGGCCGCACGTTCAAGGAAGCCCTCCAGAAGTCGATCCGCTCGCTCGAGCAGGACCGCTGGGCCCTGACGCTCGGCCGCGCAGTCGGCGACGCGGAGCTCCGCCAGCTGCTGAGCATCCCGAACCCCGACCGGATCTTCGCCATCGGGGACGCCTACCGGGCCGGGTTCACGACCGAGGAGATCCGGTCGCTGACCCGCATCGACCCCTGGTTCCTCGAGAACATGCGGGAGATCGTCGCGTTCGAGCCGCGGATCACCGAGTCGGCGCTGACCGATCCGGAGGTGCTGCGGCGGGCCAAGCAGCTGGGGTTCGCCGATCGGCGCATTGCCGAGCTCACCGGCACCCCGGAGGCCGCGGTCCGGGCGCACCGGCTCGGGCACGAGATCCGCGCGACGTTCAAGACGGTGGACACGTGCGCCGCCGAGTTCGTCGCCCACACGCCGTATCTCTATTCCACGTACGAGGAAGAGGACGAGGCGCCGCCGACGCCGCGACCCAAGGTCGTCATTCTGGGCTCGGGCCCCAACCGCATCGGCCAGGGCGTGGAGTTCGACTATTGCTGCGTGCACGCTGCGTTCGCGCTCCGCGATCTCGGCGTGGAGGCGATCATGGTCAATTGCAACCCCGAGACCGTCTCCACGGACTACGACACCTCCGACCGGCTCTACTTCGAGCCGCTGACGCTCGAGGACGTCCTCAACATCGTCGAACGCGAGCGGCCGCTGGGCGTCGTCGTGCAGTTCGGTGGGCAGACCCCGCTGAAGCTCGCCGTGCCGCTGCGCGACGCGGGCGTTCCGATCCTCGGCACCTCGCCCGACGCCATCGACCGCGCCGAGGACCGGCAGCGGTTCAGCGCGCTGCTCGTCGAGCTAGGGCTCAGCCAGGCGGCGGGGTCGACCGCGCGCTCCTTCGAGGAGGCCCGGACGATCGCGCTACGAATCGGCTATCCGGTCCTCGTGCGTCCCTCCTACGTGCTCGGCGGACGCGCCATGCGGCTCGTCCACGACGAGCAGGACCTGGGCGAGTTCATGCACGAAGCCGTCCGCGTGTCGCCCGAGCATCCGGTCCTCATCGACAAGTTCCTGGATGACGCGATCGAGGTCGACGTGGACGCGGTGGCGGACGGAACGCGGGTGCTCGTGGGCGGGGTCATGGAGCACATCGAGAAAGCGGGCATCCACTCCGGCGACGCCGCCTGCGCCCTCCCGCCGTACTCGCTCGGCGAGGATGAGATCCGGGTCCTGCGCGCCCAGACGCGAGCGCTCGCCCTGGCCCTCGGCGTGGTCGGACTCATCAACGTACAGTTCGCCATCCGGAACGACACCATCTACGTGCTGGAAGTGAACCCGCGCGCTTCCCGGTCGGTCCCCTTCGTCTCCAAGGCGATCGGGCTGCCGCTCGCCAAGATCGCGACGCGGGCGGCGCTCGGCGAGACGCTCGAGCCCTGGCTCGGGTGGGACGGACGCGATCTGCCCCACATCGCCGTCAAGGAATCGGTCTTCCCCTTCGTCAAGTTCCCGGGCGTGGACACCGTCCTCGGCCCGGAGATGAAGTCCACCGGCGAGGTCATGGGCATCGACTACGACTTCCGCAAGGCGTATCTCAAATCGCAGGTCGCGGCCGGCTTGCTGATGCCCACCTCAGGCAAGATCTTCGTCACGGTGCGCAGCGGCGACAAGCGGACGGTGGCGCCGCTCGCCCGACGGCTCACCGATCTCGGCTTCGCTTTGGTGGCCACGCCAGGCACCGCACGCGTGCTGGGACGCTACGGTGTGACGGTGGAAACGATCCACAAGGTCGGCGCGGGCTACCGCCCGAACGTGATCGACCTCATGAAGCGAGGTGAGATCGCGCTCGTCATCAACACGCCGGACGACGGCCGCGCCCGGAAGGACTCGGCCATCATCCGGCGCACGGCGGTCGCCCAGGACATTCCCCACTACACCACGCTCGATGGCGCGCAGGCCGCCATCGGCGCGATCGAGGCGCTGCTCAAGGGCGAGCACCGCGTGCAGAGCCTGCAGGAATACCACGCTGGCCTCGCCTAGCGCCGCCGACCGGGTGCTTGTAGCGCTGGACGTTCCGAGCGTCGACGAGGCGGAGGCGCTGCTCGGCCGCCTCGCTGGCATCCTCACCGGGTGCAAGATCGGCTCGCAACTCTTCACGGCCGCGGGCCCGGCGGCGATCGAGGCTGCCCGCAAGCGGGGCTTTCGCGTCTTTCTCGATCTCAAGTTCCACGACATCCCGAATACCGTCGCCGCCGCGGTGCGTGAGGCGACGCGTCTCGGGGTCTTCATGCTCAACATCCACGCGAGCGGCGGCCTGGCGATGGCGCGCGCAGCA
>Ga0137368_10002067_pt1 | contig 21483 bp, 17 predicted proteins | sample SagtaG_13_FD_104917 | JGI IMG/M metagenome (GOLD analysis project Ga0137368, IMG submission 104917) | Vadose zone soil microbial communities from Sagehorn Ranch, Mendocino, California, USA - Sage1_L_100_16 metaG | ecosystem: Environmental > Terrestrial > Soil > Vadose zone | place: USA...
CCCGGGTCACCGGCGACGTATCGCGCGCTCACTCGGCCCGTTCGCACTATCGCAAACATCGAGCCGGGCCTAGGATGGACCCGCCGGTTGGTCGTACGACGTTTGGTTCGTAGCGGAACCGGCATGAGGAGGAAGCGATGGGCGACCCGGAAGCCGAGGCGGACGCGATCGGCGGCGCCCAGGATCAGACGACCCAGCCTGACCCCGCCCAGCAGCTCGACAGCGACGCCTGGTTCGCCGAGTTCCTCTCGGAAAACGCCGAGAAGCTCGAGCAGCACAACCAGGAGGCGATCAACGAGAACGATGCCGCCATCGCGGCTGCCAGCGCCAGGCACGACAAGGACCTGGAGATCGCGCAGCGCAGTCACGAGTTTGCTGCGCTGGCTCGTGACAACGCCGGCGACTACGCGAAGGAGGCCGCGGCGAACCCGTACCGCCGAGCCGAGTTCGAGGACGACGCCCAGCAGGCCCTCCAACGCGCTGCTAAGGAGGACGAGCTGGCTGCCAAGGCGGAGGCCGATGCCGCCGAGGCCCAAACAGAAGCGAAAAGACTCGAAGAAGAAAACACTGAGCTGCGCCCAATCCGGAGTGGGCACGAAGTGGAGGCTTCGATCCGCCACGACCAGGCTCAGGCCTTGGAACGGGCCGCCGCGGACGAGCGGGAGTCACAGGCCCTGAACCGGCCGGCCGAGGGCGCCGGGCAGGAATAGCCCGCCGAGGAAGCGTCAGCCCGCGGAGGCGTCGGTTCCGGGGGCCGCCGCGCCGTGGCTGCCCGGCGCGTCCGGTCGACGTCGCCGTCGCCGCCGACGGGTGTGGATGGCCGCACCCGGATTGGGACCCGAAGCGTCACCCAGGAAACCAAGGCCCGACATGAGCGCGATCCGCGGATCGGGCACCGGTTCGCGGTCGGCGTAGAGGTCGACGAAGACCTGGACGACCTCCGGGTCGAACTGCGTCTCAGCGTGGCGTTGTAGCTCGCGGATCGCCTCCTGGTGGCTGATCGCCCGCTTGTAGGGCCGGTCGTGGGTCATCGCGTCGTAGGCGTCGGCGATGGCCACGATTCGCGCCCCGAGCGGGATCTCCAATCCGCGCAGTCCGTAGGGATAGCCGCGGCCCGAGAATCGCTCGTGATGGTGGAGGATGATCGGGACCGCCTCGCGCAGGTTGGTCGCCTGCTCCAGGATGAGCTGGCCGATGCGAGGATGCTGGACGACCGCCCGCCACTCGGCCGATGTGAGCGAGGAGGGCTTCTCCAGGATCTCCTCCGGCAGCCCCACCTTGCCGATGTCGTGGAGCAGGGCCGCCAGGCGGATCCGGTCGACCTCCGCCTCGGGAAGGTCGAGCCGGCGAGCCAGGTCGACCACGATCGAGGCGATGAGCGCCGACGGCTGGCCGCGATAGTGCGAGAGCGGCGAGATGGCCGCGGTGAGCGCCGACTGGGCGGCGTCGCGTGCGGCCCGTCCGACCTCCTGGGCGCGGCTGCGACCGCCGGTCGAGATCGGAGCGCGGGGGACACGCGCGTCATCGTCAGGCTCGGCGAAGACGTACGTTTGGTTCCGGCCGAGTGACTTGGCCGAGTACATCGCCGCATCGGCGTCCCGGACGAGCGCGTCCAGCCGAAGGAGCTGGCCCTGGCCGCCCGCGATGCCGATCGAGACGGTCACGCTGAGGACAGGGTTGCCCTCCACCGCGAACTTCTGGCGCTGGACCAGGAGGCGCAGCTTCTCTGCGAGGACGGCCGCCTCGTCGACGCCGGTCTCGGTCAGGAGGAGCATGAACTCCTCGCCGCCGTAGCGGCCGATCGTGTCGGTCGCCCGCAGGTGCGAGCGAACCGTCTGGGCGACGCCCCGCAGGACGATGTCGCCGGCGTTGTGGCCGTAGGTGTCGTTCACCTGCTTGAAATGGTCGATGTCGATGAAACCGAGCGAGAACGGGCGGCTGTAGCGGGTTGCCCGCTCGACCTCGGTGAACAGTGCAGCCAGCAGCGCCTGGCGATTGGCGACGCCGGTCAGCCGGTCGACCGTTGCCGCGTCGTGGCTCTCCAGCAGGGCCGCGGACATGTCGTTCACGGCCCGCCCCAATCGACGGAAGACCCCGGGCCCGTGCGGCTCGAGGGTCATGCCCAGCTGCCCGGCCGCGATGTGCTCCGCGGCCTCGATGATCGCCAGCAGCCGCACACGGACGTACAGCCACATGAGGGCCGTCGTGAGGCATACCCCGATGATGCCCGCCGCGACCGCCGCCAGCACCGCGTAACCGAACTCGCCGGCCGAGCGGTTGAGGATGGAGGGCACGCCGACGAGCAGGGCGAACAGCGCGGCTGGAACCACGAGTCCCAGCGCCCCGACGAGACGCATCACGCGTCAAGCGTATCGGCGCGATCCGGCCGGCCGACCGTGCCGGACGTACGGGTTGCGATCGCCGGAGGTCCCATGCGCATGCCCGTGCCTGCCGGCTGGTCAGATACGAACGCCGTACGTACGTCCCACGGCCGGCCTCCACTGATACGCGCCAGATACGAGCCAGGCTCGTCAATTCGGCCCCTTGAGGATCGATTGCGTGCCAGATACGAGCCACCTTCGTCGTTGGCAGGAGAGTCGTGCCACTGACGAACACGGCTCGTAAGTGTCAGGCCAGCGCCGCGTGAAGCCGTGGCACACTCGAGCGCTCGTGCGTGGGTCGGGCCGGCGAGCGCCGGCCCGTGCGGCCCGGCAGTGGCCGGCACAAACCGACGCCCTCACGAACCTGGCTCGTATTTTGTCGAGAACGCTTCCGGCAAACGCGGGACGCGTCGGAACGACCACGGGCCGGCCGGTCCGGCTGCTATACTCCGCCCGTCCTCGAACCCGCGGGCCGAGCCCGCCGCGAAGGAGAACGAGATCGCTCGAGGAAGGCGCACCGTTCGCCCCGAGAGACGGACGCGCACCTTCGGCCAGCCTCATCGCCGTATCTCCGGCGAGGCACAGGTAGAGTCTATCCAGGTCCCGAGCCGATGGGCCGGGGCCTTTTTCGTTGGCGCGACCGGTTCCATCCCACGGGCCAGGAGGCGGCCCTGATGCCGGCCACGGTGATCGTGGGTCTCCAGTGGGGTGACGAGGGCAAGGGCAAGGCCACCGATTTCCTGGCCGAGCCGGTCACGCTCGTCGTTCGCGGCCATGGCGGGGACAATGCCGGGCACACGATCGTCGTTGGCGACGAGACGTTCAAGCTCCACCTGATCCCGGCCGGCGTCCTGTACCCGCATATCACCGCCGTGATCGGCAGCGGAGTGGTCGTTAACCCGGAGACCCTCATCGCCGAGCTTGACATGCTCGCCGAGCGCGGGATCGACACGACCAAGGTGCGGGCCAGCGGCGCCGCACATGTCATCCTGCCCTATCACCGTGCGCTCGATACGGCCCGAGAGGCGTCGCTCGGCAACGGCCGGGTGGGGACCACCGGGCGGGGCATCGGGCCGGCCTACGAGGATCGGGCCGCCCGGACCGGCCTGCGCATGGAGGACCTGCTCGATCGCGCCGTCCTCGAGCGCAAGCTCGTCCGAGTGCTGAAGGAGAAGCGGGCGGTCCTCGATAGCCTGGGCGCCGAAGCGAGCCCGTCGGCCGAGCCGCTCGTCGAACAGGCACTGGGCTGGGGCGAGCGGCTCCGGCCGCACATCGTCGACACCACGTGGCTCGTCCAGGCGGCTCTGCGCCGCGGCGACCATGTGCTCGTGGAGGGTGCCCAGGGGACGCTCCTGGACATCGACCACGGCAGCTATCCCTACGTCACCTCATCGAATGCCATCGCGGCCGGTGCATGCGCCGGTGCCGGCATCGGACCGCTCCAGGTCGACGAGGTCATGGGCGTCACCAAGGCCTATGCCACGCGGGTCGGCTCGGGACCGTTCCCCACGGAGCTGCACGACGAGATCGGCGAGGGGATCGCATCGCGTGGCAACGAGTACGGGACCACCACGGGACGACGACGACGCGTGGGTTGGCTCGACGCGGTCCCGCTCAGGTTCGCGGTCGCGGTGAATTCGGTGACCTCGATCATGCTCAACAAGATCGACATCCTGTCCGGCATCGATCCGATCAGGCTCTGCGTCGCGTACGAGATCGACGGGCGACGCATCGAGGCCTGGCCATCGCAGGCCGGCCTCCTGGAGCGGGCAATCCCGATCTACCGCGACTTCCCGGGCTGGACGGAGCCCATCCACGACGTTCGCACGCTGCGCGACCTGCCGGAGAACGCCCGGCATTACGTCACCGCGATCGAGGAACAGGCCGGCGTCCCAATCGTTCTCCTGTCGGTCGGCCCCGAGCGGACACAGACGATCGAGCGTGCCTGGCGCCCGATGCGTCACCAGCCGGTGGTACCGGGATGAGCCTCCCGGTCATGCCCACCCGGATCCTCCTGATCGGCGGCGGCGGTCGAGAGCACGCGCTCGCCTGGAAGCTGGCGACCGAGCCAGGCATCAACCGGGTGATCGCCGCGCCGGGCAGCGAGGCGATCGCGACGGAGCCTCGCGTCCATCGCGCGGCGGCGGTCGACGCGTCCGACGGCGCGGCCCTGGTGGCGCTGGCGCGGCGTGAGGCGGCCGAGCTCGCTGTCATCGGGCCGGAGGCGCCCCTGGCGGCCGGGGTTGCCGACGCCCTGCGAGCCGCCGGCGTGCCGACCTTCGGCCCGTCACGAGCCGCAACCAGGATCGAGAGCAGCAAGGCCTTCTGCCGGGAGGTGGCGGGCGCCGCCGGGGTTCCGATGGCCCGCGGCGCGGCATTCTCGGCGCTGGAGCCGGCGCTCGAAGCTGCCGCCGGGCTCGCCACTCGCGGCGGGATCGTGGTCAAGGCCGACGGCCTGGCCTCGGGCAAGGGCGTGACCGTGTGCGAGGACCTGGCGGAGGCCGAGGCGGCGCTTCGGGACATCTTCGCGGAGCCCCGCGCGGACGATGCCCATCCGACTACTGGATCGCCGCGGGTCATCGTCGAGGAGCGGCTCGTCGGGCGGGAGGCCAGCCTCATCGCGCTGTGCGACGGGCGCGACGCGGTGGCGCTGCCGGCCGCGCGCGATCACAAGCGCCTGCTGGACGGCGACCGCGGACCGAACACCGGCGGGATGGGCGCCTACTCGCCCCTGCAGGACATACCCGACGGCCTGGCCCGCCAGGTCGTCGAAACGGTCCACTATCCGCTGCTTGCCGAGCTCGCCCGGCGCGGCACGCCGTTCACCGGAGCGCTCTATGCGGGCCTCATGCTGACCGACGACGGACCCGTGCTGCTGGAGTGCAACGCCCGGTTCGGCGACCCCGAGACGCAAGTCATCCTGCCTCGCCTGCTCCTGCCGCTGGGTCCGCTGCTCCTCGCCGCGGCGCGGGGAAGGCTCGCGTCCGCCCTCGGCGCACTGGGGATCGCCGATCGGCTGCTGCCGGCGTCTTCGTCGGCGACGGTCGGGGTGGTCCTCGCCGGCCGCCGCTACCCGACCGTCGCCGCCCAGGGCGATGCGATCGCCGGCCTGGCCGAGGCGACGAGTCTGGGCGGACTCGTCTTCCATGCCGGCACACGTCGGGCCGCCGCGGGTGGATACGAAACGAACGGTGGACGGGTTCTGACGGTAGTGGGGCGCGGGCCAGACATGGCATCGGCGCGGGCGGCAGCGGAGCGGGCGGCCGACGCGATCTCGTTCGCTGGCGCCCAGCGGCGCCGAGACATCGCCGCCGACCTGCCGGCGGCGGTCGTTCCCGAGCGGGTTCCCGCATGATCCGCCGCTACACGCTCCCGGAGATGGGCGCCATCTGGACCGATCCGGCGCGCTTCGAAGCGATGCTCCGGGTCGAAAAGGCCGTGAGCCGGGCCCAGGCCGCCCGCGGCCTCGTGCCGGCTGCCGCGGTGGCGGCGATCGAGGCCAGGGCCACCGTGGACGTCGACCGGATCGCCGAGATCGAGCGGACCACCGACCATGACGTGATCGCCTTCGTGACCCAGGTCGCAGAGACGGTCGGCCCCGACGGCCGCTACCTCCACCTCGGGCTCACGAGCAGCGACGTCGTCGACACGGGCCTGGCCCTCCAGCTGCGCGCGGCCGGCGAGCGCCTGCTGGCCGACTGCGACGCACTGCTGGCGATCCTCGTCCGCCGCGCCCGGGCCGAGGCGGACACCGTGATGATGGGCCGGACCCACAGCGTCCACGCCGAGCCCACGACGCTCGGCGCCAAGCTCGCCGGCTGGGCGTTCGAGCTCCATCGCGATCGGCGCCGCCTTGCCGCGGCGGTCGACGAGATCGCGACCGGCAAGATCTCGGGGCCGGTCGGCACGTACAGCCACGTCGGGCCGGACGTCGAGGCGGACGTCCTGGCGGAGCTCGGGCTCCACGTCGATCCGGTCAGCACCCAGATCGTCCAGCGCGACCGGCATGCCGCGCTGCTTGCGGCGATCGCGATCACCGGCGGCTCGCTGGAGCGCTACGCGACCGAGATCCGGAACCTCCAGCACACCGAGATCGGCGAGCTGCAGGAGCCGTTCCGGCCGGGCCAGGCCGGCAGCAGCGCGATGCCCCACAAGCGCAACCCGATCGTCTGCGAGCGGATTGCCGGCCTGGCCCGCCTCCTGCGCGGCTACGCCCAAACGGCCTTCGAGGATCAGCCCCTCTGGCACGAGCGCGACATCAGCCACAGCAGCGCGGAGCGGGTCATCCTGCCCGACGCGACCATCCTGCTCGACTACATGCTCGTGAAGTTTGCGTCGGTCATCGAGGGTCTCGTCGTCCGCGGCGAGCGCATGCGCGAGAACATCGAGCGTGGCCTGGGGCTGCACGCCAGCAGCCGGGTCCTCGTCGCCCTCGTCGACGAGACGGGCTGCTCGCGCGAGGAGGCCTACGCGATCGTCCAGCGAGCGGCCCTTCGCGCCGCCGACGAGCGCCGGCCGCTGCGCGAGCTGCTGGCGCTCGATCCGCTCGTCGCCAAGCGCCTTTCCCTGGCGGCGCTGGACGCCTGCTTCGACGACACTGCCGCGCTGCGCCACGTGCCCGCGATCATCGCCCGCCTCGACACCCTGGACCGGAGAACCCATGTCGCTCGCTAACCTGTTCGTCCGCTCCGGCAAGGTCCGCGACCTCTACCGGCTCGGCGACGACCGCCTCCTCATCGTGGCCTCGGACCGCCTGTCTGCCTTCGACGTGGTCCTGCCGACACCGATCCCCGACAAGGGCAAGGTCCTGACCGGCCTGTCCCGGTTCTGGTTCGCGGAGACCGAGGGCATCGTCGACAACCACCTGATCGCCACCGATCCGGCCGAGCTGCCGGCCGCGCTGCGGCGGGCCGTGGTCCGGCCTTCGGACAGCTCCCGGGACGACGACGAGACCGCGGCCGAGACCCTTCGCGGACGGATGATGCTCTGCCGGGAGGTCGACATCCTGCCGATCGAGATCATCGTCCGGGGCTACCTGGCCGGCTCCGGCTGGAAGGAGTACCGGGCAACCAGCGAGCTGTGCGGGATCCGCCTGCCCGACGGATTGCGCGAGAGCGAGCGGTTGCCGGCGCCGATCTTCACCCCATCGACGAAGGCCGACATCGGCGCCCACGACGAGAACATCACGTTCGACTCCATGGTCGAGCGGCTCGGCGCGGACCCGGCCGCCGCGGACCTGGCCGAGCGTATCCGGGAGGTCGCGCTCCGCCTGTACGGGTACGCCGCCGCGGTTGCAGAGCGGGCCGGCATCATCCTGGCCGACACGAAGTTCGAGTTCGGGACCGACGCTCGCGGTCGGCTCGTCCTGGCCGACGAGGTGCTCACGCCCGACTCGTCCCGCTTCTGGGAGGCCGCGGCGTACGAGCCCGGTCATCCGCAGCCGTCGTACGACAAGCAGTTCGTCCGGGACTGGCTCGAGGGCCAGGACTGGGACAAGACGGCGCCCGGCCCCGAGCTCCCGCCCGAGATCGTGGCCGGGACGCGAGAGCGCTACGTGGCCGCCTACGAGAAGATCACCGGGGCGAGCTTCGCCCGGTACCTGGCGGAGGACTCGATCGCCCAATGAACGACGATCGCCCGCAGGCGCCCGGGGACCGCCGCCACGACCTGCGGCCAGAGCAATCCTTCCGGTACGCGGTGAACGTCATGCCTAAGCCGGGCATCCTCGATCCGCAGGGTCGTGCGGTGGAGCAGAGCCTGCCCCACCTGGGGGTCGAGGGCGTTGCCGCAGTGCGCGTCGGCCGGAGGGTGGAGCTGAGCGTGACGGCGGCCGAAGAGCCCGAGGCCCGGGCGACGGTGGAGCGGCTCGCGGCTGAGCTGCTGTCCAACCCGCTCATCGAGGTCCACGCGATCGAGCTGCTCGGCGCGGTGGCGCCGCTCGAGGCCGTCCGATGACCCGAATCGGCGTCGTCGTCTTCCCCGGCAGCAACTGCGACCGGGACACGCTCTACGCGCTCGAGCTGGCCGGCGCGGAGGCGATCCCGTTGTGGCACGAGGCGGCCGACCTGGGCGGCGTGGCTGCCGTCGTCCTGCCCGGTGGCTTCGCCTACGGCGACTACCTGCGGGCCGGGGTCATCGCCCGGTTCAGCCCGGTCATGCGCAGCGTCGCGGCATTCGCCCGCGACGGCGGGCTGGTCCTGGGCATCTGCAACGGCTTCCAGGTGCTGGCCGAGGCGGGCCTCGTGCCCGGCGCCCTGCTGCGCAACCGCGGCCTGCGCTTCCTGGGCCGCGACGTCCAGATCACGCCGGAACGGTTGGACACGCCGTTCACCCGGAGCGTTCCCGATCGCCACCCGTTGCGCATGCCGATCGCTCACGGCGAGGGCTGCTACTACGCCGACGAGGCCACCCTGACCCGGCTGGAGACGGAGGGCCGGGTGCTCTTCCGATACGCCCGTCCGGACGGACGGCCGGCCTGGACCGGCGACGACGCCGCGAATCCCAATGGCTCGTTGCGGGGGATTGCCGGCGTCCTCAACGAGGCCGGCAACGTGGCCGGCCTGATGCCCCACCCCGAGCGCGCGGCGGAGGCAATCCTCGGCTCCGACGATGGGATGCTCCTCATCCGCTCGCTCGTGGAGTCGGCGGCCGAGCGAGCCGGCTCCGGCGGCGCCGTCGTCGTGGCCGCACCGTGACCGTCGAGGAGATGATGCCCGCCGGCGTCCCATCGGCCGATTCCGGGCCGGCCGAGGCGACGGACGTTCCCCTGCATCGCTCGCTCGGCATCACGGCCGACGAGCTGGCGGCAATCCGGAACCGGCTCGGCCGGACCCCGAATGACCTGGAGCTGGCGATGTTCAGCGTCATGTGGAGCGAGCATTGCTCGTACAAGAGCAGCCGCCCGCTCCTCCGGACGCTCCCGACGACCGGGCAGGGGGTCGTGGCCGGCCCCGGGGAGAACGCCGGCGTCGTCGACATCGGCGACGGTCTGGCCGTCGCGTTCAAGATCGAGTCGCACAATCATCCCAGCGCCGTGGAGCCGTACCAGGGTGCGGCCACTGGCGTGGGCGGCATCCTGCGCGACGTCTTCACGATGGGCGCGCGACCGATCGCCGTGCTCGACGCGCTGCGTTTCGGCGATCCGGCCGATCCGCGGACCCGGCATCTCGTGGAGGGCGTCGTTCGGGGCGTCGGCGGCTACGGCAACTGCGTGGGGGTGCCTACCGTCGGCGGCGAGCTCGTCTTCGACCCGAGCTACCAGGGCAATCCCCTGGTCAACGTCATGGCAATCGGGCTGCTGCGGCTGGAACGGCTCACCCTGGCCCACGCGCCCGGGCCGGGCAACCTCGTCCTCCTGTTCGGCTCGGCGACCGGCCGGGACGGCATCGGCGGGGCGTCGGTCCTGGCCTCGGCCACGTTCACGGACGACAACCCGTCGAAGCGGCCGTCGGTGCAGGTCGGCGATCCGTTCGCGGAGAAGCTGCTCATCGAGGCGAGCCTGGAGCTGATCGAGCGGGGCCTGGTTGAGGGACTCCAGGATCTGGGGGCCGGCGGCATCACCTGCGCCACGTCGGAGACCGCCGACCGGGCCGGTACGGGCATCCTGGTCGATCTCGATGCGGTGCCACGTCGCGAGCCGGGCATGGCGCCGTTCGAGGTCATGATCTCCGAGAGCCAGGAACGGATGTGCGCCATCGTCCGGCCCGACCGTGTAGAGGCGGTCCGTGAGGTGTGCGAACGCTGGGGCCTGCCGGTCGCCGTGATCGGCCGGGTCACCCACGATGGCGACGTGGCGGTCGTGGAGGGGGGGCTGGATGCCGCCGGCCACGCCCGGCCCGGGGCGCGTGAGCTGGCCCGGATCCCGGCGCGCGCGCTTGCATCCGACGCGATCGTCCACGATCGACTCGCCGCGCCGCCACCGCGGCGACGGTCGGCCCCCGCCCCCGGGCCGGCCAGGGAGCCGTCCGACGCCCTGCCCGAACGAGGCATGGATCCGGGGGCGGTCCTCGTCGCCCTCGTCGGCAGCCCGAACCTGTCCTCGCGCCGCTGGGTCACCGACCAGTACGACGGCACCGTCCAGGCCAACACCGTGGCCGATCCCGGGCACGGGGCGGCCGTCCTCCGCATCAAGGGCACGTCGAAGGCGCTGGTCGCCTCGACCGACGCGAACCAGGCCGTCGGCAGCATCGACCCCTGGCTGGGTGCCGCGTTGAGCGTGGCCGAGGCGACCCGCAACGTGTCGATCACCGGCGCCCGACCGCTGGGGGTGACCAACTGCCTGAACTACGGCGACCCGACGCGACCGGAGGCGTTCTGGCAGCTCAAGGAGGCCGTCCGCGGCCTGGGCGACGCGTGCCGAGCACTGGGGGTTCCGGTCACCGGCGGCAATGTCTCGCTGTACAACGAGTCCCCCGGCGGCGCCATCGCGCCGACGCCGGAGATCGGGGTGGTCGGCCTGCTGGACGATGTCGGAACCCGCGTCGGGCCGGCGTTCGCCCTGGAGGGAGACATGGTGACGCTCGTCGGTGAGGCGACGCCCGGGCTGGCCGGCAGCGCCTACGCGAGCCTGGCCGGAGTGGCGTCCGAGGACGGTCCGCCGAGCCTGGACCTGGAGCGCGAAGCCGCCCTGCAGGAGTGGATTCGGGAGGCCGTGGCCCGCGGTCTCGTTGCGTCGGCCCAGGACGTCTCGGGCGGCGGCCTCGCAGTGGCCATCTCGGAAGGCGCGATCTGGGGTGGGCTCGGCGCGCGCCTCAGGCTGCCGGTCGGCGGGTCGCCCGCGGTCGAGCTGTTCGGCGAGAGCCCGTCCCGGCTCGTGGTCACGGCCCGGCCGCGGCACGCGCCTGCGCTCATGCTGCTGGCCCGCCAGTTCGGCCTGCCGGTTGAGCCGCTTGGTGTGGTGGGCGGTGAGCGGCTGGTCATCGAGCTGACCGGCCACGGCGCGACCGGCGCGGCCGAGGAGCGCGGGTCGCGGATCGCCGACGCCCTGGACGTGGCCGTCGCCGACCTCCGCCACGCCTGGGACCAGGGGCTGGCCCGGGCCCTCGGCGAGATTCCCGCTGCCGGTCCGGAGGACGGCTGACATGTGCGGCATCTTCGGAGCGGTCCTGCCGGCCTCGTTCGACGCCGGTGGAGCGGAGGCCGGGGCGGTGGCCGCGCTCGGGCTGTTCGCCCTCCAGCATCGCGGCCAGGAGTCGGCCGGGCTCGCGGTGAGCGACGGCGAGCAGCTCATGCTCTACAAGGATCTGGGGCTCATCTCGAGCGTCCTCGACGAGCGCCGCCTGCCGAGCCTCCGCGGCCGGCTGGCAATCGCTCACTGCCGCTACTCGACCACGGGGTCGACCGTCTGGGAGAACGCCCAGCCCACGTTCCGGCTGGGGCCGCGCCGGGCGATCGCGGTGGGGCACAACGGGAACCTCGTCAACACCCGGGAGCTGCTCGGCCGGCTCCGGGGCGGACGGGCGCGCCTGCCGGCCTCGACGGACACGGAGTTGCTCACGGCCCTGCTGGCCGACGAGCCGGCCGCCGACACGGTGGACGCCCTCCTGCGGGTCCTGCCGACGGTCCGCGGGGCATACAGCCTGGTCGTCCTCGACGAGCGGCGGGTGATCGGCGTCCGCGACTCCTTCGGCTTTCGCCCGTTGGTGCTGGGCCGCCTGCCGGCCGGCTCGCTCGGATCCAACGCGCCGGCCCTGTGGAGCGATGACGGGGCGACTGCGGACGGCTGGTGCCTCTCGTCGGAGACTGCCGGCCTCGACATCGTCGGGGCGGAATACGTGCGGGACGTCGAGCCGGGCGAGATGGTCATCCTGGAGGAGGGCCACGAGCCGCGTTCGGTCCGGTTCGCCGAAGCCCACCCGGCGCTGTGCGTCTTCGAGCTCATCTACTTCGCGCGTCCCGATTCCTACATGGAGGGTCGCAACCTCTACGAGGCCCGGCGCCGGATGGGCATGGAGCTGGCCCGCGAACACCCGGCCGAGGCGGACCTGGTCATGCCGGTCCCGGACACGGGGGCGCCGGCGGCGGCCGGCTTCTCGGAGGCGTCCGGTCTGCCGTTCCGGGAGGGGCTCGTCCGCAACCGGTACAGCGGCCGGACGTTCATCCAGCCGTCGCAGACGATGCGCCAGCGGGGCGTGACGATCAAGCTCAACCCGCTGCGCGAGGTGGTCCGCGGCCGGCGGCTCGCGGTGGTCGACGATTCGATCGTGCGCGGCACCACCACCAAGCAGATCGTCTCGCTCCTGCGGAAGGCCGGCGCCGAGGCCGTCCACGTCCGGATCAGCGCGCCGCCGATCTACCATCCATGCTTCTACGGCATCGACACCCAGGTCGAGACCGAGCTCATCGCGGCCTCCAAGTCCCATGACGAGATCCGCGACTTCATCGGCGCGGACAGCCTGGGCTACCTGTCGATCAAGGGCGTGCTGGCGGCGCTGGACCTTCCATACGAGCGGTTCTGCTTCGCCTGCTTCGACGGCCGCTATCCGGAGCCCGTGCCTTACGACGCGGCGAGCCGCAAGTTCATCCTGGAGGAGGCGCCGGTCGAGGTGCATGGCTGATCGGACTCGCGCCTACGCGGCCGCCGGCGTCGACCTCGCCGCCGGTGACCGGGCGGTCGAGCTCATGCGTGCCGCCGTCGAGTCCACCCACCGGCCGGAGGTCATCACCGGCCTGGGCGGCTTCGGCGCCGCGGTCGCCGTGCCGTCCGGCTATCGCGAACCCGTCCTGGTGTCGTCGACCGACGGGGTGGGGACGAAGACGGCGATCGCGGCCGCCCTGGGCCGCTACGACACGGTCGGCATCGATCTCGTGGCCATGTGCGTGGACGACGTCGTGTGCAGCGGCGCAGCGCCGCTCTTCTTCCTCGACTACGTCGCGGTCGGGCGGCTCGACCCGAGCAACGTCGCCGAGCTCGTCGGCGGCGTGGCGGCGGGCTGTCTGACCGCCGGCTGTGCGCTGGTCGGCGGCGAGACGGCCGAGCATCCAGGTTTGCTGGAGGCCGACGAGTTCGACCTTGCCGGCTGCTGCGTCGGGGTCGTGGAACGCGATCGGCTGCTCGATGGGAAGGCTGCGCGGGCCGGTGACGCCATCCTGGGGATCGCCGCGACCGGGCTCCACGCCAACGGTTTCTCGCTCGTGCGAACGCTCATCGCGCAGTGGGACCTGGATCTGCAGCGGCCGTACCAGGAACAGCTCTCGCGGACGCTGGGCGATGCCGGCCGCACCGCGGCGATCGCGGTGGAGCCGGAGCTGGAGCTGGCGACCCTGGGCGACGTCCTGTTGACCCCGACCGCGATCTACACGCCGGCGATCCTCCGCCTGCGCAAGGCCCTCGAGGCGGCCGGCACCGACCTCCGGGGTGTGGCCCACATCACCGGCGGCGGCCTGCCCGGCAACGTGCCCCGGGCGTTGCCCGCCGGTCTGGGCGCCCTGCTCGATCCCACGCGCTGGCCGATGCCCTCGATCATGCGGCTGTTCGCCGATCTGGGCGGCCTGGCCGACGCCGAGCTGCGAGCGACGTTCAACGGCGGCCTGGGCATGATCGTCGTCGTCGCGCCGTCGGCGGTCGACACGGCGCTGGGCGCGTTGGACGCCGATGGATTCACTGCCTGGCTCGTCGGCGAGGTGCGGCCGCTCTCTACGCTCGGCGGCGAGCGCTACCGCGAGGGTCCGCCGGAATGAGTGGCCGGATCGCGGTCGCGGTCAGCGGCATGGGCAACAACCTCAGGGCGATCGCGGCAGCGGCTCGCCGGGGCGAGCTCGGCGGGGACGTCGTCCTCGTCCTGGCCGATCGGCACTGCCCGGCCATCGACTGGGCCACGGAGCAGGGGATCGACACGGCGCTCGTGCCCGGCGGCGCGGACGAGCCGATGGCCGAGGCCCTCCGGGCGAGCAGAGCGGACGTGGTGGCGCTGGCCGGCTACATGCGCATCGTGGGCCCGGAGACCCTGGCCGCGTTTCCCGACCGGATCCTCAACGTCCACCCTTCCCTCCTGCCGGCATTCCCGGGCCGGCACGGCGTGCGCGACGCCCTCGCCGCCGGGGTGAAGGTGAGCGGGGCCACCGTCCATCTCGTGGACGAGACGCTCGACGGTGGACCGATCCTCGTCCAGGAGGCCGTGCCGGTCCTGGGCGACGACGACGAGGCGAGCCTCCAGGCGCGGATCCGGGCCGTCGAATACCGACTCCTGCCGAGCGCGATCGCGCTCGTCCTGGCCGGCGCCGTGACGAGGGACGGTCATCGGACGGGCGTCGACGTGGAGCGGGCGGAAGCCGGACTGCCGGTTCCGCGACGGGCGCTCCTGTCGGTATTCGACAAGACCGGGCTCGTCGAGCTCGGCCGGGGCCTGGTCGCGCTCGGCTTCGAGCTGGTCTCGACCGGCCGAACCGCCCGGGCGCTTCGCGATGCCGGGCTGCCGGTCACCGATGTCGCAGCGGTGACCGGCTTCCCGGAGATGCTCGACGGCCGGGTGAAGACGCTCCATCCGCGGATCCACGCGGGCATCCTCGCCGACCGGCGGCGCGTCGATCACCGGCGCCAGCTTGCCGCCGCGGCCATCGCGCCGTTCGAGATCGTGGTGGTCAACCTCTACCCGTTCGCGGCCGCCGCCGAGAGGCCCGGGATCGGCCTGGACGCGCTCGTCGAGGAGATCGACATCGGCGGCCCTTCGCTCGTCCGGGCGGCGGCCAAGAATCATGCCTCGGTGGCCGTCGTGACCTCGCCCGAGCGCTACGACGCGCTTCTGGACGCGCTCCGGGACACGGGATCGGTGCCGCTCGGGCTGCGAGCCGCCCTGGCGATCGAAGCCTACCGCCACACCGCCGCCTACGACGCGCGGATCGCCGCCGAGCTGCCCTGCCGGATGGACAACGCCGGGATCGAGCTGCCACCGGAGCCGGGCCTGCCTCGCTCGCGGGATCGGTACCCGCCGAGCCTGACGATCGAGCTCGAGAAGGTGGAGACGCTCCGCTACGGCGAGAATCCGCACCAGCTCGCCGCCCGCTACCGGCGGCCCGGCACGACGGCCGCCGACGGCCCGTTCGCCACCGGGGCGGCGCCTCTGCAGGGCAAGACGCTGTCCTACAACAACGTCCTGGACGCCTCGGCAGCGGCGGCCCTGGCGCGCGCTCTGCGCGATCCCGCCTGCGTGATCGTCAAGCACACGAACCCGTGCGGCGCGGCCGAGCGACCCACGCTCCTGGAAGCATGGGAGGCAGCGCTGGCCGGCGACCCGGTGTCGGCCTATGGCGGCGTGGTGGCCGTGACCGGACCGGTGGACGAGGCGCTCGCCCAGCGGCTCGTCTCGATCTTCCTGGAGGTCGTGGTCGCGCCGTCCTTCGAGGCCGGCGCCCGCGACGTCCTGGCCACCCGGCAGAACCTGCGGCTGGTCGAGTACCCCGCCATTGGTCACCCGCCGCCGGCGCCTGATCCGCTGGGTGCCGTGCGCACGGCCGGGGGAGCGGTCCTCCTCGGCTCGCCGGACACCGAGCCGGACGATCCCACCCTCTGGCCGGTGATCACGCGACGAGCCCCGACAGACGCCGAGCGCGCCGACCTCGAGCTCGCCTGGCGCCTGGTCCGAGGTGTCACGAGCAACGCGATCGTCCTCGTTCGCGACGGCCGTCTCATCGGGCTCGGCAGCGGCCAGACCTCGCGCGTGGACGCCGCGCGACAGGCGGTGGAGAAGGCCCGGACGATTTCGGGCGAGGGCGCCACGGTGGGGGCGGCCTGCGCTTCCGATGCCTTCTATCCGTTCCCCGACGGGGTGGAGGTGTGCCTGGCCGCCGGGGTCACCGCGTTCGTCCAGCCGGGTGGATCGATCCGGGACGCCGAGGTCGTGTCCACGGTCGATCGCGCCGGCGCAACCATGCTCATCACCGCGGTCCGGCACTTCCGTCACTGACGCGCCACGTGGCATCCGCCGCAGGCCGACCAGCTGTAAGCCCTCTGGAAGGCCGCTGACGGGCCCGGCGCCGGCCCGCTGGGCGCAGGCGGCGTAGACTCAGTGGAAAGGTTCATATGACTCAACGAATGGAGGAACGCCATGGTGGACCGGAGGGACGCCCTCGACGCACCGCCCGGCCCCGAGCCGACCGAGCCTCGTAGTTACGAATCCGGCGCCGCCGAGGGACGAGCGGCGGCGTGGCTGGCCCAGCTTCAGACGATGATCGACAACGTCGCGACGGCCGCCGGGCCGACGCTGCGCGAGGTGGCCGCCAAGGCCGCCGAGCTGGCGGCCAAGGCTGGTGACGCGGCCGGGCCGATCGCCCAGAAGGCCGCCAGCGTGACCGGTGACGTGGGCCAGCGGGTGGCGGCGAAGAGCCGCGACTTTGCGGCCGACCTGCGCAAGCCGCCGGAGGGCAATGGCCACGCAGCGGGCTCGGAGCCCGTGACCTCGGCCGACGCGGTCATGCCCGATCCCACCGGCGAGCCAGGATCGCCGCCGACCTGACCGGGCCCAAGCCGGCCTGACGGTAGCGGCCGGCTGACAACCTGTTGGCGATCGGGACGAGGCCGACCTGACGCGGCCCCAATCATGCTGCGCGCGGTCATGGCTGCCGGCACTTGCTAACATCGCCCTCCCATGCCTGCCCGGGACCGTTATTACCTGACGACCTCGATCGCCTACGCCAACAACAGGCCGGGCCTGCACACGCTGTACGAGGTCATCGGCGCGGACGCGATCGCCCGGTGGCATCGGATGAAGGGCGTCGACACGCGATTCCTGACCGGCACGGACGAGTACTCGGTCAACATCGCGCTCACGGCCGCGGAGCAGGGCAAGCCCACCAAGCAGTTCGTGGACGAGATGGTCGAGCTGTTCCGGGCCGCCGAGGATGCTCTCCAGATCAGCCCCGATCGGTTCATCCGGACGACGGACGCCGATCACCTGCCCGCCGTCCACGAGATGATCCGCCGGGCGTACGCCAGCGGCGATCTGTACGTGGGCAACTACGAGGGCTGGTACTGCCCGAATGAGGGCTTCATCCCCACCTCGCAGCTCATCGAGGATGCCCGCGGGACGCACTGCGCCAACCACCCCACGGTCGAGCTGCAGTGGCTGACCGAGCGCAACTGGTTCTTCCGCCTGTCTGCCTACCAGGAGCGGCTGGACCGCTACTACGCCGACCACCCCGACTGGGTCCAGCCCGAGTTCCGCAAGAACGAGATGCTGGGCTTCCTGCGGGGCGGCCTGGAGGACTTCTCGGTCAGTCGCGAGAAGGCTCCGTGGGGCATCCCCTTCCCGATCCGGGAGGATGGGTCGAGCGCGCAGCTGCCGGACGGCTCCTGGGACCCGGCAGCGGGGACCGTCTACGTCTGGTTCGACGCGCTGACGAACTACATCACCGGCGCCGGCTTTCCGAACGATCCAGAGGCCTTCGCGCGTTGGTGGCCGTGCGACGTACACATCATCGGCAAGGACATCAATCGCCTCCACACGATCATGTGGCCGGCGATGCTCATGAGCGCCGGCCTGCCCTTGCCGAAGCTCGTCTGGGTCCACGGCTGGCTGCTCGTGCAGGGCGACAGGATGAGCAAGAGTCGCGGCAACTTCTTCGACCCGATCGACGTGGTCGCTGCGCTCACCTCGGACGGGGCACGCTACGTGTCGCTCCGCGAGGTCCCGTTCGACCGCGACAGCGACGTGTCCTGGGAGTCCTTCGTCCGCCGCTACAACGCGGACCTGGCCAACGACTTCGGCAATCTCGTCAATCGGACGATCACGATGGTCAACCGCTATCTGGACGGTGAGCGGCCGCCGCCCGCCGGTGGTCCGCTCGCGGGCGACTGGGCGGAACTGCCGGCCATCTGCGACCGGGCGATCGAGGGATTCCTCCTGCACGAGGCGCTGGCCGGGCTGTGGGAATTCGTGGGCGCCGCGAACCGGTTCGTTGATGCGGAGAAGCCCTGGGAGCTGGCCAAGGCCTCCAGGGCCGGGGACGCCGCCGCGGCCGCGCGACTGCGCGACGTCCTGGGCGACCTGGTCGAGGCGTGCCGGCTGCTTGCGCTCGCCTCGGCGCCGTTCCTGCCGTCCACGGCCCCCCGCATCCTCGCCCAGCTGGGCTACGCGTATGCGTATGGCGCCGACGGCAACGGGGGCCCACCGCTCCTCGACGACCTTGCCTGGGGCGCACGCGCCGACGAAGCCGGTCGGGTCGCCAGCCCAGAGCCGCTGTTCCCCCGACTCGAGGTCGAATCGGCGACCGCCTGAACGTCGTTTCGATCGGTGCGCCCGCCGGACAGACGGGAGCCCGTAGCATGGCCCAGTGCGCCTGATCGACTCGCACTGCCATCTCCAGGCCGACCGGTTCGACGCCGACGCCGACCTCGTGCTCGGCGGAGCACGGCTGGCCGGCGTCGACCGGCTCCTCGTGCCCGGCTGGGACCGGGCTTCCGGGGAGCGCGCGCTCGCCCTGGCCGAGCGGCATCCCTGGCTGGACGCCGCGGTCGGTGTCCATCCCCACGACGCGGCGAACGTCGATGACGCTGCCTGGGCCTGGTTCGTCGAGACCGCGGCCGATCCCCGCGTCGTCGCGATCGGGGAAACCGGGCTCGACTTCGACCGCGGCTTCTCGCCGCCCGAAGCGCAGCTCGTGAATCTCCGCCGCAACCTCGCCATTGCCCTGGCGACCGGCAAGCCGGCCATCCTTCATTGCCGCTCGGCCGACGGCAGCCGTGATGCCCAGGACACGTTGCTGGCGGAGCTGCGCGGGGCCGGCTTCGGCGAGCGGCCGGCGCTCGCGGCGTTCGGCGGCCGGGCGCCCGCCATCGTCCACAGCTACTCGGGGCCCGTCGACTACGCGGAGGCGATGCTCGAGCTGGGGCTCGCGATCAGCTTCAGCGGTCTCGTGTTCAGGCCGGGCGAGGAGGCGAGCGTCATCGTCGCCAGGCTCGTGCCCGCCGAGCGGCTGCTCGTGGAGACCGATGCCCCCTTCCTCTCGCCGCCCGGGGCGCCGCGCCGTCGCAACGAGCCGGAATGGGTCGCGATCACCGCGGGCTGGCTGGCGGAGCAGCGGCGGGAGGACCCCGAGGCGCTCGGTGAGGGCCTCATCAGCGCCTACGACTCCGTCCTGCAACGGCCGGCCGGTCGGTTGCGTCCACAGGAGGGCAATCCTTCCGCAACCGGGTGATTGGCCATGGCCTCGATGCGCGCCCTCGTTCTCGGCGGGCTCGCTATCGCCATCGCCGCCTGTGGCGCCAGCCCCGGGATGTCGCCCGGTTCACCCGCGGCGCCGACCGCCAGCACGCCATCGGCGCCCGCCTCCAGCGCCGCCTCCCTGAGCGGCGAGCCAGTCACCATTCAGGGCTGTCCGACGTCCGTCCAGGCTGGAGCCGTTCCCAGCGACCGGCTCGTCGACCTGGCGGTGGAGTCCGGCCTGGGAGTGGATCGGATCACGTTCACGTTCGGGCCCCCCAGCGGCAACTCGGCCGCTCTGACCGGCGAGATGCGTCCCGCCACCCCGCCATTCGCCGAGGCAGGCTCGGGAGCGCCCGTGACGATCGCGGGCGACCGATTCCTGTCGATCGTCTTCCGGGGAATGACGGTTTCCGATGAGGCCGGCAATTCCGTCTACGGCGGGCCGGCTGACCTTGAACCCATCGCCCCGGCGATCCAGGAGGTGCGGCTGCTCGACAACTTCGAGGGCCACCTGGGCTGGATCGCCGGCATACGCGGTCCGGGCTGTGTGCGGGTCAGCAGGCTCACGGCGCCGGACCGGGTCGTGGTGGAGGTTCAGCAGCCCTAGCGGGAACGGGTCCGCGGTAGAAGAGCGGGCCGAGCGGCCTTGACACTGGCGAGCCCGCTCCGCTACGATGTTGGCACTCTCACAGAGAGAGTGCTAGCGGGCAACGAGCCCATCCGCCACGCGGTCCGGCGATCCGGACCGGGCAGAACAGCGGACGTGGAGTCTCCGAGCCTGGCGATGCGCTCATCACCGGAACCTCGGGTTGCCGCCGGGCTGAACGGCTCGCCCCGGCGCCCATCTGTCAGCCGACGGCGCGACGCCGTCAAGGAGGGATCGCACCTTGGCCACCGCTACCGCCACTGCTACCAAGCTTCGCCCGCTCGGCGATCGCGTCGTGATCGAGCCAACCCCGCGAGAGGACATGACGAAGAGCGGCATCGTGCTGCCCGACACCGCGAAGGAGAAGCCCCAGGAGGGGACCGTCCTCGCCGTCGGGCCCGGCCGCATCCTCGACGACGGGAAGCGCGAGCAGATCGACGTGAAGAAGGGCGACAAGGTCCTGTACGCCAAGTACGCCGGGACCGAGTTCAAGCTGGAGGGCGAGGAGCTCCTCATCGTGAGCCAGAAGGACATCCTCGCGGTCGTCGAGAGCTGACCGTCAGCGGCTGACGCTCCGGACCCCGCGGATCACCCAGGCGACCCAGTCAAGCGGCGCCGACCGGCGCCCGTTCACCCAGGAGGGACAGGACACAACCTATGGCAAAGCAACTCATCTTCGACGAGACCGCTCGGCGGTCGCTCAAGCGAGGCATCGATCGGCTCGCCGACGCCGTTCGCGTGACGATCGGCCCGAAGGGCCGCAACGTCGTCCTCGACAAGAAGTTCGGCTCGCCGACGATCACCAACGACGGCGTGACGATCGCCCGCGACATCGAGCTCGACGACCCGTTCGAGAACATGGGCGCACAGCTCCTCAAGGAGGTCGCCACCAAGACGGATGACGTGGCAGGTGACGGCACGACGACAGCGGTCGTCCTCGGCCAGGCGATGGTCAGCGAGGGCCTCCGGGTCGTCACCGCCGGCGCCAACCCGATGGGTGTCAAGCGTGGCATCGAGAAGGCCGTCGAGGCGATCGTGGCCGAGCTCGAGAAGCACAAGGTCGACGTGGACAGCCGGGAGCAGATCGCGGCCGTTGCGGCGATCAGCGCCGCCGACCCCGAGGTCGGCGAGATCATCGCCGAGGTGATGGACAAGGTCGGCAAGGACGGCGTGATCACCGTGGAGGAAGGCCAGACGCTCGGTCTCGAGAAGGAATACACCGAAGGCATGCAGTTCGACCGGGGCTACATCTCGGCCTACTTCGTGACCAACCCGGACCGGATAGAGGCCGTTCTCGAGAATCCGGCCATCCTGATCA
>Ga0137368_10002073_pt1 | contig 21444 bp, 18 predicted proteins | sample SagtaG_13_FD_104917 | JGI IMG/M metagenome (GOLD analysis project Ga0137368, IMG submission 104917) | Vadose zone soil microbial communities from Sagehorn Ranch, Mendocino, California, USA - Sage1_L_100_16 metaG | ecosystem: Environmental > Terrestrial > Soil > Vadose zone | place: USA...
CCTTCAAAATATCGTTGGTGCTACTCACCTCTTACTCACAATCCAAATTCCCGATTACAGATTCCAACTTTTTCAGAACTCCGGCCGATTTGGAATCTGAAATTCTTCAAATGACGCCTTCCGCCGCCAGCACTGCAAGCTCACTCGCGCTCAAATCCAGTTCACCGCAGAATACTTCATGATTATGTTGTCCCAAAAGCGGCGCCGGCGAAGGAGCGTCGCGCTTTCCGTCGACCATAAACGGACAACCCGGCTGCGCAAAGGTTCCAAGCACCGGATGTTTCACGATGCCAAAAAACTCGCGCGCTTGAATGTGTGAATCTTTTATGAAGTCCGCTGGCGAATTGACAGGCAAACCGGGGATGCCATTCTTTTGCATCAGTTCAGCTAAGTCTTCTTTGAGAAAACGCGACGTGAACGAAGTGACCTGCGCGTTGATGTCGTCGGCATTTTGGCGCCGCAAGTTGCTGTTGATCCACTTCGGATCGTCGAGCGCCGGGTCATGGTCTTCCCATACCTTGAGAAGAATCGGCCAGTGATTCTGCGTCACGAACAGCGCAATCCAGCCGTTTTTGCATTGGAACAGATTTGCCGGCGCATTGTGCTGGTGCTGGCTGCCGGCACGCTTCATGACACGGCCTTCGGCCGAATAGTTAAACGCCACGTGCTCATGCAGCGCCATGCTGGCTTGAATCGACGCGTCGATCCAAGCGCCGATGCCGCGCATCTCGCGCTGCCAGAGCGCCAGCATCACACCATACGAAGCAAATAAGCTAGCGTAATAATACGACTGCGTCTCGGGCGGATTGCACGGGGCCATTTGTGGATCGCCGCTGATATAGAGCAGGCCGCCCATGGCGTTGCCGACAATATCCGGCGTTTTGAATTGCGCATACGGTCCGTCTTGGCCGAAGCCGGTGAGAGAAACCAAGATCAGCTTTTTCTGTCGCTCCAAGAGAACTTCGTAGCCGAGATTGCGTGCGGAAAGATACCCAGGCGTGAAGTCCTCCAGTACGATGTCCGAATGCGCCACCAAGTCGAGCAAAAGCTTTCGACCGCTTTCGGCGGCGATATTTAATGTAATGCTACGTTTACCCGCGTTGAGATAGGCGAAACGAAGGCTGCCTTCGCGGTCCGTGTGGCCTTTAGCGAAAGGCGCTTCGCGCCGGGTGGCATCGCCCTCGCGTGGCTCGACCTTGATCACATCCATGCCCAGGTCGCGCAACAGCTTGCCGCAGAACGCGCCCATCGAAGAGCTAAGGTCAAGGACACGGTATCCGGACAGGAGCGAAGTTGGTGTGTTGGTGCTAGGCATTTGTCGGTTATTTTGGCAGTATGCACATCGCCGAGGATAGATGATGGAGGATCGAAAATCGCGATACTCTATGCTCGATCTTCCATCCTCGATTGTTCGGCTCCGTCAGGACCTATGATTCTTGATGATGTGCTCGGCCAACCGCCAGCGCAAAACTTCCGGCGTGCCTTCGGTGATTCGGATGCTGCGCACCTGGCGGTACCACCATTCGAGCGGCAGCTCGCGCATCAGCCCCAAGCCACCGTGCACTTGAATCGAGCGGTCGACCACCCGGCTCGCCATTTCGGCGCACATAATTTTTGCCATGTAGGAAAGTTGCCGCACGTCTTCACCGCGGTCGTGCCGCCAGGCGCACTCGTAAACCATTAAGCGACAGGCATGCAGCTCCATCGCCGAATCGGCAATCATGAACTGGATCGCCTGGCGATCGGACAGCGGCCGGCCGAAGGTCGTGCGAATTTTTGAATATTCGATCATCATGTCGAGGGCGCGGGAGGCGATGCCGACCGGACGCGCGCCGTGGCCGCGGATGCGCCCTTCTTGAATCCAACTTTGCGCGATGGCGAATCCCTGGCCGATTCCACCGATGATGTTTGCATCCGGCACGCGCGCATTTTCGAAAAGAATCTGTCCGGGCGTGTCGCCCATCATGGTGGGCCACAAGCGCTCCAGCTTCACGCCCGGCGCTTTCATGTCGACGATGAAACAGGTTACGCCCCCTCGCGCGCGCTTTTCCGGATCGGTCACTGCGATGACCTGAGCGTAATCGGCGTTTTTTGCTCCGGTAATAAAGCGCTTGGTGCCGTTGATGATCCAGTGATCACGATCCTTCACGGCGCGGGTTTTCATCCCCGCCGGATCGCTACCGGCGTCCGGCTCCGTCTGCGCAAAGCAGACCTTTTTCTCGCCACGAATGACCGGAAAGAGAAAACGCTCTCTCTGTTCCTCGTTGCAATGGAACAACACCGGTCTGACTTCCGGTCCGAAGATCGGCGCGTAACGAAACGGTATCGCCACCGTGCGCGCCACTTCCTCCATGATCACACAACGGCTCATCAGATCGAGCCCGGCGCCGCCGTATTCCTCCGGCACGTCGAGTAGCCACAGACCGATCGCTTTTGCCTTCTCTTGCAGAGGCTTGATGTATTGCTCGGGCATGTCTTCGCCTTCGGGCCGGCACTCATGCTCGAGCGGGATTAGCTCACGGTCGACGAATTTGCGAACCGTTTCTTTAAGAACTTGCAGCTCTTCGGGCAGGTTGAAATCCATATTTTAAGCGCGAGGTCAGAGATCAGAGGCCAGAAATCGGATTCCAGTAGCCAGAGGTCGGAAGTCAGAAAGAATGTCCCACCCTGATTTCTGCCTTCTGACGTCCGACCTCTGATTTCCGACCTCTGACCGCTGTTACCTTTCTACTTCGCGCTCCGGTTGTACTCGCCCAACCCCGGGCGGTAGGTCTTTTTGTCGAGAAACTGTTCCATCCCCGTCTCGCGGCCCTTTTCCGGATCGGTGAGGCGAAGCGCAGTTCCTTTAGCGCCCATGTAATCTTCCGCCTGAGCGTACTCCATGGTGCGGCAGTATTTGTAAACCTCTTTGGCTGCGCGCAGAACCTGCGGGTTCTTTTTCATCAGCTTCTGCGCTAGACTCACTGTCTCCTCGCGCAGTTTTTCCTTCGGCACCGCGTAATTGATTAGCTTCATTTCCGCGGCTTTTTTGCCGTCGAACGGATCCCCGGTCATGATGTACCACATGGCGTCGCGGTAGCACATCGCGTCCGCGACAACACGGCTCACCAAGCCGCCGGGAAAAATTCCCCAGTTGACTTCGCTCAAACCGAAAGTGGCATCCTCGGCGGCGATGGCAAAGTCACAGGCAATGAGCGGCGTGAATGCGCCGCCGAAGCAGAAACCGTTCACCATCGCAATCGTCGGCTTCGGGTAATAAAAAAGCCGGCGCCAGCGCCACTCCTGCGAAGCCCAGCTCGCTTTGCGCCGCTCCAGCGGATTATCGTCCGTGCCGCGAAAATATTCGCGTAGGTCCTGACCCGCACACCAGCTTGGTCCCGCGCCGGTAATGACCAGCACCTTTGTGTCTTTGTCGACTTCCAGCTCGGTAAGCGCCTCGAGCATGTCGTAGTGCAGTTGGGGGTTCATCGCGTTTCGCTTTTCAGGACGATTGAGAATACACCAGGTAATGCCGTCTTCCTTTTCTACTTTGACCGTCTTGTAATCTTTCCATAATGTTGCTGCCACGTTTCGATACCTCCTCGGTAAGTTTGCCCGAGCTTATTCAAGCATCGAACCGCTTGTCAAGCGAAGTACTTCAATGATTGCGTCGACTCGCAGCAATTTCCGGTTGGTCTTATTGTCGTCGGTAATGAGAATGCTTCGGCGCTCCGTGACCGGCGAACATGGCATAGGTTGAGGCTATTGCCTCAGTCTTCGGCTCGTCTTTATTCGCCGGCATTGCATTGTACTCCAATAAATTATCGGCTGTTCGGCGCTTAGCTGAACCCGGCTCATCGAGGCTGACGAGATCCGCTGCCCCAAAGACGCCGTCCGTCGGTAGAAAGCCTACGCGAAATAGTTGTCAGTCCCCGAAGCGAAAACCTGCGATTCTGCTCTTTTCGTTTGTCTTCCTCACTGACCCTGGCGTGCCCGCTCGCGTGATCAAAGCCCGATAAACTTGAACCAACCTCGCTAGCTCCGCACGACGTCGGCTCTGAGAGTGAAGTTCCAACGTGATGGTGAATTGGCTTGGATCGGCGGCGTGATCTTTTGTTCGATGCCTTTATCTTTCCAAATAATGCGAAATGACTGCCGGCAGGGTTCTCGTATCTATCGGTTTGGGGATGTAGCCATCGCAGCCGGCCGCTAGGATTTTCTCTTCGTCACCTTTCATGGCGTAGGCCGTCAGACCGAGGACCGTGATATGGCGGGTTGCCGGGTCGGCTTTGAGTCGACGCGTCAACTCAAGGCCGTCCATTCCCGGCAGCTGGATGTCCATTAGAATCAAACGTGGACGATACACTTTCAAAAGCTCCAAGGCCTCCTCGGCGTCGGCGGCGGTACGCACCTGGTGGCCTTCGCCCGCCAGCAGAAGATGGGCTAGTTTCAGGTTTACCGGATTGTCGTCAACGATGAGAATTTCGGCACCAGGCATGGCAAATCTCTCCTCTGTGATTTCTAATTCTCCGATCTCGTCTCACCGCTCCGATTCCTTCGCTGATCCGTTGCGCGCGACGAGCCACGGCGGTTCCTTCAACGTCGGGGTCAAATCCACCGGCGATAGCGGCCGGCATATGTGATAGCCTTGCGCCACGTCGCAGCCGAGGCTGGCGAGACATTCCCATACACGCTGCTGTTCGACACCTTCGGCGACAACGGCCATGCCGAGATTCCGACCCAGATCGATGACTGAACGAACGATGGCCTCACTGCGCACATCGGAAAATAAACCGCCGACAAAGGTTCGATCGATCTTAATTTCGTCCACCGGCAGATTTTGCAGATAGGAAAGCGATGAATAGCCGGTGCCGAAGTCGTCGATCGAAAGACGGACTCCGTCCTCGTTGAGTCGCTGGAAGGCTGCATTGCTTTTCGCTGGATCGCTCATCAGAGCTCTTTCAGTGAGCTCGAGGGTGAGCGTGCGCGGCGGCGTTGCGGTCGTCCGGCAAGCTTGCAACACGAAATCAGGAAAAGCCGGGTCCTGCAGATCTCGCGCCGATACATTAATCGAGACCTCGAAGTCCAACCCCATGTCGCGCCATGACCGGGACTGCCTGAGCGCCGTGCGCAAAACCCAAAGGGTGATCGGATGGATCAGCCCGGCTCTTTCCGCCAGAGAAATAAATCGATCGGGAGGAACCCAGCCCCGGCGCGGATGCGGCCAACGCAGCAGCGCTTCGACGCCAACGGTCTGTCTGGTTTCGAAGTTCACTTTCGGTTGATAATACAGTGCGAGGGCGTTCTGATCGACGGCTTCGCGGAGCTCACCCAACAGCGCCAACAGATCCGGGCTATATGACTCCACATGCTCGGGGTAAACGAGATAATCATCGCCAGTTCGTTTGGCGGCCCGCTGGGCCATATCGGCATGACTCAGAAGGGTTTCGGGGTCTTCCCCGTGCTCGTGCCGAATCGCGACTCCCATGGTCGTGCGGATGGCGACCGGCAACCCATCGAGCCGAAAAGTTGGCTCCAAGCACTTGACAATCTCCTTGGCCGTCTGACGAACCGCTCGATCGTCGGCGGCGTCGATCATGAGTACAGCAAACTCATCCGAGCCCAGGCGAGCCACCAGGGCTCGCTCTTGGAAATTTTCTTTCAATCTCTGCGCCACTTCGCGCAGCAGCAGATTTCCACCGGGGTATCCCACGGTGTTGTTGATTTCTTGAAAATGATCCAAGTTGAGCAGAAACAACGCCGCAGCGCGCCTTTCCGTGCCGGCTGATCGGATGCGCTCGCATAATTGAGCCCGATTCGGCAGACCGGTCAACGAATCGTAGGACGCAATATATTTGAGCTTCGATATTGATCGATTGAGCGCGATCACTTGGGCGATTTCGGTTGTGATCGCTTTAGCGAAGGTGGTCTTATCGGCGTCAGGCGCCGATTTGTTGGACACCAGAGCAACGATTCCCAGCTGCTCGCTGCCGGACCAAAGCGGGCAAAGGAGCAAATTGTCGGCCGGCAAATCGGTAAACGACTGGACGAACCGCTCCGCGCCGCCCACCGAAAAGGACAGCGTGACTGGTTCGATTTGGAGCATGGCCGTACGCAGCAAATCTTCGCAGCCGAAAAAGGTCGGCAATGATTGCCTCGCTTCAACCGAAAAGCCGAGCTCAGCCGCTAGGCTGAGCCGATTTTCGGAGTCGGCGAGAAAAATTGCACCGCAAGAGAAACCGATGGCATCGAGGCAGCGCGCCAAGATGTCCTTCAGTAACGTCTCATCGTCGTTCTTGCCTCTCAGAAAATTTTCGCCCATGCTCGCTAGCACTGAGAGCTGCGCGCTTTGAGCGGCGCAACGTTGCGCCAACTGGGCGCCCAGCTTGGCCTGGCGGTTGAGCTGGTGCGCCACGCGTTCTTCGTGGGCTGCCCGAAGCGTCGCTGCATCCGGCATTTTAGCGAGCGGTGACGCTTCCAGACTTTCGAACAAGGCCTCGATCGCTTCGTGAAAGTCAGGCGTCGTCGGTACGAGCGCGTAGGCGCCCACCTGTCGAGCCAATTCTTTATCGTCGTCGTGCTGGTAGAGCGTGCTTCGGAGAACCACGGGCACTTGCGCAAGCGCGGCATCCTCGTGCAGTTTCATGCAGAGCTGAAAGCCGTCCAGACCGAGCATCAGCACGTCGGACACGATTGCATCGGGGCGATCCCGCTGAGCCTTGGCAAAGCCATCGTTGCCATCAGTCGCTGTCGTGACCTGAAAGCCCAGATGGCTTAGATAGATCGCAAAGAGTTTGAGCTGAGCAGGCTCGTCATCGACCAGCAGGATGCGCCGATTTTTACCCCGCCTCTCTTGGCCGATTTGCGCCGAAGCCAAGTGACTGCGCACGACGCTCACTAGATGCGAAGGCGCCACCGGTTTGAACAAGTAGTCGGTGAAGGGAGCATTGGCGATGCGCATCGCGTCCGTTTTCTCGATGAGACCCGTGAGGGCCAGGATCGGCACCTTCTCGTCTTTCCGGAGAGCCCGAAGCTCGGATACGAGGTCGAAGCCATTGAAATCCGGCAGCAGCAGATCCTGCAGTACCAAGTCCGGGTTTTCTTCGACCATCATCGCGATCCCGGTTTTGCCGTCCGGGGCTTCCACGACGCGGTAACCGTCTGCTTCGAGCGCTACCCGGACAACTTTTCGGGAAACGGGATTATCTTCGATTAGCAATATTTTCTGATTCATTTTCTAACTCTCCGGACCCATACAAAGAAAAGTTGGCAGCCGTCACTGCGATCAACCCCTGAGAACAGCGGTGCGTCGCGCGAAGATCGGGAGCGCGGCATGGATCTCACCATTCTCTATGCATCACGACTTCGCGACGTTTCGCATCATCGGCGATCTCTCCAAGGAAATGAAAGTTTCGCGGCAAGACGGCATAAAAGACACTCCCTTCGTTCGCTATGCTCTTCACACCAACTTGCCTCCCTGAGCTTCGACGATCCTTTTCGTTAGCGCCAACCCGAGACCGGTTCCGGCATATTTCTTGGCAGTGGTCACGTCGAGCTGCTGGAACTCACGAAAAGCTGCCCCAGATCTTCGGGCTTGGTACCGATACCGTTATCCTCGACCTCGATGCGAAATTGAGTGCTATCGATGGCTTTGAATGTTACCGTCACACTACCGTCCTCGGGCGTGAACTTGATCGCGTTGGATAGATAGTTGTAGAGGATCTGCTGAGGCTCCTCACATCCGCCACGATCCCCGCGAGCACAGGATCCACTTCGGTCTCGACCTTGATCCCCTTGTTCGCCGCGAGCGCACGCAGTGTGTCACGAACCTCGGCCACCACGAGCTCCGGATTGACCGGCTCGGGATTGAATTCCAATTTGCCGGCCTCGATCTTGGAGAGATCGAGTACGTCGTTGATCAATTGCAGGAGATGCTTCGCGCTGCCCAGGATGTCGCCCAAGTATTCTCTGTGGTTGGGCGAGACTGGGCCGACTTTGCCGTCGTGCATAAGCTCTGCGAAACCGATGACTCCATTCAGAGGTGTACGCAGTTCATGGGACATATTGGCGAGGAACTCGCTCTTGAGCCGGTTGGCCTCCTGAACGCGATGATTCTGCTCAAGCAATTCTTCATTTGTTTTCTTTAGTTGCTCCTCCAGACTCTTTCGCTCGACGATGTCGCGATTGCGCTGCTGGATTTGAAATTGCAAATCCTGATTGGCCGCCTCGAGCTGCGCCGGACTGGGAAGAGCGACGGCTTTGGGTATGAGCGGCCAGAGCACGACACTGGTAACCAGCGAAACTGTAGCTGTGAGCGCTTTGATGACGCCATCCAGCCAGTAGGCGGGTTTCCAGATCGTCCAGACACTCATGATATGCGTCGTTCCACAAGCGACGATAAAGGTCGCAAATAGGCAGAAGATCAACTGAATGCGAGATCTTTCCTTCGCCGCACAAAAACAATCAGCGCCACCGGAATGGAAAAATAGGAAAGCGCGATGAGCGAGTCAGATACGACGTGCAGGAGCAACAACGTTTCGTCCCACAAGAAACAAACTCCATGGGGCAGAAACTGCGCTAGGCCTAATTGCTTTTCAGAAACATCGGTTGGCGTTATAGGTTGTCGCTCGCTAGGAGAAAGCGAACGCTCGCTCTGGGCGCTGGAGTCGGGGTTTTGATGCGCCAGGAGAGCGTCAAAGAGTGGCGCAATTAGCCCTAGCAAGAGCACGGGAATGAATACGGTTTGCTTGACGTGTTTCCTACTAGTCATGACCTTTGTCCCGTTCAAAGAGTTTGCATGTGGCGAGGCTCGAAGCCGTATGTCCGAACTAGCCTCTACTCGCCCCGATCATACCGCTCCTCTTGCCGATACCTACTGTTGACTGCGTGAAGATTCGCGGCGAAACCGCATAAAAAAACTGCAGGTGTCCGGCGCGCTCTTAACACCGACGCGGCGGCCCTCGGCCTCGACACTTTTCGTGAGCGCCAATCCCAAGCCGGTTCCGCGTATTTCTTGGCCATGGTCGCGTCGAGTTGCTGGAACTCGACGAACAGCCGCGGCAGGTTTCGTGTAAGATCGGCTGCGGCCGATTTATCCGCACCGTCTGGTTTTCGATTTCGTCCAGGTTCTTGTTGTGTCATGCAAGCAATCCCCCTTAGCAGTCGTGCGTTGTGATTCCTTCCGGCTAAAGTTCGCGTGTCTCCGGCGGGCGAGATTTTTCGCTTTCGCCGGCTGGGCCGACATAGCGCTGTAACTCCTGCAAGACAGCCTCGATGCTAAAACCAGACTTCACTGCAATGGATTGAGCGGAATTCCTAAGCCGCTTCAGATCGTGAGCTGTAATGTCCTTGCTGGTCCAGACAACCACCGGCGTTTCTTTGCAAGTGGACAGCTCCCGAAAGCGCGTCAGAAATTCAAACCCGTCGATCTCAGGCATTACGAGATCGAGCACCACGGCGTTAAATTTCGACTCGGCGGCTGCTTGAAGACCGCTTTCGGCGCTCGCATGGCACACGGCCTCGTAACCGCCGGCTTGCAGAGCCGCCTTAGCCATTTTCAGCGTATTGGGGTCGTCGTCCACGACCAGGATTTTTTTCTTAATGCCGCTAGCGTCGACCCCGGCGTTCTTAAGGGCTTCCAAAAGCGATTCAGGTGCGATCGGTTTGACCAGAAAGTCTTGGAGGGAAAATCCTTTGGCCACTTCTTTTTCTGCGATAACGGTGGCGGCGATTACGACTGTCTGCTGATTGGGCCCGCCCGCGCGAATCGCATGAAGCACCTCCCATCCCCCCATGTCCGGCAAAATCAGGTCGAGTATAATGGCTTTGAAACGATTTGCTCGCGCCTTCGCTATGCCTTCAGCTCCCGTGGCCGCGCTGTTCACGATGTAACCCGCTTCTCCGAGGATCTTGGCGAGCCAGTGGCGATCGGCTTCATTGTCTTCGATCACCAGAACGTTGGACCCGTCTTGAGCCTGCATTCCACGGATCGGATCCAAAACTGTGGATCCTTCCATCTGACGCGAGTTGCGTGGCAAGATCGCATAGAAGGTGCTTCCCCGCCCTGGGACACTTTGGGCGCCGACGCGACCTCCCTGCGCTTCAACGATCTTCTTGGTCAAGGCCAGGCCAAGACCGGTTCCTTGGTGCCGCTTTGTCGTTGCGCCTTCCAGCTGCTGGAACTCGACAAATAGTTTGCTAAAGTTCTCCGCGCCGATTCCGATGCCTGTATCCTCGACTTCTAAACGGAAGTAGTTGGCGCCTTCCGCTAGCGCGCGCACCGCGATGCGGCCCTCTTCCTGTGTGAATTTGATGGCATTGGAAAGATAGTTGTAAAGAACCTGCTTGAGCTTCGCGGGATCGATCACCAATTGTTCGACCGCCGGTGACACCTGGAGATCGACTTGCAAGCGTTTGGTGGCGGATAGAGTCTGCAGAATCTGGCGGACCTCCGCGATCAACCTGGTGAGATTCACCGCCTCGGGATGAAACTCCATCTTGCCCGCCTCGACCTTAGCCAGATCTAGCACGTCATTGATCAGTTGGAGCAAATGTCGGGCGCTGTCGAGAATATCTCCTAGGTACTCTTCATGCGCCGGAGAAACTACCCCGACCTTGCCGTCGTGCATGAGCTGAGCAAAACCAATGATCGCGTTCAGTGGAGTTCTAAGCTCATGCGACATGTTCGCCAAGAACTCGCTTTTCAAGCGGTTGGCCTGCTGGACGATGCGGTTCTGCTCTTGCAGCTCCCGGTTGGCGCTCTCCACTTCCTCACTCCGCTGAGCTAGTGCCGCAGCCATTTGATTGAACGCATGCCCGAGCTCGCCCAACTCATCTTTGCGAATGAAGTTGACTCGCCTGGTTAGATCGCCAGCGGAGAAGCTGCTGGCCGCTTCCCGAAGCTCGGCCAATGGTTGAGTCACGTGGCGCACAAGCCACGTGGCGCTGAGCGCGGTGATCAACAGCACCGCGGCCATTAAAATCGCACTGTCTCGCGCTGCCTCCGTGACCGGCGCGAATACTTCGCTGCTCGGCTGGGAAATCATGATGCCCCAGGGGAGGTCCGGCACCGGAGCAAAAGAGATCAAAGTCAGCTCGCCGGCGTTGTTCTTAGTCTCCACGGCTCCGCGCTCACCATTTAATAACTGAGTGATTGCTTCAACTTTTCCCGAGACCGGATGAAGCACTTGCTTTGTGTCGGGATGGGCTAAGATGATGCCCCCATTGCGGCGGTCGAGCAACGAAGAAAGTGCGTGAGAACCAGGTCTCAGCCGCGTAATTGTTTGATTGAGCGTGGCTAATGAGATGCTACCGAGAATCACTCCTCGCACAGTGCCTTTGTGACTGAGGACCGGTACCGCATATGGGACTACCGGACGTCGCGTCGCTGCGGAGATTCCGGCGTTCCCGAGCAAGGGTTTACCGGATTCGATGATCTGTTTGAACCACTCGCGATCACCGCGACTTTGATTGCTAGCAGCCAAAGAGATGCCGCTGGTGCGGACGATTCCGCGGACATCATGTAGGCTGATGTTGTCTATTTCTGCGTGTATACGGAGAAACTCGCGCAAGAACGGCTCGGCCTCACTGTAGTCACCACTACTAACGGAGTATGTGACAATCGAACTTTTGGCGAGGAATTCGACACTTTCCTGAATACGCCGGACGTAGTTCCGAGCAAACTCCGCGGCAAGGGTAACGTTGGCCTCGTTGTTGGCAATAATTTGCTCGCGCAGTCGGTTGTGGCTCTCATAGAACGTTGCCGCGCTGACCAAAATTCCGGTCGAGAGCACGGCCGCAACGACAACTCCGGTGAATTTCGGTGCAAGGCCGAAGCGATACTTCTTAATCACCCCCATTTGAACCACCCGCGAGAGCAAGAAATTTTGCCGGCAGACACTAGACCTGGCCCGGCACGGCTACTCCCGCCCCAGATAAATATCGACCCTGAATGTCACTTGCTTTACTTTGTTGGCACATATGCAAAGTATTCTTCGACTGAATGACAGCTGCCCCTCCAAGCCGGAACGACCAAATCGAGCACATCTGTCAACAAATGACGTGCCGGTCAGCGAGACGAATGCTTGCCACCAGCGCGTGCTAAAAGGTAGCAACGGTTATGCCCGGTCGAAGGGAAATTTTGTTCTGAGGCGACGGAACGTTAGATTGTGACAAAAAGGGACAGCGCTGGCCGTTAATTGCTTGCTTGACTAGGCAGGAAAAATGCTAACGGAACATGATGAAACTATGCCATTTATATAAATCCTGACCATGTTCGGACGGGATAGACGAATCTTGAACACTGTAGAATCGCAGGATGCTTTTAGCAGGGAAACTCGACGAACCAGGGGGACCACAGTAACGCACAAGCACGACGAGAGAATTTTCTTCGCGAGTTGGAAAATAGTAAGAAGAACGGTGTCGAGAAAAGTTTTGACGCTAAGCGATCGCATTGACGATCAGAAACGGCGTCGACCGATCGGTTTGCAATCACTTCTGGTAGAGTGTCTTTATAAAACCGCTCTGATCGATTTCGCGCAGCAGACTGTCGTCGACAAATGATTTTGGATCGGCGTTCTTTGCCTTAGGATTATCTTTTTCGACGAAGCCGAGGACCGTCTCGACACCGCGCATCGACGGATACGGTATCTGTTCGTAATATTTTGCGCTCAGGAGATCGATAGACCGTTCGAGGTTCCGTTCTTGCTCGGCACCGATGCGGAGCTTTTTCTTGACCACGTCGATGCTCTCTTTCTTGTGTTGCTTAACAAAGGCAAGCCCTTCCAAATAGCCCTTGAGAAATCTCGAAACCTTGTCGCGATTGTTCTTGATGTAGCTGCGCGTCGTCGCGATCATCGTATGAAGATAGTAAATATCCGTATCCGCCATATCGAGTAACACCCGATAGCCGCGGTCTTCGGCGACGAACATCGACGGGATCGTCAGCACCGCCGCGTCGATACCGTTTTTATCTAGGCTCACCAGCATATTCGGCGAGGAGCCGACCTGCATGACCTGGACATCGTTTACAGTCATCTTCCAGCGCTGCAGCATCATGAGCAGGACGGAATGGGAAACCGCGCCGATGCGGGTCACTCCCACCCGCTTACCTTTCAAATCCGCGGGAGTTCTTATCTCCGGTTTGGTTGTGATTCTTTGCAGCCCCTTGTTGACCACACCCGCAACCATCACAGTGTCGCCGCCGCGCAAAGCCGCCGCGACCAGAACATCGCCCGCGGAGCTCACCATCTGGATATCGTTAGCCAGCAACGCGCCGATGCCAGCGGTGCCGCCCTGCCCGGTGACAATGACTTCGGTATCGATGCCGTACTTGCGGAAAAATCCCTTTTCCTCGGCCACCCATGTGGCGCTGTGCAAAGCGCTCACGGAGCTAAGCCCCATGCGAACCTTATCCTGGGCCATTGTTCGCTGCGATTGGCAAATAGCGCCGAAGAGAAAAATCAAACATCCGCTAGTGATGCGCTGAAACATCTGATCTCCTTACTATTTACCGCTGACCCCTTACTTTTTATTCAACTCCGCCAGCGCCTGTTTGAGAAAACTCTGATCGATGTACTTCGCCGGTTGCGGCAACGGCTCCTTGAGAATGCCTTGCTCCGCGGTGATTTTGATCAGCGTTCGCACGCCTTCGACGTTAAGATCCGCGTTCCGATCCCAGATTCGGCTTTTCCAGTTGTAGTCGGACGCATAACGGCAGTGCTCGACGCTGATCGCCATTTCCTTCGACAGATACGCGCAGGCAGGCTCGGGATTGTCCATCATCCAGCGCATCGTCGAGACCATCGCTTTCATGAAGCGTACGACCCGCGGCCGATTTTTTTCGGCCCACGACCGTTTGACGATATAGACGTTGAACTGAAAATTGGGCTGGTCATCGGCGAAGTAACCGATGATGTTGAAGCCCTGTTGCTTGGCGACGAGATCGAGTGGCACGCCGACGGGCGCCGACGAAATTTGCCCGGAAGTTAACGCCTGATAGCGGTCGGCAGCGCCGCCGATGTTGAGCAGCTTGTAATCGCGCGGGTATTCCATGCCGTGAACTTTCAACACCAGGCGCAGAGCGAAGCCAGTGCCAGAGGTTAGCGTCTGTGTGCCGATGGTCGTGCCGCGCAGATCGGCGTAGGTTTTGTACGGCTTGCCGCCGATCATACTCAAACCGAGGCCATTGATCAGGCCGCCAATCATAGTGATATCCGCGCCCCGCTCATAAGCGCTGATGAGAGTGTCCACCGTCGCATTGGCAACATAGATGGAATCCGCGGTCAACGCTTGAATCGTCAACGGCGATCCGCGCATGGTGACGATGGGCACCTCCAAGCCTTCCTTGTCAAAGAAACCCATTTTCCCAGCAACCCAAAGCGGACCATAACTCAAAGTCTTCGAAGACTCGCCGATCGCAAAGCGAAATTTCTCTTGTGCCACGCAAGGCGGCGCTAACATAAACGCAAGCATGAAAATCGCTGCGGCTCGACCGATCCTCAATCCTCCATCCTCGATCCTCGCCCGCATCATTCCATTACTCCAACACTCCATCACTCCACTTTTCCACTTCGAGATCTCACCCGATCCCCTTGATCACGCACAGTGTGTTCCGTCCCGTCCACATGGGTAAGAAGACGGAATGGCGGTGCTTGCCGCCGAGCACGACGACCATGATGTCCTCCGGCTTCGATGAAAGGTGGACGACCATGTCCGGCGTGACGTGCGGCGCGTCTTTTAATAACTCGTCGTCATTCTTGTGCCCTTTGCGGCGCGCGGGAATTTCGGAGAACTTGAGCGATGCATGCTCCCACAAGTAATCTTTGACCCGCTTCTTGGTAATGCCGTCGCGCGCCATGATCTCCGCGTCTTCGATGCCGAGCGCGATCAGCGGCGTGCCGCCGCCGAAACTGCCGACGTCGAGATGGCTCACGCCGTGATGCATTTTGATCACTTCGGCTAACGATGAGAGCGCCTGTTCGCCGCGATTGCCGGCGGTGTGAATCGGTAGAAAGCCGTTGATGCCGAACACGGTGACGGCGCTTTCGTCGGGTTTAAAGCCGAACTCAACGTGGTACGGCTCCCACGGACTTTTCTCCTGGTTCTCGCCGAAGCACATCGTGTACTTCCCCGGCCAACCAAACGTCGATCGATCGGTGTCGCCCGGATAGCCGCCGCCGACGGTAATTAAAATCAATCGCATGGCGCGGCCGATGGTGGCGTTGGAGCGAAACCCGGGGCCGAACACACCGGAATCACAATTGACGTTGAGCTGTTTTCTGATCGGTCCGTTGAGCAGCAATGCCGGACCGACGTAACCCGTCGTCGCCTGGACGCCATAAAGATTGAAGCGCGGCTCACAGATCGCTTCGACTGCTGCAATGATCACAGGCAGATACTCGGGCAGGCATCCAGCCATGACCGCGTTGATCGCGATCTTCTCAATCGAGCAAGGCGCCCACTTCGGCGGTATCGGCCCGATGATTTCCTGCGGATCGCGCCCGGTCGCGCCGAGCATTCGCTCAACGCGCTCCGCCGTCGGCGGCACGATCGGCAAACCGTCGCTCAGTTTTTCCTTGCAGAACCAGTCATTGACCGCTTCCCGGTTATCTTCGACTTCGATGAGGTTTGAGGTAAGGGTTGGCATTCACTAAGTCTCCCGTATGATTGCTATTGAAAATTTTTACAGCTTAGTCGAGTTGTCTTCGAATCATTCCTCCCCCGAATCGGGGGAGGACAAAGGTGGGGGCACAAGCTTTGAAATATCACATCTTTGACGCCATCAATTTTTGTTAGAACTTCGTCGTTCCAAAATCTCAAGACCTCATAACCTTGAGAACGCAACCACGTATCGCGTTTAACATCCCAGACTTGATTTTCGTCGTGTTGTCCGCCGTCGACTTCGATGATCAGTTTCTTTTCTAAACAAACAAAATCTACGATATACGGCCCCACGAGTCGCTGCCGGCGAAACTTATGGCCAGAAATTTGCCGGAACCTTAGATGACGCCAGAGATAATTCTCAGCGTCGGTCAGATTGCTTCGTAGTTTTCTCGCCCGCGCGATTGTTGCTCGCACTTGACCCCCATCCTAACCTTCCCCCGTTTACACGGGGGAAGGAAAGAAGCGATTATTTCAGAGTGCGATCGCCGAGAAACTATTGCCGCGCAAACTTCTTCTCCCATTTTTTCACTTCCTCCCCCGTTTCGGGGGAGGACAAAGGCGGGGGCTCACGCCAGTTGCGCCTTCTTCGATGCAGTCACTCCTAGCGTCAACTGCTCCTTAACCAAACTAATCGCCCCCTCCGCATCCGCCCGATGCTCACCGGGCAGCGCTCCGCCGCTCGGATGATGCGGGACTTCGACCAGAGGTAATTTAGCGATGCCGAAAAACTTCGCCTCGGTGCGCGCCAGCTCCATGAAGATCGACTGGCAGAGCGTCACCGTTGGCTTTCCTTTCTTCTGCAATTCGATGGCGTCGTGGACACTCCACGACGTGCACGACCCTCAAGCGCCTAGACCGGTGATCGCCGCGTCACACCGGCTTAGGATTTCTTCCATGATTGGTTTCGGCGCGCCCTGCATATGCGTTGGTTTGGTCCTGAACAAGACTTCTTTGGTATGAAATGTTTCTTGCACCAGTTGCGCGAGCTCTTGAAACATCGTCGTCGAATTGGCCTGTCCGTTATCGATGATGCCGATAACTTTTCCTTCGAGCGTATCCAGACCCGGCACCAGCGGCCGGTCTTTGGGATTGATCGTCACTCTCGGATCGAGAAATTTGATCGTCGCCATGAACCTAATCCTCCTAAGAAGCGCGAAACTTGGTTGCTTCTATATAGGCAAAGTCACCCTTTGCTGCAAACCGATCGTCCGGCGATTTCTCGTTGACACGTCCGGACAATTGTTCTAGCTCTAGCGTCGTAACCGCAGCGAGAATCACTTTTACAATGAAACGCCTTTCTCCATCGACGCGCTATGCTTGGGCATTCCTCGTCGCCGTGCTCCTTCTTATCGAACCGCGTGTCGCTGCGGCGCAGTTGACGACTCTGCGCATCGGCACAAACTCGCCGGCGAGCACCGAATCAGTGCTCTTCAGCATCGCCAAGGACGCCGGTATTCTTAAACAGCATCAACTGGACGCCGAAGTGATCTACATTGCCGGCGGCACGCTATCGATGCAAGCGCTGGTCGGGCGAAGTCTCGATTTCATGTGCACGGGCGGGACTCCGTTCATCTACGCCTATCTGGAAGGCGTCCAAGGCAAGATCATCGGCGGCGTTAATAATCGCCTGCCCTACGGCTTTGTCTCTCTCGCCAATATCAAGACGCCGGCGCAGCTCAAAGGCAAAAGAATCGGCATCAGCCGCTTCGGCAGCACGGATGACTTCGCGGTAAAACTAGCTCTGGCACAATTTGCCTTGAACCCGAAAACCGACGTCAGCATCACCCAAGTCGGCGGCGCCGCGACGCGGCTCACGGCGCTCCAAGCAGGCAGCATCGATGCCGCCGTTCTCACCCTCGGTCTCGTGCAAATCGCGCAAAAAAGCGGTCTCAACTTGCTGCTGGACTTCATCGAGAAGGACATCGAATACCAACAGGTCGCGGTCATCGCGCGCGATGATTTGCTCAAAGCGCGCGCCGACGTCGTGCGCCGCTTCATGAAAGCGTATTCGGAAGGTATTCGCTATTACAAAAGTCAAAAAGAAGTCGCCGTTCGAAAAACTATGGAAAAGTTGCGCATCAACGATCGGGCGATCGGCGAATTCGACTACAACCAGCGCGTCCGCGCGCTCCCCGACGACGCCAAGCCGACGATCAAAGGGATGCAACTCGCGCTCGACGACATAGCGAAGGACAATCCTAAGGCGAAAAGTCTTACGATCTCGCAGCTGGTGGATTTGAGTTTTCTGCCGTAACGTCGGAGTCAGTCTTGATATTACGTCCAAGCCGGGGTTTTCATCCTTCACCTTCTCCCCCTCGACGGGGGAGAATTGAAGAGGGGGTGCTTCCCCTTTCGAAGGGGGAAGAAAGCCCCTGAGCGCACAGCAGACGTATGATAGAACTAGGCTTTCAAATGAAAGGATTACAATTATGCAACCCATCATCGATGCCGATACCCATATCGCCGAATCGGAAGCCATGTGGCAGATGGTCGACGAGAAGATGTATCCGCGCCGGCCGGTTTTGCTGTCTCTGCCGGACGACACTTTATACGGCGGCTGGAATGCGACCTGGCTCATCGACGGCAACATTTTTCCCAAGCCGGTCGGCAAAGGCGGGTTCCGTCTCGTCACCCCGTCGGCATCGAAGATCCAGTCGAACAGAAAAGACATTCAGGTCGCGTGCAGAGAGCTGACCGACGTCGCGGCCCGGCTCGCCGATATGGATCGCGGCGGCATCGCCGCTCAAGTCGTTTACCCGACCTTGTTCCTTATCTACCTCACCGACGACGCCGAGCTCGACGTAGCGTTGAGCCGCGCCTATAACCGCTTCATGGCGCAAGCCTGCGCGCAGAGTCACGACCGCATACACTGGGTGGCGATCCCGCCGCTGCGCTGCATCGAGGAATCGGTGAAGGAGTTGAAGTGGGCCAAGCAAAACGGCGCCGTCGGGGTATTCTTCCGCGGCATGGAAGGCAACTTGACATTGGACAACCCGTACTTTTTCCCGGTGTATCAAACGGCGATGGAGCTCGATCTACCGATCTGCATTCACACGGGCTCCGCGACGCCGGCTGTCACCGCGCTGTTCGACCTCGAACGCAATCGACAATGGTCTCACTCCGGCTTCCCGCCCCTGCACGCGTTTCGCGATCTCGTGCTGAATCAGATTCCGGACATGTTTCCGAAACTGCGCTTTGGCTTCATCGAAGCCTCCGCGAGTTGGATACCGTACTTGATCCACAAGCTACGGCGCGACAACACCAAACGCTGGAAGTCATCATGGCAATCCCCTGCCGACCTTTTCGACGACTGCCGTTTCTTCGTCGCCTGCGAGGTGGACGAGGATATTCCCTACCTAATCAAATACACCGGCAAAGGCCACTTACTCACCGGCTCCGATTACGGTCACAACGACCCCGCGGAACAGGCGCAGCTGGTGACGCAGATGAGAGCGCGCGATGATGTGCCGCCGAGTCTCTTGGAAAAGATTTTGTGCGACAATCCGAAGAAGTTTTATGGGATATGAGGCGACTCAATCAAAAGGACAGAATCACCGCAAAAATTTTTATCGCATCGTTTCTGTCTCCACAAGCCAAATATCAATCGACAGTGGCGCCACAATCTAAACCTTTCAAAGTTCAAGCGCCGGACGGCGTGTCGATCGCCGCGCAAGAATGGGGTAGCTCCGAGGGACTCGAGATTCTGTTCATCCACGGCTTCTCACAAAGCCATCTCGCCTGGTCGCGTCAGTTCGGCAGCGAGCTTGCGAAATCGTTTCGCGTGATCACCTACGACATTCGCGGCCACGGCGGCTCGGACAAACCTCTGGACGGGGTCTTTTACCGCGACCGCAACCGTTGGGCCGATGAACTGAAAGCTGTGATGGAATCGGCGAAGCTCAAAAAGCCCGTGTTGGTCGGCTGGTCCTATGGCGGCCGGATTGTCGCCGAATATCTGATGGAATACGGCGATAAAAATATCGCCGGTATCAACTTCGTCGGAGCGTTCACCAAAGTCGATCGGGAGACCCTCGGCCCGGCGACGCCCGCCGTGTTGAAGATGGCGTCGGAAAGTCTGGCGGAAAATATTGAGAACACGCAATCGTTTCTGACACAATGCACGGCCCAGACCCTGCCGCGCACGAGCTTCAAACCATGCTCGCCTATAACATGATCGTGCCGGCGCAGATCCGCGGCCATCTCTTGGGCCGGCCCGCGCCCTACGAAGATGCGCTCAGAAAGGTCACCGTGCCGGTGCTGGTCAGCCACGGTGTGGAAGACCGCATGGCACTCGTGCCCATGGCCCACTACACTAGGAGAGTTATTTCCCATGCGCAGTCTTCTCTTTACGAAGGCGTCGGCCACATGCCGTTTTGGGAAGCCGCACCGCGGTTCAACCGCGAGCTAGGTGAGTTCGTAACCCAAGCCAATAAACGCTGATCCCATCGTCGTCAAGGAGCCAAGCGGATGAAGAAGTCACGCAGATCATCAGTGCGCGGCGAGCGAGCCGAAAAGAAGGATAGAGGTATAAAGTCGACGAAGATTAACTTTTCCGATATTCCCGCGCCTTCCGAGGCGCAGCTCTAGCGCGCGCGTCGGGTCGGACTTCCTACCGTAGACGATGTACCGAGAATACCCATCGCAATTCGCTTAGACGCGAAAGTCTTGAGCCGGTCGCGCCCATCTATTCTTAAACGTTTGGAACGTTTTGAACATTTGGAACGACCGGAACCGTCCCGACTCATTCAGCCCCATCCATGTGCCCGTGCAGAAGTTCAGCCTGCCAGCACAACAGTCCTCCGCTTTCCATAATCTCATCGACGGTCCGAGGCCGGCTCCAGGCGATGGACTCGAGCGCGGCTTTAGGCGCCAAAGTCGAAGCGGCGATCCCCAGCTCTTTGGCGATGCGCGCGCATGCACCACGTAGCGTGTCGATCCGTTTCAAGCACTCGGCGCTTGGAGGCTCGCGTCGTTCGCGTCGTCTCAGCTCCGGCAACTGCGATTGGGACATCCCAGCCGCCCGCGCAAGCGCCTTCTCGAGTGTAGTCAGCAATGAGCCGCGAATGTGTCGAGGCAACTTGGGTCCTTGTTGCAGCGGCGCGCTAGGGTGAGACTCCGCCCAGGTGATGAGTTCCAATATTTGTTGATTGCCCAAGACCTTGAAAGGCGGCTGGTTCGCGCGCCTGGCGTGCTCATCGCGCCAATGCCAGAGTTCTCGCAGATAGGCCAGTTGGCGGCGGGTCAGCCACCCGGCCCCGCTGATCCGCCAAGCATCCTCGGGATCGCGTGACTTATCACGGCCGGTCGACTCCACCATCGCTCGGCAGCTTTGCACGTGCCACTCGAGCCGGCCCCGTTCGCTCAGCTCGCGAGCCAAACAACCGGCGAGCGGCTCGAGAAAACGCGTGTCGTTGACCGCGTAGCTGAGTTGCTTCGCGCTCAGCGGTCGGCGCGACCAGTCGGACTTCTGCCCTGCTTTTTCAATCGTGACACCCAAGAATCGCTCGATGAGCGCAGCCAGCCCGATCTGCTCGATGCCGAGTAATTGCGCCGCAATCATGGTGTCGAAAACTTCACGGCGCGCTCTGAAACCCAGAGACGCTCGCATCATCCGTAGATCGTAGTCGCCTCCGTGCAGAATCAGCGGCTTCACGGCCAACGCTTCCAAGAATCCGCTCAGGTCCAGCCCTGCAAAAGGGTCGACGAGGTAGTGTTCCTCTCCCAGCGAGAGTTGGATCAAACAAACCTTTTCGAAATAGTTGTGCAGACTATCAGCCTCGGTGTCCACCGCGACCCTTTCAG
>Ga0137368_10002082_pt1 | contig 21393 bp, 19 predicted proteins | sample SagtaG_13_FD_104917 | JGI IMG/M metagenome (GOLD analysis project Ga0137368, IMG submission 104917) | Vadose zone soil microbial communities from Sagehorn Ranch, Mendocino, California, USA - Sage1_L_100_16 metaG | ecosystem: Environmental > Terrestrial > Soil > Vadose zone | place: USA...
GCGATTTGCAGGCGGAACCGAGTTTTGGCACCCCATAGGGTGCTCGGACGGCAAGAACGGCGCCCTGGCTGCGGCCCGCCGATCGCGCGCTGCTTGCGGCGCTCGCGCGCCTGCTCCCGTGGCGCCGGCGCACGGACTGATGCTGACGCGACAGACGCTTCTGCGCTTGGCTCGGGAGCTTGTGTGTCGCACCTGGACGCAGCCGCGGCGAGCTGCGGGCCGTCCGCGACCGACCGTCGGGTGCGTGAGCTCGTGCTGCGTTTTGCGCGCAAGAACCCGCGTTGGCTACCCGCGGATCGCCGGCGAACTACTTAAGCTCGGCCTGCGTGTCTCGCCGAGCACGGTCAGGCGGATCCTGCTCACCATCGGCTCTCGGCCGGCGCCCAAGAGGTCTGGGCCGAGCTGGCGGCAGTTCTTGCGCCAGCAGGCCCGCCGCCACCATGCTCGCCTGCGACTTCTCTACAACAACGAGCGCCCTCCCCGTGCGCTCGTGCTGCACCCGCCCCAGCCAGCAGCAGCGATTGCTCGACCGAACACCGGCAGAGTCGAATGCCGTGACGTGCTCGGCGGACTCATCGACGAATACCACCGAGCCGCAGCGTGAACCACGTCTTTTGAAACCCTTTAGCGTCGTCAGGGTCGACGGTTGGCTTCGCGTTCGCGGCGCTCGGCATCTTGCGGAGCAACGAGATCGACTTCCGTCTCCTGGTCGGCCATCCGCTGCACGAGTTCCGAGCGCGAGTGTATTTCCAGCTTCCGATAGACGCGAGTCAGGTGGAACTCGACCTCTTGGGGGTGACGAAGAGGCTTGCGGCGACGTCACGGTTCGTCTTGCCCTCGGCCACGAGGCGGGCGATCTGCAGTTCCTGCGGCGTCAGCTGCTCCCGAGCCGCAAGTTGACGACGGCGCAACGTCAGACCCGATGCTCTGAGCTCCGTCCGCGCGCGCTCCGCCACGGCGCGGCTCCGCTGCCCTCGAAGGCCTCGAGCGCAGCGCCGAGATGCACCCGCGAGTCGCGTCTGCGACCGTGGCGGCGGAGCCGCTCACCGAAGCAGAGTTCGGTCCGTGCGCGCTCGAACACGCCAGCCCTCTCGCGGGACCGGAGCGCTTCCTGGGAGCCGACCTCCGCCGCTGCGTCCGCGTCGGCCACGAGCGCGCGACAACGCATTGCCGCTCCCAAGCTCCACGAGAGGCCAATCGCACGCGCCTGGCGCTCGAGTGATGCAGCGATCGACTTGGCCTCATCCATCCGGCCCAACCTCGCGTATGCCTCGACAAGATCTGGATGGACTCGGAATTCGGATTCTCGACCCCGCCCGCCTCTAGTGTCCCCACCGCGGGTGCCAGCTGCGCGACGGCCGCGTCCGCGTCACCCGTAACGAGCGCGAGCATCCCGAGCGCGCCTCGTGCCCGCACCTCGTTCTTTCGGTCTCCGAGCTGAGGGCGGAGTCGAGCGCGCGCTGCGCGTGGCCGCGGCTGTCGCTCTCCCGTCCAAGCACCGCTTCGAGCATCGCCAGGCGCGAGAGGCAATCGTCGAGGGTCGTCGGAGCGGAGCTCCTCGACGATCTGCACCGCCTCGAGCGCGTGGCCGTATGCGCGCTGCTGCCACCGCTGCGGCTCACTGACCGCTCGACCGCCTTTTCAGAGAACACCGCGAGCTGCGCGCTAAAAGCCGCAAACGAGTTTCTGCACCCCTCAGGAAACTCCAAGACGCCTATCCGGTCGACGCTCCCTACTCGGCCGCCGAGGGAGGTCTTCCAATCGGCAATGACTTGTGCGATAAGGGGTTGCTTTGAGTCATCCGGCCCCGTCGACCCAAACCTCCGCATCGTTGTCGGGTAAGCCCTGGACTGAGGAGGTCAGGCTGGCGATGGCCTGGAACGGTGGCGTCAGCCTGGCGGTCTGGATGGGTGGCGCGGCGGTCGAGTTCGACTGCGCTCGCCGAGCCAAGGCCGGGATCGAGACTGTGCGCGAGGGCGACGAGAAGATCGAGCGATCGGTGTACGCGGCGTTGCTCGATGCTTTTGACCGCAGGCTGGTGGTCGACATCATCGCCGGCGCGAGCGCGGGTGGGTTGAATGGGGCGCTGTTGTCGGCGGTGATGTGGCACGAGAAGCGGCTCGATCCGAAGTTCCTGCGCGACCAGTGGCTCGATATCGGCGACTTCTCGCTCCTGCTGCAGCCGGGAAGCGAGTCGAAGCCGAAGTCAATCATGCAGGGCGGCGTGTTCTATGAGGGTGTCGTGAACATGTTCAACGTCCTCTGTTCACCGAAAGGCAGCGGCGGTGCAACAGAGCTCGAGGGTGACCAGGAAACAAGGATCGGTCCTGAGGAAGCGCTGCTGGATGTTCAGGTCACGACGATCGAGGGCGAGCAACGCGGGTTTGTCGATGAGTGGGGTCACGAGCTCGTGGCGCGCGAGCATCGAACGCCGGTGCGGTTCCGAGTCAAGGAGGACTTCGATGATGCGGAGGCGCTCGCACGCGCCGCGCGTGCGTCGGCATCGTTCCCGGGGGCCTTTGAGCCAGAAGAGATCGTTGGTGGTGCGGCGATCCGGGCGGGGTTCAGGGACGGCCGATCTCGTTGGGCGATCGACGGCGGTCTGCTTGAGAATGCCCCGATTCGTCAGGCGATCGATCTGATCCCGCTGCGTCCGGCGAGCGGGAAGGTGAAGCGCTACCTCTGTTACGTGAATGCTGCGCCGCCGTCGCGGAAGCCTCCAGCGTTCGAGAAGGAGGGGCCGACGCTGCGCGAGGTGCTTGGGCATGTCGTGAACCTGCCTCGCAACGGCCGCTTCATCGACCAGCTCACGGCGATCGAGGAAGCCTCCCGGCGCGGGCTCGCCGCTGCGGAGACAGAAAAGCTCCTGATCGAGATGGACCCGAAGGTTCTCGCGGCGACTGCAGCCGCGCTTCTGCCTGCATACCAGCGCCGACGTTCCGTGCTGTCTCTGGAAGAACTCCTGGCGAGACCACAGGAGCCGGCCGATCCGCAGGTTGTGTCCGAGGTGACGACTCGCCTCGAGAAGGCGGGTCTGCAACTTCCTTGGATTCCTTCAGGACCGCAGGTCGAGGCGGACCTCGACAACTGGGAGTGGGGTGTGCGCGCGGCGCAGAGAGTGCTCTTCCTCGAGCTTGACCTGCTGCGCGAGAGGCTGACAGATGCATCCTCTGATCAAGCCAAGAGGCTCTTTGCAGCGCGCGGCGGTGTTGATACAGCGATCGCTGTCTTGGAGCAGCGAAGCCGGCTATTCACGACCACCGACGCGGTCGCTCGCGCGACCGCGGAGATTGCGGAGCGTGACGACACGCGGCATCACATCAACGCGCTGCGGGACCTCGTTGCCGCCTCGAACGAGGTCGTCGTCGACCAATTGCGGGTCGGCACGCGTGCCTTCTATGAGGCCGTGCGCGAAGTGGATGCGCCAGCGGCGAGGGATCTTTTCGATCTGGCAGAGGATGCGCCGCTGCCCGGGGCGCTGAGCGATCGCGCGCTCGCGCAATTCCTTAGTAGGGCGCTGCAGCTCGAGGTCGTGCGGCGCTCACTGGCCGACGACAAGACGATCGATGCCGCGCAGACGTTGTATTTTGCCCAGCTCACGCCTCGAGCGCCGGGGCGTTTGTTGAGCGCCGAGCCGCTCACGTACTCCGGGCCGAACGACCCCGAAGGGAAACTCACCGGGATCAAGCTCGGGCACTTCGCCGGCTTTTATCGCCGTTCCTGGCGCGCGAACGATTACCTCTGGGGCCGACTCGATGGGGCAACGCGGATCGTTGATCTCATCGTTGACTCGCAGCGGGCGATCTTTCTCGCCGGACGGGGTTACCCGAGCGCGGCTGGAAGGATCGCCGTGATGCTGGTCCCAGACGGCGCGAGCGACGCGGCAAGCGATCTCGCCTGGCTTGCAAAGGAAGTGCTCGACCAAGCACAGAAAGGGGCCCCCGCGGTTCCTGGTGCCGTCAAGGATTACCTCGCGAATGCTGAAATCCCACCCGACGGGGACGGGCTGCGCGAGATCGTGGAAGGCGCCCTAGAACGTGATCTTGCCGCGCAAGATGGCGGTCACCTGACGCGAGTCCTCTGCGCTCGAGCTGCGCAGTATGAGGTGCTGCGCCAAGAGCTCGCTGTCCTTGTCAAGGAGAGTGGCGATGACGGGAAGCTCGGATGCTTCACACCAGCGCTGCAGCTTGTCGGGACAGGCCGGCTGAAGAAGGCGATCGAAGACCTGCGCGGCTACTACCCGCAGAAGTCCTCAATGCCGCCGCCGCCAACGCTGCCGCGGCTTCTTGGGCGCGATCTTCCCGACGAAGCGACAAGCAATCTCGCCATGCGCACGATTTCGCAGACGGCGCTCGTAGCGATCGCGGCATTGCCGACCGTGAGCATGCCGCTGGCGCGAGTTGCGACGGTTGGCCGGGTGCCTTTCCTAACCATCGCTGGGATCACGGCCCGCGGCGTGATCGAGCAGGCGGCGGTTTTTGCAGCGTTCGTCGCCAGCGCTTTCTATATCCCCGCACGGATGATCACGGCCGATCCAAACCGAAGCGTCAACGCGGATCTTGGCGCGCTCTGGTCGCCGCCGGTGTGGGCGATGTGGATCTGCCTGCTTCTGGTTGCCGCATGTGTCGTGCTTCCAGCCTGGCGGGCGAACAGCTCGGAAACGAGAAGACGTCCGCTCAAGCAGTGGATCTACGCGGGGGCACTTGCCCTGTGCGGAGGGCTGGTCGCGATCGTCGGTGCGATCATTGCGGTCGGGTTCGCGAAGACACTCGTAGCATCAGGCGCTTTCGCGCCCAACAAGTGGGTGATCACCGCAGTTTTGCTCGCGGCAGGGTTCGGCACTGTCGCGATCAGGCACTTGGGGAAACTTGGCAACCCGCTTCTTGTCGTTCGCGGCAAGATCGTCCAGCGCTCGCACGGCACCGCCCTGCTAGTGGTCCTCGCCGCCATCGTCCTCACTTCGGTCTCGGCAAGACACGTGTGGTCTGGGTTGAGCGAGGACCTGTGGTGGCGCGGCTTGGCTGCCGGGTTCGCATTCGCGAGTATCCCGGTGTGCGCAGCGTTCATCTTCAGTGGCCGGGTGATCAACATGCTCCGCGTGCGGAGAGCAGCCTCCAAGAAGGAAGGCTCGTAGCGGAGGTGTGGACGACGTAGCCGACGGCGGCCGCGTCCACGTAGCCCGCGCCGCGTCGTGAGGTCGGCGCGCGAAATGCGTCGGACGGCTACTTGAGTAGCAGCCCGATGAGGCTGCCGAGGAGCGGTGTCAGGATGGCGGCGCTTGCTTTGAAACGGCCGAGCGGGCCAACTTGGAGCTCGAGCAGATTGCCGAGCTTCTCCCGTTTGGCGACTCGCTCTTCCCATTCCGGCGAGGTTGGTGAGATGGGAGGGAAGAAGGCGTCGCGGATGCCGTTGCCGACGCGGGCGAGTGTCAGGTGCGTCGGCAGGTAGATGGCGGCGATCAAGATGGAGAAGAAGAACCCGTACACCAGCACCAGTTCGTAGCCGTAGTCGGTTCCGGTTCGTATACAAGCGCCGCCTGTCGCTGTGCGCTGGCGGAGAGGATGATCAGTCCGAGAATCGCGCCGAGCGTGCCGAGGAAGCGGTGCAGATCGCTCTGCAGTGCGAGAAACGTGTTCAGGGTCTTGTCCGTGCCCAGATCCTCACCGGCCAGCTGTTTGAGCCCGCCATGGACGAACCAGAAGCCTCGAGCGGCAACGAGGCCGACGAGCGCACCGACCAGTGAGCAGCGCGACCTTCGCCACGTGGTTAGTGACATAGTCGGGCCAGCGGCTGAGGAAGGGGCCGCCGAGGGCGACGAGCAGGATGATCGCGAGGATGATGAGCGTCGAGCGGACGACCTCGTTCCGGTTCTGGTCGCCGTACCGGACACGCAAGCGGTGCACTGAGGGCAGGAGCCAGGCGAGCGCGAGCGCCCAGAGCGCGGTTTGTGCGCACATCAGGCCGGCCCACAGCACAAACGGGCCCTCGCCGGCGAAGTCGCGGTGCCGTGTGTCCCACCAGGCGGCGTCGACGAACAGGACGATCGCGCCGAACAGGATTCCGCCAAGCAGCACAAGGAGGACGCTCCAGGTGCTGAGATCCCCCTCGAGGCGGCGCGCGGCGAAGTTCGTCAGCCTGGAGGTGACGTTGCCCCGCATCACCCGGAACGATCGGGCCGTTTCGTTTGGCATAGCCGCGATGCTAGGACCGGCGGCAGCCGCTTACAAGTGCACCCGTTTTGGCGTCTCTACTGTGACACTCGGTCTTAGCCGAGTAGAGAGAACGCTGGTTCTCGAAATCCAGTCGCGCCGGTAGAGCGCCATGGGCGTCGCGCAGCGAGGTTGGTTCAGGTGCCGCAGGGCCTCGGCTGTGCGGCGTGGCTGCCTTTCTTGACGAGTACTTTGACCCAGACCTGCACGCGTTGGGCGATCTGTCCCCCATGTTGGACCGGGCGGCCGCCGATTTCGATGTCACCGACGACGTAGCCGCGGTTCGGCGGTACTTCGAAGCGGGCGCGCAGTGTGCGCTCGGCGTCTCCGCGTTCGATCTTCCAGAACTTGGCTGCATCGGCGCCATCGGGAGTGACCATTCCGGCCGTCAAGGGGCGGCCGAGGTGCAATCCGGGCGGGTCGGCGAGTGTGATCTCGTTGCCCTGGCTGGCGGCGACGTTGACCGCAGAGGCGATTTGCGGGTCGCTGTGCCGGAAGGGGTTACCAAGGTCTGCGCAGCGAACGAGCTCTTGCTGGTTTGTGACTAGTTCTCCGTTCTTGATCCTGAGCACGGTCGCGTTGGCGACGAGATCGACGGCGGCGCCGAGCGTGTTGTTGCCCTGGATCAAATGCATGAGCCGGCCCGGCGTCGAGGTGTTCCAGGGACTCTCGCGCCTATATCGCCCGTTTGCCCTGCGCAGATCGGAGAGTTGGACGCGCGGGTGAACGAACTTGCGATAGAGCTGGAGCAAGCGTTGCGGCGCCGTGTCGAAGAGATGCTCCCAGTACTCGGGCACCTCTGTCGTGAACGTGACGCACGTGATCTTTCCTCCGCGTCGGGCGACGGTCCATTCGCAGTACTCGTCCTGGAGTGTGCGGTCGTTGTCGGCGAGTCTTAGCCGCTCGGCCTGTGAGGGTGCGCGCAGACTGGCGGGGAACGCGACCCAGGAGACCATCGGGTCTGGTGTGTTTGCCGGGGTGTTCTTCTTGGTTGGGTCGTAGAACTGGGGTCGCGTTCCGTCGAGATAGGGGGCGAGGATGCCGCGGACGCGGGTGCTCCACGCCTCGGCGTTCGGATCGGTCAGGCCGGCGGGGCTGTTGAAACGGGCGAGCTTAGGCACGCTTCAGCCTCCGGCGACGCTGCCGTCCTGCTTCATTCGGCGTTTCGCGGCTGGGATGTTCGTGTGCGGAAGCAGTAGCGGGAACTCAGCCAAGCGTGTTCTGTCCCTGAACTCCTGGCGGCGGTGCTCAGCAAGCCTGAAGTAGGCCTCGAAGCCGGTTTGGGTCTTGAGCTTGGCGGCAACCGCGCCGTAGTAGCCGGTGAGGAGCTTGTTGAACGCCGCGGCGAATCCGGTGCCGGTGTTCCAGCGGGTTGCGAATTCCTTCTCGGGTGTGCCTGCGGGCGCGATCTTGGCGGCCGCGAGGATGGTCTTCGCCAGGTCGCGCGAGAAGGTGCTCTTGCCGTTAGTGATCGTTGCTGTTACGGGCACGTGCCGCAGAAGGGCGCTGCGGCGATCGGAGAAGATCGGGTTCCAGGGATCGACCATCAGCAGGCAAGCGGCCAATCGTCGGCTGACGAGGCCCATCTCGACAACCTCGCGCAGGACAACCTGGTCCTCGAAGCCACGCTCGGGCACCAGGAAACAGAAGTGTGTGTCGCCTTTAATCCTGAACCCGTCGCCGTCGTCCATTCGAACGTTGAACTTCTCCAAGCACTTGGCATAGATCCTGCCGGTGACCGTGAACGCCGGCGGCGCCACGAGACCAAGAATGTCCGAAAGGCCCTCGGAGTCGACGAAGAAGGTAGTTGGCAGGTCAAGCTGGACTGTTGGCGTCAGCGCCTTGCTCTCGACGTGGGTGGTGATCAGGTTCACGGCCGGCGAGTCGAGGATCTGCTCCATGAACCGCCGCGGCCGAGTGACCGTCCCGCCGCTCTTTCTCAGCTTGGCGAAGCGCGCCTTCGCCCAACGGCTCATCGCCGGTCGAGCCGCCTGGAACTCGAAGGTGAGGCCGCCGCCGGGCTCTTTGTTCTTGAACCAGTCGTGCGTTCGGCGCGGATCGTTGGCGGCGAAGGCGGTGTCGGGGATGTTGGCGGCCGGCGAGTGCCAGTTGATCCAGGGTGTCTTTAGCTCTTTCATCACCGGTGCGCCGCTGCGGTGACTCTCGAACACTCCTTTGCGGTGGCTCGCATCCCGCAGGGCGTCACGCGAGTTTCCGGCGAACATCCACATGGCGCCGTCGCCGGTCGAGCGGTAATAGTTGAAGCCACCGACCTTGCGGTCCCAGGCCATCAGCTCGATCAGGTTGGGCTGGTTGGGATCGGGCACACTCAGCATGAGGTCAGGGCCATTCGGGCCGGTGCCGACAGTGATGACGAAGCGGAGAGTCCGGTCGACGGCGGCGCTCTCAACGGTCGAGGCGAGCTGGCTCCCCTCGCCGAGGATGAACGAGCTGTGCTGCTTGAGCGGGCTGTTCGCGGGCACGGCCGCCTTGATCTTGGCCAGAACCTCCTCACCGCTACGCGGCACGATCCCGCGGGCAAGCAGCAACGAGGCGAACGGGTCGCCGAGCGCTTTCACCTCGGCCAGGCTCATCGCTCGCGGCGCCGGGTCGGCGCCGACAATGAACCGGTGCAGAGTGTTCGGGTTGAACGGCGCGACCGAGTCGAACGCCATGCAGGTTTCATCGGGCATACGGCATCACTCTGCCTTTCGGCAACCACGCTACGACCTTCATTGGACTAGGTCAACCCCAAACGCTCACGCGTTACCGACGAAAAGGTCGGCGCCAGCGTATGGGTCGGCGCGCGGGGGCACCGCGTAGAGGCCGCCCGCCGCCAGGCTGATCAGCGCAGGTACTCCGCCTGCCCCAGCGGCTCCGCCGAAATTTGCATCGCCGAGCCATTCCGGAAGGTGCAGCAGCTGCTGAAGGACCCGCAGGTCACGCTGGAAGCTGACGAAATTGAGCCCGACCTGGACGCCTTCCTCCGTGAGCGATTCGAGAAAGTCGTAGCCCTGGCGGTAAATGCGAAAGGCGCCCGGAGCAACCGGTGAGGCGCGGCTCTGGTTTGCGCGCGCAATATGCGAGGCCTCGAGCACCGGATCGCTTGTTTGCGGTGGATCGCGCCAGCGGGCGAGCTCGGTCGTGCTGGCGTCAGGGCCAGGCGCGCGCGCGGCCGCGGGCCTGACTCGACCATCCCTTCGTTCGACCCGGACGACGGCTGCTCCGGTGAGCTTGCCTCGTCCGACGATGAGTTCTTGCTCGTTGCGGGTCAGCGAGCGCCATTGAGCGAGATCGACCAGCAGCCTCAGGTAGGCCATGTAGGTGCCGCCCTCCATCCACGGGGGGTCGGCAGCTGCGACCAGGGCGTGCGGTCTCTGGTCGGAGGGCATGTTGCTGACTCCGTCGTGGAAGCTAAGCCAGCCTCGTCCATCGGTGCGGCCGAATCCGCTGAACGACTCGGCGACGAGCAGTGGTAGCCCTTCATCGGCGATCAGCTTCCAGGCCTCGACGGCTGCGAGGCTGACCGCTGCTTCGCTCGAAGCGGTCAGCTGCAGGGCGAAATCCGCCTCCGCGCTGCGGCGCCTGCTTGCCCAACGCAGTGCCGGGAACGGTCCATCCGAGGCTAGGTAGGCGAGGAAGTCGGGGCGCTCCGCTGTAGTGAGTCGCGGCCGATGTTTGCTTGTGTCGAAGAGACGTCGGCCATAGCCGATGAGGGCATCGAGTCCCTCGAATTGCTTCGCGCTCGCGTCTCGCTGCGACTCGCGCTCCCCGTTCAGCTCGGGAACACGCCCCCTTCTCAGCTCTTCGAACATGCCCATCAGGCGCTCGAGCCCACGAGCCACTGCCGCGCTACTCGCTCTGGCTGAGGCGTTTAGGAGCAATAGCCGATACGACGGATGCGGGGTTGTCTTCGCGCCGAAGTAGATCCCGGTTTGGAGCCGCGAGGTGCTCATCGCGAAGCCTCACGGCGGAAGGCAGCGAACACTTCCTGTAGCTCGCTGCAGTCCTCGGTCTCGCTCCCGCTTCGAGGCTGCACGGGTTCTGCTGGAACCGCCACGGCATGCTCATTCGTGACGCGGAGGAAGAGGGCGATGCTGACCAGGTCGGCGATCTCGCCTCCAAATTCGATTCGTCGCTCCGTCGCAACGTCGACGAGGTCAGAGACGCAGAAGTCCTGATCGGGGGGCACTTCGAAGACGAGACGCTGAAAGTGACGCCGACCGCCGCTAGGTCCCGCAGCCGCTCGGCTGAGGCGGAACCATTGGTCGGGAACCCTCAAGCCAGTGGGCGTCCGTAGACGGCCGGCAGCGACGGAGTGGATGTAGACGCCGACCGGGGCGTCGAGCGCGACCTCGCGCCCCTCCAGCGCGAGTTGGCCCAGCCGCTCGACGAGCAGCGGATCGCTCGCGCGCCGAAGCTGCGCAAGGCCACCCCAGAACAGCGAGACCGCCTCGTCGCAACGCGGCGACCTGCTGCGCCCATCGAATTGATCGACAACGAACCGCGGAGTCGAAGCGGCAGCAACAAGAGCAGCGGCACTGAAGAGCGAGTTCGACTGCTGCCGCATGCAACAGATCGCGCGGCGGCCGTCGTTATAAGGACTCGCACCAGCTTCGAGCATAACCGCGCGAAAGGCACTCTCCCTCTCCTCGGGCGACATGCTTGCGTCCAGCGCATCGTCAGTGCCAAACACGTCGCGAACTGCCACCTCCTCTTCGCCGGCGAATGCCTCGACGAGCGCCAGCAGCCGCTTCGGACTGTGTGCGGCAAAAACGGCCCAATACTCAGGGAGCTCCGTCGTCAGCTCTATCCGCTGGATCTGTGACCCACGCCGGATCACTCGCCACTCGACATATTCCTCCTGAAGAGCGCGGCCGCCCGGAAGGCCGGGCCGAGCATCGAGCAGAGCGAGTGTCTTCCTTCGGCCCAGGCACGATGCGACCCGCTCCGGAAATCCTGTCCATTGAACGCTAACCCGCGCACAGTCCTCTCTCAGGCCGACGCGGAAGTTTCCTTCACGCGAGCCAAATTCCGTAATCGCGTCCTCAACATACGCTGTGGCGAGCGCCTGCCAGGCGGCCTGGCCAACCGGATCCAGGTCATCGAGACAGCTGGCACTCATTGCCTAGACAGGCTCGACGGCCAGCCTGCGCCTCGTCGGTCCAGACCGCTTCGACCCACCGTTAGCAGGAGGCGAAGGGAACTGGTTCGCAAGCCAGTCCCTCATCCACACCGCTCCGCGTTTGGTCCATGGGCCGTCCAGTCGAACAGGATGTCGTTTTTCGCGACCCGCACCGTCTGTTTGGTCCTCGGATCGAAGAAGACAGCGGTACCGCCGGCTCGGCCGAGGTACATGACTTCTCGTGCCGAAGTCATGCGCCGGGACGTGCCATCGAGCGACTCCACCTGGACCGGCTCGGCACGCAGGCGGAGCGCGTTGGTGATGATCCTGAGCGGCGTCGAAAGGTCGCCACAATCGAACCTCGCGACCTGCTCGGTGGACTCATCCACGAATACCGCCGAGTAAGGGCATGAACCGAACCCGCATTTTGAAACCCCTCAGGTCTGATGCGTGCACGACGGGATCCGAGGACGATCCACACTCAGGGCGAGTGTCCCCTCGATTGTGGCCTCTTGTCAAGATTGCCGTCTGGGCCTTGCACGACGCGCCGCTTCGCTTTGATAACGCACCTGCTGGTCGCCGTTGGCGGGAGTGCGTCCATGGCCCTTTTCCGGAGGAGTCGGGACTCTGGCCTTCATTGACAGCTGGCAGCAGATGCGGTATGCATCTTCGTGATCGAGGAGGCGCTCATGGCAGATGAGGGCTGCGGCGCAGGGGAAACAAGCTCCGCTTCCGCCTGCACACGCGGCGCACTCGACCTAGGGCGCAGTCGATGTCATGCCGCTCTGCGGGGGTGCGCGCAGGCCGCGCCTTCCGGGCGCGAGCGCTGGCACGCTCGGAACCGAGAATCCGGCAGTGGATCGATTCTGGAGGTCCGATGAGCGAGCCTTTTGAGGACGCCCGCCGAGGGCAGGAGGAGGCGGCCAAGCGGCGGAGTGACGAACGGGCTGCGCATCGTCGGTCGAACATCGACGCCCTCGCCCGGCCTGGAGGGTTGGCCGAGGTCAACACGGCCGAGGAGCTTGCGCGCCGGCTCGACCGTGTCACCCGCTACTACGCCGGCGAGTCGCTGCCGACGACTGCGGCTCAGGTACCAGCGGCTGCCTCAGCGCCGGAGCAGGTGATCGAGGCCGCGCTCGAGCGCGCTGCGACGAGCACTACGGAAGCGGCGCCCGGCGTCGCCAGCGAAGCAGCTGACGTCGCCGCCGAGGTCGTCCCGGGCATGGAGCCCGCGACCGGGACGGATCTGGCGGCAAGCGAGGTGCGTGCCGGCATAGTGCTGGAGAAGATCATCAATACTGCTGACTTCGTCGGCATCCGCTACCTCGAGGAAGGTGTAGCAGCGTCGCGTGCCGTTTGCCGTATTGACATCCGCGATGAGGCCGGCCGCGTTGTTGGCTTTGGTACTGGCTCGTTGGTGTCGCCGCGGCTGCTGCTGACGAACCATCATGTGCTTCCGAGCGCCGAGGTGGCGCGACTCAGCGCCGCTGAGTTCAATTTTCAGGATGGTCTCGGCGGCAGGCCTTTGCTGTCTCGGCTGCTGCCGCTCGATCCGGACACGTTTTTCATGAACGACCTAGAGCGTGACTTCGCGCTCGTCGCGGTCGCTGCGCGGGAACAGGATCTGGTCGACTTCGGGTTGAACCGGCTGATCGAGGCGCAGGGAAAGGCGATCGTGGGCGACTTCGTCACAATCGTGCAGCACCCTCGCGGCGAGAAGAAGCAGGTCGCACTACGCGACAACCGCATCGTCGACGAACTCGAACTCTTCCTCCACTACGAAGCCGACACCGAACCGGGTTCGTCGGGCTCGCCCGTGTTCAACGACCAATGGGAGATCGTCGCCTTGCACCATGCAAGCGTGCCGACCCCGGAACACGGAGCTGGGACCTTCCTCAACGAGGGCATCCGCGCCAGCCGGATCCTCCGCTTCCTCTCGGAGCAGCCGTTTGCCGCGGCACAACGTGCTCTCGTCGACCAGCTGCGGACGCCGGAGCGAATCGCGGTTCCCGCTGTGCCCGGGCCTCCGTCCGGTCCTCCGCCAGACGCCTCGGGGCAGGTTGGCCTAGGGGGCCGCGTTTCCCTCGGTCGGGACGCGCAAGCGCTGGCTTGGTCGATTCCACTCGAGCTGGCGGTTGAGATCCGGAGCCCGGGGACACCGCGAGCGGCGGCGCCCCCGCAAGTGACGGCGACAGCGGGCGCCGTGGTCGAGGCATTGGTCGAACCGTTCCGCGATGAGGACTTCTCGCACCGCCCGGGCTACGACGAGAACTTTCTCGGCATCGACGTTCCCATTCCCACCGTTGTCGACGAGAGTCTCGTGTCGCGCCTCGATGACGGCTCGTTCGTCCTTCCCTACGAGCACTTCTCGATCGTCGTCAACAAGCTGCGCCGGCTCGCGTTGTTCACAGCCTCGAACGTCGACGCTGACCCGCGGCGGAAGAAGCCGGAAGCGGGGCGCGATTACAGCAGGCGCGGCCTAACCGGACTGGGTCCGAACGATCAAGAGAAATGGTTCACCGATCCACGCATCCCGGCCGTGCACCAGCTGCCGGACCGCTTCTTCACCAAGGACCGCGCGTCGTTCGACAAGGGTCACATCGTCAGGCGCGACGATGTTGCTTGGGGCGACACCTTCGACGAGCTGCGGCGCGCGAACGGGGACACCTTCCACGTCACCAACTGCTCGCCGCAAGTAGCGGAGTTCAATCGCTCCAACAAGCAGGGCGTCTGGGGGGAGCTCGAGAACGTTGTTCTCAAGCAAGCGGCCGCTGAGCGGTACTGCGTCTTCGCGGGCCCCGTCTTCCGCGACAACGACCGCATCTTCCGCGGAGTCGATGACGCGGGAACAGTCGACATCGCCATACCGCGACAGTTCTGGAAAGTCGTCGTCGCCCGCACCGACGATGCGTTGCAGACGTTTGCGTTCCTTCTTGATCAGGATCTCTCCGACACCGATCTTGAGTTCGCCGTCGAGCGAGAATGGCGCACGCGCATGATTTCGGTACGTGACCTGGAGGAATTGATCGGTGCGGCCACGTTCCCGCGGCAGCTGCACGAGTCCGACCAGATCGAAGCCTCGGGCGGCGAAGCGATCAGAGCCGAGACCGGCATCGAAACGATCACCAGCTAGAGCAACCCACGAAAGCCAACGCGCCTGATGACACCTTCCCAAGTTGGGTCAAGGCCGACCATCCAGCAGCCGGAACTAGTGCGAACAGGCTCCGCAGGACGATAGAGGAACGACCACAGCAAGCACGGGTCCCTCCACTCGGAGATGGCTAGAGCCGGATCGGCGTGCCTAACCTTCGCCGGGTCGACCAAAGCCAGCAAGTCGGGGAGCTGAGGAGTGCAGCGTGATTCTGGAGCCAGAGCGAGCCAGCGCTTCGACTTGGCTCGCGCCGTAACCCTCGCCGCGCCACTCCTGGGATTGGCCACCTTCGCTCTGCTTAAGTGGGCCGGATGGGGCAGCGAAAGAGACATACATGCTCTAGGCGGTGCGCGCGAGCTAGCGGTCTGGCAGTTCTTACTCACCGCTCAGGTTGTCGTCTGGTCAGTGCTTGCAGGCGCCGGTCTCAGGGCGGTGAAGGCGCTGAACGCGCATGCCCAGGCGTGGCTGGCCGAGACCGCGCCAGCATGGCGCGCGCGCTGGCGAAAAGAAACCGCCCGGTTTCTACTATTCAGCTACAGCGTTGTCGCGGTCCTGCTCGTTGCCGGCGGACTCGCCGGCCTCCGAAACCCCTATGTCATGACCGGACAGGACTGGAAGATCCCGCTCTTGCACGTGATTGCCGGCGCGGCGGCATTCCCGTTCCTCGTGGTACTGAAGCGCGTACAACTGTGCGCCACCGAGGAGACCGGATGGTCGACAACGGCCAAAGACATCGAGCGGATACATCTTCTGCGGAGTTACCTGCGGTTGGCCACGGCCTCTCTGGGAGCGATCATCGCGCTCGCCGTGATCGCTACAGGAGCCCTTCGCCAAGCCGTCGAGGCCGCCGATCTCACACCGTTGCCGGACACCTTCGTGCTCGTCTACGGAGCATGGTTCACCGGCGTCCTCGCCGCCATCTACCTACATGTATTCACAGCGCTAGATGGGCGAGCTCGATCCGTCCTGGAGCGGGCGGCACCCTTGCCAGACCCGAATCTCGGAGCCGCCGAAGCGTTCGCGACAGGCACAAAGCTCCGAGGAGAGTTGAGCGCAGAACTCGAGCTAGGCGGAGATCCCAGAAAGAATCTCGAGGGACTCATCGCCGTCCTATCACCTCTCGGCGGCGCACTGCTGACACGCCTGGGAGGTCTCTGAGCCTGGCGGGTTCCAATGCCGATGCAATCCGGAAGGTTGAACGACTGGAGTTCTCGTCCGCGATCCTTCCACCAGAGGACGCCCCACACACCTTCCGTGTGATCCCGGCCGCGCCGCAGCGCTGCTCGGCCTTGCAGGCCTGTTCATCGGAGTCACCGCCCTAACCGTGGTCGCGATCGAGAGCTCGTTCCGCGGCACGCTCATCGGCGCGATCGGCAGCCTCGGCGGCGCGCTGGGCGTCATCCTCGGCGCAAGCCTGCTCGGAGTCTCGGTGTACTCCTTGCTGGTTGCAGCGACGATCGCGGCCGCAGGGGGGACTCGCCATTGCGGTCGTCGCCTCACTGTTGCCGCTCAGCCAGATCAGCCGTTTGACCCTGCACCCCGCACTGGCCACTGAGTGAACCCGCAGCGACTGGCAACAGCCTGGTCGACCTTCAGCCAACGAGTCAGTACGGCGCCAACTACGACACGGCGATGATCAACACGACTCTCTTGCTCCAGGTGGCCAGTTGTAGAAGAGGTGACTTTCGTGCTTCCCACAAGGGGCGCCGCCGACCAGGCGGCGGCGCCCCGGTGCTGTGAGTCGTTGCCGACGTGCCAGGCCCGGTCGAGGAGTTCGAGCCGACCAGTTTCGACGAAGTTGAAGACGATCTCGCCGATGCTCCACGAACCCGTGGAGTTCAGAAACTCAGTTCGCGGTGGGAAGCGGCGTTCCAATCGACATCGATAGCTTCCGCCTTCCCTGATTTCGGAGGTTTTTCGTGGTCTGGTCGCTCCCCGGCCCGGGCTCTTGCGAGGCCCACGCCTCCCCGGCACGCAGATCCGGGCACTTTGAGGCATGACCGCAGGCCTTTAGACCTTGTACAGCTGGCAACATGGGTCTAGGAGTGAAGGACCCTGGGTTTCTTGGAGGCTCCGACGCCAGGCTCTGTCCTGGGGGAAGGAGATGCTCCAGCGATGGCCAGACCGAGGAAGTACTCCGATGAGCTACGCGAGCGTGCCGTCCGCTTCTACTTCGAGTCGGACCGCCCGATCGCGCACGTCGCTCGCGACCTAGGGATCCACAAGGAGGCGCTGCGGCAGTGGGTGCGGCAGGCTGAAGCGGACGAGGGCCGCCGGCCTGAGTTGTTGACAACGAGCGAGCGTGAAGAGCTGAAGCGGCTGCGCAAAGAGGTCGTGGAGCTCAAGCGCGCGAACGCGATCTTGAAGGACGCCTCCGTCTATTTCGCGACGGAGCTCGACCCGACCCGGCGAAGGTGACCCGCTACATCGAAGAGCGGCGGGACGTCTTCGGGGTCGAGCCGATCTGCCGCACGATCGGCGTGCCTCCGAGCACGCACTATGCGCGCAGATCCCGGAAGCCGTCCCGCCGCGAGCTCGGCGACCGCGAACTGCTACTCGAGATCGAGGCAGCCCGCACGGGCTACCGGCGCGTCTACGGGGCGCGCAAGACCTGGCTCGAGCTGGGCCGGCGCGGCATCGAGGTCGGCCGCGACCAGGTCGCGCGTGTCATGCGAGCACACGGCATCGAAGGCAAGCTGCGCGGCCGCAAGAAGCGGACGACGATTCCGGACGAGGCCGCGCTTGAGCGCGCCCGCGACCTGCTGCAGCGCGACTTCGTCGCGTCGGCGCCGAACCAGAAGTGGGTGTGCGACATCACCTACCTGCGCACCTGGAACGGCTTCCTCTACCTGGCATTCGTGCTCGACTGCTACTCGCGGATGATCGTCGGCTGGCAGCTGGCGACGCACATGCGCACCGAGCTCGTGCTCGACGCGCTCGAGATGGCGAACGGGCTGCGCCGGCCAGACGCCGGCCTGATCGCACACAGCGACAGAGGCAGTCAGTACACGAGTATCCGCTACACCGACCGACTCGACGAGATCGGCGCCGCGCCCTCGGTCGGCTCGAAGGGCGACGCTTATGACAACGCGATGGCCGAAGCCTGGGTCGCGACCCTCAAGAGTGAGCTCGTCGACGGTCGCCGCTTCCCCTCCTTCGAGCACGCCGAGCACGAGGTCCTGCACTGGATCGGCTTCTACAACGAAGAGCGGCTACACGAAGCACTCGGTGACTCGCCGCCCGCCGAGTACGAGATGATTAATTACAGAAGAGACAACACCACCCCAATACTGTCCGCCACCTAACGAAGTCTCCAACGAACCCAGGGTGGATCAGATCGCGCTGAGCGAGGGCAGGGGGCGGCTGGGCAATGCGCGTCAAAGCGTTCGAGCTGAGATGGTGGCACATCGCGCTCGCGATCATGGCGGCGGTCATTCTGTTGTCGCCGTTCGGAATTGTGCTGCCAAGTGCGCTCCACAAGAACGCGTCCGGGCAGTGCGGCCCCGGCAGCTCCGGCGCGAGCACTTCGGGGCGCTCCGGTTCAGGTAGCACGCCGCATACGGTGCTCGAGCCGAGCGCGCAATCAGAGACGCTCAACTGGAGCCTTGACGGCAATCGCTCGCCGACCTACTGGGACGTCGTCATCACAGCAACGCCCGCGCTGCAGACCGCTGATGCCAGCCAGATTGACATCACGCCGAGTCGGATCGTTCGAACCGACAATCACGAAGCCTTCAAGAAGGTACTGACCTTCAGCCGGCCGACGATCAAGGCCGGCGGCAAGAAGATTCTGTTCAGGGTCTGTGCCGACCCTGAGGGAATTCAGGCCGGTACCTTCAACGTCGTTATCGATGTCGACGCGCCTGGCGATGTAACGGGCACGTCTCTGCTCGTGAGCGTGACAGCCCGCAACCAATTCTGGTTCGGTGTCGGTCTTTGGGTCGTGTTCGGCGTCATACTGGCCGGCCTTACGCTCAAAAGCGTCGCCGACTACCAGCGCGCCCTTCGCGGCACCAAGGACAAGGAGTTCAGTTGGTGGCGCGCCGTTACGTATGTGTGGCGCGGGGAGGATCTGCGCATCCTCTCGACGCTCATTGGCATCGTCACGGCGCTGATCGCGTACTCGGTCCTCTACAACGGCGACCACACGTGGGGGACGGACGCTTGGAAGAGTCTTCTTGCCGCGGCGCAAGGGGCATTCGCGGCGGTGGGGGCGCAGGGCGTGCTCGACGGATTCCGCGGCGGAGGCCAACAACAAGCTCCCGAAAGCCACGCGACCAGCAGCGCGCAAGTGAAGTCCGACCCGTAATCGCATTGCGGAACGCGAGTCGCGAACCACGACTCCCAGCGCTCAGGCTGAAGAACCTCGCGCAGCTGCCGCCCAAGCCCACGCAGACGGCGACTGCGATTGGACGCCGAGCAAGGTGGGCCATGGCCCGACGAATTTAACAACCGATATAAAAAGCGCTACATCACCGCTCTCAACAGGCGGCCACGGCGATGCGCCTGAAGATCGATCCGCCGACCCTGCGCGACGACCTTCTCGAGTTCCTGCGCGGCTCGGGCTGCCTTGCGCTAGGGAGAGGAGCGATGAGGTCGAGACTCAGCCTCTGAACAGCGTGAGCGATCGGCACGACCACGCGGTTTTGGCGGGGTTCGTGGAGTCTTGGAGATCGCGACACCCCCGAGGCGCGGGTCGAAGTGGTTTCCCGGTAGCCCTGGCCGCGTATGGCGAGTAAATTCGGCGTGCGTGTGGTCGTAGGCTTGCGGTGACCGCGCCGCCTGACCTTTCCCCGTGCAAATCCGAGGTGACCGAATTTACGCACCCCACACGCTCGAATGCCGGCGAACCTCAAGTGGCTCAATGCCCTTTTAGCCGGCGAGCTCGTCAAGCCGCTTGCGGAGTCTCGCGACTTCGGCCTTGCGCCTGTCCTCGAGAATTTTCTCGGCGGCGCGATGAGCGCCCTCGCGTGCCCCTCTTCCAGCTTCGGCCTGAACCGCTCGCAGTTCTTTCGCCGTCAAGGAGGAAACTCAAGCCCTGCGTCGGCTACGCCCCGCTCAACCGCCGTCGGTTCGCCTGTCTCCAGATGTTCGACCGTTACGCCCAGCTTGCCAGCGATTTGTCGCAGCGCTTTCACCGACGGCGTTCGCGCGCCACCCTCGATCCGCGAGATGTACGCATAGCTGATGCCTGGAGAGGAAAGGTCGCGCTGCGACAAGCCCCGCTCAAGGCGGAGTCGCTTCAGTCGTGCGCCGATGTCCTCTCGCTTCGCCACGCTGCGATCTTTCCACGCGCGCTCGTATCCAATGGTCAACGGCGACGTTCAAGTCTCAACGCGTCGCGCATTGCCAAAGCACAGCCGGCCTTCTGGTCGGGGAGGTCATCGGAATGGTCGGCGATGTGGAGGAATGCGCTTTGAGGCCGTACCTAGTGGCCTGACTTCTGGTGCAAGAGGTCCGGTCTCGTCGACTGCGCAACGAACGTGCGACTGATGCGCGCCGAGACGAGTTGTGATATTCGCGCGCGCGCGTCAACTAATACTCAGGGCCCGTAGGGTTCGCAAATTCAGGCGGCCTCGTATTCGTGGATGAGTCCGCCGTGGAGGTCACGGGGGTGTAGGCAAGTAGTCGCTTCGAGCGGTGTTGGGTCGCGACCGTGGGGAGGCAAGTAGCTCCAACGCGCGGTGTGGCCTGTGCTCGTTGTAGGGCATGAAGATCGGCTGATGGAGCAGTGGTGTCCGGGGGCCGGTTAGTGTCGGTTGCTGTTCTGGTGCAGGGGCTTCAGGGAGAATCGAGGTTGGGCGGGCCGTCGCTGACACTATGGGCTGCGAGCCCGTCGTTTGTAGTTGGCCGCCCCTGCGACTGCCCGGGCGTGCCGCGAGCACGGATCCGTAGTTGTCGTTTCGCCCGCCTCGTCTTCGCTTCCAGCGAGTAAGGAGGTACCGATGCGCTTCATTGCACTCGACGTGCACCGCGACTTCTGCGAGGTCGCGATCGCAGAGGGCGGTCAGGTGCGTCGCGCTGGGCGAGTCGAGACGTCGTCGGCGACGCTCGAGCTGTTCGCCGGAAGCCTCGTCGCAGATGATCAGGTCGTGCTCGAGGCGACCGGGAACGCGCTCGCGATCGCCCGGATCATCGAGCCGTATGTCAGCCGCGTTGTGCTTGCCAACCCGAAGGCAGTCAAGAACGCGACGCAGAGGGCGAAGACAGACAAGCTCGACGCGCGCACGCTGGTGAAGCTGCTCGCCGCCGGCTTCCTGCCGGAGGTCTGGACGCCGGACGAGCAAACGCGGATCTTGGGTCGACGGATCTCACGCCGCGCGCAGCTGGTGGGGCAGCGCACCCGGGAGAAGAACCAGGTGCGGTAGTGCGCGGATTTCTGTGTATCTGACTGGTTCGTCCGGCGGGGTCGTGACGATCGCGGCGTAGCCGCGGTCGGAGCGATTCCGGCGGGCGGCCCGGAAGGAGGCCCGTGATGGGCGAGATGGAGATCCCGGACGAGCTGATCGATCAGCTGCTCGGGGAGTACCAAGGTCCGGAGCAGTTGATCGGCCCGGATGGGTTGATCAACCAGCTGCGCAAGCGGCTGATCGAACGCGCGGCCGGCGCCGAGCTGGGGCAGCACCTCGGCTACCCGCCGGGGGCGGAGCCCCCAGAAGAGCAGCCGAACCGGCGCAACGGGACGACGTCGAAGACGTTGCGCACGGTCGACGGGCCGCTCTCGGTCGAGTTGCCGCGTGACCGCGACGCCTCGTTCGAGCCGCGGATCGTGCCCAAGCACGCCCGCTCGTTCGACGACGAGCAGATCCTTGCCTTGTACGCGGGCGGGATGACGACGCGCGAGATCCAGCGGCACCTGCGCGAGCTGTACGGCGTCGACGTCTCGGACGGGCTGATCAGCGAGGTGA
>Ga0137368_10002083_pt1 | contig 21387 bp, 17 predicted proteins | sample SagtaG_13_FD_104917 | JGI IMG/M metagenome (GOLD analysis project Ga0137368, IMG submission 104917) | Vadose zone soil microbial communities from Sagehorn Ranch, Mendocino, California, USA - Sage1_L_100_16 metaG | ecosystem: Environmental > Terrestrial > Soil > Vadose zone | place: USA...
ACCACCGTGTTCGTTAGCCAACGAGATAATGGTCAGGAGACGCTCCGCAACGCCCGGTTTTTGCGCTCCCAGAGACGCCCGTCAGAATCCGGAATTGTGCAAGGCGCCATTTCCTGTTTTGGTGTATAACGGCCGGGAGGCGGTGGCCTTCATCAATGGGCAGGCCGTGGTTCGCGACCTGGTCGAAGGGCCAATCGTCTATAGCGGCGTCGAAAGTGGGCTTGAGGTTGGAAGCGGCGACGGTGGCAATCTCGAGGGCGAGATCGCTTCACTGAAGGTCTTCGACCGCGCTCTCTCGGAGGCAAAAGTGGCCGCTGATTTCGAAGCGGGCAAAAACATCCGCCTTACTCCCGATGAAATAACGGCCGAACGCTACGCGAAACTGGAGAAATGCGCGCTGACAAAACTGCCCGATGCGCCGCTCGTGCGGGACCGGCATACAACGCTGCTTGCGCACATGGACGACGCCGATCGCTGCGACGCCGATTACTCGCGCTGGGAAGGACGCGCCGGCGGTTGGCGCTTGAAGCAGGGCGTGCCGGGACGCTTTGGCCTCGGAGTGCAATTGCGGTCTGCAAACCAGACCGAGTCCGGCGCGCCGATTCTTTATCGCGGCGGCAGCAACTGCGACATGCGGCGCGGCAGTTGCGAGTTCTGGATGCGTGCGGCCGAGGGCGTGGACATCGGTGCCGACGATAGCGACCGTTATCTCCTCACGATCATTCCTGAATTCCACATCGGCTACGACAAACGGCCCGGCGTGCAGATTCCCTGTTACAAGATTTTTTTAGGTGGTTCGTATTTTCCCGAAGTGTAGTGCCCGAGCGTGCGGGCGGTGCTGGACGAATTCCGGATCATTGACCAGACGGTGGCTAGCCTAGTAGCTTCAGGACTATCCAGCGCGGTCCACGGCACGCGCCCAGATTGATGAACAGTTGATCATGCAGGGCGAAGACCTGTGCCGCCATTTCCTGGACCTCACGGCGAATCTGCAAATGGGCGGTGGCTGGGAAGATGTCTATACCTGGCCCAATCTCATGCCCGATGAAAGCCCTGGTTCCTACGCTGCCGCAGCCGAAGATGAATACACCATGCGCGACATCACGCCGGCATTCCTGCGCGCTTACGAAGTTCTCGGCGACGAGCGCTACCTGCGCGTGGCCGAGAATTGTGGCCAGATGCTCGCCAAGACGCAGGACAAAAACGGCGCGTGGTGCCAAGGCTACATCATCATGCCCGACCAGGCTTATCCCGTTTCTCCAGGCACCGGTTCCATCGAGGAAGGCACACAAACCGATCCGTTGCGTGTGTTGTTCTGGCTTTGGCGGATTACCGGCAAGCCCGAATATCGCGACACCGCGACCAAGTCCGCTCAGTTCGTGCTCGCCGGACAAAAGCCGGACGGCGCTTGGCCGCTGACGGTCAACTCGCACACGATGAAGCCCGGCGGCGGTTACAGCGGATACAGCACCCTCAATGACGGCACCACTCTCTGGGGTCGAACTGCGCGGGCAAACGTCCGAAGCCAATCATTGCCCGCACATCGGGCCGCCGCGGCGCCGGCTGATCCGTGCCGCCTGAAATAAATGCGTGCCCTCAGTCTCGCATTTCACAAAGCTGAATTGTTTTACTGCACGAATTCTGATAATCCACGAACATGGCTTCTGAGATTTTGCTGAGTAAACGTCTCGCACGCATCCTGGCGGCGACCTTCTTTAGACCGCTGGCGCGGCCGTCCGCGCCGGTTTACATGGACTGCGCCGACCGACTTGAACAGGCTGCTGATGAAGGCGGACAGCTTTCACATACGGACACTCTTGTCATTATTCGTGACGCGCTCGCGGCCCACCCGGACTCGTCGTTGTCAGAGGATGAAGGTGCGCAGTTCGCCGACCTCCGCCAGCGGGCCGGCCAAATCTTCAACCGCTTGTTGGAAGCACACTGGCTGGAGGAACGGTCCGTCAGTCTCGACGAGCGCTGGGTGGTGCTGTCGCCTCGGCTTGCGCCATTGCTCCGGCTGTTACGCGAGTACGCTGAGGACGACCTCGCTGAACTCAAGGATTTTGCAGCCACCATTCGTTCAGTCTGCGAGACGCTTCTTGCTGAAGGCGCACTTGACCCGTCGCGGCGGCAGCCGGAGGAATTGCGCCAGGTAATAAAGGAACTGCTTGACCGTATAGCTCGTGCGGGGCAGCAAATGCGAGCGGTAGAGACAGTGATTCTCCGTTTTGAGCAGGAACAACGCGCCAGTGGTAGCGCCAGTGAAACACTTCGCCGCTTCCTAGTCGAGTTTCACGAGGGCGAACATTGGGTGTGCTACGACACGTTGGAGCGCGGCGGGCTGCTGCCGAAGCTCAAGCAAGCCCGACTCGTTGCCCAAGAAGCGCTGGCCAATCCTTTCGCGAAGCAGCGATTAGCTGAAGGCATTGTCGCTCACCGCGGTGTAGATGAGATAACGGCTTACGCTGAAGGCGAGGAGATGCTCTCGCGCCTCGAACGTGCTCTGGCGGGTCTCTCGGCGAAGCAGCGTATCATCGACGCCCGTATTGCCGACTTCAGCCGGCTGTCGGCAGCGCGCTAGCGCTACCAAACCGAGATGCGTGGTCGTCGTCCCGAACTTGTTAAAGCGTATCTACAGGCCGCCGATCAACAGCACGCCGGGCAGTCGTTCGCCGACCTCACCAGCGAGGCGGGCATGACGCTGCTGTGTCCCGAAGTCGAGTTTTACTTCGGCCAGGACCCTCTCGCGCGTCCGCGTCACGCGCGGCTTCCGGTCGATTTGCAGCTCGCCACACCCGTCCCGGCTGGCGATTCTCTCGACGCATTGGAGCGCATCCGCCGCCATAATCTTTGCGCTGTTACACCGCAACGGGCGGGACGCTTTATCGAACGCCACTTGCCGGAGAAAAGCGCGCGTGTGTCCACCGCCGACATTCGCATCCACACTGAGGATGACCTGCTGGATTTCCTGGCCGTACTTGCATATGAACGCGCTTCGGCTGGCCGCACGCACAAGTCGATTCGTTGGCGAATTCACACGGCACGCCATGAACACGGATTAGAACCCGAGAAGATTCCCACTGACACTGTCGCCGGCCATCGGGTCGAACGCCTCACCATCGAACGCATCGCATGACTCCGCTCTGGCCTTCCTTCTGGGCACAAGTTCCGGATGACGACCGCCCGGCGCTGCGTGAAATTCTCACCGAACTCCTCGCCACAGGCGTGCTCTTCGGCGAGAGCGGCCGGGAGCGCGAACTCTTCCTCACTGCCCGTCAATACCAGCGCGAAATAGTCGAATATCTCGCGCCATTGAACCTCGACCTTGTCCCCGACCCCGACCGGCCGATTCTCCAAGCCCGCCCCATCCCGGGCGAATGCGGCCTCACCGCGCGCTTCACGAAAGACGAAACCCTCGTGGTGCTTACGCTCTGGCGGCTCTACGACGATGCCCGGATGGAGCGCCCGGCTGAAACCGTGCTGGTCACTGCCAACGACCTCTACGCACGGCTCAAGCTCTATTTCGAGCGCATTGAACCGCCGGCGGAAACGCATCTGGAACGCATCCTCGCCAAGCTCCGTGCCAAGCGCTTCATCAGATTCCAGAAGAACGAAGAGCGCTTTGGCGAGTCCCGGCTCGAAATCCTGCCCACGCTCGCCCGCGCGATTCCATTCGAGCGCGGTGAGGAATGGGCACAAGCCGCTGCTTTGTTCCAGCAGGGCGCGCCCGCGAACGGCGACAACGCCGCAGATTCCGAAAGCGAGCCGCAATCGTGAAGGATCAACGCATTTCCCTCACTCGGATCCTGGCCGTCAACTGGTGTGGCTTCCGTCAGATTCTGGACGTGGCCAACCATACGCTGGTCGCCGGAGTGTTCAAGAGTGGCAAGTCCGCATTGCTCGATCTTATCCAGTACGTCATGCTCGGCGAGCACTGGCGGCCCAACCGCGCCGCGGCCGGCAGCGGGCGTGGCCGTTCGCTGGTGAGCTATTGTCTGTGCGACACGAACACCACTCGCGATGGCGAGTCGCACTACATACGTCGCAACGGCGTGACCCTCATGGCGCTTGAATTCACCTGGCCGACAGAGCGAAACAAGACCCTGCGCCGCGAAACATGGGGCATCCGTATTGAGTACTCCAGCCCCACTGCCGAACCGAAGCGAACTTACTTTCTTGTTCCTGCGCGGTTGGATTGGGGTGAAGTCGCCCCATCCGGATCGCTGCTCGAGGAGGAAGAGTTCCGCGCCTTCCTCCGCCGCGAATATGGTCGGGAGAGTATCTTTGCTCGGCAGCAGGATTATCTCGCTGAGATGGCCACGCCGCGGCACTTGTGGTTCGACCCCGAGCAGTTTCGCAAGACGTTTCCCAAAGCCATCGCCTTCGAAGCGGAGAAAGACGTCCAGGAGTTCATTCGCAAATTCATCCTCGAAGAAAGTCCGCTCGACGTGCGCGACGTGAAGACCGCCGTCGGCGCGTATCGCGAGACGCAAGCGCGGTTGGCGCGGCAGGGAGAGGAAGCGCAACTCCTGCGAAATGTTTGTAAGCAGCACGCGGCATACGAACAGGCGAAGCGAGAGGCTGCCATTCTTCAGCATCTCAGCCACGGGCTGGAACACGCACGACTCAGCGAATTGGTTGCTCGTCACGAGAATGAACTTGCCGACTTGCAAGCCAAACATGCCGAGGACAACACGGCTTTTGATGTGCGCGTCGCAGAAGCGCAGCAGCTAAAAACATCGCTGGATGAGTTGCGGCCGGATGCCGACGAGACCGAATTGCGGCAAAAGATTAGTGAGCAGAAGAACAAGCGAGAAGAAAGAAAACGCCTCCTCGAAGCTCAACAGAGTGTCCGCCAGCGGCTGCGGGACCTCCGGCATCGCTGGGCGCAATGGCTCAAGCGTGGCGCAGACATTAAACTCGACGGTCTGGCAGAGATTCTCACTGTTGATGACAAGCTCTTCGACGCGCTCGCCGCGCCGGACGAAGCTGACGGCATCACCGCGTTGCCGGAATTGGCCGACGAGTTCAACCAGTTGTTTCGGTCGGTTGGCAATCTCCTGGAGCCGCACAAAACCGAAATCAACACCATCTCCAATCGGCTCAGGCAAATCGTCGCCGACCTCGAACGCCTCGACGAAGGGCAGACGCCTGGCTCATTCCCGCTCTTCCAAGCCATCAAGGCCCGGCTCGCTGATTCACCCACGCCGCCCGAACAATTTTGTCGTCTGATTGAGGTGAAGCCCGATGCTGAGGAGTGGCGCAACGCGTTGGAACTGGTGTTGGGACGTAATCGCTTCGCCGTCGTAATCGGTTCCGGCGAGGATTACCGGGCTGCGATGGAGGTGCTGCGCAAGCGCCCGGCTGGAGAGCGCGGCGTAGATGAATCGCTCGTGCATCCGCGCGAAGCGGCCGAGTTGCCTGCCGAGACGCACAAAAACTCCCTTGGGGAGAAAGTGGAAGTGGCAGAAGCGCCCGAACTAATTCGCCGTTTAGCGGAGCGATTCACCCGACATTTGTTCGGCCGCGTGGCCGCGGCGGAACGCACCGAAGACCTCGACCTGTGCGAGCGCGGCATCACGCGCGACGGCATCTTCAAGCAGGTGCCCACGCGCCGACGGCTGCGGCAGTTGCCCGGTTTCGAGTTCACGCTTGGGACCGAGGGTTTGAAGCGCCTGCGCGCTGCTCTGACGCGCGAGCAGCAAGGCTTGATGGCGGAGCGGACCAATAAACAGGCACTCGTTGAGGAAATCCATGCGTGGCTGGAGACTGGAAGGGAAGGTGGCCTCAGTGACCCGCGCTTGCCGGACCGCAGTGGTGAACTCCCCCGCTTGCCAATGCTGGAGCAGGAACTCGCGACGTTGAAGCAGCGCATTGAGTTTCTGGCTACGCCGGAGCGGGCGGAGCGCCTGAAGCAATTGGAGAAACTCCAAGGGGACCTCGCCACGGCGAACCAAGCCATTGGCGAACTGCGGAATGCCCGACAGCAATTTGAGCTTCAGCGTAAGCGCCTTCAGGATGCACTGGACAAGGCGCGGGACGATTTCAACCAAGCCGAACTGGACTTGGCCGCGAGCCGAAACGGACTTCCAGAGGGCGTTCTGGATACCGAACTAAAAGCTCGTCTCACGGAGCTGTGCGCCGAGTTCAAGAATTGGGAAGAGCGTCGCACAGCCGCAGAGAGTCGAGCCAGCGACGCCCGCGTTGCCGAAACGAAGACTCGCAATACCCGCAACAACGAGCGTCTCGCCTTGATAAACGCGACTGACGCTGAGGGGCGACCGAACCACCCGGAGTATCGTCATGACTTTGATCCAGAGGAGGAGAGCAACGAGCGGTGGCAAGCTCGGCTTCGTGTGCTGGAGGAAGTGCAACTCGAGGAATCGCGTAAGCTCGCTGCCGAACGCCGAAAGGACTGGGAACGCCGCTTGAGAGACCAGGTTCTTAACCGACTCAACGAAAACCTCCAAGGCGCAGAGCGGGCGGTCCGTCAGTTGCGTGCCTATCTCGACGTGCGCGTCGGTGACCACAAATACCGCATCAGCCAGGAGCGGGACACTGCGTTCGCCACACTCTGGAGCCTTTTGGATTCCGGCTTCGAACCGACCGACGAACTCCTCGCCGCCGGACGCAATCAGGAGATGCAACGTGCTCTCGACGAGCTGATGGCTGCGGTCGAAGCCGATGGTGAGGTTGACGCTCCCGCGCTCCGGCTGCTCGATTACCGCAACTATCACCGCTACGACATCAAGATGCGTCCCGCCGACCTCGCGAATGGCCCGGAGATTTCATTCGGCCGCAGCGCTACCGTCATGTGCGGCGGCGAGAACCAAGCGCCGTTCTTCATCTCGATGCTCGCGGCGTTTCTTCGGGTGTATGACCTGGGAGGCGGACGCTCCCAACATCTTGGGCTGGCGGTCATGGACGAGGCGTTCTCAAAACTCTCTGGTGACGGTGTCGAGGACTGCCTCGAACTCGCACGCAATTTCAACCTGCAGCTCTTGATGGCGTTCCCGATCGACCGGCTTGGCGTGATGGCACCTTACGCCGACACGGTCGTGGAGTTGCTAAAGGAAGAGGTTCGCGACGACGATGGCTTCGTTATCCAACTCGACAACATCCCCATCATCCTCTCGCCCGATCAAGTGCAGGAGAGGCTCGCATGAACGCGGACGCGAAGCGCTGGCGTGCCTGTGTTTGGCTCCGCGAACGTGTCCGGCAATGGCATTCCGCCCGTGGTTATGCGGAGGCGAGAGACTTCCAACGCCCTTTCTCTCGCGACTGGGAAAAATTACTTGAAACTGCAGGTCTCACTTCCGCTGAAGCGCGCAATCAGGCTTTCCGGGACGCTCGTGCCCTTCAAGCCGTCGCCTTGGTTGACCTCAGAACCGAGAGATACCGGCCATACCAAATCGAGCGTGTCCTCGTCCCCTTCGCAGCAGAAGTCCGCTTGCGCGACTTATTCAGCGATGAGTTGCCAGGCAAACCAGACGTCAACTTTGACCCACTTCGGTCTCGTGGGCGCCTCAACTTAGCTTTCTGACCACCGCCGGTCGCATCAGTGTCGCACCGGACGATTTGTTGAAGTTGAACGCCTTCTTTCTCCGGCAGCCTGCCTTGTGCGCCGTCGTGCCCATAAAGGAACGTTCTCTTGAAATTTTCGGGAACGAAAAGCGATTGGATGCTTTGCTCTCAACGTCGTTATTTCGTGATGGGCGTCTCGACCTGAAGAAAGACCTGCACTGCGAAATCGTCGGCGAACCGCTAGCTTGGAAACGCGGTTCGGCGGAAGCCGCCGCGCAACCACTCATCGTGATTGAAAACGCCGCAACGTGGCACTCCTACTGCCGATGGAACGCGGAGCGAAAGCTGTTCAGCGCCGTCGTCTATGGCTCCGGCGACCGCTTCGTTGACGGGGTTCGCTACATGGCCGACATCTTTGCCGAACTCGGTGGACCACGCCGCATCCTCTACTTCGGCGACTTGGACCCGCGGGGCTTGCTGATTCCGCAGGAGGCATCTGGACGCGCGCAAGGTGGTGGGCTTCCCGCCGTAGAGGCGCATCTGTCGAGCTATCGTCAGTTGTTAGCGCTTGGCTCTGGTCGAACGCAGTCCTGGGAGGGCGAACAACCATCACCTTCGCTCTGCGACTGGCTGGGCGAACTCGGCGAGCCGGTGCGTCAACTATTCGCCTCCGGACGACGCCTAGCACAGGAGCATGTCGGCTGGGAGTTTCTCAGCCGCGCGGCTAGTTTTCAAGATTCCTCAGAACATTGAAACTCATTGATACTCGAAGAGCGCGGTTACTCGGTCGGGCCGGTTTGCTGGGCACACTGGTCCACGGTTCGGTGGCGATCGCGGACACCAACTTGCCGGCTCAGTACTTCGAATTGCTGAACACAGGTGTTGCCCAAATCGAGAATCGGCTGACGGCTGAACCAGCAGATTTGCAGACGCTCGAGGCTTCGGCGGGTTGGAAGCACTTCCCCTCCGCGATTCTCGTCGCTTCAGTGCTCTACACACAACCTCATCCGGCCAACGCGCGCCGCGGCGACGCGAAGCTGCTCGCGCTCGCGCAACAAATCGGCGACCTGCTGACGAGCGAACACGCGCGCGGCCGCTACGCCACGCGACTCGACCATCATCGCGATACCTACATGTGGCTCGAAGGTTATCGTCTGCTGGAACGCGAACTGGGCGCAGAGCGGTGCGCCCGATGGCGAGGCGCGTTGACAAATCTCATCGCGGCGCTGGCGGCGGACGTGGCTGAAAAGCAGGATTTCCCGTGGTATCAGTCGCCGTTTATCAGCACGTCGCCGAACCATTATGCGCTTTGGGCCAAGACGGTTTTCCTGGGCGGCAAAGTCTTTGGAAACGAGGAGTGGCAACGATTGGGCGCGCGCGTCCTCCATCGCTTCGTGACGGAAGAACAAGCGCCGGATGGCTACTGGGGCGAATGGAGCCGCAACGGTCCCACGACCGGCTACGACTACCTCACGATGGCGGGCGTCGCCCTTTACTATGAGCACAGCCACGACCCCGCGGCCCTCGAAGCGTTGCGCCGCTCGACCGACTTCCACAAATTCTTCACTTGGCCGGACGGCACGCCGGTCGAGACCATTAACGACCGCAATCGTTACTCGGGCGCTTCGCCGTGGGGCCACTTCGGTTTCTCGCACTTTGCGGACGGACGGCGCTATGCGGAGTTTCTCACGGGATTCCTGGCGAAAAAGGAACTGGACTTGGAGTCGCTCGGGCGTGCCGCGCAGGACGCGCTCTATTTCCACGAAGGCCCGACCGCGCTAATCCCTCAGGACCAACCGCGCTATCATCACCAGATGTCCGTGCCCGCAGGCATCCGCAAGAACGGGCCGTGGGTGACCTGTTTGTCCGGTCTCATTTCGACGCCCCCGACGAGCCGCTGGTATCTCGACCGACAGGGTCACTTGAGCATGTTCCCCGAAAACCTCGGGCTCATCATCACGGGCGCGAATTCAAAGAACCAGCCGGAGTTGGCCACGCTGACCGAAAAGATCGGCGGTCGAGTCATTCACACGCCCACGAGCAGCCGGTTGAAGATGTCCGACGATGGCGACCAATTGGCGCTCGCCTACAATTCGTTCTTCGCCGTGCTGGAAGTCTCGCCGGCTTCGGACAAACGGCAGGAATTTCGGTTCGTCATCACACCGACCGGGCGGATGGCTGAAACGGAGTTGAACTTGCAACTCGTCTTGAAAGGCGGCGAGCTGATCGAGACCGCTGCGGGACGGAGAGTGGTGCTCGGTGAAAAATCGATCCGATGGAATGCCGAGGACGTGGGCAAGTGGATTCGACATCGTGGCTGGACGCTGATTCTCCCACCAGCCGCACGCGTGACGTGGCCGGTTTACCCCTTCAATCCGTATCGCAACGGCCCGGAGACTGAACTGGCCCATGCGGTGGGGACGGTCTCGCTCCTGCTCACCGGAAAACAGGAACTCGTTTTTGGTGTCGAAACCGACTAATCTCACGGAAATAACTTGATACAGCTCCAAGCTTATGAAAACACCCACGTCGTTGTCATTCTCGCCGTCAGCCGTCACCTCCGTCCAAAACAAGAAAGGAGAAGCCCATGTGTGCTGAATGGGTCTGGGCGCGAAGTGGCATTCCACCAAAGTGCAAGCTGTCCAAATGGCGGAAGGAAGCGTTGAAAGCCAGCGCCGACGAGTTCGTTCAGAATTTCTACAGGGCAACCTTCATCAAGCCTCCTCCGAAAAAACCGCGATTCAATTACATCGTGGATTTCTCGACGAAATGGCACGGGGCGTACTTGCAGTTCATCGCGCATTACGCTTGTCCCGGCCCCAACGCGCTGTCCCCTTTCTTCGCGGTGGCTTTCGCGCGACTGGGCTACTTCCGCGACGAGGCCTGGAGCCTTTGGGCCCGACGCCACAATGACCAATGGATGGTGCTCGGCCATCAAATGACGCTGGAGGAGTGTTTTACGGAAATGCGAGCCAATCCCTGGTTTCAGTTTTGACGCCGGCAGGGCGGTTCGGAAACCTAGTTTGGTGTTCAAGCCGTAGCAGCCGACGTGAGGAGGCTCAAACTGAATGGGCTGAAGTATGCGTGCGTGACGAACCGTTCCCGGCCCGTTTCCGGAAAGCAGTTTCAGTCTCCTCGATCTATGGCCTATCTTCCGGACCCGCTCTTGACTCTGCACTCCACCAAACGAAATTGCTTCGTTATGAAACTGAACATTTTGGCACTAAATGACGCACTGGATGACCGGGGCGGTCGAACTCAAGGGTTTGATGTCGCCGATGAAATAGGCCGCCTCGCTTGGCTGAGGCCTTCACTTCGACATCGGCTTGAGAACGGGCAGTTGGATCTGAGGCCGGGCGATGTGGTTATTGCCGAGGATTTCATCTGCGGCGGTGGAAGCCTCCCGTTGCTCGTGGCGGGGAGCATTCGGAAGATCCAGGTTGATGAATGACGCTCCCCCACAGCGTCAAATGGCAACGCGCCGTCGAAATGCATTTCTCCATTAGTGCCCATTAGCGGTCCCGGTAGTCATACCCCGCCGTGAGTCAGCAACCTGTAATCTCATTCGATCCCGCGCAGATCGATTTCTCTCATCTGCGCTCCCGCCGCCGGATCGCGATTGATGGGGATCCCGGGTCGGGGAAAACAACTCTCGCGAAGAAGTTGGAAAGCGGACTTGGAGCGAAAGCGTTTTCGCTGGACGACTATTTGTACGAAGACGGGCGGCCTTATCTCGCGCAAATCAAATACGAGGGACTAGCACGGGACATCGCCGTCAGCGGGGAAGCTCCGGTGGTCGTCGAGGGGGTTTGTCTCCTAAAGGCTCTGGCAAAGATCTGCTTTCACTATGACTATCTGATTTTCGCAATGTTTTTCATACACGGTCGCCGGGAGTTTGACGATTACTCTGATCCTCGAATACGTCTACCGAAGAGCAGCCTTCAGAGGGAGATCGTTGAGTACTACCGGGAATGCCGGCCCGAGAAGGTTTGTGATCTAGCGAGGTGCCTCTCCGTTGGATTTGAATAACGGTTCGGCTTCCGCGAACCTTGCACGGGCGTAGTGGACGCACCAGCGCGAGTGTTGCATCCTTCACCGCCCGACCCCGGTCAGGTGAATTTTTTTGGGTCCCCAGCTTGCTCAATCAGGCAAGGACGTTCTCCGGTAGAATCTGGCTGCTACTCTTGCTGGTTCTGTTTCAAGAACTCGTTCACGAACTCGTCGATTCTGTCAGCGGCGTTCTGCCTCGCTTGCGTTTCAATCCTATCCGGTGGGCCGTGGAACAGAGATTCCATGCTCCTCCAGATTGGAGCGGGCGTCACAATCATGGGCGCTCGTTTGAGTATTACCCTGTCGTAGAGGGTTGCGACTGCGGATCCGTATTTGCCAAGAATTTTTAGCCCTGTTGGATCAATCTCTATCATGACGGCCCTCACTTGGAAAAGCGCACCCGCATTTTCGTCAATTATCAATCCTGCTTTTCGCAGTTTGATTTCGGCGTCGGTTCGTATCTGAAATGTCAGGATATCGGCGCCAGTGGGCGCGGTGACCATAACGCGAACGTTTCGCAGGCCCTTTAACACTGGAGCCGCCGTAATACTGGATAGATAATCCTCTTGGGTTGCAGGTTTAGCGGCGGATTGCTGCAGGGGCGTGGGTTTGGCAGAAGGCTTAACTTTGGTCAGAAGCCGCGTGACGCACTCAACAGGGACGGCAAGGTTCAGTAGTTGGCCCCCGCGCACTTGTGACGAAGCAACGGCGATGACTTCGCCCTTCGTATTCAGCACCGACGACCCGCTGGAGCCGGATGAGATGGCTGCGGTGATTTGGAGTATCTTGTTGTCGCCTGTCAAATCACGCAGCGCCGAGACAATGCCTTCCGACAACGTCCCTTCAAGGCCGAGTGGACTGCCAATGACGGCGACGCGTGTGCCAACGTCGACCCTGTCCTTGTTGTTGAGCGGGAGGAACGGCAGGTCTTTAGCGGTGAGTTTCAGCAGCACGAGGTCGTTCGTCGGATCGTCCGTCAAAACACCTTCAATGGGGAACAGGCCGCCGTTCTCGGCTTTTGCGAGGGCACTGGCGGCGTTCTCAATGAGGTGGTGGTTGGTGATGAGTTTGCCGTCGCTGGAGATCAGGAGGCCGATGCCGGTGGCGGTCTCCGTGCCGGTGGCGTCAGACACGACCAGCAGCATCACGGCTGGACGGGCTTTCTTGGCGAGGGCCTTCAAATCAACCGTCTCCGCTTGGGCGCAGACGGTGGTGAGTTGACCGGCGGCAAACAAGGCAGTCCCGGAAAGGAGGAACGGGGCGCTCTTCATGTTGCCAACTATAGGAAAGCGGAGATTTTTGGACAAGATCGGTCACACGCAGTCTGGCTCGCAGCCTTGCTGCCGGATAAACGCGCCACCGCCACGCCTAGTGCGCCTCCCGGGAATCCCAACAAAATTCCGTCCCGAAGGGTTGCGAAGCACCTGCTACCCTGGGTCATCGTTCGACAATCGTCCCAGCGGCAGCGCGGTTGCGGCCATTCTGTTCAAGTCACTCGACACGTTGGCCACAACCTCGTTGAGGTTGTTTGGTTTGATTGATTCGCAACCCAACGTAGCGGCGCTGCCGCAACGTTGGGCTGGAGGACGCAATCCCGTTGGGATTGGCCGGGGCGCGGGTCTGTGACCCGCAGCACGTGCGGGCGCATTGAAATCTCCCAACATCCTCCGCGTTTACGAGCCGGATGCGACTCGCAGAGCCACGCTGCGCATCAGCCCCAACGGGGCTTCGTCCTAAAGCCCAAGGTTGCCGCAACGCGGTTGCGGCCCATCCGTTCCCACATCGAGATATCGCACAACCACATTACCGAAATTGGTGGAGGAATCCGAATCGGTCACTTCTTCTCGTGGGAGACGGACGGGTCTGGCCGGCTGAGTGCGCGGGGACTCCAGCGCAAGGCGGCCATGCCAGGGCCTGCACAGCCGGCGGATCACGGTCGCGGACAACGAATTTACCCACTGCGGCCGGTTGACTCCGGAAGCGGTGGACGTGTTCGGGGGCCACAACGCCGACAACAAGGTCATTCACAAGCACATCTACGACTTGTTCTACACGGGTATCTCTGTTGGTGAAACATGGGCTTGGGAACTTGTAATCTTTCAACCACAATCAAAGATCATGAAAACTCCCACACTCTCTATACGGATCCGGACGCCAGTTGCGCTGGCGACAGCGCTGTTGATAGCCGTCTGCGCCAATGCCGCCGCGCCGGTCGATGCGCCCGCGAGTTCGGTCAGGAACCTCAAACTCAAAGTTAGCCCAACCGGGCACTACTTCGTGGACCAGAACGGCAAGCCGTTCTTTTACCTCGGCGACACCTGCTGGTTGCTTTTCCAGCGGCCCAATCGCGAGGAACTGGACGAGTATCTGAAAGACCGCGCCACCAAGGGCTTCACGGTGATCCAGGCGTACGTGCTGCGCGGACTCGACAAGAAACACCCGGACGGCAATTCGTCGCTCCTCGACGCGACACCACTCATCGACCGCGACCCGACCCGGCCCAATGAGGAGTTTTTCAAAAACGTGGACCGCGTGGTCAACCGCGCGAACGAACTGGGCTTGGTGATGGGCCTCGTGCCGGCCAAGTCGTGGCACGTCACCGATCATCCGGAGAAAGTGTTCGATGAGAAGAACGCGTACGTCTTTGGGAAATTCCTGGGCGAGCGCTACAAGAACAACGCCGTTGTCTGGTTTCCGGGCGGCGATTCCGCTCCGGGAAAATACGAGGCAGTGTGGGTGGCGATGGCGAAAGGGCTGAAGGACGGCAGCGGCGGCGGCCAACTCGTGTGCTACCACGGCCAGGGGAGCACTTCGTCTTCCATGTGGTTTCACAAGGCGGACTGGCTCGACTTCAACTCGATCCAATCCGGACATAACTTCGGTTCGGACAGTTACGCATTCGTCAGCAAGGATTACGCATTGACACCCCCGAAGCCGACCGTCGATATGGAGCCGGCGTACGAGAATCATCCGACTGGGGCCGACAAACCGCGCGTTGACGCTCACAAGGTGCGCACCCAAGCGTACTCGGCCATGCTCGCCGGCGCGGCGGGGCACGGCTATGGTTCGTTGGACTTATTCTACTTCTACAAAGATGCAGACGGTCCTTTCCCGAAGAATGACTTCCAACATTGGCGCACGGCGGCCGCTTACGAGGGCTCTCGTCAAGTGGGACTGATGCGCAGCCTGTTCGAGCAGCGACCGTGGCACAAGATGGTTCCCGACCAGTCCGTACTGGCCTCCGAGCCGGGCGAGGGTCCGTTTCGTCTCGTCGCGGCACGTGCGGAAGACCGGCGCTTCGTCATTGCCTACACTCCTCGCGGCCAGCCCGTCCGCATTCACATGGACAAGCTCAACGGTTCGCAAGTCAAAGCCCAGTGGTATGACCCGCGCGACGGAACGTGGAAAGCTATCGGCCCGTATTCCAACAATGGCGTCCAGGAGTTCGTGGCGCCATCTCAGGGCGAACAAGGCGACTGGGTTTTGGTGCTCGATGCCATGCCCTGAAACCAGCGAGGTGAAGACTCCATTTGTCGTCATCTGGAATACCGTCCCGCCATCACCGCTGCCGCCTCGTATTGTCGTGCCGAAGAAAGTGCCGCTCGTGCCTTCAACCAGACCGGCAGAGGGGTGCGCTGGTCCCCATTGAAAATCATAGACTATCTCCGGTTGCCTCGTAGGCACGGAGTCGGTCATCAACACCAGCGCACCGGCAACGAGTACGCTCATCCTTGGACGGTCCCTCGGGTCGCGTCCACCGCGGTTTCAGGCCGTCTGCGAGTGCAACGCAATTCGGTTGCCTTCAGTATCGCGAATTACTGCCCGAAACCCATAGGGTCCGATGGGGTGTTTCTCTTTGAGAACTTTTCCTCCGCCTTTCTGGACGGCCCGAATCGCATCATCCAACCGGCCTTCAACGCTCAGGTAAACCAACGGGCCATGCTCGGAAGGCTGGTTGTCCTCCGTTTTGACCAGGCATCCGGAAACATTTTCATTGGCGTGAGGCAGGAGTCCAAATTCCATGCCTGGCATTGACTGCCTGGTGACCGGTGTTCCAAGAACGGCGGAATAGAACTGGATGGCTCGATCGAGGTTGTTGACCGGTACGTCGGTCCAACAGATGGTGTTGCCCTTACTCATATAGATGCCTTTTTCTAGATTGTTTCGATGTGCGAGGTCGATTTTCTCCACACGCGGAACTCTCAGGCAAGCTCCATTTATCTTTCGGACTTACGCCTTCCACCTGACGCCGCGCTGAAACACGAAACGGCCCACGATTTGCTCCGTCGCTCCTTCCGAGGAAAAATGTCCCTGAAAAAATCCTCGGCCCGGAGTTGAGATTTCAGTCGAACGGGCTAAAGTAAACATCGCCGATGCAGTCCTCAGGATTCGGCACAAAAAACAAACCAAAGGATTAAGTATTCAAACGAGTACGACTCGAATTCATGATCCGGCCCGGGCCAGGGCTTACTTTGAAGCGAAATTGGCTTTCACCACCGGGCCGGTGGAATTGGAGAGGTGGATCAAAACGGGCGAGGACAATCTCGTCGTCGTAGATGTGCGCGCGGCGCAAGACTACGCCAAAGGCCACATTCCCGGCGCCATCAACCTTCCGAGGGAAAAATGGGAGAGCCTGCAGGGATTGAGCAGGGACAAGACGAACGTCGTCTATTGCTACACACAACAGTGCCATCTCGCGTCAAATGCCTGTCTGCACTTCGCCACCAGGGGCTATCCCGTGATGGAACTGGAGGGTGGATTCGAGGCCTGGAGGGAAAACGAACTTGATGTCGAAGAGGAGTCGGCCAGTCGCTTCAAGACGACGGGCGAACGGCTCTCGATCAGGCACTAGAACTCCCGGTTACGACTCGGATCAATCGCGAGCCGATCCAAACGTCGGCGCACGGGCTCAGGGCCGCGCGCCGGCGGTGGCTCTCAAGATCGGCAACGGGATCACGCGCGCGAACGGTCGCGGGCGTGACGCCAAAGTAACCTGCCGGGTCGAATTCAAAAACCGTCTCCATACCGCGACCGGGACCGCGCTGCGCGATTGCTACGCCCCCGGTGCCTTCAGCTCAGCCACTAACCCGGTCTGCCACACGCCGCAGCGATTCTACCATCTCCGGCAAACCAATCAAACCGGTGTTGCCCCCTGGGAAGCGCCGACGGACTTTTCGTGCTTAAGCACGAATAATCCGTCGCGACGGAAACCGGGGCGGCGCGGCAGCGCCGTCCTACCCAGCACCGGTAGGGATGCGCTGCTGCGCATCCCACCTCTCCCGTCGCGCCTGCCGCGACGAACGGAACTCGCCAATGTTCGGACTGGCGATGCGCCAAACAAGTACTGCGCGGGGCCGTGATGAGGCATGAGATGAAAAAGTAACCATCGGCTGCCTTGCCATGTTTGGAACCGCAGGAGTGTTGTCGTCCCGGAGGGACGGGACCGCGAACATGTATCGGTATAGATACAGCCGCCCGGCAAGGGAACCAGTGGCGTCGCAGATCTCTCTACAACGTGCCTACTTTATTGTCCTGCGCCCGCGCGAACTGCCGCGGCGTGACTCTTCTCGACGCTCTTCGATCCAAACGCGCCGAGCCTGCTGAACCGGCTCAAGACAGGCGATGACGCCGAGAGCTGGCAGGAGCTTTATCGCGTGTATGGAAAGCTCGTTCGCGATTTTGCCATTCAGGCCGGACTCACGGACACGGAGGCTGACGAGGTGGCGCAGGAAACGGCCATAGCCGTGGCGCGGCATTTACCGGAGTTTCGTTACGATCCCAAGGTGTGCCGCTTTAAGACCTGGCTGCTGAATCAGAGTTCGTGGCGGATCAAGGACCAGATCAAGAAGCGACGAAAAGCCGAAGGGCTTTCCGGCGGGGCGCCGAAAAGAACAGGCGAGTCGCCTGTGCTCCCCACTGAAGGGACGGCGCGCACATCGACGATTGAGCGCGTGGCGGACCCGGCGGCGATGAACCTGGATGAAGTGTCCGAGACGGAGTGGCGCAAGGATTTGCTGGCGGCGGCGTTCGAGCGAGTGAAGTCGAAATTCAGCCTGAAGCAATTTCAAATTTTCGACCTTCACGCGCTCAATGAATGGCCGGCGGCGGACGTGGCGAAGTCACTCGGTGTCAGCGTCACGAACGTTTATGTGACGAAGCATCGCGTCGCGGCGGCGGTGAAAAAGGAGATGGCGACGTTGGAGCGCGGGATGGGGACGCGGCGGTGAAGGTTAAATGAGTTAAACGGTGACCTCGTTAAATTCGTTGAAGCGGGGTGGAGCGCGAAGCACGATCCGCGACCTGAGCTATTGTAACTTTGTGACCATGCAACTCCCCTCGTCGGTGTTCTTCCTGACGCTGCTCGCCGGCGTTGGCCAACCAGCGACCTCAGGAGGCGAGGCGTGGCCCGTTGTCGAACAACCCGAGCTCAAGCAAGCACTCGAGAACGCGCCGGTTCTGAGGACCGAATCGCTGGGTGAACCGGCGCGCGGGGTGAATGTTTGGGAGCGCTGGCTCGTGCCCAATCCGGACGGCAAGTCATGGGACCTGCTGCAAATCTACTTCAAGGAGTATTACGGACCCCACTTGGCTTTACGCGGTCGATCTCGGCACCGGCGCGGTGAAGAAGCAGCGTTTGCCCGACGGACATCAGTTTTATCTCTCGGGACGAGCGCTCGGCTTCGACGGCAAATACTACATTGCCACGCCATCACGGCGCACCTGGAGCATGGGCCTCTTTGTGTATGACCCGGCGACGAACACCCTGGAGGAGCGCGGCGAAATCGTCCCGGGCCTGGGAGGCGAAGTCCGCCCACTCGCAGTTGGCCCGGACGGACGGATTTACGGCACCGGGACTCGCGGCAATCAGGTTGGTCTTTACATCTACGATCCGAAATTGGGCAAAGTGGTTGCGGATTTCGGCGCCGTCGGTCCAAAGCACCCCAACGGCGCATGGAGCCGTTACGTCATGGCTGTGGACGACACCCACGCCTACATCGCGAGCGGGATGTTGCCTGCTTGGTACTTGGTCACCGTAGATCTCACAACCAGCGAAGAGAAAGTGTTGTTGGAATCACCCACCGAGCGCGTCATGGATATCATCGAGCAGTTTCCGGGCGCCTACGCTCGGCTCCCGCAAGAGCGCGGCGCACCAAACAAGGAATACTGGCTTTATCATGGGGAAGCGGTCCCAAAGGTGAACGACAAGCCGCCGTGGCCCAAGCAGGTTTCTCCGTGGGACAAAGCTGTGCCGAAGCCCGTGGTTTACTTCGACCAGATTGATCCGGATGAAAACGGGAATGCGGTGGTTTGGTATCGCACGCGCGAGGACGCAACCGCGGAAAAGGAGAAAGCCAAACTTGGCGCGACGACCAACCGAACGCCGGAAGAACAAGGCTGGAAATTCATTCGTCTCGAAGGCGTGAACACATATCCCCATCGCATCAATCCGTTATCCGTGTTGCCCAATGGCCGGCTGTACGGGACAGGCGACGATTACGTCGGCACGTTCATTTTCGACCCCAAAACCGACCAGACCATCTATTGCGGCCCGCGGGTTGGCCTGGCGCCGTACACAACCGAGGTTTGCGAGGGCAACCTCTATCTCAGCGGTTATTCGGGCGGTCATCTTTTTGTGTACGACCCCGCGCAGCCCTGGACATTGGGTCAGGGCGGACCTCCCGGCAATCCGGCGCCGGACCAGGCCGATGCAAGGAGCAACCCTCGTTACCTGGGAGACTTTGACAGGACGACTCGGGTCGGGCTGATGCACAGCTCCGCGCTCGGTGCGGACGGCAAGGTCTATTTCGGCGGGTTCGGATTGCGTCACTACACCGGCGGCGGGTTCGGATGGTTGGATCCGAAAACGGGGAAGCTCGACGGATTTTGGAGACCGCTCAGCGGCTATGCCGTGCAGTGGATGGCGCCGGCGCTGGATGGACGGCTGATTGTCATTTCCACGATCCGGGCGGCGGACGAACTGAAAAACAATGAACCGCCAGAGGCAGCCAAACTATTCATTTACGATATTAGTGAGCGGAAGATTGTGGGTGAGATCGTGCCGGTGCCGAAAGCCCGAACCACGGGACTCATCGCCGAAGTTGCGCCCGGTCGTTTGCTCGGATTGACGTCCGATCCGGAACAACGAGACCGCAGCATCCTCTTTGGCGTGGACGTGACCAAAGGCGAAACGCTGTTCACCAAGGGCCTGCCATCGCCCGTCTCGATCGACGCTCATTGGCCTCATTGGGTTGACCCATCCTATGAGTATCATGCCTTCGTGCGCGGACCCGATGGCTTCGTGTGGACCTACCTGAAAGAGGCGCTGGTGCGCATTGATCCGAAGGACACGACCGTCCGTATCTTGGGAAAGATCGATCCGATCGGCTGGCCGACGTTCGTGGGCCACGACCTTTATCTGGCGGGAAGCGAGCAGTTGCGGCGCATCCGAAACATCCTGCGCGAGTGAGGACCTGGACCTTTGCCAACTTTCACCTTCACCCCTGAAACGGAGCGCCACTCTGCGAGTCGCAGCAAATCTGCAAGCACGGAAGGCGTTGAATAGTTTTACCGCGTCATGGCATGCGGACGTGCTGCGGGTCGCAGAGGTCACAGACCCGCACTCCGGCCAATCCCAACGCGATTGCGTGCTCCGACCCCATGTTGCGGCAACGCCGCTACGTTGGGCTGCTAATCAATCAAACCAAATAAGCCCAACGAGGTTGTGGCCAACGTGTCGGTTAAGGCGAACAACATTGCCACAATCGCGTTGCGGTCGTTGCGGTTGAGGATGGCGGGTGGACGGTGACCGAGGGTAGCTCGTCCCTCGCAACCGTGGGTGCGCGTGGTCAATGGGATCTGCTAAGCAATTGACCCTTTGCGCTAAGTAAATATACATATTCCTCCTCCCGAGCCGACTGCGACCGTGATCATGACCGGCGAATCGCCGGCCGTTGATGTATGCGGCCCTGATACTTGCGCCAGATGGGCATTACGGAATTTTTTCTCGGGCACGGTTTTTGCACTGTCCTATCTCACCCTTGCAGAGAGCGTGTCCGACCAAGAGAGTTCGAGGCACGGTTGGGTCTTGATCGACCGTAGGTAATGGAATGCGATCGAGTGGGGTGCTGGCGGAGTTTAGGGAAAAGGGAAACGTGGAAGCACCAATGTGTAACGGTCTAGTCGTACGGGAAACAACTCCGTCGAAAAGCGCCAGGGGCCCAGTGTGGTTTTGGGCAGTGTCCATTGCTATTTGCAGGGAGCGAGAAAAGGGGCCGAAAATCCGGGGGCCGGAATTTCCGGGCACCTTCCCTTCACCGCTACGTGAAGCACCAGGCGTTCAGTTGGCCACTGGCGCCTGGTGTCGGCGCGGTTACTTACCACCGCTGCTGGACTCCTATCCTTCGTATCTTGGTACTTCCGGTCCCGATCAGTACCCAACGGTTCGCCAGTGGAAATCCTTACCCTGCCCTCAACGGCGAAACTCGAGCGAGCGTTCTTCAACAGCAAAATTTGACCAAACCAACAGCTTTGAAAGCCTGGATAATCGCCGGCGATGTTCAGGGCTTTCAGATTCAGAGAGCTCGTCGGAGGGCTCTCCTGAAGCCAACTAATCCAAAAGGGAAGGGAGGTGACAAAAGATGAAACACTTGAACCTCGAACTAGAGAAACTTGAGCAACGTATTGCTCCTGGTGGCGTGCCGTCAGGCGGTGGGACAGGCGGCGGCTCGGACAGCGGCTCGGGCAGCGGCTCGGGCGGCGGCTCGGACAGCGGTAGCTCCAAGAGCCACAGCAGTGGGAGCAAGCACGACAGCA
>Ga0137368_10002084_pt1 | contig 21377 bp, 18 predicted proteins | sample SagtaG_13_FD_104917 | JGI IMG/M metagenome (GOLD analysis project Ga0137368, IMG submission 104917) | Vadose zone soil microbial communities from Sagehorn Ranch, Mendocino, California, USA - Sage1_L_100_16 metaG | ecosystem: Environmental > Terrestrial > Soil > Vadose zone | place: USA...
ACGATCCGGGGCCGCAAGGGCGCGCGCCAGCTCGCGGTCACCAACGCCGGGACGATCCCCGACCGCGGCCTGTACGGCGTCCACCTCCCGGACGGCCGCCGCGTCGGCGAGCTCGACGAGGAGATGGTCTACGAGGCGCGTCCCGGACAGACCTTCCTGCTCGGCGCCACGACGTGGCGGATCGAGGAGATCACCCGCGACCGCGTGATCGTCGTCCCGGCGCCGGGCACGCCGGGCGCGGTTCCGTTCTGGCGCGGCGACGGCGTCGGCCGTCCGGCGGAGCTGGGCCGGGCGATCGGCGAGTTCGCGCGCGAGGCGGTGGCGATGGATCCCCGGGAGCTGGCGCGCCGAGAGGACCTCGACAGCCGCGCGGCGACCAACCTCGTCGCCTACCTACGCGAACAGCAGGAGGCCACGCGGGTCGTGCCGTCGGACGAGAACCTGGTCGTCGAGCGCTTTCGCGACGAGATCGGCGACTGGCGGCTCTGCGTGCTCTCCCCCTGGGGAGGCCGGGTCCATGCCGCCTGGGGGCTGGCGCTGTCGGCGAAGATCCGCGAGCAGCGCGACCTCGAGGCCGACGCGATCTGGTCCGACGACGGGATCTGCATCCACCTCCCCGACGCCGACGAGCCGCCCCCCGCCGACCTGATCCTGATCGAGCCCGAGGAGCTCGAGGACCTGGTCGTCCGCGAGCTTTCCGGGTCGGCGCTGTTCGGCGCCCGGTTTCGCGAGAACGCCTCGCGCTCGCTGCTGATCCCGCGCGCCTATCCGGGCAAGCGCACGCCGCTGTGGCAGCAACGGCTCAAGGCCCAGAGCCTGCTCGAGGTGGCCGGCGACTTTCCGCGCTTCCCGGTGATCCTCGAGACCTATCGCGAGTGCCTGCGCGACGTTCTCGACCTGCCGGCGCTCGAGGCGCTGCTGCGCGACCTGCGCTCACGGCGGATCTCGCTCGTCGAGGTCGAGACCCCGACGGCGTCGCCGTTCGCGTCGTCGCTGCTGTTCGACTACGTCGCCACCTACATGTACGAGGGCGACACCCCGAACGCCGAACGCCGCGCGGCTGCCCTGGCGCTGGACCGCGACCTGCTGCGCGAGCTGCTTGGCCAGGAGGAGCTGCGCGAGCTGATCGACCCGGCCGCCCTCGCCGACGTCGAGGACTCGCTCCAACACCGCGCCGAGCTCGCCCGGGCCGCGGACCGCGACGCGCTCCAGCAGGTCCTGCGCCGCGTCGGCGATCTCACCGAGGACGAGTGCGCACAGCGCGTCGCCGAGGGTTACTCGGCGGCTTCGATGACCGCCAAGCTGGAGCGCGAGCGGCGCGCCGCGAGGGTCCGGATCGCCGGCGAGGAGCGCTGGATCGCCACCGAGGACGCGGGGATGTTCCGCGACGCGCTTGGCGTCCCGCCGCCCGCCGGCCTGCCCGAGTCCTACCTCGAGCCGGTCGACGACGCGATGGCGAATCTGGTGCGTCGCTACGCGCGCACCCACGGGCCGTTCCCCACCGGGCAGCTCGCGGCGCGCTACGGCGTCGACCCGCTGCCCGCGCTGCGCGAGCTCGAGCGTGCCGGCGAGCTGGTGCGCGGCGAGCTGCTTCCCGGGGGGACCGAGCGCGAGTGGTGCGACCCCGAGGTGCTGCGCCGGCTGCGCCGCGCAAGCCTCGCCCACCTGCGCCGTGAGGTCGAGCCCGCCGACCGGCGCGAGCTGGCGCGATTTCTCGCAAGCTGGCAGAACGTCGATGCCCACCGCCCGGGAGGCGCGGGCCCGGACCGCCTGCGCGAGGCCCTGGTCCCGCTCCAGGGCATCGCTCTCACGCCGCAGGTCTGGGAACGCGATGTGCTGCCGCGTCGCCTCGGCGCCTACAGCCCCGCGTGGCTCGACCAGCTCTGCACGGGCGGCGAGCTGGTGTGGATCGGGGCCGGTGCGTTGGGGCGAAGCGACGGCCGGGTGGCGCTCTACTTCCGCGAGGACGTGAGGCTCGCCGGCCCCCCGCCCGGCAACGCCAAGCTCGAGCCTCCCGAAGGAGAGGCGCACGACGCGATCCGCGAGCTGCTGGCGCGGCACCCGGGCTTCTGGATCGACATCCTCTCCGAGCTCGAGATCAGTGCCGAGGAGCTCCACGCCGCCCTCTGGGACCTCGCCTGGGCCGGCGAGGCGACCAACGACGCCTTCGCCCCGCTGCGCGCGCCGCGGCTGTCCGCCGTGCAGCGCCGGCAGCGGGCGAGCCGGCGGTTCGCGAGCCGCCGCGCGGCAACCGGCCAGGCGGTGCAGGGCCGCTGGTCGCTCACCGCGCCGCTGTTCGAGGATTCGCCCGGCACGGGGCCGCGGCTGCGCGCCCAGGCCGAGCTGATGCTGGAGCGCTACGGCATCGTCACCCGCGAGACGGTGCTCGCCGAGGGAGTGCCGGGTGGATTCGCGAGCCTCTACGGCGAGCTTTCGAACCTCGAGATGCTGGGGACGGCGCGGCGCGGCTACTTCGTAGAGGGCCTGGGCGGCGCTCAGTTCGCGCTTCCCGGCGCGGTCGAGCGCCTGCGCTCGCTGCCCAGAGACGAGGGCGGATACGCGGTGCTCGCCGCGACCGATCCCGCCAACCCCTACGGGGCCGCGCTGTCGTGGCCCAAACGACCGGGCCAAGGTGGTCGTAGGCCCAGCCGCACCCCGGGCGCCTACGTCCTGCTGCGCGACGGCGAGCCGCTGCTGTTCGTCGAGCGCGGCGGCCGCGGCGTGCTGCGACTCGCCCATCTCGAGGGCGAGGCCCTCGGCGAGGCGCTCGGCGAGCTCGCGTCGGCGGCGGGGGAGGGACTGATCCCACGGCTCGCGATCGAGCGCGTCGACGGAGAGGCCGTGATCGGCTCGGGCCTCGAGGCGACGCTGATCGAGGCCGGGTTCTCGCGCCAGCCGCGCCGCCTGGTGGCGTCGGCCTAGCCGTCCCGAACGGGCGTGGCAGAGGGAGACACGATCCATCGCACGGCCGCGAGGCTCAACGAGGTGCTCGCCGGCAAACAGATTCGTGAAGTCGAGACCCCGAACCCCCGCTCGGGGCTGGGCACGGCGATGGACTCCGTGCGCGGCCGCAGGATGGAGCGCGCCGAGGCCCGGGGCAAGCACCTGCTGCTGCACTCCGACGGCGGTCTCGTGCTGCACAGCCACCTCGGCATGAAGGGGGCATGGCACGTCTATCCTCGACGCGCCCGCTGGCGCAGGCCGCGTGGGTCGGCGTGGTTGATCCTCTCGACGAGGTCGAACCACGCCGCTCAGTTCGGGGGACCGACGCTGGCGCTCATGAGCGGACGCGAGCTTGCCCGGCATCCGACGCTCGCGCAGCTCGGCCCGGACATCCTGGGCGAGGACTTCACCGTCGAACGCGGAGTGGAGGCGCTGCGAAGCGGCGGCGCGGAGCATCAGCTCGGGGAGGCGCTGCTCGACCAGCGGCTGATCTGCGGCGTGGGGAACGTCTACAAGAGCGAAGGGTGCTTCGTTGCCGAGATCGATCCGTGGCGGCTGATGGGGGAGCTGAGTGACGCGGACCTCGCTCGGGTCGTCGAGGAGACGCGGGCGCTGATGCGAACCGGGCTCGAGGGCCGGCGGCCCGACCGCCAGGTCTACAGGCGCGCGAAGCGGCCGTGCCCTCGCTGCGGCGCGCCGCTGCGGGCCCGCGGCCAGGGCGATGCGAACCGCACCACGTACTGGTGCGGCCGCTGCCAGCACTGAAGCGTCCCTAACCTCATGGCATGAACGCCGACGCCTCCGCGCTGTCGATCACCGGGCTCGAGAAGCGCTACGACGACGGCACGCTGGCCCTCGACGGGCTCGACCTGAAGGTGCCGGCGGGCGAGTTCTTCGGCCTGCTGGGGCCCAACGGGGCCGGCAAGACGACGCTGATCAACGCGGTTTGCAACCTGATCAGGGTCACCGGCGGGGAGGTCAGCGTGTTCGGCCGCCCCGCCACGAGCCTCGAGGCGCGGCGGATGGTGGGGCTTGCCGAGCAGGACCCCAACCTGGACCGCTTCCTGACGGTCCGCGAGGCGCTGCTCTACCACGGCGGCTACTACGGGCTCACGCGCCGACGTTCCGCCGAGCGCGCCGAGGAGATGATCGACGTCTTCGACCTGCGTGCGAAGGCGGACGTGCGGGCGCCGAAGCTGTCCGGCGGAATGCGCCGGCGGCTGCTGCTGGCGCGGGCCCTGCTCCACCAGCCGGGGCTGGTGATCCTCGACGAGCCGACCGCCGGCGTCGACGTCGAGCTGCGCAGGGAGCTGTGGCGCTACATCCGCAGGCTGCACAGCGAGGGCACGACCATCCTCCTGACCACCCACTACCTCGAGGAGGCCGAGGCGCTTTGCGAGGACATCGCGCTGATCGCCGATGGGCGGATCGTCGCCCGCAGCACCCCCGACGGCCTCAAGCGCCAGTTCGGCGCCGCCACGCTCGAGGACGTCTACCTCAAGGCCGTGGCGAAGCCCGCCGAGCACGAGGCGGCGGCGTGAACGAGGTCACCGCCCCGCAGCCGTGGCGCGGCCTGCTGTGGCTGGCGGCGCGGGAGTGCCTGCGGGTCTCGAAGCTGTGGACCCAGACGATGCTCGCGCCCGTCGTCTCCTCGATCCTTTTCATCCTCGTCTTCGGGCTCTCGCTGGGCAGCCGGATCCAGCAGGTGTCGGGATTCGAGTACCAGGTGTTCATCGTTCCCGGCCTGATCGCGATGGCGATGGCCCAGGCGGCGTACTCGAACAACTCCAGCTCGATCTTCCAGGCCCGCAGCGATCGATACATAGACGACGTGCTCGCCGCGCCGATGCTCCCCTGGCAGATGCACCTCGGGCTCGCGATCGGGGGAGTGTTCAGGGCCATCGTGATCGGGGCGGCGCTGCTTGCCCTCGCCATCCCGCTCACCGGGGTGCCGGTGGAGCAGCCTGTGGCCCTGCTCGCGGCGGTGGCGCTGCTCGTGGCGCTGTTCGGCGCGCTCGGCGTCGTCGTCGGCGTCTACGCCGAGACCTTCGACCACCACACGTTCATCAACAACATCGTGATCCTGCCGCTGACGTTCGTCGGCGGGGTCTTCTACTCGATCGACATCCTGCCCAGCCCGTGGCAGGAGATCTCGCACGCCAATCCGCTCTTCTACCTCGTCAACGCGGTTCGCTACGGCTTCTTGGGCACGACCGACGTGAGCGTGGCGATCTCGTTCGCAGTGACGGCGGCGATCGCGGCCGCCATCGTGGGCTGGTCGCAGTATCTCTTCTCGACCGGCAAGCGGCTAAAGCCCTGATGTCCTGCGCGGGGGGATAATTGTCGCGTGGGGGACAACGCGACAATCGCCCTGCTGAAGCGGGTACCGCTGTTCTCGGAGCTGTCCCCCGCCGAGCTCGAGCGGATATCGCGCGTTGCGGTTCCGCGCTCGTTCCCGAAGGGGGTGAGGGTGTTCCACGAGGGCGACCACAGCGACGCGTGCTACATCGTGCGAAGCGGCGACCTGCGGGTCACGCGCGAGCACTCCGATGGACGCGCGATCGCGCTCGCGACGCTCGGCCCCGGTGACATCTTCGGCGAGCTCGCGATGCTCGACGGCGAAGCGCGCTCGGCCAGCGTCGAGGCGCTCAGCGACAGTGAGCTGCTGGCGCTTCCGGCGGGTGACGTGCGGGCGCTGCTGCGCGGCAGCGCCGAGATCACCGTCAAGCTCGTGATCGCGCTGACCCGGCGCCTGCGGGAGTCGAACGAGCGCATCGCGCGGCAGTCCTTCCAGACCGTGCCCAGCCGGGTGGCCGGGGTGCTGTCGCAGCTGATCGCGGAAGAGGCGGCCGGGCTCGACCGGCGCGACGGCGTGACGGTGCGGATGACCCAGGCCGACCTGGCCCAGCTCGCCGGCACCTCGCGCGAGAGCGTGAGCCGCTTCCTCGCCGTGCTCGAGCGCGCCGGGGTGGTTCGGGTCGGGCGGGGCCGCGTCACGGTGCTCGAGCCGCGGCGGCTGCGAGGCTACATCTTCTGATGGACGCTCACCGCCGGCGCGCGTACGGGTAAGTGGCGCTGCGCCGGCCGGCCGATTTCGCCGCGCAGCGCTCCGGGATGGTCGAGCGCCAGCTCCGCCGCCGCGGGATAACCGACGAGCGCGTGCTGGAGGCGATGGGCGAGGTCCGGCGCGAGCGCTTCGTACCGGAGCCGGAGCGGCGGGGCGCCTACAACGACTCGGCGCTGCCGATCGGCCACGGCCAGACGATCTCGCAGCCGTGGATCGTCGCGGCGATCGCCGAGGCGCTGGCGCTCGAGGGCGACGAGCGCGTGCTCGAGATCGGCGCGGGGTCGGGCTACTCGGCGGCGGTGGTCGCGCGGCTCGCCCGCGAGGTGATCGCGATCGAGCGCCTCGAGCCGCTCGCCACCGCGGCGCGCGAGGTGCTCGCCGAGCTGGGGATCAAGAACGTGCGCATCGTGGTCGCCGACGGGACGGGGGGATGGCCCGACGAGGCGCCCTACGAGGGAATCGCGGTTCACGCCACCGCTCCGGCCGTGCCGCCGAGCCTGGTCTCCCAGCTCGCGCCGGGTGGACGGTTGGTGATCCCGATCGCGAGCGACGGGGCGGACATCCTGACCGTTTACACGCGAACCGGCGACGAGGTCGATCCGGAGAGCGGGGCCGGCCTGGAGGCCCGCAGCCTCGGCGCCTGCCGATTCGTGCCGCTGATCGGGCGCGAGGGCTTCGGAGAGCGCTGAGCGGCCCACTCGGGCACACGCGGCCACCGGCCGATCATCTAGGCTCCGGCCGCCATGACCGGGGGGACGTACGTCCTGAACTTCTACTCGCCCGTGTTCGTCGACCAGCTGAGGCGTGGGCGCAAGACCGCAACGATCCGCCTCGGCGACAAGTCGAAGAAGTACAGCCGCGGCCAGCTCGTCTGGATCACGGTCGGCTACAGTCACAGCCCGCGCGAGAAGATCTTCTCGGCCGTGATCGACGACGTCGAGGTCAAGCGGCTCAAGGACCTCTCGCCGCGCGACATCGAGCACGACAATCCGGAGTTTCGCCGCCTCGACGAGACGGTGAACTTCCTCGAGCAGATCTACGGGCGCAAGCTCGAGGAGAACGACACCGTGACGGTGATCCGCTTCTCGCAGGTGGTCGAGCCGCCGAGCGCGAGGTTCGGCAACGGCGAGACGCCGTCGCGCAACTGACGGCTGCGGCGTGATCCGCACCCGCGGCGTGCTCGCATAGGCATCGATGGTCGGGTATCGCTTCCTGACGACCTGGTGCCTCGAGGCGCCGATCGAGCCGGTTTGGGAGGCGATCCACGACTCCGAGCGCTGGCCCGAGTGGTGGCGCGGCGTCGAGCGCGTCGTCGAGCTCGCACCCGGCGACGGGGACGGGATCGGCCAGGTGGGCCGCTACACCTGGAAGAGCCGGCTGCCCTACGAGCTGACGTTCGACGTCACGACGCGGCGCAAGCAGCGCCCCTACCTGCTCGAGGGCGAGGCATCCGGCGAGCTCGCCGGGACCGGGACCTGGCGCCTCTCCGAGGGCGGCGGACTGACGACCGTGCTCTACGAGTGGGACGTGCGCACGACGCGGGCCTGGATGAACCTTCTCGCCCCCCTCGCGCGTCCGGTCTTCGCCTGGAATCACGACTGGGTGATGAAGCACGGCGGCGAGGGGTTGGCGCGCCTGCTCGGCGCCCGCCTCGTGCTCGCGTCCGGCGGCGCCGCCTGAGCGCCGCAGCGCTCGATCCCGCGGGCGCCATATCTGAGCGCGGTGCGTGTCTGGCACTCTCCTGGTTAGAGTGCCAAGCACTCACTAGTCTGTGTTCCGTCTTAGATGAACCAACGGAGGTATCCATGAAGCTTAAGCCGCTCGGCGACAGGCTAATCGTCAAGGCGCTGGAGGAGGAGGAGACGACGGCCAGCGGCCTGGTCCTCCCCGATACCGCGAAGGAGAAGCCCCAGAAGGGCGAGGTCGTGGCGGTCGGGGACGGACCGATCGAGGACGGCAAGCGCCGCCCGCTCGAGGTGAGCGCGGGCGACGAGGTCCTGTACAGCAAGTACGGAGGGACCGAGATCAAGGTCGACGGCGAGGAGCTGCTCGTCCTGCGCGAGTCCGACGTTCTGGCCAAGGTCGAGTGACCACTTCCCAACGAGAGACTGAACCGAAGGAGGAATAGAGGCATATGGCTCACAAGGAGCTGAAGTACGACGCGGAGGCCCGGACGGCGCTCCAGGAAGGCGTCGACGCTGTCGCCGACGCCGTCAGGGTGACGCTCGGCCCGAAGGGCCGCTACGTGGTCCTGGACAAGAAGTTCGGCGCCCCGACGATCACCAACGACGGCGTCACGATCGCGCGTGAGATCGAGATCGAGGACGTGTTCGCCAACCAGGGTTCCCAGCTCGTCCGCGAGGTCGCCACGGCGACCAACGACGTGGCGGGAGACGGGACCACCACGGCGACGCTGCTCGCCCAGACGATGGTGCGCAGCGGGCTCAGGAACGTCGCGGCGGGGGCCAACCCGCTCGGATTGCGGCGCGGCATCGAGACCGCCGTCGAGCAGGTCGTTGAGAACCTGCGCGACAAGCAGTCGAAGGAGATCGCGGGCAAGGATCAGATCGCCCGGGTAGCGGCGATCTCGGCCGCCGACGACGAGATCGGAAACGTGATCGCCGACGCGATCGAGAAGGTCGGCAAGGACGGCGTCGTGAACGTCGAGGAGGGCCAGACCTTCGGCATGGAGCTCGAGTTCACCGAGGGGATGCAGTTCGACAAGGGCTACATCTCGCCGTACATGATCACCGACCAGGACCGCATGGAGGCGGTGCTGGAGGACCCCTACATCCTGATCGCCAACCAGAAGATCGGCTCGGTCCGTGACCTGCTGCCGATCCTCGAGCAGGTGATGCAGAGCGGCAAGCCGTTGGTCATCATCGCCGAGGACGTCGAGGGCGAGAGCCTCGCGACGCTGGTGGTCAACAAGCTCCGCGGCACGTTCACGGGCGTCTCGGTCAAGGCCCCGGGCTTCGGCGACCGCCGCAAGCGGATGCTCGAGGACATCGCGATCCTCACCGGTGGCGAGGTGATCACCGAGGAGATGGGCCTCAAGCTCGAGAACACGCAGGTCTCCCAGCTCGGGCATGCGCGCCGCGTGGTCGTCACCAAGGACGACACTACGATCATCGACGGCGCCGGCGAGAAGCAGGCGATCGAGGGCCGGATCAACCAGATCCGCCAGGAGATCGAGAGCACCGACTCCGATTTCGATCGCGAGAAGCTCCAGGAGCGGCTCGCCAAGCTGGCCGGCGGCGTCGCCGTCGTCAAGGTCGGCGCGGCGACCGAGACGGAGCTCAAGGAGAAGAAGCACCGCGTCGAGGACGCGTTGCAGGCCACGCGGGCGGCGCTCGAGGAGGGCATCGTTCCGGGCGGTGGAGTCGCGCTGCTCAACGCCCAGGAGGCGGTCGACACCTCGGGGCTCGAGGATCCCGACGAGGGCACGGGCGCCGAGATCGTGCGCCGCGCGCTCGAGGAGCCGATTCGCCAGATCGCCGAGAACTCGGGCTTCGAGGGCTCGGTCGTGGTCGACAAGGTCCGCGGCCTCAAGCCCGGTGAGGGCCTCAACGCCGAGACCGGCGACTACGGCGACCTGGTGGCCGACGGGGTCATCGACCCCACGATGGTGACGCGCTCGGCGCTCCAGAACGCCGCCTCGATCGCCAAAAACATCCTCACCACCGAGTGCATCGTCGCCGAGCCGCCCGAGAAGGATGGCGCGGCCATGCCCGGTGGCGGCATGCCCGACATGGGCGGGATGATGTAGGGGGGCTGACAAGAGCCCTCAAATGTGAGAGGCTAGGAACTGCTTCCCTCCCAAGGGAGCACCCCACAATCCCCCTGACGAGAGGCCCGGCTTCCCCGCCGGGCCTCTCTCTTTGTCCGGGGCGGCGCACAATTGAGCCATGCCCCGTCCGATCGGCCTTCGATCAGCCATCCGCTTCCGCCTCGCCGCGCTGGGCGCAGCGGCGCTCCTCGCGATGTCGGTGGTTGCGACTCGCGCCGATGCGTTCGTCTACTGGGCCGGCCAGGAGGGCGACACGATCGGCCGCGCAAACCTCGATGGCACCGCGGTGAGCCAGGGCTTCCTGGCCGCGCCCGGCCTCTCCCCCTGCGGGGTTGCGGTCGACGGGACGCACGTCTTCTGGGGTGGCTCATCCACCAACACGATCGGGCGCGCCGACCTCGACGGCACGAACGTCGACCCGAACTTCGTTACGGGTGCCCAGTCTCCGTGCGGCGTCGCGGTCTACGGACCGCACGTCTATTGGGCCAACACCGGCAGCGGTCTCGACGGCACGACGATCGGGCGCGCGAATCTCGACGGTACAGCGGTCGACCAGAGTTTCATCGACGTCGCGAGCGGGCCATGCGGGGTGGAGGTCGACGGCCTCCACATCTACTGGACCAACTTCGCCACCAACACGATCGGGCGCGCCGACCTCGACGGCACGAACGTGGATCCCAGCTTCGTCAGCGGGGCGAACCGCCCCTGTGGCGTGGCGGCGGGGAGTGCGCAAATCGACCGCCACCACATCATCGGCGGGCACGTCTACTGGGCCAACACCGGCAGCGGCCTTGACGGCACGATCGGCCGCGCCGACCTCGACGGCGCCAATCTGGACCAGAGCTTCATCAAGGGACTGCACGGCCCCTGGGGGGTGGCGGCAAACGACACGCACATCTATTGGGGGAGCGCCGGCACCAGTTCGATCGGGCGCGCCGATCTCGACGGGACGGGAGTCAGCGAGAGCTTCATCACCATCGCCCAGCGGCCGCTTGGAGTTGCGCTCGATGCCGAGTCCTTGCAGGTGCGCCTCGGCAAGCCGATGAAGCTCAAGCGCACAGGGAAGGTAAAACTCCCCGCCGAACTCCCCGGACCGGGCCTGCTGCAGCTCCTGAAGACCACGGAGGTCAAAGGGCAGATGACGGAGGCGGTGGCGGCGGGCGAGCTTACCCTGACGGTGAAGGCACGGGGCGCCTCCAAAGCCAAGCTCGACGCGAGCGGCCACGTGAAGGTCGAGGCTGAGGTCAGCTTCACGCCGGCCGGCGCGACGCCCCTGACCGAGAGCACCACGCTGAAGCTCGTCAAGCGCTGACCAGGAAAGCCAACCACCGCTGGTACCGCACCCGTGGCCGCGGGCTCAAGCCACGCGCACCGGGGGCCGATGCTCTTAACTGATGGTCTTGGGGGCTCGCTTCAGCATGTTCACTACGATCCTCGCGGCGGCCGCGATCGGATTCCTCGCGCTCGCGGGCGGCAGCTCCGCCCACGAAGCGGCGGCCGACGACGGGCCGGGCGTCCCGGACTCGGTCGCCGATGCGCTCGGCGGCGACGTCACCGAGCTGCCCGACGACCTCTACCGCGTCGATCTGCGGCACGGCCCGTCGCTGACCACCCACGGCCCCGACACACCGGCCGAGATCCGCCTCGACCACGGCAACAGCCTGAGCCCCGGCGACCCCGAGCGCTCCCCGGTGTGCGCGACGGACTACTACCAGCAGGTGCTCTATGCCCATCGCGCCTCCGACCCCGATCGGCTGGCGACCGTCACGGCTCAGATCCAGGCCTCGATGCGGCGCATGGACGCCGTCCTCAACGAGGACTCGCTGGAGGCCGGCGGCGTGAGCGCCGACTACAAGGTGCACTGCGACGCGTCGGGCGCGATCGACGTCCAATCGTTTTCGGTCGGCGGGACGAGCTTCAGCTCGGTGGTCTCGGCCGCCCGCGCCGCGGGGTACAACGCATCGAACGTCGACTACACGATCTTCTTCGACTACGACGATCCCAACGTCTGCGGGACCGGGTCGTTCTCCGCCGACGAGCGCCTCACGGCCGCCAACGTGAACAACACCGGCGGTGACTACGGCGTCACCTACAGCGATTGCTGGAATGGCGCCACGCCGATGCATGAGAACGGCCACAACGAGGGGGCGGTCCAGTACAACGCGCCCTACTCGACGGGCTCCGGGGCCCATTGCTGGGACGAGAACGACGTCATGTGCTACTCGCCGGACGGCGGCAACATCCATCAGAACGGCACGATCAGTCGCTGCACGGACCGGCTGCACTTCGATTGCGGAAACGACAGCTACTTCGACCCGGCGCCAGAGAGCTGCGAGTACCTGGCCACGAACTGGAACCTCGGCTCGCGGCTCAATCGCTTCATCGCCTTCGGCCCCGGCAGCGCGAACACGCCGCCGTGCGCGACCTTCAGCTCCATCTGCTCGGACCTGTCGTGCGCGTTTGCGGACTCCAGCAGCGATCCCGAGGGGGCGATCGCGAGCCGCTCGTGGACGTTCGGCGACGGGGGAGCGTCCACGGCGATCAATCCGACCCACAGCTACGAGACCGCGGGCACCTACGACGTCACCCTGACCGTCACCGACGCGATGGGAGCGACCCACACGACCAGCCGGTCGATCAGCGTCGGCTCGCAGCCGCCGGGCGACGGCGGGAGCGCCGCCCCTTCACCAGGCAACGCAGGGCCTGGAGCCGTCGACCCGGCTGATGCCGGCCCGCCGGATACCGCGATCATCCACAGGCCGAGGGACAGAACCAGGCGGCGGAAGGCGAGCATCGAGTTCAGCTCCTCGGAGGCGGGCTCGACGTTCGAGTGCAGCCTCGACAGCGGGCCGTTCAGATCCTGCAGCTCGCCGCAGACAGTGAAGGTCAAGCGCGGGCATCACAGCTTCGCGGTCCGGGCGATCGATGCGGGGGGCAATGCGGACCCCACGCCGGCGACCGCCAGCTGGACGGTCAGCGCCAGGCGCCGCTAGTCGGCGAGGGCCTCCCGCATCGCCACCGGGTCGACCCCAAGGGCCTCGACGTCGGCTGTCCCCCGCGGCGTCGTCATCGGGACCTCCATCAGCTCGGCCTCCTCCCAGGTCGCGAACGCGGTCTCCCCGAACAGGCGGCGCAGCCAGATCAGTCCCGTGCGGACGAGCGGCAGCGGCACGTGCAGGAGCGGGCGCGAGCGTCCCGCCGCTGACGCAACGGTACGCGCGATGTCGTCGTAGCTCAGCACCTCCGGGCCGGCGATCTCGTGCCGGCGCTGCGAGCCGCCGGGCCCTTCGAGCCAGCCGAGCACGCAGCGCGCTACGTCACGCGCCCAGATCGGCTGGTAGAGGGCCTTGCCCCCTCCCGAGACCGGCAGCATCGGAAGCAGCGCCAGCCGGCGCAGCAGCGTGACCCAGGGGTCGTCGCGGTCGTAGACGATCGAGGGCGCGAACACGCCTCCCTCGAGCTTGGCCCCGAGCACCGCCTGCTCGGCGAGCGCCTTGGAGCGAAAGAATCGCGTGCGCTGAAAGGGCGTCGCGCCGATCGCCGAGAAGAACAGAAAGCGCCTGGTTCCGGCGCGCTCGGCGGCGTGGAGGAGGCGCAGGGTCCCGAGCCCGTTTATCTCCTCGACCCGCCGCGGGGGCTGGTCGCGGATCGCGGCGGCGAGGTGGATCACCGTGTCGCACCCGCGCAGGGCGTGGCGCAGCCCGTGCGGGTCCGCGAGGTCGACGAGCGCGAGCTGCACGTTGACGCGCTGCTGTCCGAGTCGGCGCGGGTCGCGTACCAGCGCCCGCACCTCGTGACCCTCGGCGAGGAGCTGCGGCAGCAGCGCCGTTCCGATCACCCCCGTGGCGCCGGTGAGCAGGATCACGAGGCCAAGCTATCGCTTCGCCTACAATTCCCGCTCCGCCTGACCAGTTGGGGTTTCAGTCCCTCGCCGTTCGGGGAGTCGCCCCAAGGCGGGTGCCACTTGAATCGACCAGCGACCGAAGGGAGCGCAGCTTGACCTACGTCATCGCCGAGCCCTGCATCGGGGAAAAGGACAACTCCTGCGTCGAGGTCTGCCCGGTCGACTGCATCCACCCCACTCCGGACGAGCCCGATTACGAGGCCCAGGAGCAGCTCTACATCGATCCGGACGAGTGCATCGACTGCGACGCCTGCGTCGAGGCGTGCCCCGTGGACGCTTGCTTCGCCGAGGACCAACTCCCCGACGAGTGGGCGAAGTACACCCAGATCAACGCCGACTATTACGCCAAGAAGTAGGCGCTGAACGTCGGTAGGCCCGGTAGCGGGCGCTGAGGCGCTCGGCTACTTGCGCTTGCTGGTCAGCGGCCGCCGGCCTGGACGACCGGAAGCTCCGTGGCGCCGGCGGGGGGGCCGGTCGGAGCCGCTGCGGGGGCCGGGGCCTGCATCACCGGCAGCTCCTGCGGCGTGGTGGAGATGATCCCGCGCGCCGCGTCTCGGATCGCGATCGCGGCGGCTGAGTTGGGCTGATCGAGGACGAGCGGCGAGCCGCTGTCGGCGTGCTCGCGCAGATCCTCCTCGAGCGGGACCTTGCCGAGCAGGGGCACGTCGAGCTCGTCGGCGAGCAGCTGGCCGCCCCCCTCCCCGAAGATCGTGAAGCGCTGGCCGTCGGGCGTGGTGAAGCCGGACATGTTCTCGATCACCCCGAGCACCTCGAGGTCCACCTTGGCCGCCATCTCGGCGGCCCGGCGGGCCACCGACTGGGCGGCGGGCTGCGGCGTGGTCACGATGACGATCTTCGACTGCGGCAGAAGCTGGGCGAGCGTCATGGAGACGTCTCCGGTGCCGGGCGGCAGGTCGAGCAGCAGGTAGTCGAGCTCGCCCCAGTCGACGTCCTCGAGGAACTGCTGGATCGCCTTGTGGAGCATCGGCCCGCGCCAGACCACCGCGGCGTTGTTCTCGACGAAGAAGCCGATCGACATCGTCCGCACGCCCGAGGCCGAGATCTGGGGGAGGATCTTGCGCTCGGGAGAGACCTGGGGCTTTCCGGCGACGCCGAGCATGCGCGGTATCGAGTAGCCGTAGACGTCGCAGTCCAGCGCCCCCGAGCGCTGCCCCTCGGCGAGCAGCGCCGCGGCCAGGTTGGCGGTCATGGTCGACTTCCCGACCCCGCCCTTCCCCGAGGCGATGCAGATCACGTTCTTGACCTGCGCGAGGGCGCCCTTGGGCAGACGTGGCCGCCCGAGGCGCTCCTGAAGCCCTGCCTTCTCGTCGTCGCTCAGCACGTCGAAGCCGACCCCGACCGCGCTCACGCCCTCGACACCCGAGACGTTCTCGACAACCGCGCGCTCGAAGTGGGCGCGGATCGGGCATCCCGGCGTGGTCAGCGAGACCATGACTTCGACGCGGCCATCGTCGCGGACGTCGATCGAGCGCACCATGCCGAGCTCGACGATCGAGCGCCGTAGCTCGGGGTCGATCACGGCTCGGAGGGCGTCGGTTATCTGGTCGTTGGTGGGGGTGGGCATCGAGGGCAATTGTCGCAGGATGGGCATCCCGCCCAGAACCCGCCCGCGCCGCAGGCACGGGCCTCGCTGCGCCCCGCGGACGCCTCCGGCCGAGGATTCGGGCGGAACTCCTTCAATAAATGATCAACGGGCCCAGCTTGGGCCCGTTGATCGGGGAGGAGAGGTTGCTCTGTGTGCCCGCGCTCGGCGAGCACATTCCTCCGGGCTCCCCTCTCCGAGAGCCCGGGCTAAGTGGCCCTGGGTCCTAGACCAGCGTGGAAACCCGCTGGTTGACCCGCGTGCGCGCGGTGCGCAGCTGACGCTCGGCCTTGCGCCGGTTCTGACGAACCGCGGTCTCGACGCGGCGCCGCCGCTGGGAGACCTCGCGCTCGACCCTGTTGCGCTCGCGCTTGACGCGCTGCGTGACCTTGCGACGGGCGGTGCCGCCGCGACGCTCGACCCGGTTCAGCTCGCGCTGAGCCTGGTTGCGCAGCCTGCGCAGCTCGCGCTCGGCCGCCGTCCGCGTCCGGAACGGCTTGACCGTCTCGTTGACGCGATCGGCAACCGTGAGCGCGGTGCCGACGGGAACGTCGACGGCCGTCTCGGCTGCCTGACGCACGTAGTCGGTCACGTTCAGCTCGCTCTTGCGGGCCTGGTCGTTGCTGGTGCTCGTGCGGCTCTGAGTGCCGCTGGAGCTCTGGTTGGTAGTGGCCATATGGGGTGAACCCCCTCGGGTTGTCGCTTGCGTTCCCCAGGCTGAGGTTTATTAGCTCTAAGGAAGTTCGACAGTGTAGCGTCGAACAGGTGTTTGTACCCCGTCGGCCGGGGCGGGTTACGGCGGACGGCGGGATCAGGCGGCGGCGACGCGCCGCAGCCACAGCTCGGGCCGCTCGAGCTCGGAGCTGTCGGGCAGCGCATCCGCTGACCGCCAGACCTCGTTGAGGCCCTCGATGCCGGCCTGCTCGGCGACGCGGTCCGCGAACCGCTTTCCGAGCTGGTACTGGCGCAGCTTCATGTCGAGGCCCAGCAGCCGGGCGACGATCGAGTCGAGCAGGCTCTGGCGTTCGCGCTGGGCGTCGGCGAGCCGGCGCAGCCGCGCGTAGGAGGGATCGAGCCGCTCGCCGATCGCGTCCATGACGTGCTCCGAATAGCCCTCGATGACCGTCATCGTCGCCTGCACTGAGCGAACCAGCTCGAGCTGGCGGGGACCGGCCAGGATCCCCACCAGCCCGCTCTCGCGCAGCGACTCGGCGAGCCGCCGCGGGTCCGCCAGCGCACGTCGCGCCGCCGCTCCGAGATCGCGCAACTCGGGGCGAAGCGAGGCCCCCCGCAGCAGGCGCTCGACCATCCCGCCGACATGGTCGCGCAGCCACGGCACGGCCTCGAACTGAAGCGCGTGCGTCGCCTCATGCATCGCGATCCAGCGCAGGAACAGGTCGCGGTCGGGGCCACCGAGCCGATCCTCGGCCTCGGTCAGGTTGGGGGCCACGAAGAGCAGCCGGGACGGCCGGGCGGGTCCGATGAGCGCGACCTCGTACTGGCCGAGCACGCGGCGCCCCATGTAGCCGATCGCGAGGCCCGCCTCGACCCCGGTGGCCAGGCCGGCGGCCGCGCGCGCTGCCGGGCCGAGCGGGCCCGGCGCGTCGAGCGAGGCTGCGAGCCGCCCCTCCAGCTCGGCGGCGGAGTGGCGGATCGCGGCCAGGTTGACCCGCACCCACTCGCGACGGTCGATCGCCTCGGGACGCGGGATCTCCCCGCGCGGCTCGAGGTGCGTGTAGTCGCGCACCAGGGCGACCGTCTCGTCGCTGGCCCGATCCACATCCTCCTGGCGCACCCAGCTGCGCTGCGGGCCCTCGCCCGCGACGAGCAGCCCGACGCGCTCGGCGGTACCCCAGTCGACGAACCCGCGTCCTTGGGTTCGGTCGCTCACGCCGCCGGCCCGATGGCGTCGCGCACGGCGGCCAGCGCCTCGTCGCCGGCACCCGCGATGACGCGGTAGCGGGCGCCGAGGCCGAGGTCGGCTTCGTCGAGCGCGAGATCGTCGAAGGCGGCGAGCGCGCCCGCCTCGCGGGCGATGAGCTGGCCGGCCGCGGCGTCGACGGATCGGCAGGGGCGTGACGAGAGCATCGCGTCGAAGCGGCCCGCGGCGACGTAGGCGAGCGCGAGAGCGATCGCCCCGATCGCCCGGATCCGGAACGCCTTGCCGTCGAGGCGCTCGAGCACCGGGGCGAGCCCGCCCGGCTCGGCCCCCTCGATCCCGACGACCTCGAGCCCGAAGCCGGGGCCCTCGGCGCGCAACGGGCCCCCGTCGAGCGTCGCGCCGGCGCCGCGCCGGGCCGAGAACTCCTCCGAGGCGCCGTAGTCGTAGACATAGCCGAACTCGACGTCGGACATCGCGCCCCCCGACGCGACGGCAATGCTGACGCAGTGCGAGGGGATCGTGCGGCGCGCGTTGAGCGAGCCGTCGATCGGGTCGATCACCACCCGTCCGGGCGCGCTCGGGTCGCCGAATGCGACCTCCCCGCGCTCCTCCGAGACCGCGGTGAACTCGTGTCCGGCGGCGTGCAAGGCGTCGAGCTCGGCAAACACGGCGTCCTCGCAGCGACGATCGATCTCGAGCGCGTGGTCCCCGCCCTCGCCGGTGCCCTCGTAGACCGTGCGCTCGGCGATCCCGCTCGCCGCAGCGAGTACCTCGCGCTGCGCGTCCACGACACGGCGGCACAGCGCGAGCCAGTCCGCCGCCAGCAGGTCCTCGACGCCGGCGCCCGCGCCGCTCGGCTCGACGTGATCGTTCCCCGGCATGGCGGCCATGGTAGTGAGCGCCTCCGGGCTGCCCGGGGCGGCCGTGCGTGTCGCTAGCGTGTAGACGATGGCCGCTTCAGGCAGCTCCGACGGCCCCGCGCTCTCGATCGAGCAGCGCCGGGTGGTCGATCACCCGGGGGGGCCGCTGATCGTCACCGGTCCCGCGGGATCGGGAAAGACGGAGGCCCTGGCACGCAGGATCGCCACCCGCGCCGCCGCGGGCACGGCGGCGGAGCGAACTTTGGTCTTCACGCGCACCCCCGCGGCCGCTGTGGCGTTGCGGGACCGCGTCGAGGAGCTGCTGGAGGGCCCGTTCGAGGAGCTGTGGATCGGCACCTACGCCGAGCTTTGCGAGCGCCTGCTGCGCGAGCATGCCGTCGAGGCCGGACTCGACCCGTTCTTCGAGACCGTCGGCGCTGCCGATCGCCTCGCGATGTTGCTCGAGCGCATTGACGAGCTGCCGCTGCGCCGTCACGAGATCAGGGGGAATCCCGCCGGGCTGCTGGCGCGGCTTCTGGAGCGGATCGACGCCCTCAAGGGGGAGGGGATCAGCCCCGCCGCGCTTCGAAGCTGGGCCGCGCAGGGCCAGCGCGAGGCCGCGGAGCGCGGTGGGCAGCCGGAGCGCGAGGCGGCCCGCCGGGAGCTGGAGTTCGCGGAGCTCTACGAGCGCCACGACGCGATCCTGCGCGAGACAGGCAGCCTCGACGCCGGCGAGCTGGTCCTGGAGCTCGGTGGACTCGTGCGCGACCGCGTCGATGTCCGCGAGCCGCTGGCAGCGCGCTTTGCCGAGGTCGTCGCCGACGAGCTCGAGGACGCCGGGCCCCCGCAGCGCGAGCTGCTCGAGGCGCTGGCGGTCGAGCACGGCAACCTGGTCGTCGCCTGCAACGAGCTCGCGGCGATCCGCCGCCTCGGCGGGGCGGGCGCCGAGGCTTCGTTTCGCGAGCGCCACCCCGACGCCGATCTCGTCGTGCTCGGTGCGTCGTGGCGCGGCGGCGCGGAGCTCGCCCGAGCCGCTGCCGCCGTGGCGGAGCGCGAGACCGAAGCCCCTGACAGCCGGGACCACCACCCCGGAGCGGTCCGTTTCTGGCGTGCGGGCACCGAGCGGGCTCAGGCCCAGGCCACGGCACGCGAGATCGAGCAGCTGCTCGCGGCCGGTGAGGTCGGGCCGGAGGGCATCTGCGTCGTCACCGGATCGGTCCAGCGCGAGGGACGCCTGGTCGCCGCGGCGCTCGAGGAGCGCAGCGTCCCGTATCGCCTCACCGGCCCGGGCGCCTTCTTCCAGCGACCCGAGATCCGTGACGCGCTGGCCTGGCTGCGCGTCCTGGCCGATCCGAACGACGCACCGGCGGCGGTGCGCGCGCTCACCAGGCCGCCCATCGAGCTGCGCTCCGTCGACCTTGCCCGCTGCACCTTGATCGCCCGGCGGCGCAAGCTCGACATGATCTCGGCGCTCGACGCCGCGCTCGAGAGCCCGCAGCTCGGGCCCGAGGCACGCGACCGCATCCGGTCCTTCCTGCGCCTCTATCGCGCCGCCGCCGCGGCCCTGGAGGAGATGCGGGCCGACGTCTTCGTCCGCCGCCTGATCGAGCGCATCGGCCTGCGTCGCCATCAGCTCTTCGCGGCATCGCCCGAGACCGCGCAGCGGCTCGTCAGCTTGTCGCGGCTCGGAGACATCGCCGCCGCGTGGACGCGGCGCGAGCCGCGCTCCTCGACGCGGGACTTCGTGCGCTACGTGTGCGCGGTCGCGGACGCCGGGGAGCTCGGCGACGACCCGCCCGCCGAGCCGCCGGCGGGAGGGGTGCTGCTCGCCGAACCCGAGCAGGTGAAGGGACTCGAGTTCGACCACGTCTACCTGCTCGACCTGGATCGCGGCGCGCTCGCCGATCGGCCGGCGCGCGCCGAGTGGATCCCCGACGAGTTGCGGCATCCACCTTCGGTGTCCGGTGGGGCGATCCCGCCGCAGCCTGCCCGCCTCGCGTACCTCGCGATGACGCGGGCGCGGCAGTCGCTCGTCCTCTCTTATCCGGAGACGCGCGATGGAAGCCGGGTGCGCCCCTCGGGCCTCTATGAAGTGGCGCGCGCCGCCCTGGGGGCAACGGAGGAGGTCCACGCCGAGGAGCTCTTCGGCCCCGCCGAGGGGCTTCACTCCACCTACCGGATGGTCCGCGACGACGTGCTCGAGAACTCGTGGCGGGCCGGCAGCGCGCTGAGTGAGATGCGCCTCGACGTCGCCGAGGACGTCAACCGCGCCGTAGCCCGCTTCCTCGAGCTCGTCAAGCTGGGGGCCCTGATCCAGCGCCCCGCCGACGAGCAGGCCGCCGACGCGCTCGAGGCGCTCAACCAGCTGCTCGCCCAGGTCGCGACCCCCGAGCAGCGAATGATCCTCGACGCCTCGTCGCTCGACGCCTACCTGCTCGAGGGCGAGACCGAGCAGGCGCGGCGGCGCGATCTGGTCGCGGCGCGCCAGGAGCCATCGCTCGAGGCGTTCATCCCGCGGCGCGGCGGCGGCCTGGCGCTTTCGGCATCCGACATCGACCTCTACCGGACCTGCCCGCTCAAGTACAAGTTCGCGCGCGTCTTCGCGATCCCCGAGGAGCCGACGATCAACCAGCGCTTCGGGATCCTGATCCACCGCGTGCTCGAGCGCTTCCACGCCGATGAGCTCCATGAGGGAGCGCACGAGTCGGAGCAGGAGGGCCTCGACCGTCTGCTGGCGCTGTTCGAGGCGGGGTGGCGGCGCGCGGGGTTCGGGTCGAGCGACGACGAGCTTCAGTTCCGCGACCGCGCCGTCGCCGCCCTGGCGCGCTACTGGGAGCGCCACGTGCACTCGCCCGCCGATCCCGTGTGGCTGGAGCGCGGGTTCGCGTTCGAAATCGGCGCTCACCAGCTGCGCGGCCGGATCGACCGCGTCGACCGGCTCGAGGACGGCGGCTACGAGCTGATCGACTACAAGACCGGCGACCCCGCGGCCGCGATCGGCCCTGCCGACGATCTCCAGATCGCGCTCTACCGGCTCGGCGCGCGCGAGGCGTGGAATGTCGAGGCCGAGGCGGCCAGCTACTGGTACGTGCTCGCCGACGAGAAGGTCCCGGTCCCCAGCTCCCCCGACGACCGCGAGCGCGTCGAGCGCACAGTGCTCGAGGTCGGCGAGGGAATCCAGGGCCAGGACTTCGAGCCCAAGCCCTCCTACGAGGTCTGCTCGTGGTGCGACTACCGGGTTACGTGCCCGGCGTCAGAGGCCTAGTGCGGCGGGCTAGCCAGCCTCTCAGGGCTCGCCGCGCTGGCGCAGGAAGCGCTGGAACTCGCT
>Ga0137368_10002085_pt1 | contig 21374 bp, 16 predicted proteins | sample SagtaG_13_FD_104917 | JGI IMG/M metagenome (GOLD analysis project Ga0137368, IMG submission 104917) | Vadose zone soil microbial communities from Sagehorn Ranch, Mendocino, California, USA - Sage1_L_100_16 metaG | ecosystem: Environmental > Terrestrial > Soil > Vadose zone | place: USA...
AACGACGGCGGTAACAGCAGAACCTGTTGCGGATCGAACCGCCGAAACGTCTTCCCACCGACCACGACTGATCATCTATCACAGACCCCCAGTCGACGTCTTACTGACCCACGCTCCTAGGCCCTGCCTCCCACCCGCAAGACTGGCTGACGCGCTCCGCCCTGGCGGCGGACCGGCCACTGTGGACCTCGAATGTGGCCACGTCCAGCCGTCAGGCGCATCAATGTCCTGCAGCCCGTGCATAATCGGCGCGGATACGGCGGCCGAGGCGCCGGGCCGATGCCGTGCGCATCACCTGCATGACCAAGGCCCCGTCATGGTGGGCGCCGACCTATCGGTCGACACCATGACCTGCATGCTATCAGGGCCGGTCGACGAACCACCGTAGCTGCGCGGTCGTGAGTGTGAGCGAGAGACCCGTCAGTGGCGACCGGTGCGGCGACGGGCTACGCCCGGGCGCAGATCCTCGACGAGCGCGGCGACCCGGGTCTCTGATGTCGTCGCGCGGGCTCACACCAGTCTGGGTGGTGCATCGCTACACGCTATCGGCACGGCAAGACCCTCAGCCGCCCACACGTCGGCGCGTGGCCCGCACCGGCAGGTTCGGGGCCACCAGCGAATCTAGGTCCATGCGGCGTGGCGGCGGGCCGCACCAGTGGAGGCGCCGTAGATTGAAGGGCTGCCCTGCTTCCTCCGCCTTTCTTGATCGATGCGAGATGCCTGTGGACGACCTTGCGATGTCGGTGCCGCTGTTTGACGACAACCCCGCCGAGGAGGACCTTCTCGGCTTCGACACGGTGGCCGATGTTGTCACTCGCGTCGTCACCTCGGGTGGTCTCGACCCGGTGACGGTAGGCATTCACAGCGCCTGGGGTGGCGGCAAATCGACCGCGCTGAACTTGATCGACGCCCGGCTCGCGAAAGTTGGCCACGTGGTCGTCGTACGGATCGACCCGTGGGAGTTCGAGAACACCGAAGACCTCCGCGGAACGCTGATTGCCCAGGTGCTCAACGAACTCCAGGACCGCGTCGAGCAGGACGTCGACGAGCCCACCGTTCGCGAGCAGGCCATCGCGAAGCTGAATGATCTTCGGAAGCGGATCGCTTGGGGCAGGGTCGCGCAGGTTCTCGTCACCAGTGCCGTGACCCTGTCCCCGGACATCCCGGAACTCGTGAAGGCGTTGACGCCGAAGCCGAAGGAGCCCACCGACGGCGACGGTGAAGGCCCGCAAGGCATGGCCGGCTTCCGTGACCAGTTCGCAGCCCTAATGGCCGAGGTCGGCGGAATCACGAAGGTTGTCGTCTTGGTCGACGACCTCGACCGGTGCCTGCCACCGACGATCATGGGGACGCTGGAGGCGATCAAGCTGTTCCTGTCGGTGAAGAAGATGGCCTTCGTCATCGCCGCCGACGAGGATCTGATCCGCGCTGCGATCAACGTGCAGATGGAGGGGGCCGCTCAGGGCGGCTTCGCGAAGCTGTACACGGAGAAGATCGTGCAGTTGCCGGTCTCGCTGCCGTTGCTGTCGGTCGAGCAGGCCGAGGCGTATGTCGCGCTGCTGCTGTGCCGCAACGCCGGCGACCTGACGGGTGGGCAGCTCGTCGACGTTATTGCCGCATGCAACGAGCGTCGGCGGGCCGGCACGGCGCCGTACGTGGTGGCTTCAGAAGGCGGCGCACCCGGACCGTCTGCGAAGCATCTGGTACTCGCGGCGAGCATCGCCAAGGGCCTGTCCGCGGATGTCTGGCGCAGCCCGCGAGCGATCAAGCGGTTCCTCAACGCCTTCGCGGTACGCAACCATCTCGCGCACGCCGCCGGTGCGGGCTTGGCCCCAGACGTACTGCTCAAGCTCTACCTGTTGGAGCTTCGGTACCTGCAGGAGTTCCAGCTGCTGGCGCAACTGTCCACAAGTGAGCGAGCAGCGCTGGTGACCGCATGGGAGGAGTGGGCCCGCGGCGATGCCCCGAAACCGCCTAACGGTATCGCCGAGACCACCCGGCTCTGGGCGGCCACCGAACCCTACCTGGACGGCCGAGGCCCGGAAATCGAACGCTATCTGAGCGTCGCGGCGACCCTGCACAGCGACGTCAGGTTTGGCGGCGCGATCAACGTCAAACAGCTGGCGGTGATCGAGCAGTTGTCCCACCCGTCGGATTCCACGCGTGCAGCGGCCCGCGAAGAGTTGGCCGCGTTAGAGCCCGACGAGCAGACCGTGATCATCAGCGGTCTGGGTGAGCAATTGACCCGCATGAACGACCCAGAACATGCGATCGACTCCCTGGCCGCCATCGCCGTGAAGCTGCCAGCGCACGCGGACGCGATCAGCCGCGTCCTCCGCCATCCCGCCGTGATATCGATCCTGCAGGTGCACCACGTGCCCTACCTCAAGTCGATGCCTGAGGTGCTCCGGCAGATCATCAACACAGCCAGCCTCGGCGCCGACCTGATCAACGCTGCGCGCGCTGATCTTGAGGAGTCAGCCGGGTAGTGGGCACCTCCGGCGCATACGGCGGCAGCGGCTCCAGCTCGTGGGACGCCGTCCACGACTCCTACGCGGATGCGGCGAACACGGGCGCGTCCGGGCCGTCGCAAGCGCAGATCGACAACTTCGTCAACAACTTCATGACGGCGCTCGCGAAAACCCCTGGCCAGGCCAGCGACCCCAGCTCGTTCTCGCTCGCATCGCTTCGCCTGGCGCGCTCAGCAGGTAGCGTTGGCGGCTCATCCAGCAGTGCCACTTCCGGTGGCGGTGGCGGACGCAACGTTGGCCGGCAGGCCGCCCGAGGCGCCGCGGCGGTCGCAGGCGCCCACGCGCTGCGGTCCGGAAACACCGCCATCCTCACGGAACTCGGCCTCGATGTTGAGCACATCAAGTCTCTGCCACCCGGGCGGGAGCAGTGCACCTACATCGTCAACACGCTGCTCGGCGCGCCGAGCCATCCTGATGAGGTGGCCCTCGCCGCGGCGACGCTGCGGACCATGGTCGAGGTTCAGAAAGCCAAGCAGGAGATGAGCCCAGAGCAGACGATGGAGCTGTTCCTGCAGAACCTCGCCTACGAACAGGTACTCGTCGAACTGACCTCGCAGCGCAGGGTGGACAGCGTCACCCCGCAGCGCGCCAAGCAGATCGAGGAGAAAGCCAAGAAATACCTGCGCGCCAGCGTGACCGCGCTACGGCTCAAGGAGAAGGCGAAGATCACGGCACAGGGCTTCGTGGACTACGCCGCGAACCTCGCCAGCAAGGTGTTCACGGTCTTTCGAATGCGAGGACGCCAGTGACGCACGTCGAACTGATCCCGCACGGAGCGAGGCCGCTGCGACCGGCAGCTGTCGTCTACGAATGGCCCAGCGGTCCGGGTAGTACCGACAGCATGCGCGCAGACCTCGGCTGGAGCTTGGCCGAGTTGGGTGAGCCCTCCAGCGCCGCCAAAGACCTGCTGCGGGTCGTGACCGCCGCGTACCTCGCCGACCGCACCACCTCGCGCCCGGCCCAGGCCTTGCACCGCGATCTCCACCTCACCGTTCACCTGGATGCCCCGAAGGCGTGGACTCAGACTGCCCTCGACGGCGTGGTTGACCTGCTGCACTGGCTGACCGGCGACACCTGGACACTGGAGGTACTGACCGCGCAGCCCATTGCCAACCAGGCGAAGCCGATCGTGAGTACCGGCTCCGCGGACACGGTGAGCCTGCTGTCCGGCGGCCTTGATTCCCTGTGCGGCGTCCTGCTGCGCCTCGATCAGGCCGAGTTGACCATGTTTCTGGGACACGTCGACAGCGCCAACGCCGTGAGCAAGGCGCAGCGCCTGGTGCACGAGCGGCTGCGCGCGCATCACCCACGCCTGCGCTACCAGCGGTTCGCTCTGCGACCGGCCACCGAGGTCCGGGAGTCCACACCCCGTACGAGGTCACTGCTGTTCATGGCCATGGCGATCGCTGCAGCGTCCGGCTGCGGCGCGCGGGAGGTCCTGGTTCCCGAAAACGGATTCACCAGCATCAACCCTCCCCTCGAACCGTCGCGAGGAGGTCCGCTCACCACCCGCTCCACGCACCCGTGGACCTTCTACGTCCTGCGCAAGCTGCTGCACGAGCTGTCCCTCGACGCGATCAGGGTGGCCAACCCCCACGCAGACTTAACGAAAGGGGAACTGGTCGCCGCGGCGCTACGTCCGCGATCAGCGGAGGACCGGCAGTTGGCTGCCGTCACCCTGTCTTGCGCCAAACCGAACGCGGGCCGTCCCAAAGGCGGCAACCCCAACCTGAACTGCGGCCTGTGTATGGCCTGCCTCGTGCGGCGCGGCGCGTTCATCGCCGGGAACCGCCGCGATGAGACCACGTACCTCGTCGACGTCCTCACCGGCGACGCCAAGCAGACCTTCATGCACCACCGCCGGCACGACATCGCCGCCTGGCGCTACGCCACCGAAGCCGGCTTCGACGACATCCGCGTCCTCGCCTCCGGTCTGTGGCCCCCCGACACCGACTTCGACGACGTATTAGCCATGTGCAACCGAGGGCTGAAGGAACTTCGACGTGTCTCCGTCACCTAACCTGCCCAGACTGGACTGCCACGCCCACATCGCGCCGGATGTCACCGCCACGCAGGTCGCGGCGCTCGACGGCGCCATCGTATTCGCGATGACTCGCAGTCCCGCTGAGGCCACTGCAGCCGCGCGGCGCCGGGACGAGACCATCGTCTGGGGTTACGGGGCACACCCCGGACTCAAGACGTCCGTCGCTCAGGTGACCACAGAGCAGGTCCGTCGCGCCACCGACGATCACGTGCTAATCGGCGAGATCGGCCTGGACCGTGGGACAGCCCTGGGATCGCAGGAGGCAGCCTTCGACACAATCCTTGAAGCATGCACCAATCAGCCCATCGTGCTGTCCATCCACAGCACCGGTCGAGCCCGTGAGGTCCTCGCCGCGCTCACCCGTCGTCCACATCCCGGCGCTATCCTGCACTGGTTCAACGGCACCGCCGAGCAGATCCGCCAAGCGGTTGAGCTGGGCTGCTACTTTTCGGTCAACGCAGCCATGACCGACGAGCGAATCAGTTGGATTCCGCGCGACCGTCTGCTTCCCGAGACAGACTTCCCCAGCAGCCGACGATCTACCCGGGCCAGGATTCCGGGGGACATCAACCACCTCGAACAGCGTCTGGCCGCGCTGATCGGCGACCCAATACACCAGATCCGATCATTGTGGTACCGAAACCTCGCCCAGCTCGTACGTGCCGCCCGAGTCGAAGCCAGACTGCCCCGCAGTATCAGACAGGTACTCGACGCGGTCTAGCGGGTGCGCAGCCTGACCGGATGGGGTCGCCCACGTGGTTCCTTGCTACACAGGCCATTACCCGCCGCCCGCGTCACGGTCTCGGCTCAGCCGGGCAACTGGAGAATCGGCAAGGCCATCTACTCGACATCGTCATCGACCTCGGCGACGATCCAGGACGTGCCCGCCACAACCCACATCCTCGAAGACGGCCCCGAGCAGATGGTTCATGAGCGCCGAGTACGGGTCCAGGCGGACTACGTCGACGCTTCTCGCGACCTCGCTGTACCAGGTCATCCGCCGCTCGTAGGCCGCGACGAGGATCGCCTGCCGAACCTGAGCCTTCGCCTCATCCCACTCATCGTCGGTAAGACCGAACTGCGTACCTGAGCGCCGCATCGGACGACCTCCGGTTCTAAGCAGACGTTGCAGGGTCTCCCAGAAGCGCGCACAGCCACCGGACGGCTTGCGTGCGCAGCCAGCCTACAAGTCTCTGTTCTTGCGCCTGATGCCGCACCAGATGTCGAGCTACGCGACAACGTGGCACGCCGAGGGCCAGGTCAGGGCCTCATAGCCGGGAATGTGGTGTTTAGCCATGATCGAACGCCAAGCCTGCTGGTATAGCCATGGCTGCGCAGGATGTCAACCAGGTCTCCTCCGCAAAGCAGGACGATCGGGTGCCGATCGTTACGGACCTCAGCGTAGACCTGGGGGTTGTAGTACGACGTAGTGACAAAGACGCCAAAGGTCCGATGGCGGATGCGAGAGATGAGGCGTGCGACCTCGCGGACACCGACGGCATTGGTGGCGGCATAGCATTTCGCTTCAAGAGCGAAGTCGATCAGGACCCGGTCGGCAGTTGGTCCGAGGAGGTAGACGCCCGTGGCGTCACGTCCGCCGTCCCTGCTGGGCCGGGTGATATCGACGGCTCCCGTGGCCGGGGCCATCATGCGCCACAACTGGACGGCGCACGCCTCAAAGCCATGCGGATTGTCAGCGAAGTGACCATGGAGTTGGTCGATGATCGCCCGACCGGTGGCGTCAGCTGGGGTCTGCTCTTGCCGGCTCCGGACGACTGTGGTGGCGGGAGCGGTCAGCGGTCGGTAACTGCGCCCGTGTACCCACTCCCGCCAGACCTCCGGACACGACCGTCCGAGGGGGTGGCCCGCGCGCGTCTCGTCGATCCATTGCCGCGAAAGTACGGCCACGTCCAGGACGGTGAACCGCGCTCGATCAGACCATTGATCATCTGAGTTCGATCACCGAACTCAATCGGTGGATCGAGGCTGAGGTGCTCCGCCAGATGGCTTGCAGATCTTCGTCCGAGGTCAGGCTAGGTCCGCCCGGCGCCAGGAGTCCGCGGAACCGGACATCGCGTCCACCGGTACCAGCTTTGGCAAACAACAGGAACGGCGGGACCGTAGCTCGCTCATCGACGCCAGCGTGGCATCGATGGAACACATCACGCAGGAGTACATTTCCAGCCCTGGGCGTGCCGTGCAACTCGTGGCCCGGCCGCCGGTTGTCCCCGTAGTAGGTGAACAGGCCCGTCTGCTCATCAAGGACGTCAGGCCAGTCCGGCTCGACCCCGGAGGTGTAAAGAACGGCCAGACGAACCGTGCCCTTGCGCGGCGACCCGACGTAGCGGAACCCGCCCTGATTGCCCACACGCACCAAGGGGTCAATTGGATCATCTGCAGCAGTGCCCTTGCGTCCGCCCCGGTAGACGCACTCGACCGCCAGATCCGCGTCGGCCAGGTCGCCGAAGCCAACGGATCCACCCGCAATGGTCACCTTCGCACGATACGGGCCGGACGGGGTTGTGACGACCACAGGCACGGCGAGATCGGGGGATGCAGCCGCCGAACGTTTACATACTGGCAAAGGGGGTCATGCCATCATCTGGCTGGGACATGCGGTAGCCATATCTTGATCGTGCGGAGCCCTCAGTTTCGCGCATGGGTGTCGCGATGCCGACAGCGACACGTGGAGTCGTTGGCCCGCATTGAGCCGAACTCATAGCAGGTAGGGCACCACCGCAGCGAGGTGATGCTCGGCCCGGCGCACAGTTATGACCGCGAGGGCCACCACCCAATCGGACCAAAGGGTCATGTCGATCAGCCATGTGGCGGCTGGAGTATCGGCCCACCCGAGCATGCATTCCATGCGATCTTCGTGCTCAGGAGGATGGAACAGCGCGCCGATTCCATGCAGGACGACGGATTCTTGATACTCTCCCCCGCGTTTCCTACCCCGGTTTAGGGCTGCGTCGAGGCTTGGCAGCCGATGGGCAGCGCGGCAAATGACAGGTGACGACAAATTGGCTGGTGCCACCATACCGGGTGGCCTCGTACTCCTTGAGGAGGCTGGGGCACCTGTGCCCGCGCGCTGGGCGGGCCACCTCCTCGGACTGGGGGCGCGGCTGGCGCGGCGACGGCAGCGCGAGGACTGGCAGCTCGTCGTCGGGATCTCCGTGCCCGTCCGCGATTTCGCCGCGGTATTGATCAGCGCGGGGTGGGTGCTCGCCCAGCCTGGCGTCCGCGGCGGAGATGTGCTGGCCACAGCCAAGGCCATCCCGGCGGGTACCCCGGTTCGCATGGCAACAGCTCAGCGGCTAATAGCAGACCGGTTCTATGGCATCGAGTACACACACGGCGATCCCCGCATCCACGTTGGCGGGACCTTCTGGATGATCGACGCTGTGGATCACATAGCAGCGGATCCGACGCTGCCAGAAGATCGCTTCGGGAGAGTTGCTATCGCCCGGCCAGGAAGCCTGGTCACCAGAACTGGTCATAGCGCTACCTGGTCCGCCGACCAATGCGCCTCCACACCCACGGTGACTCTCGTGGGGATCCGGTCCCGCCTGGAGCCTGAACTCGCCATCCAGGCGGGCTGGGATGGGAGTGCGGGACAATACGATGTGCTCCGTGACATCCTGCGTCCTGACGAGGTGAGGTCCGCATTCTGCGCGAGCGCTATCCTCTCCGGCGGGCGAGATTACCTTCCGGAAATACCGGCACAAACCCGACTCGCAGTGCTGGACGGGGCCACGGCAGTTCGCTGGTTGCCCGAGGTCAGGACTCCGGTCGTTGTTGCACTGATAGACCGGAGTTCGACCGACGAGTCAGCAGGTATCGCAGTACTACAGCGCCGCTCAGTCGGGCAGCGCGTCCAGGTCGACGCCCTCGGCTGGGCACCCCTTCCAGGGATTGAGACCCTCGCATTCGAGGTCAGGGTATGAGCCGACTTGCATACGTCGGAGACCTATACGCGGTCTCGGGCGCCATCGGTGGAGCTACGAGCGTTGTCGACCTCTTCGCAATTGCAGATCCTGCGGGCGCATCACTGGATAGGGCCGTTCGCGAACTAAGTCGGGACGTTCAGGAAGGCACCATTGAACTCTTAGGTGAGCTCCTAACTGTTGCTCGGCGACTCAGATGGCGCATTTCAGTCGAACCGTTTCCTTCTGCTCATGGACTTGGCCGCGCTGAGCTCCTTGCGGACCTCAAGAACGTGGCGAGCCAGTGCAGGGTCATGGTCGGCAGCGACACGCGCTGGATTCTGGATGAGCTTGTCCGCAGCGCGGATGCCGTCAACAGCCAAGCGATTCGACCGCTCGGCGAGTTCCTGCTCCAGTCATTGCGCGAGGCCGGCGGCGCGGGATGCGTCTTGGTCCTGTCCGGGTCTAGAGCGGCGGCGGGCGCGCGGTCCTGGCTCAGTGAGCTGGAGGTAGCGGTCCCGGTGGTCAGCGATCGTGAGAGGGCAGGGCTTGAGATCCACGACAAGGCATACTTGGTCGGCGCGCCCCCGCTGTTTGGCCCGGCTGTGTTCGGCGCCCCACGTGCCCAGGGTTTGGCGTATCTCTTCCCGTCGTGGATCCAGGATCGTGCGTTGCCAACGGCGGATTTCTCCACGTATGCCGAAGGCAGCATCAAGCCCCGGACGTGCCTGCATCGGATCGGCCAGGAGGCATTCATCCCGGAGCGGCTACGCAACGTCGAGGACCAGCTCATACCAGATCCGGTATGGAGGCGGACCAAGCCCCGGCTGCCCGTTGGTGAGGATGAGGTCCATGCTCGGCGCGTCCTCCTGTCCGGCGGGCTCTCGATCATGCTCGACCTTGAAGGCGACTGGATCCGCACACTCGACCCCGACCAGCCAGCCGGCCAGCGCGTGCGGATGCGCGATGTCGCGACGGTGGATCCCGGCACGTTTCTGGTTCTTAGGGAGGGCCAGTCCGAGTCCGCCCCGCTGTACTTGCGCGCGTTGACCCGGCTGGCGGCACAGGCTGAGAGCGTCCAGAAGTCGCAATCGAGGTGGAAGGAAGCTTTGCGGCAGCAGCTGCAGAGCCGTGGGGCCGTCGCGGTGGTACAGCAGCTGCGTGGGTTGGGCGTCAAGGCCGCTGCGCAAGCATCTGCGTGGACCGCTGAGACTCTTGCCCGGCCGCAGAGCGACGCTGACTTCGCGATCCTCCTGCGCTGGCTGGGGCTGCCTGCGGAGCCGTACGGCCAGAATGCGAGCCTGCTTCGTCGCGCACGTTCCCAGGCGATGGCCGATGTCCGTGAGGCTCTCGAAGAGGCGCTAGGAGATGCGGATATGCCCGGACTCGAACGGGTTGGCTTCCTGAGATTGGACCTCGAACTTGAGGGCTTCGCTGGTATCATCGCGTCCCGCGTGCTCGCGATCTCGCCGTACCTTGATGTGGTCCCGAGGTCCGAACTGAGGATCCCGAAGGAGGACGCGAGCGCCCGATGGCTCGAATGATTCCCCCGCTCATCAGTAGGGACGCCGCTCCCGGCGAACGCCTTGTGTTCCAGAGGCTGGCGAGCGATCCGGTAACCGAAGACTGGGTAGTGCTGCACTCCCAAGACTTAGCCGAGCACGTCCGGCAGGTACAAGGCGAGGCCGACTTCGTCGTGATCGCCCCCGGCCTCGGCGTGGCGGTGATCGAGGTGAAGTCGCACAGGCGCGTCGCGCGGCGTGACGACGGCCAATGGCTTCTCGGCAACATGCCACCCGCCACAAGGGGTCCCTTCCAGCAGGCGGACGAGGCCATGCATAGCATCCGGGAGTATTTGATGCGCAGGCGCATCGACCTCCGTGGCACGCCCATCGTTTCGGGAGTCTGGTTCACCCACGTGCGCGCGCGTGCCGAACTGCCGCCGACCCTGGAGTGGCAGCCATGGCAGCTCCTGGACCGTGACGACCTCCAGGCTGGGCCTGGAACGTCGGTGCTGCGGATGCTCGACGGAGGGCGGCAGCACCTGATGAACCGCGTGCCAGCCATGGCAAGCGCCGTGGCGGGACCCGATGGTGGGACGGTCAGGGCGCTTGTAGCCGCGCTACGGCCGCGATTCGAGCTGGGCGCCGGATCCGCGGACCTGCGCCGTGAGCGAGACGCCCAGCTGTCTGCCTTCCTCGAAGAACAGTACGACGCGCTCGATGCGATGGAGCGCAACCCACGTGTGCTCTTCACCGGCCCGGCAGGATCCGGGAAGACGTTCATGGCTCTTGAGTCTGCACGCAGGGAAGCTTCCGCGGGCGCGACCGGTTGGCTGCTGTGCTTCAACCGGGCATTGGCCGTGTACCTGCGTGACCGTAGTTCCGGAGCGCCCGGCCTGGAAACCGGGAGCCTGCACGCGACGATGCTTCGCATCACCGGGCGGCAGCCACCGGACAACCCCGGGAGCCATTTCTGGCAGGCAGAGCTGGTCGACGCTGCCATCGAACGATTGCTGGAGGGTGACACAACACGCGACTATCTCATCGTCGATGAGGCGCAGGATCTATCCACACCCGCATACCTCGATGTCCTCGATCTCATGGTCGAGGGCGGGCTCGCCGGAGGGCGCTGCCTGTTCTTTGGCGACTTCGAACGCCAGGCCCTCTATGGCCTAGACGACGGGCGCCTCGCACTGGCAGCCCGGATCCAAGGCATGCCGACCTTCACCCTGACTGCGAACTGCCGGAACCTGCCTCGCATCGGCGCCGCGGTCGAGCTTCTTTCCGGGATGGACCCTGGATACCGAAGGTTCCGCCGTCCGGACGACGGGACCCAACCCCGGTATTACTGGTACTCCGATCCGCGGGAGCAGGGACAGTTGCTGGTCCAGGCGGTCCGCGACCTCCGCGATGAGGGCTACAAGCTCGACGAGATCGCAATCCTTGGCGCACGGCGGGCGCAATCGGCTGCCGCCCAATGCGAAGATCCATGGCTGCGCCCATTGCTCGTCGAAGCCGAGGCCGCCTCCCGAGGCCGGGTGCGCTACAGCACCGTGCACGCATTCAAAGGACTGGAGGCCCCAGCCGTCATCGTGACCGACATCGATGAACCAGGGGCGCCAGGTTTCGATGCCTTGCTGTACGTCGGCCTCACACGGCCGACCGACCGCCTGTCAGTTCTCGCCAGCAGAGACGCCCTCGCCGCCAAGGTGCTGGGCGCAGGAAGGTAGCCATGAGCCCGCGCGACATCATGGAGGCGGCCGTCCGCCGGGAACTGGTCGGGCCCGAAGGCGGCGAGACACCGCGAGGAAGGCCACTCGACGTTGCTGCTGGGATTCTCACGTTCGAATCGTGGGAACAGGCCCGCGGGCCATGGCACGACGCGGCCACCGGCGAAGAGATCCTCAGCGAGATCGAGCCGCTCCGCAGGTATGGCGTCGGCGTCCTTCATCCCAGAGGAGCAGCGGTCGAAGGCAGCCTCGCGGGCGTTACAGGCCTCCCGGCCGACGAGGACGTCGAGGACGCCGTGGCAGTCCCGCAGTTCCAACTGCAGGACTCTCCCGAGGCCGACGGCGACGACTTCGACCTCAGCGATGCCAACTCGTTCCAGCCCAGCGCCATGGCCGTATCGCTAAAGGTGCGGCTCACGCCGGGCAGTAGCCTCCGCATCAAGGCGAGCGCTGCCTCGTACCAGGGGATCACCGTACGGGTGATGGGCGCGAGGCGGGAGCCGCGGTGGTGGGTACGGCGCCCGTTCACGCTTCAAGCCACTGCCAGCGGAGATGATCTATTGGGGCGCACCGAGCAGCTGCTCGGCTTGGACACTGAACGCGTCGGCGAGACCCAGACTGGATCGCAGCTACAAGCCTACAGCCGGCCGGTGCCTGGCGATCCTGACCCCGCAAGCCGGCTGGTGACGATCGCGCTGGTCAATACGACCCAGGCCGCCGGTTCAGGCGGGGCGATATTTCAGGCTGCGTTCGAAATACGGCCCGAAGGCGAGGCGCGGGTGGAGTCTTATCCCGAGTTTCCCTTGCCGGGTGGCGCGGATGAGGAGGAAGACTCTATCGCCCTCCTGTACCGGAAGAAGCTCACCTTCGCGGTCGGCCATGGATGCGCCGCGGGTTGGGATGAGCCCGCCGCTGGTGCAACGGGTGCGGTTCGCGCCGAGCCCTTGCCGGCATACGAAGTCCCGAGCCTCACACCGGACGTTGTCTGGGAGGACGGTCCAGGGCGGCGCAAGGAACTCCGTGCCAGTATGGCGGCGCTCGCCGCGGAAGATCAGGAAGAGGGACGGGATCAGGTCCGGCTGATACTCGACCTCTACGAGCAATGGATCGAGAGCCGTGAAAGGGAGGCCGGGACGCTGGAGCACCGCTTCCAGGAGGCAGCCCGCCGGCACATCACATTGTGCCGTGACGCCTTAGCTCGCATGCGACGTGGATGGGAGCTCGCTACCACCGACCCCGTCGCGGCACGGGCCTTCCGGCTGGCCAACGAGGCGATGCTGTTCCAGCAGATCAGGTCGCGCCTCCCGGTGCGCGGGGTCGCCGTCAGCGCGGACGGCATCCTGCAGATCTCCGGCTCGCAACCCGACGCCGTACCGGCGGCTGGTACCGGCTATTGGCGGCCGTTCCAGATCGCATTCCTCCTGGCAAGCCTCCCCGAGATCGTGTATCCCCGCAACGAGGAGCGGGACACCGTAGACCTGATCTTCTTCCCGACAGGCGGCGGTAAGACCGAGGCGTACCTCGGAGCCGCAGCCCTTAGCATGATCGCCCGGAGGCTCAGGGATCCGGACGACGCCGGAACCGACGTGCTCATGCGGTACACGCTGCGTTTGCTGACCGCCCAGCAATTCCTACGCGCGGCTGCGCTGTCCTGCGTGCTGGAGGACATCCGCAGCCGGGAGGGAGATCTGGGGCATGAGCCGTTCACCATCGGCATATGGCTCGGCGGCTCCACGACCCCCAACACCTGGCGGGCCGCCAAGGCAAGCCTGTTGGCCCTCCAGCGGAACCCGCGCAACGAGAACCCGTTCCTGCTCCTGAGGTGTCCGTGGTGCGGGGCCCGGATGGGACCGGTCGGCGCAGCCGGGCAGCAACGCCAGCGCCAGGTCGCGGGCTATGTGCCTGTTGGCGGCAAGGTGCGGTTTGAGTGTCCGGACAGCGAATGCCGCTTCGCCGGTCACCGCGGCGGCCTGCCACTGGCCGTCGTCGACGAAGACATCTACGAACGCCGGCCGAGTCTGGTCATCGGCACCGTTGACAAGTTCGCGATGCTGGCTTGGCGCCCAGAGGCGCGCGCCTTGTTCGGCCTGGACGCTGACGGGCAACGGACAGCCTCCCCACCCAGTTTGATCATCCAGGATGAGCTGCACCTTATCTCCGGGCCCCTTGGCTCCATGGTCGGGCTGTACGAGCCGGTCATCGAGGGCCTATGCACCGACCGGCGCCATGAGACCGCGGTTCGCCCGAAGATCATCGCATCTACGGCAACCATCCGCCGCTATGAAAAGCAGATCCGCGACCTGTACGGGCGCGAGCGCGTGGCGTTGTTCCCGCCGCAGGGACTTGAAGAGGGCCAGTCATTCTTCGCCGAACCGGCGAGGCTCGTCGGCGGCTCTCCGGCGCCAGGCAGGCGTTACATCGGCGTGCTCAGCCCGTCGCTGGGTTCGATCCAGACCGTCCAGGTCCGCGTCGCGGCTGCCACACTCCAAGCCGCCAAGGCGATCCCCGAGGCCGGCCGCGACGGCTACTGGACAAATCTCAACTTCCTCAACAGCCTGCGCGAGCTGGGGAACACGGTCTCGCTCCTGCAGTCCGACATCCCCGACTACCTCACCGGTCTCTGGAAGCGCGAGGGCCTCGACCCGGCAGAGATCCGGTGGCCGCGGGCGGTCATCGAGTTGACCAGCCGCCGCAGGAACGACGAGATTCCTAGAGCAATCGAGGAGCTCCAGCGAGAGTTCGGAACCGAAGGCTGCATCGACGTATGCCTCGCCTCCAACATCATCGAGGTAGGAGTCGACATCGACCGGCTAGCTCTCATGACTATCGTTGGCCAACCTAAAACCACAGCACAGTACATCCAGGTCAGCGGCCGGGTCGGGCGCCGGTGGCAGGAACGACCAGGCCTGGTGATCACGATCTATGGCGCAGCGAAGCCACGCGACCGCAGCCACTACGAACGCTTCCGCAGCTACCACCAGCGCCTGTACGCACAGGTTGAACCCACCAGCCTCACACCCTTCGCCTTGCCCGTAGTGCAGCGAGGCTTGCATGGTGCCGCAGTAGCCCATATCCGCCAGTCGGCACCCACAGATCTCCCGGTCTACCCGTTCCCGAAGGACCGCTTCGAGGCCGCGGTCGAGATCCTCAAGACCAGGGCCGGCGTTGCTGACGTAGCCGATATCGCACCCCTGCAAGCGGTGGCAGCCCGCCGGGCCCGCGAATGGGCCCAGTGGGAAAGGACCGAATGGAATGCCAACGCCCCCGGCGGAAACCCGCTACAGGGCCTGATGAAGTTCGCGGGCGACGCACCCGAGCCTGGCGCCAAAGTCCCGGTCTGGGATGTACCGGCAAGCATGCGCAGCGTCGACGCTGAATGCATACTGCGCATCAGCCCCCTGTATGCCATCGAGGCCGCAGCCGAGCAGGGGGAAACGCCATGAGCAGCGGTCGCATCCGGAGAGCGCAGCTTGTCACGCCCTTCGGCGTCGGCGCGATGAGTATCCTGGTCAACGGCACTTCGGTCATCACCGCCGGTCTCGACCACTGGTTCCACACCGACGATCAGTCCAACCTGTACCCCGACGAGTTCGTGGCGGACGATTGGCGGCTGCAGGAGCGGCTCAAGGTGAGGCAGCTCCGGCTGCCTCCCGATCACCGGACTCCGATCCCCGGTGGCGGCCGGCAGCGCAACGTCAACCTATCCGTCCCAGCTCTGAGATTCCCGTGCTGGTCCTTCTGCATCTACTGCAAGCGACTCACCGGGAGCACGCTAAGCATGGCCCAGCCGGTCAGATGCCCGGACGCGAAACACGAAGGGAGGAAGACCGGGCCCGTCATGTCACAGGTGCCGTTCGTGGTCATCTGCGAGCGAGGCCACCTGGATGACTTCCCGTGGCGCGAGTGGGTACACAGGTCGCTGCAGCCATCGTGCCAAGGAGTGCTACGCCTCCTCTCGCGAGGTGGCGGCACACTCGGCGGCCAGGTCGTCAGATGCGACGGGTGCGAAAGCGAACGCACGCTCGAAGGCATCTCCAACGGATCCGTCCGCGACGGCCAGGAGGAAACTCAGCTATCAAAGCGGTTATCGAGCGAAGGAGAATACGTCTGCCGCGGGAGCCGACCATGGGCCGCCGACGTGGGGGCCGGCTGCGGCTGGCCGCTGCGCGCAGCGCTCCGCGGCGCCGGGAACGTGTACTTCCCGAAGGTCGAATCCTCGATCTTCCTGCCCCGCACGCAGGGGGGTGCCAGCGCTGAGGTGCTAGACGTGCTGCGGCGGCCCGACGTCCAGCCCCGCATCCAGCTGCTACACGAGGTCCTCGGTTCGGTGCCCCTCCAGAAGCTGAGGGAATCCATGCCGGTGGAACTCCTCCAGCCGTTCTCGGACGACGAACTCCAGGCCGGCCTGCAGGATCTGCTCGGCGGGCCCGCGCCGGATGGAGAACCCTCCGAGGATGGCGAGGACCTCACACCAGCCGTCGCCTGGCGCCGCCCGGAGTACCAGTCGCTGAGGGAAACACCACACCACCCCGATCTCACCGCGACCGATCCAGGAATCCCTTCGGGGCACAGTGGCCGCATCGGGCGCGTAAGGCGCGTCGAGGTCCTGCGGGAAACCCGCGCTTTACGCGGCTTCACCCGCGTCCGCGACGGCGCCCTCCGGCTCAGCGAAGGAAAGGCACTTCTGCGCCGGAGGCCGCTGCCACCCGCACACGACTGGCTACCGGCATACGTCGTCAAGGGTGAAGGGATATACGTCGAGCTACAGCCATCGGCACTGGAAGCATGGGAGTCCCGCCAAGAGGTCCGGTCGCGCGCCGGACGCATCGCCGCGAACTTCCAGACCATCCAACAGAACCGGGGGCTGGCGCCACGAGAGATCGCCCCACGGTTCCTCCTGGTTCATACGCTGGCGCACCTACTGATCAACGAACTCATCTACACCTGCGGCTACAGCTCCGCCTCGCTCAGAGAGCGCATTTACGTCTCGGCCGAGACTAGCCGCCAGATGGCGGGGGTCCTGATCTACACCGCCGCCGGCGACTCGGAAGGCACGATGGGCGGCCTGGTGCGTATGGCCGAACCCGAAAACCTCGACGCAGTAATTTCCGCTGCGATTGGCAAGGCCCGCTGGTGCTCGACCGACCCCGTCTGCATGGAACTCGGCGAAGCCGGCCAGGGTCCCGACTCATGCAACATGGCAGCATGCCACGGCTGTGCACTGCTTCCGGAAACAAGCTGCGAAGAGCACAACCGCTTCCTCGACAGAGGGGTCGTGATCGGAACGTTCGACCGGACGGACCTTGGGTTCTTTGCGTAATCGGCGCCCGTGAGGGGCCTATCAAACGTCCCCATCCTGTGCTGACTTGTCGTCCGCATCCAGATATGTAGCAAGGTGTTCCGCGATCGCCTGGCCCACAGGTGGCGGCACAGCGTTTGCCACCTGCAGCGGCTGTTCCCATCGCGGGCCGCAGAAGAAGTACTCGTCTTCGAAGCCCTGAATTCGGGCCGCCTCCCGCACCGAAATGGTGCGATGCAGCCACGGGTGCACCGGCAAGGCTCGGTGGCCTGCAACGAGCGTCCGGGCCGAATCAAGTTCCAGCCGCCGGTACGAGATCGGCCCCTCGCCGGGTGAGATTTTTTCGATCTTCTCGACGACCTTCTCGGAGTGCCTCATGGTGGACGCGTTGCGTAGCACTGTTCCGTCGGCCAGCACTTTGTGTTCGGCCACGGTAGAGTGCGGCAGCTCCAGCGGGCCACGCAGGACGTCTTCCAGCCTGGGAGTCTCACCCAGCGCTAGGCCGCGAGCGCCGTCGAGATCCAGAGCCGGCTCGCCGGGCGGCCGGTGCGTTGGTCCGGGAGCGGACGGGGCGGGGCCCAGATGCTTTCGCCGCGCCAGGAAGAACAGCCGCCTGCGGTTCTGGGGCACACCGAAATGGGCGGCAAGCAAGTCGTACACCTTGGCGTTATAGTGCCGGTTCAGGCGGCGAAGGATGCGGCCTTCGAAGCCGACTCCGTTGACCCGCCGGAGACCAGGAACGTTCTCCAGGACGATGTAGCTGGCGCCGAGCTCCTCCGCCAGGCGCGCAACGTGCTCGAATAGCCTGTTCTTGCCGTCGTCCGGTTGCCGCGAGCCGGCATGCGAATAGCCCTGGCAAGGGGGACCAGCCAGGATGACGTCTGGTGTGCCAAGATCAGGACACGATCTGCGGATGGCCTCCACCGTGAGGGTCGTGACGTCTGCTTCAATCACCGGTACGCCGGGATTATTCGCGCGGTAGGTCTGTGCCGCGTGGCGGTCGCGTTCGACAGCGATTGCGATGCGGTAACCCGCCTTCGCGAAGCCGTGCCCCAGCCCGCCGGCGCCGCCGAACAGGTCAATCGCCACACGCTGCCGCGATCCGAGTAGTTGGGCTGATCTCTTGGGCTTCGCCGCGGCGGGCCGGGACGCGGGCGGGCAGAAGGAGACGAGGACGCAACTTCCGCACTGCGGCTTCTTGGTGCACACCGCACGCCCGTGGTGGATGAGATTGACGTGTAGCTGGCGGCGCAATCGCGGTGGCACGGCCTGCTCGAATGCGTCGTGATCGAACTTGGCTCGGGCATCTCGCACGATCCCCAGCCTGTTAAGTATTCGCTGTATGTGAGTGTCAACGGCAAACCGGTCGAGCTGAAGCGCGTAGGACTGGACACACCTGGCCGACTTCACGCCGATGCCGGGCAGGCTCAACAGGAAGCCCTCAGCTGCTGAGGCATTGAGATCGCGCAGGTACTCCAGGGTCAGATCGCCGCCGGACGCCGGTCCCACCCCACGGTCAACGTTGTCGGCATAGACCACCTGAAGCAGGTTCTGCAACTTGACCGCACGCTGGTGCTGAAAGCCACCCGTTCGCAGGACATCCTCTAGATCCTCAAGCGGCGCGCGCATGACTTCGAGCCACGTCGGAAACCGTTCGAGCACCGCGCTCAGGACTCGCTGATACACCAACTCCTGCGTCTGCAGTGTCAGGAGGATGTAGACAGTCTCGGCAAGGACATCATCGATGATGTTTCCAAGGTCCGCTGATCGGTAGGTGACTTCCAGCAGCTCCGCCACCCGCTCGATCGTTCCGCGGATGCCCTGTGACGGGAAGACGCCGGAGCCACCGTCGTCAGCGGCCGTACCGCTACGCCTCGTCGCCACCAACCCTCGCCTCCATTGATCTTACATGAATGTAATTTATCCTCGGCTGGCCAGATGGTCCCCCGACCGGACAGTCTCACTCATATATCAAGCCGCCGCGGCATCATGGGATCCGCGGTTGCTAGACGATCCTGCCGCCTGGCGGCCACAAGGTCAACGAACCTCCCACACGTTCTCAACTCAGGCGCAATGCCGCATATACACCCGTCGGCGGGGCCGCACGTAGGCCGTCGTCGGCCACAGGCATGGAAGGCGCGGCGGCGCCGGCCTGGTCATTTCGCCGCAGGGTGGCCACGCTAACCCACGTGCCGCTAACGAAGATCAAGTCCACACAGGAGCCGTGCCGGAAGCGGCGGTCAAGCGCAGCAGACGACGTCGCCCGGGGCACTTGCCCCGCCCGGGCTGGAGGCCGACCGGGGTTGGCTGCTCAGGGGTCCGGACGCCGCTGGTTGGCCGCCAAGCCCAACGCTGGCGGCGGTCAACAGCTCGTCCAGGTAGGCATGGTGCTCCAGCCTCGCAGCGGAGGAAAGCCAGCCGCTGCCATATCGCGATGCGGGCATTACCGACGGCATGACACGGTGAAGGCATCGTGGACTTCGGTCGAATGCAAGGTCCACCAGCGCAGGAGCGCCTCGCCGGAGACGAACAGATCGTCGCAGCCGTAATCGCTGCGGTCGGAGTGGAAGACCAGATGCCAGAAGTCAGACATACGCTTCCACCACAGCCGGTGGACGCCATCGGCGAGCGCCGCGTCATCGATCGTGACGACCGTGCGGTAGCCGGCGACGAACGCGGCAACACGTTCCAGATCGAGCCTGTCTGGGGTACCGAATTGGATCGTGGCAATGCGGGCGATCTCCTCTGCGAACGGGCGGATTCGTAGGCGGTCCCAGTCGATGACGGCACCGATGTGACCACCGCACCAGATGACGTTGCGGTACTTTCTCTAGGCTGTCCGTTATTGTCGGTTTTAACCTAGAGATGCGGGATAGGGCATGGCGGATGCGGGTGGCTGGACGCTGGACTTCTACGACTTCCTCAAGCCTTTGCCCGCAGATGATGCCGTGGCCGAAGACGTGTACAAACAGGCGCGGCAGAACGGTGCTCGGCAGGGTACGCCGTTGTTCGTTTCTCCTTCGGGCGTGCCGGACGCGCGGCTGAACTTGTTCTTCCGGACCGGGGTGATGGCGAGCCGGCGGCCGGGGACGTGGCGTCGGTACGCCTACTCGCTGGTGGTGTGGCTGGACTTCCTGGACGCCCGCGGGCGTGGCTGGGGCGAGGCGACGGCGCGGGACGTGGAGGCGTTCAAGGACTGGCGGCTGACCGACGATCGGAACCCGGAGAGGGTGCCGCCGGGCGCGTTCGACGTGGATCGGGCCGCGCTGAATGCGTTCTATACGTGGGCCAACGGCTGGTACGGGGTGGTGAACCCGGTGCCCGCGGTCAGCACGGGGCGCGGTACGGAACGGCCGGTGGATGGGGCGCGCCGCCGCGAGCCGCTGCGTCCGGCGGGGGCGGCCAGGCGGCAGGTGAAGTGGATGCTGCGGCCGGCGTATGAGCAGTGGCGGGACATCGGGCTGCGCGGGTACGGGTTCGACGGGACGCGCCGGCCGGAGTGGCGGGGCTTCACCGAGGACCGGGATGTGGCGTTCACCGACGGCCTGTACGGCACGGGGCTGCGGGTGGCCGGAGTGGGCGAGCGTCCTGGACGTGGAGCTGCCGGCCGCGGACGCGACCGGCCGGTACCCGCGGGCGTGGCTGGCCGCGGCGTGCATCAAGGGCGGCCGGGAGGGGCGTACCTACCGAATCCCGCGCGCCGTGGTCGACGCGATCGCGTCCTACTGCGGCGATCATCTTCCGGTCGGCGCCGGCGCCGGCGAGGGCGTGTGGAGCAGGATCCGGGCCTTGTACGGGTCGAGGAAACCCGTCGAGACGAGTCCGCGTCCCAGCAGGTCGCGTTCGGAGCCGGGGAAGCCGTAGGTGTTGGCGAGCACGGATCCGGCGCCGGTGCGGGAGGCCAGTACGGCTGGGACCCGGGCGGCGAGTTCATCCAGCGGCGTCACCAGCTGCTGCGGCACGTGACCGACGCCGAACGCGGCGACCACCACACCGTCGACCCGCTCGGCGAGCCCGTCGAGCAGCACACCGTCGTCGCCTAGGGCGACCGTGACCAGGGCGATGCGGGGCCGGTGGCCGGCGATCGGTTCGGGGACGACCGTGCGGTGGGTCAACCGGTTGAGCAGGCGTGGCTGGCCTTCGACCAGGTAGCCGAGCGGGCCACCGGTGGGGGATTGGAAGGTGGCGCCGGCGGTGGAGTGGGTCTTGCGGACGCGCCGCGCTGCGTGGATTTCGTCGGCCAGCACGACCAGGGCACCCAGGCCGCGGGCCTGGTCGCTGGCGGCGGTCTGGACGGCGGCGAGCAGGTTGGCCGGGCCGTCGGCGCCGGCGAGGGTGGGGTTGC
>Ga0137368_10002095_pt1 | contig 21333 bp, 18 predicted proteins | sample SagtaG_13_FD_104917 | JGI IMG/M metagenome (GOLD analysis project Ga0137368, IMG submission 104917) | Vadose zone soil microbial communities from Sagehorn Ranch, Mendocino, California, USA - Sage1_L_100_16 metaG | ecosystem: Environmental > Terrestrial > Soil > Vadose zone | place: USA...
GAAGCGCGGCGGCGTGATCATCGGCGGCGTCATCGCCCCGATCTTCTTCGCGACGAGCCAGGACTCGGGCGCGCTCCCGATCAAGGCGGACGTGACGAAGCTGAAGACCGGCGACGTCGTCGTCGTCGACACGGTGAAGGGCGAGATCCGGAGCGAGGCGGGCGAGGTGCTCTCCACGTTCAAGCTCGCGCCGAGCACGGTCGCCGACGAGTTCCGCGCCGGCGGCCGCATCCCGCTCACCATCGGCCGCGCCCTCACCGAGAAGGCGCAGAAGCTGACCAAGAAGGGCCCGAAGGGCCTCTTCGCGACGGTCGTCAACCCGGTGCCGAAGCAGGGCCAGGGCTACACGCTCGCGCAGAAGATGGTCGGCAAGGCGTGCGGCCTTCCGGGTGTCCTTCCCGGCGGCTACTACGAGCCGAAGATGACGACGGTCGGCTCGCAGGACACGACGGGCCCGATGACGGCAGACGAGCTGAAGGAGCTCGCCTGCCTCAAGTTCCTCGCGCCGATGTTCATGCAGTCGTTCTGCCACACGGCGGCCTATCCGAAGCCGGCCGACGTGAAAATGCACAACTCGCTGCCGAAGTTCGTGCAGGAGCGCGGCGGCGTCCCGCTCCGGCCGGGCGACGGTGTCATCCACTCCTGGCTGAACCGGCTCCTGCTCCCCGACACGGTCGGCACGGGCGGCGACTCGCACACCCGGTTCCCCATCGGCATCTCTTTCCCGGCGGGCTCCGGGCTCGTCGCCTTCGCGGGCGCGCTCGGCTTCATGCCGCTCGACATGCCGGAGTCGGTCCTCGTCCGCTTCAAGGGGAAGCTGCAGCCGGGCATCACGCTTCGTGACGTCGTGAACGCGATCCCGCTGTGGGCGATCCGTCAGGGTCTCCTCACGGTGCCGAAGAAGGCCAAGAAGAACGTCTTCAACGGCCGGATCCTCGAGATGGAGGGCCTCCCGGACCTCACCGTCGAGCAGGCCTTCGAGCTGACCGACGCCGCCGCCGAGCGCTCCGCCGCCGCGGCCGCGATCAAGCTCTCCGAGAAGACGGTCGCGACCTACCTCCGCTCGAACGTCGCGCTGATGCGGAAGATGATCGCCGAGGGCTACGGCGACAAGAAGACGCTCGAGGGACGCATCGCCGCCGTCGAGAAGTGGCTCAAGAAGCCGCAGCTCCTCACGGCCGACCAGAACGCCGAGTACGCCGCGGTGATCGAGATCGACCTCGCCGAGATCAGCGAGCCGATCCTCGCCTGCCCGAACGACCCGGACGACGTGAAGGTCCTCACGGAGGTGGCGAACACGAAGATCGACGACGTGTTCCTCGGCTCGTGCATGACCAACATCGGCCACTTCCGCGCGGCCGGCGAGATCTGGAAGGGCCAGAAGTTCAACCCGGCAGTCCGGACCTGGATCTGCCCGCCCACGCGGATGGATCAGCAGCAGCTCAAGGACGAGGCGTACTTCTCCACCTACAGCGCGATCGGCGCCCGCATCGAGATCGCCGGCTGCTCGCTCTGCATGGGGAACCAGGCGCGCGTCCCCGACAAGACGACCGTGTTCTCGACCTCCACCCGCAACTTCGACGACCGGATCGGCGACGGGGCGAAGGTGTTCCTCGGATCGGCGGAGCTCGGAGCGGTGTCGGCGACCTTCGGCCGCTTGCCGACGAAGGTAGAGTACTTCAAGGTCTTCAACGAGAAGATCGCGCCCAAGGCGGACAAGGTCTACCGGTACCTGCAGTTCGACGAGCTCGCCGCGTACGCCCCGGAGGGGAAGAAGCTCCGCGTCGTCGCGTAGCCGGAACGTCCGATCGGTCCACGCGGGCCGCGCTCCTCCGGGGGCGCGGCCCGCGTCCATTTCGGGACGTGGCGAGGCCCCCCGTTCTCAAGGCCTTGCGGCGGACTCCCAGGAGCGGCGGGCGAGCGTGCGCTCGACCCAGTCGAGATGGTGCCGCTCCTCGGCGTGGATGCGCGCAAGGGCCTCACGCACGTCGTCGGGCAGCTTGCGCGCGAGCGCCTTCGCGTAGAGCGATCCCGTGAGCTGCTCGTTTCCGCGGATGCCCATGAGGACGTCCTCGACCCCGAGCGGCCGCCGGGGCGGCGTGAGCGCCCCGATCACGACCCCCTTCACGTCGGGGGTGACGTCCGGCGAGTGGTAGCCGCGCCGGACGATCTGGTCCTGCACGACGAGGGCGTGCCGCTGGTGCTCGAGACCGAAGAGCGCGAGCTCGTCCCGGAGCGGGCCCGGCCCGAGCAGGGCGACGGCAGCGCCGTACGCCTGGACGGCATCGACCTCGACCGAGAAGAGGCGTGAGAGCTCGGCGATGATCTGCGGCTGTTGCATGCGGCGAACCCTCCGGCGAACCGTCCCGTAGGGAAAGTTGAGGCCGGCGACGCCGCCCGACACGCTCCGCCGGGGGGAGCACGCGAGGTGGCGCGCGAGCCCCTCCCGGTGCAGTCTCGGGGACATGCGCGAGATCGCCGCGATCGAGATCGTCGAGGACTACACGTCCCGGGCCCGCTGCGACGAGGGGTTCCTTCGCCTGCGCCGGCTGCGGGCGCGCAACCGCCGCGCGGACGGCTCCGCGAGCCGCGAGTACCCGATCGACGTCATCGATCGGCCGACGCTCGATGCCGTCGCCGTGTGCCTGTACGCCCGCACGCCCGCCGGGATCGAGATCCTCACGCGCCGCGGGCTGCGCCCGGCCGCGTACTTTCGCCGCGGCAAGGTCGCGGCGCTGCCGGAGCCCGAGTACCTGCTCGTCGAGGAGCTCGTCGCGGGGGTCCTCGAGCCCGGGGAGGTCGGGCTCGACGCCCTGCGCCGGCGCGGCGCCGACGAGGTCCGCGAGGAGGCGGGAATCGAGATCGCGCCCGGAGCGCTGGTGCCGCTCGGCGGCCCGTTCTTCCCGCTGCCGGGGATCGTCTCGGAGAAGATCCACCTGCTCGCCGGCGAGGTCGCGAAGCCACCCGTGGCCGCGCCTTACGCTGCGCCGCAGGATGGGGACGGCTCCCCGCTCGAGGAGGGCGCCCTCCTCGCGTGGCGCGAGCTCGGCGCAGCCGTCGCGGCGTGCGAGCGGGGGGAGATCGAGGACGCGAAGACGGAGCTCGCGCTGCGCCGGCTCGCGTCCCGGCTCGGACGCTGAGGGTCGCGCGGGCGCCTTGCCGCAGCGCGCCGTGCGGTTCCGTTGAAAACGGCCGCGCGCTGCTTATCCGTCAGGCATGACACCCGAGACCTCCGTGCGCCCGCAGGCGGCCGGGCGGGCGGCCGAGCGGCGCCCGGAGCCCAAGAACGAGCTCCTCGCGGCGTACCGGGAGATGCTGCGCCTCCGGCGGTTCGAGGAGGCCGCGGGGCGGGTCTACACCGAGGGCAAGATCGGTGGGTTCTGCCACCTCTACATCGGCCAGGAGGCGGTGGCCGTCGGCGTACGGCGCGCGCTCGACGCGGAGCGCGACTACCTCGTGAACGCGTACCGGGACCACGGCCACGCGCTCGCGTGGGGCACGCCGCCGGGCGTGGTCATGGCCGAGCTGTACGGGAAGGCGACCGGCGCGGTGAAGGGGAAGGGCGGCTCGATGCACATGTTCGACGCCGCCCGCCACAACTACGGGGGTCATGGGATCGTGGGCGGGCAGATCCCGCTCGCCGTGGGCGTCGCGTTCTCGCAGCGCTACCAGAAGAAGGACGGCGTCGTCGTCGTGCTGTTCGGCGACGCCGCCGTGAACATCGGCGCGTTCCACGAGTCGCTCAACATGGCGGCGGTCTGGAAGCTCCCGGTGATCTTCGTCTGCGAGAACAACCGCTACGGCATGGGGACCGCGATCGAGCGCAGCTCCGCGGTGCCGGACGTCTGGCGCCGCGCCTGCGCCTACGACGTCCGAGGCGAGGCGGTCGACGGCATGGACGTGCTCGCGATGCGGGACGCGGTGGCGCGCGCGGCGGCCGAGTGCCGGCCCGAGGGCGGCAAGCCCGTCCTGCTCGAGGCGCGCACGTACCGCTATCGCGGACACTCCATGGCCGATCCCGCGACCTACCGGTCGCGCGACGAGCTCGAGGAGGAGAAGCGCCGCGATCCACTCGAGGTGCTGCTCTCGCGGATGCGCGCCGCCGGGAACGAGCCATCGCACCAGGAGCTCGAGAAGCTCGACGCGGAGGTCGCGGCCGAGGTCGAGGAGGCGGTCCGGTTCGCCGAGGCGAGCCCGGACCCGGCGCCCGAGGTGATCTGGGAAGACGTCTACGCGTCTCCGGACGATCCCGCGCTGCACCGCGACGTCTGAGCGCCGGAGCGCACGGCGGCCGGGGCGTTTCGTCACCCCGGCCGCCGCAACGTCACGCTCGAGGTCCCGTTTTAGTGCGTCGTCGTCGAGGTCACGTCGCGCGAGTTGTTCTGCGCGCACTCCTGGATCCACCTCGTGATCGTCGCCGTCTGAACGTCGGAGAGCTGGTCCGGGTGGCCGCTGTCGCCGTTCGCCATGACGAGGAGCCTGCTCTGCGGCGGGTTCGCAGTGTCCACCTCCGAGCGGGCGGCGCTGTACGCGACGCTCGGGTCGAGCGAGGCGAACTTCGGCCGGGCCGACTGCGCGTCGTTGTGGCACGGCGTGCACTGCGCCGTCAGCGTCGGATACACGTCCTGCGCGAAGAACGTCGTCGGGGTCGCCGGCGGCGTGCACTGCGCCGCGGCGGACGAGCTGCCGTTGCTGTCGTCACCGCACCCCGCAAGCCCGAGCGCGCCCACGAGCGCCGCTCCCCACACCCATCCTGTCTTCATCGGTCGGTTCCTCCAGGCGCAGAGGGTGGGCCGCCACGCGGGCGAGCGCGAGCCCCTCGAGGGCGCGCGCCCGGAGCCACCGGAAAGGCGAGGGACCCACGGCGTTGCCGGCGGGCCCCCGCTCGGTGGGACGGTCACCGCGCCGTCGCGCGGCAGCGCGCGAAGCCAGGCCGCTGGAGAAGCGGGCTCTCGAGCCTGCACCCGGCTCTCCCTCGCCCCCGGCGCAAGCCGGGGGAGAGGGCTGGGGTGAGGGGGCTAGTCGCCGTGGTGGTAGCGCTCGACGGCGTTCGCGGCGCCCGGGCCGTGGCAGCCCTGGCACGACACGACGTCGTTCGGGTTCGGCACGGTGATCGGACCGCCCGCGTGCATGCAGTCCTTGAAGAAGCCCAGGGTCCCCTGCGGTGAGGTCGTGGAGGACACCGGACACGGGTCGGGCGCCGCGCCGGAGGTGAACTTCACGTTGTCGTGGCACGACGTGCAGGCCGCGAGCGTCGGCTTGGACTTCCAGTTGTCGGCGTCCTTGCTGCCGGAGTGGCACACGGTGCAGTGGCGCACGCCGTGGTCGTGCCACGGGAATGCGAGGTCCGACCAGTCCAGGACCCCCTGGCTGTAGCCGACGATGAAGTAGGGAATGTTCTGCCGGACGGTCGGGAGCGTCTTGCCGGAGTGGATCCTGTGGATCATCACCTTGAAGTTGACGGTCTGGTTCGTCTCGGGATCGCCGGTCTGCGGCGAATGGCAGGTGATGCAGAACTGGACCCCCCTGCGCGAGCCGTGCGCCTGGACGAAGCCGTGGCAGCGGCCGCAGCTGTTGGAACCATCGTTCACCGTCTCGAGGGTCCTCGCCGTCCCGCCGCCGGCGGGGACGAAGTTGAACGAGGCGAACGCGACGTCCGTGTCCGCCGCGTTCGGCCTGCGGACCGTCCATCCAGCCACCTTGTGACTCTTCGTCCGGTCGAAGGCGTCCAGGGGAGTCGTCGGCGCGGGGAACGTGAACTGGTAGACCCGGTTTCCGACGGAGGTCAGGTTCGGTCCCCTCGCGACCGTGATGGCCTGCGCCTGGGTCCTCGGCGCGGGCGGGAACCTGGCCTTCACGTCCGCCTCCGTGACGTTCGTTCCGAGGACGTCGGGGTCAGGGGTGTAGGTGTAAGGCTTCGGGTTCGTCGTCGTCGAGTAGTACGAGAGGTAGTCGTCGTGATCGTCGAGCATCGCGAGCGTGAACGCCGGCGCGCGCCCCGGACTGCTGAAGTTGGGGAACGTCGTCGTCGTCGCGAGCTCGGCCTCGAGATCGATCGGGTTTCCGCTCCCGTCTAGGACGCGGAACGTCACCGTGGGGCGCGCGGTCGTCGCGAACTCCGGGACCGTCGCCGCCTGGATCTCGAGCGTGAGCGGATCCGCGCTCAGCTGCGGAGGCGCGGCTGTCGCCTCGTTGTTGTCGTCGCCACACGAGGCGATTCCGACCACGGCCGCCGCAGCGAGTGCGCTTGCTGCAACCCACCACCGTCTCGTCGTCATGGGCTCCTCCCACGTGCCGCCGGGCCGCCGCCCGCACGCCTGGACCCGCGGTGTCACGCTGCGAACAAGGTGCACACGGGTTCCCCCCACGCGCCGCGCGGCGCGCACGGTCAGACGGCGCACCGCGGGAGGGCGATCGGTGGATGGCCCGGAGCGCGGCCCGCCACTTCGGCGCACGGCGGCATGCGCCCCGAGCGACCCACCCCGGGGACGCCCGTTTTCGTTGAACGCAGGGCGCGAGCCGTACACATTCGCGGCATGGCCGTGATCTCGTACCGGGAGGCGCTCAACCAGGCGATGCGCGAGGAGATGGCGCGCGACCCGCGGGTCTTCCTCATGGGCGAGGAGGTCGGTCAGTACAACGGCGCGTACAAGGTCACGCAGGGCCTCCTGAAGGAGTTCGGGCCGTGGCGCGTCGTGGACACGCCGATCGCCGAGCTCGGGTTCGCGGGGGTCGGCATCGGCGCCGCGGTGAACGGCCTGCGCCCGGTCATCGAGGTGATGACCTGGAACTTCGCCCTGCTCGCGCTCGACCAGATCGTGAACTCGGCGGCGAAGATCCGTCAGATGTCGGGCGGGCAGCTCACCGCGCCGATGGTCTTCCGCGGACCGCAGGGCGCCGCGCACCAGCTCGCGGCGCAGCACTCGCAGGTGTTCGAGGCGTTCTACGCGCAGATCCCCGGGCTCAAGGTGGCGGTACCCGCGACCCCGCGCGACGCGAAGGGGCTCCTCAAGACGGCGATCCGCGACGAGAACCCGGTCGTCTTCATGGAGTCCGAGCTCCTGTACGGGTCGAAGGGCGAGGTGGAGGAGGGCGAGGTGCTCGTCCCGTTCGGCCAGGCCGAGATCGTCCGCCCCGGGAGCGACGTCACGGTCGTCGCCTGGCAGAAGATGCGCTTCGTCGCGCTCGCCGCGGCGCAGGAGCTCGCGAAGGAGGGGATCGAGGCGGAGGTGATCGACCCCCGGACGCTCCGCCCGTTCGATCTCGCCGCCGTGCTCGACTCGGTCGCGAAGACGCACCGCTGCGTCGTCGTCGAGGAGGGCTGGCCGTGGATGGGGAGTGGGGCGCAGATCGCCGACTCCGTCCAGCGCCACGGTTTCGACGACCTGGATGCACCCGTCGTGCGCGTCACCGGGCGCGACGTCCCGATGCCGTATTCGAAGCCGCTCGAGAACGTGGTCCTCCCGTCGGCCGAGCGCGTGCGGCGGGCGGTCCACGAGGTCACCTACCGCGCAGCCTAGGGCGCCGAGCGATGGCGAAGCCGATCAAGATGCCGAAGCTCTCGGACCAGATGACCGAGGGGAAGATCACGGAGTGGCTGAAGAAGGAGGGCGACGAGATCAAGGCGGGGGACGTCGTCGCCCAGGTCGAGACCGAGAAGGCGACGCTCGACGTCGAGGCGTTCGAGTCGGGCGTCCTCATCGGCCTCGCCGTGAAGGCGGGGGAGACCGCGCCCGTCGGGCAGCCCATCGCGTGGATCGGGGCGCGGGGAGAGAAGGCCCCCGCCGCCGAGGCGGCGCCCAGCCAGCCCGATGCCGCGAAGGAGGTCCGCTCCGGCGGCGAGGTCTCGCACTCCTCGACGCAGGCCGCCCCGGCCGCCGAGGCGAAGGTGCCGGTCGCGCCGCCACCGCGCCCCGCGCTGCCCGCGGCGCGCGAGCCGCCCGCAGAGGCGCACGCCGAGGCTTCCGCACCGCAGCGCGGGGCGCGCACGTCGCCCCCCCAGGCGTCCGCGCGCGCGACGCCGCCGCCACAGGGGCGCGTCGTCGCCTCGCCCGCGGCGCGCAAGCGCGCCCGCGAGCGCGGGATCGAGCTCGGCGGCGTGGACGGCTCGGGACCACGCGGCCGGGTCGTGCTCGCCGATGTCGAGTCGGAGCCCGCGCCCCGCGAGGCGCGCGCTGCCCCCGCCGCGCGCGACGGCGCCGCCGCGCGTCCCGCGACCCCGACCCAGCCCCCGCCCGCGGCCCGCAGGAAGCGCGCGCTCCCGCCGCGCGCCGAGCTGCGGGACGAGACCCTCCCGCTCTCGCCGATGCGCAGGGCGATCGCGCGGAACCTCGCCGCCGCGAAGCCGGGCGCGCCGCACTTCTACCTCGAGACCTCCGCCGACGCGCGCCGGCTCGTGGCGCTGCGCGAGCAGCTCGAGGAGCTCGAGCAGGGGAACGTCTCCTTGAACGACCTCGTCGTGAAGGCGGCCGCGGAGGCGCTCTCGCGCCACCCCGAGGTCAACGCGGCCTGGGGCGCCGACGCGATCGTGCGGCGCGGCTCGGTGGACGTCGGGGTCGCGGTCGCGCTCGACGAGGGGCTCGTGACGCCGGTCGTGCGCGGCGCCGACCGCAAGGACGTGTTCGAGATCGCCGCGGAGCTCCGCGACCTCGCGGGCCGCGCGCGCGAGCGGAAGCTCCGGCCGGAGGAGTACCAGGGCGCGTCGTTCACCATCTCGAACCTCGGCATGTTCGGGATCGAGGCGTTCTACGCGGTCATCAACCCGCCGGAGGCGGCGATCCTCGCCGTCGGCGCGGTCCAGAAGGTGCCGTGGGTGGACGAGGCGACCGGCGCGCTCGTCGCGATGGAGCGGGTCCGCCTCGGGCTCTCCTGCGACCACCGCGTCGTGGATGGCGCGACCGGCGCGAGGTTCCTCCAGACGCTTCGGTTGGTCCTCGAATCGCCCGTCCGGCTCGTCGTCACCTGATAGGCTCGCGGGCCGCGGGCTCGCCGCTCGCCGCTGCGAGCGGGAGGGGAGCGACCATGCCGAGGCGCAGCGCGAGGACGCGGATGGAGAAGGACACGATGGGCGAGGTGCGCGTGCCGGCCGGCGCGCTCTGGGGTGCGCAGACCGCCCGCGCCGTCGAGAACTTCCCCATCTCCGGGCTCCGCGCTCATCCGGCGTTCGTGGACGCGACGGTGCGCGTGAAGCTCGCCGCGGCGCGCGCGAACGCGCGCCTGGACCTCCTGCCGCGCCCGAAGGCGCGCGCGATCGAGGCGGCGGCGCGCGAGGTGCTCGCGGGCCGCTGGCGCGACCAGTTCGTCGTGGACGTGTACCAGGCGGGCGCCGGCACCTCGCACAACATGAACGTGAACGAGGTGCTCGCGAACCGCGCGACCGAGCTGCTCGGCGGGCGGCGGGGCGCAGAGCGGCTCGTCGACCCGAACGACGACGTGAACATGGCGCAGTCCACGAACGACGTCGTCCCGACGGCGATCCGGCTCGCCGCCCTCGAGCTCGCGCCCGAGGTCGTGGACGCGCTCGCCGCGCTCGCGCGCACCTTCGAGGGAAAGGCGCGCCGCTGGGAAGGGATCGTGAAGTCCGGCCGGACGCACCTCACGGACGCGACGCCGATCCGGCTCGGGCAGGAGGTGTCGGGCTGGGCGCTGGCGCTCTCGCTCGCCGCGGGGCGCGTCCGAGACGCGCTTCCGGAGCTCTCGGTCCTCGGGATCGGCGGGACCGCGGTCGGCACGGGCCTCAACGCCCACCCGCGCTACCGCAAGCTCGTCGTCGCGGAGCTCGAGAAGCTCACCGGCATCCCGCTCACCCCGGCCCCGAACCTCTTCTACACGATGCAGTCGCTCGCGCCGTTCGTCGCGTTGTCGTCGGCGCTGCGGACCGCCGCGCTCGAGCTCCTGCGGATCGGCGGCGACGTGCGCCTCCTCGGGTCGGGGCCGAACACCGGGCTCGGCGAGCTCCGCCTGCCGCCCGTCCAGCCCGGCTCCTCGATCATGCCGGGCAAGGTGAACCCTTCCATGGCGGAGATGCTCGCGATGGTCTCGTACCAGGTGGTCGGGCTCGACGGCGCGATCGCCTGGGCAGCGAGCGGCGGGCAGCTCGAGCTCAACGTGATGATGCCGCTCGTCGCCTTCGACCTCTGCCACGCCCTCGACGTGCTCGCCGCCGCGGTGCGGGCGTTCGAGCTGCGCTGCGCGCGGGGCCTCGAGGCGGACCCGGCGCGGGCCCGCCACTTCGCCGACCGGACCGTGAGCCTCGCGACCGCCCTCGCCCCGCGGCTCGGCTACGCGCGCGCCGCGGAGATCGTGAAGGCCTCGGTCGCGTCCGGACGCTCGATCGTGGACCTCGCGGTCGAGATCGGCGGGCTCGCGCCTGGGGAGGCGCGGCGGCTGCTCGACCCGGCGAAGCTGACTGTTCCGGGGCGGGGGTGAGCAGGGCAGGGTTCCGTTCGCCCTGAGCGTAGCGCCACCGCTGGCGGCGCGGAGTCGAAGGGCGCGGAGTATGATGCGCGCGTGGCACCCCCCCGTCTCGGCGAGATCCTGGTGAAGGAGGGCGCGTGCTCGGACGACGCCGTCCGGGACGCGCTCAAGAACCAGATCATCTTCGGGGGCCGGCTCGGAACGAACCTCCTCGAGATCCAGGCGGTGTCCGAGGAGGCCCTCGCGAAGGCGCTCGGGAAGCAGCACGGGCTCCCGTCGCTGTTCGGCGCGCTCGCGCTCGATCCTGCGGCCATCCGGCTCCTCACCCCGGAGATCGCCGACCGCTACGACGCGATCCCGTACCTCCTGCAGGATCGGCGGCTCGCGCTCCTCGTCGTCGATCCGCGAAACCTCTCGATGCTCGACGAGGTCGCCTTCGCGACCGGCAAGGCGGTGCTCCCCATCGTAGCGCCGGAGGCGCGCGTCTGGGCGCTCCTGCGCGAGCACTACGCGATCGACCGGCACCTGCGCGGGATCGAGGTGGACTTCGCGCAGATGAAGGGGAGGATCTCCGACGCGCGCGGCGTGTCGGAGACCTCGCTCTCCGGGACGACGTCGATCGCCGAGAGCCCGGACCTCATCGACGAGAGCGAGTTCACCGCCCTCTACCAGCACCAGAAGCCGGCCGTTTCCGCAGCGCCGGCGCCGCCGGCGCCCCCCGCCGCAGCGCCCCCCGGGAGGCCCGCAGCCCCGCCCGTGGCTCGCGCGGCGCCGCCCCCTCCGCCGATCGACGACGACGTCATCGAGCTCACCGACCTGCTCGAGCCCGAGGCGCCGGTGCTGCCGCCTCCCCCCGCGCCGGTGCCGCCCGACGTCGTCGCCGACGTGCTCGCCGCGCTCTCGCAGCGGCCGGCGCACGCGCCGCCCGCGCGGCTCGCGACGACGCCCCGGCCGGAGCCGGAGCCCTCGCCGCTCTCGTTCGAGGAGGCGTCGCGCTCCCTCGATGGCGTGGACGAGCGCGACGCCATCGCGAAGTCGGTCCTCCGCTACGCCCGCTCCAAGTTCAAGCGCGCCGTGCTCCTCACCGTCCACCGCGGCGCGGCGCACGGGTGGGCGGGCCTCGGCGAGAAGCTCGGGCCGGACGCGGTGCGGCGGATGCACCTCGCCCTCGGGACCCCCGGCGTCCTCGACACGGTCGTGCGGACGCGCGCGCACTTCCTCGGGCCCATCCCGAAGACCGACTCGAACATCCGGCTCCTCAAGGCACTGGGCGGCGGCGTGCCCGGGAACGCCTTCGTCGTGCCGATCCTGGCGCTCGGCCGCGTCGTGAACCTCTTCTACGCGGACGCCGGAAAGGGGGCGGTCGTGGACGCCGGGAACGTGGGCGAGCTGCTCATCCTCGCGACCCGGATCGCGAAGAGCTACGACACGCTGCTCCAGCGCGTGCGATAAGACGCCATGGCCGCAACCCTGTACTATTTCATGCTCCCGGACGACGAGCGCTCGCTCTTCCGGCACCTCGCGCGGCGCGAGCTGACGCTCTACCCCGAGCTCATCCCCCCGGGCCACGTCCCGCTGAAGCTCGACGAGCACGCGGTCGAGCGGCTCGAGACGGAGACCTGGTACATCGCCGCCGAGCGGCTCGGGCCGGTGATCGTGCACCCGCTGAAGAAGGGGCCGGACAAGGGCATGCTCGTCATCGAGGAGGTCCCTTCGCCGGTCTTCCACTACGAGCGCTCGGTCAGGAACGACAAGGACGAGCTCGTGTCGGGCCGGCTCTGGGCCGAGCTCGACATCACCGACGACGTCGAGGACAAGCGCGGGAAGCCGCTCGCGCTCAGGTCGATCTTCCAGGAGGTCCACGACCTCTTCCGGAAGAACTGGCGCAGGAGCGATCCGAAGGGCTTCTGGGTCGGCCCGCACGCGGGCGCCGCGTGGAAGCGGGGGGAGCTGGTCCTGCGCGAGGCGGGCCACAAGGGGCGCGAGATCGGTGTCTGGAGGTAGCGCTACGGGGCGCGAGGGACCGGGCGGACCGTTGACGCCGCCCTCCGGTCCCGGTACATGGTGCCGCTTGACCATGACCCCCGTCCCTCGCTATAAGGCCGCGCTCGCAGCGGTCTTTCTCCTCCTCCCGGGCCTCGCCCTGGCGGAGAAGGCCGGTGGGGCGATTCTCCCGGACGAGTCGGTGAAGATCGGGGAGAATCGGTTCCGCAGCCCGAAGAGCTACGACGAGACGCTGAAGTTCTTCCGCGCCGTGTACGGGCCACGATTCGCGCGGCGGCCGATCGCCGACACGGCTTCGGTGAAGGCGGTGCACATCGAGAACCCGGACGCGAAGCCGGGGCAGTGGGAAGGGCTGAACGTCTACGAGCTGAAGAGCGAAACGCGCATCTTCGTGCTCGTGAAACCGAAATGAAGATTTGGGGGATCGTCTAACGGCAGGACGCCAGCCTCTGGAGCTGGCTATCTAGGTTCGAATCCTAGTCCCCCAGCCAAAAACGCACGACAGGCGTTGACTGCCGCAGCGCCCGCGAGTAGGAAAGCGAAGGTTCGTGGCCCGTTAGTCTAGCGGTTAGGACGTCGGCCTCTCACGCCGAAAACATGGGTTCAATTCCCGTACGGGTCACCATCTGTGCCCCGCCTCCTTCGTCCGGGAGGCGGGGCTTTTTCTTTCCGGCGCTGGCCGCGCGGTCAGGCGCGCCGCGGCGCCCGTCCGGCTCGACCGGAGGGCCACCGCAGCGCGTTCGCCACACCCGCGCCGGACTACCTCGCCGCGGTCTCCACCCGGCGGTAGCCGATCCGGATCGCGCCCCAGTGCTTCCCCTGCACGTAGAGCGGGATCGAGATGTCCGCCATCGTCTCGCCGGTGTCGCGCTGATAGTTCTGGATGAGGAACGGCGCCACGTTCTGCGCCGCCGCGAGGCCGGTCTTGTCGTTGAAGATCCGCTTCGTCCGGTTGTTCACGAGATCGCTCGCGAGATTTCCGGTGAGCGGCTGCGAGTAGCGCTGGTTGTGCGTCGGGAGGTAGCCGTTCCTGTCCACCATCACGGTGTAGATGATGGTCGGTGAGCGGGAGAGGATCGCCTCCTCGATCGCGAGCACGTCACGGTCGGAGAGCTTGTCGTAGTCCGTCGAGAACTTCGGGGGATCCGTGTTCGCGACGGGGTAGTAGAGGAAGCTGAAGAGCCGCTCGGGCGTGACCTCCTTCGTCGCGAGCCACTTCTCGAGCGTGTCGGTCGAGCGCTTCGCGAAGTCGGTCGCGAGCGCGAGCATCTCCCGCTCCTGCGAGGTGAGGCTCTCGACGGGGGTGATCCCGCCGACCTTCGTGGTCTGCGCGCGCGCCGCCGCAGGGGCGAGCGCGGCGAGCACTGCGAGGAGCATGGCGAGGCGGTGGAGCGTCCGGGTCATGTCATCCTCCGTGGCTAGTGGCCGAGCCGCGCCATCGCCGCCTTCATGCTGAGGCGGAGGCGGTCGATCGTCTTCGTGAGCTGCCCGATCTCGTCCTCGGATTGTGGCTTGATCGGCGTGTCGAGCTCTTCGCCGAGGCCGATCTGGCGCGCCGCGTCCGTGAGCCGGACGACCGGGCGCATCGCCTGCTGGATCACGAGGAACAGCGACCCGAGCGTCACGACCGTGAAGAGGCCGAAGATGCCGAGCAGCGTGAGGAGCAGGGTGCGCTGGCGGTCCTCGATGCGCTCCATCGACACGGCGACGCGGAAGCCGCCCCAGTGCTTCCCCTTGACGAAGATGGGGGACGAGATGTCCCACATCGTCTCGCCGGTGTCGCGCTTGTAGACCTGCACGAGCGAGGGCTGCGTGTTCTTCGCGGCGGCGATGCCGACCGGATCGGCGAAGATCCGCTTCGTCCGGTTGCCGGCGAGGTCCTTCTGCACGTCGCCGGTGACCGCCTTCTGGAACCGCGAGTTGTGGGTGGGCAGGTAGCCGTTCTCGTCCACGCCGACGGCGAACATGAAATCCTGGTGCTCGAGGATCTTGTCCTGGAACACCAGCACCGACTTGTCGGTCAGCGCGTCGTAGCGGGTGTGGTACTTCGGCTTGTCCCCGAAGTCGTAGCCCTTGATCTCGGCATAGTTCCGGTCGAGCACGTCCGAGACGGTGACGAGGCCGCTGTCGATCGCGCTGTCGAACATGTCGCCGTACTGGCGGGCGCCGATCGACGCGGCGATCTTCCCTTTCTCGAGCGTCAGCTCCTCCATTTGCCTCGTCTGCCCCATGACGATGATCGCCGCGGCGAGCGCGGTGAGCAGCACCACCGGGATGGCGAGCTTCAGCGACACCTTGACGCCGAGGCTCCTTCGAACGGCTGTGACCATGGACATCCGTGCACCTCCGTCTGCGGAACGGGTTCCCTGCCTGTCCTCGTCCGCTCGCCTCGGCCCTTAGGCCTTCGCGAGCGCCTTCTGGAACTGGGTGCGGTCTGCGGCGTCCTCGATCTGGGCGCCGAGGTCGTCGATCAGCGCGCGCGCGACGGCCATCGAGAACGGCGTCTCGGGCGAGACGCGCCGGACCGCCTCCTCGACGTAGACCTTCGCGATCGGGCCGACGTGCTGGGCGAGCTCCTTCGCGCAGCGCGCGAGGAACGCCCCGGAGGCGGGATCAGCCACCGAGACGCGCGAGAGCCCGACGTTCGAGATCTTCGACCAGCTGAGCCCGGAGTTGGCGAGGTTCGGGCGCGACTCCGACGGCGCCGGCGAGCTGGAGGAGCCTGCGCGCGCGGCGGACGAGCCGGTGCCGACCCCCGACGACGCCGGGCCGCCCTCGAGCACGCGCTTCAGCTTCCCGGCCGCGACCCGGATCGCGACCGTCGCGAACGACGGGTTGAGCGTCGCGTCGGCGACGACCGTGAGCACGTGGGTCTGACCGTTCGCGATCACGCGGCGGAGCACGAGCTTGCCGTCCGCGAAGTGGGCCGTCACCGTCTCCCAGTCCTCCTGCTGGAGCTGGACGGCGTCGAGCGCCTTCGCGAGCGCGCCACTCACCTGCTCGCAGAGCCCCTGGTCGTACACGGTGTGGCCGCGGTGGCCGAGCAGCTGACCGGCGGAATCGAAGACGAGCACGGCCGTGACGCCGGCGAGGTCCATGAGCGACTGCAGGATGGGATCCATCTTCAACCTCCGGTGCCGACGGCTGCGTCGAGGGCCCGCTCGACGGCGGCGAGCGAGGCGGCGGGCTCGATCCGGGCGATGACGACCGAGTTTCCGAGGACGACGACGGCGAGCGCGCGCTTCTCGCCGGCGATTCCGACGCGGTGGAGCGCGCCGAGCCCGAGCTCCTCCCCGGCGCCGGCGAGCGCGCTCGAGACGAAGGCCGCGACCGAGGCGACGGACTCGCCGTCTCCCTCCCGGATCGCGTCGTAGAACCCGCCCGCGAGGTCGCCGAGCACCGCGCTCGCGACGCTCGGGATCCTCGCGATCAACGCCAGGTCTGCCATGGGTGCGCTCCCTCGGGGTGGGACATCATCCGCTTCTCGTTCATCATCACTCTTCCCGGCCTGCGATGCGCGGCCACGGGGGCATCCCCGCGCCGCGGCGGCACACGTCGATGACGTCGGCGACCTCGGGCGGCGGCCACCCGGCGGGCCGGCGCGGCAGCGCGTCGAGAGGGCGCGTCGCCCACCGCTCGGAGTCGGCGGCCGTCCACGCGTGCCACGAGCAGAGCGTGCGCCGCTGCTCGGACGACGCGAGCACGAGCATGTTCTCGCAGATGGAGTCGATCCGATCGAGGGCGCCCTCCGAGCGCAGCGTGAGGAGCAGGGAGGCGTCGCGCGACACGATGATCGGGCCCGCTCCCTTCGCGAGCGTCGCGTCGATCCAGCCGCGCACGTACCGCTCGATGTCCTCGCGCTCGAGCGGCGGGAGCGAGACCTCCGGCACCCGGTCGTCGCCGGGGGTAATCCGGCAGCGCTCGAGCGCAGCGGCGAGCCCCGACGCGCCGGTGAGGAGGATCTTGAACGCGCCCGACGCGCGCGCCGCCTCGACGATCCGCGCGAGCCCGTTCGTGGAGGGGTGCGGGACGACGACGCTCGTGAGCATCACCACCGGCGTCCGGTTCCGGTGCTGGCGCTCCTCGCTCATGCGTTCCACGAGCGCGTCGAGGCACGCCTCGTCGCTCACCTCCTCGACGATCGCGCCGGCGGCCCTGCAGAGGAGCTGGACGAGCCCGCGGTCGCCCGCCGCGGGCGACGCGTCGAGCGTGACGCCGAGCCGCTCGCGGCCGATGGACTCGGCGATGCGCCGGCAGAGCGCGGAGTGGCCGCGCCCGGCGCCACCGGTGATCGCGAGGACCGGAACCTGGTCGAGGTCGATCCGCTCGAGGATCCGCGCGCGCGCGGAGGCGAGCGGTTCCCACCCGTTCTCGATCGCGGGGGGCGCGGCGTCGAAGAAGGGACGGCGCGTGAAGCCGAGGACGCGCAGCGGCTCGGGCGCGGGGGGGGCCGGCCCGCGGCGGTCCTCTGCGAACGGGGGCGACGGCACCGCGGCCGCGGGGTCCGGGTGAGGCGCGGCGGGGGCGCTCGCCGCGGCGGCGCTCGCGAGGTCCTGCAGGACGTGGCGCGCCTCCCAGAGGAGCACCATGGCCGAGGCCTGCCGCTGCTGCGGCTCCTTCGCGAGCGCGCGGGCGACGAGCGCGGCGCAGGAAGCCGGGAGCGTCGGCACGTGGGTCCGCGGGTCGGGGACGGGCGCGCGCAGGTGCGCCTGCTCCACCGCCGCGACGTCGTTTCCGGGGAACGGGGGTCGCCCGGTGAGGAGGTGGAAGTAGGTCGCGCCGAGCGAGTACACGTCCGAGGCAGGCGTCGCGGCCCCGCCCGTCCAGATCTCCGGCGCGGTGTAGTACGGCGTCCCGACGCGCACGTGCGCGTTTCCTGCGGAGACCTCGGCGCTCCCGAGCGCCATCCCGAAGTCGCCGAGCTTCGTGACGCCACCGGCGCCGACGAGCAGGTTCGCGGGCTTCACGTCGCGGTGGATCACCCCGGAGCGGTGGGCGGCGTGGAGCGCCGCGGCGGCCTGGAGCAGGATGTCGGTCGCGACCTCCGGCGCGACCGGCCCGTCGCTCACCATCGCCTCGCCGGAGCGGCCGACGACGTACTCCATCGCGATGTAGCAGTGCTCGTCCTGCCGGGCGGCGCCGTAGATCTGCACGACGCGCGGGTGGTTGATCCGCGCGACGAGGCGCGCCTCGGCGAGAAACCAGCGGACGGGGTCGTGCCCCTGCGCGTCGGACTCCTTCCAGGAGAGGAGCTTGATCGCGGTGGGGCGCAGGAGCGCCTCGTCCTTCGCGAGGTAGACGACGCCCATCCGCCCGCGCCCGATGAGCCGCTCGAGCCGGTAGTTGCCGAGCTTCAGGCCGACGAGCTTCGTCAGGTCCTTGCCGTCGATCGGGCGGGAGGCGTTGGGCATGAGCGCGGAGGCGCCGGGCGGGCTAGCTGTGAGCGGCGGGGATGGCGCCGTTGCGGGACTGCTCGTCGTTTTCCCTGAAGACGTCGAGCAGCACCGCCTGCGGGTCGAGGGCTATGGCGAGGCGCGGGATCGCGGGGTCCGCCTCCTCCTCGCGGTTGAACGCGAACTCGCCGTCCGTCCAGGCGACGAGCTCGCGGATGGCCGTCCACACCTGGTGCTCGAGCGCTTCCTTCACGGCGCGGACGTCCGCGAGACCGCCGCTCACGATGCGCTCACCGAGCACGTCGTCGGGCTGCTCCGCGCCGCCCGCCGGGACGAGCGCGCGGAGCGCTTGCGCGGTGACCTTGTTGCCGCGGACGAGGAATTCGCCGAGCGTGGGCGTGCCGGGCGACGCCGCCCCGGTGATGCGCCCTTCGCAGAAGCGGAGCGCGCCCATGCCGGAGGTCGAGCTGCACACGAGCAGGCCGGTGCGCCGCCCGCTGCGGAGGAACTCGAGGAGATCCGGGAGCGCGAAGCTGCTCAGCTGACCGGAGAAGACGGCGTCGGGGACGCCGCTGCCGGCGGACGCCGGCCGCGCGAGGATCGCCGAGGCGCTCACCTGCGGGACGGGCGGGAGCGGGGGCGCCGGGGACGCGCCCGGCGCGGGGGGGACGCCCTGCGCCACCACCGCACGCAGCGGCGATGCGCCCGTCCTGCCGGCGTTCGCGATGCAGCCGAGGCCGAGCATGACCGACGCGCGGTCGCCGGACGAGAGCGCCTGCGACAGCAGCGCGCGGAACATTCCGCCCGCCTCTTCGTACTTCCCGAGGCGCAGGAGCATCCACGCGAGGGCCTCGCGCGCCTGCAGGAACTTGGGGGCGTTCGCGGCGATGCGGGTGAGCGCGCGCAGCGAGCGCTGGCTCGGGGCCGCGTCGTGCTCGCGCAGGAACTCGCCCACGTCGGCCTGGTTCACGAGCCTGCCGCGGATCGCCTCGATGAGCGCGCGCACCTTCTCCGCGGCCTGCGTGCGGAGCGGTCGCACGAGCGCCTCCGCGCCGTCCACGTCGTCGTGCAGGAGCGCGAGGCGCGAGAGCGGGACGATGGGCTCGTCGGACTCGGGCAGCATCTCGGCGGCGGCGCGCGCGGCGTCGGCGGCGGGACCGGCGCGATCGAGCGCGGTGAGGACGCGCGCCTCGGTGATCCACGTCTGGCCGATGCCCCAGCGATCGCCGGCGCGCTCGAAGCGGGCGCGCGACTCGGAGAGCCACGCGAGCGCACGCGTCGAGTCGCTGTCGTGCGCGAGCACCTCCGCCGCGGTCCACTGGCTGAGCGCGCGCGCCTCGACGTCGAGCTGCCGCGCGAGCGTGAGCGCCGCCTGGACGTGCGCGCGCGCAACGGGGATCCCGCCGCTGCGCATCGCGGCGCGGGCGCTCCAGTGGAGCGCGAGCCAGCGGAACGACAGGTTCGGCTGGCGCTCGGTGGCGAGGTCCTTGAGCGTCCGCGCCCCGCCGAGGCCGTCGCCGGCCATCACGCTGCCGACGCCTTCGAGCAGCGCCTGAAGCGCGTGCTCGCAGTCCTCGCGCGACACGGGCTCGCAACCGGCGCGGCCGGGGTTCGCGGCGGCCGTCAGCTCGTACTTGAGCGCGGCGGCCTCGGTGAGCTGCCCCCGGCCAAGGGCGCGGCGCAGCAAGGCCCAGGGATCGCGGACGCCGGCGGACGGCGTCGCGCGCGGCTCGGCGGCGACGGAAGGGATCGGCGGCGGCGCCAGGCCGGGGCTCGTCCCGGGCGGACGCGCCGGCAGCGGTCCCGCTGGAGCCGCGGCGGGTGGGATCGCGGGGCGCGGTGCCGGAGTCGGCGAGCCGTTGTGCACGACGGTGCGCGGCGGCGGCGGGGCGGCGACGCCCTGCGTCCACGCCTTCACGGCCTTCTCGACCGCGCCGGTTCCTCGCGCCGGATCGACGTTCACGAGGAGGAGCGCGTCCGTGCGGCTCCCGGTCACGATCGACGTGGTCGTTCCCTTGAGGTGCGTCGTGACGAGCGCGCCGAGGTGGGCCGCGTCGCCCGCTGCGGCGAACGACCGGAGCGCGACGACGAGGGCAGCGGCCGCGGCGTCATCCGCCGCTCCGTCCGCGGAGACGAGCTTGCCGTCGGGGGCGACGGTGAGCGCGCCTCTCACCTCCGACAGACCATCGAGATGTGACGGGAGACTCATGGGTGCGTCAAGCTGTCGTGCAAACGATGCGCCGGGCCTGGAGGTGAAAACGTGCAAACGGTGCGTGCGCGAATTTCAATCGTAGAGACCGGTTGGGCACCGAGTCAACTCCGCGCGAAAAGCGATAGCGCGCCTGTCGCGCTTTCCTGATGTCGGGAGATGTGCTTCCCCGGCGGCGTCACGTCTTCCGGCCGGCGGCGGGAGTCGAACGGTCCAAACGATGGGGTTCGCGCGCCCGGTCTGCGTTGACCCTGGGTCGCGCGCACGTCCCATGGCACGGCCCCGCGGGTTGTCGCACGTGTTCCGGACGGCTACCGGAGCTTCTCTTCCAGCACCTTGCGGACGACCGCGGCGTCGGCGCCGCCGCCGGCCTGCTTCATGGCCGCGCCGACGAGCACGCCGAAGAGCTTCTTCTCGCCAGCGCGGTAGCGGTCCGCCTCCGTCGCGTGCGCGGCGAGCGCCCGCGTCACCGCCGCCTCGACCGCGCCGCGGTCCTCGATCTTCTCGAAGCCGAGCGCCTTCATGCGCGCCTCGGGATCGCCGCCCGCAGCGACGAGCTCGGAGAGGAGCGCCTTCGCGCCCGCCGCGGTGACCCTTCCAGCGTCGACGAGCGCGACGAACCGGCCGAACGCGGCGCCGGGGAGGGGGAGCGACGCGAGCGGGCGATCGCCGGCGAGGCCGGCGAGGTCGTTGAGGAGCCAGCGCGCCGCCGTCGCGGGCCGCGCCTTCGCAGCGACGGCCGCGTCGAAGTACGCGGCGGTCGCGGGATCGCCCGCGAGGAGGTCCGCCTCGTCCTGCGAGAGGCCGTGCTCCCTCGTGTAGGCGCCGTGGCGGCGCGCGAGCTCCGGGTCCGCGGCGCGCGCCTCGGCCCTGAACTCGGCGCGGCTCTTTCGCGGGGCGGCCGGGCTCTCGGCCGCGGCCGCCTTCTTCTCGCGCGCCTTCGGCTCCTCCGCCGCCTTCGCGCTCGCGGCGGCCTTCGCCGCCCAGGTGTCGCGCAGCGTGATGGTGCGGTTGAAGACCGGCGCGCCGGAGCGGGACTCGACGGGGTCCACGAAGAAATAGCCCTGACGGAGGAACTGCCAGCGGGTCCCCGGCGCAGCGGCCGCGAGCGCGGGCTCGATCCGGGCGCGCTCGGCGACGACGAGCGAAGCGGGGTTGAGCGCCTGGAGGAAGTCGGGCTAGGCGTCGGGCAGCTCGACCCGGAACAGCCGGTCGTACAGCCGCACCGGCGCCGCGATCGAGCGCGTCGCGTGGACCCAGTGGATCGTCCCCTGCGCGCGCCGCGAGGCGGCGGGGTCGGAGAGCGAGGTC